>Ga0335085_10010676_pt1 | contig 13705 bp, 13 predicted proteins | sample Lox_Sample_45_FD_206712 | JGI IMG/M metagenome (GOLD analysis project Ga0335085, IMG submission 206712) | Soil microbial communities from Loxahatchee National Wildlife Refuge, Florida, United States - Lox_Sample_4.5 | ecosystem: Environmental > Terrestrial > Soil > Wetlands | place: USA...
TGGGGCTGGAGTGGCTTCGGTTGACGTTATTCACGAGGCCGTGGGAAAGATTCTTGAGTGCCAGGGTGACCCCGGCCGATTGGTGATCCTTCAGCACGGGCAGGTTGATGAGTTTGTTGACTTGGCGCGTGATGAACTGGGCTGCATAGGAGCGGCGCGCGTTGGGGTTGTCCACGCTACAGCCCGGCAATGTCAGCGCCATGTCCATGTAATGATCGGGATCGTAACCTTTGATATTCTGTTGGATGGGATCGACGTAATCAGTGGCGTAAGAAATTCGGACGCCCTCGGGCAACCACTTCTGGAATCCAGCCGAGTAGAATTCTTTGCGGTATCGATCGTAGGCGATGATGTCCCGGCGTTTGACCCCTGCGGCCTCCAATCCTGCAACGATCTCCTGCACTACGCTCGCATCCGAGATCACCAGCGGCTGGCCCACCGGGTTTACCTTGATTCCCACCACGTCGCCCGGCTCAAAGAATTGCCGCCAAGCGTCCACCCAACCGTCCGCGCCGGTCAATTCCATCATACCCCGCTGCATCATCTTGCGAACCTGCTCGGCCTGGTACTTGCCCGACACGAGCACGGCAGGATTCTCGATGGCGCAGACGCGTCCGGGATAAAGCCCCGGCATACTGAGCTTGCTGGGATCGGATTTTGGCACTTGACTTTCGTCCCGCCCGATTCCGCTGACTGTGCCCGCAAGCACGCCTGCTGCGACACTTTGACTGATTGCCTTTAAACAACCGCGGCGAGTGAGTTTCACGGTTTTCTCCCGTCTATTACTTGTCTATTTATACCCGAAAGCACCCTTGAGTAGCGGAAAAAAGTCAAATTACCAGCCGTAGCAGCGCCTAAAATGCCGGCCTACCAGGCTGATGAAGAAGCGTGTACTGGCGGCTGAATGCCGCCACCTTGCAGCGGAATCATCGGCGAATTGGCGGGATGAATCCGCCGCTGCATCGCGCCCTTTTGCTCTTTCATCAACATGCTGATGGAGGGCCTTCAGGGAGTAGACAGCAGACCGTCGGCTTTCGGCTCTGCTTGTTATTAACGCGTGGCCTGGCCGCGGAAAGCGTGATAATCCCCATAGTTCAACGAATTGAGCTTGGCGGTTCCCTGCGTAGGCGATTAACGTACTCCAAACACATGGTTTAGCGGACTTTCCTCTCGCTGCACGTTTCGTGGCCCACCTCTTGCTCCGACACTTTCGAGGCCATCGTGGATTTATGCGTAAGCTCAAAATTGTCCCCCAGATTGTGAAAGAAGCGACTCCATTTTTGCGTCCGCCGACTTTGGCACACCGGCATTTGATTTCACTCCACGATTTGACCCCGCTGGAAATTGATTTTCTGTTGAAGCTGGCGCATGAAGTCAGGGCAGCTCCGGCGCGTTACAGCAACGCTCTGGAGGGCAGGACGCTGGCGATGGTATTTGAAAAAGCAAGCTTGCGGAGCCGGGTGACCTTTGAACTGGCCATCAACCAATTGGGCGGACGATCGCTGTACTTGGGTTCGGAAGAAGTCGATCTGGGCAAGCGCGAGGCGGTAAAGGACGTGGCGCGTAACCTTTCTCGCTGGATGGACGTCATCGTGGCGCGTGTGCATTACCACCAGACGGTAATTGAGCTGGCGGAGCACGCCACCATACCAGTTATTAACGGCCTTTCCGATTTCGAGCATCCCTGCCAGGCGCTGGGCGACTTCATGACGTTGCTCGAGTGCAAGGGTAGGCTGGTGGATGTAACTCTTGCCTGGGTGGGCGACGGCAACAACGTTGCACATTCGCTGATCTACGGTGCGGCGCGGCTGGGCGTTCACATGCATATGGCGACCCCGCCAGGGTATGAACCGGACCGATCCGTGGTGGCGGAAGCCAAACGCGAGGGCGGCGACGTAACGCTCACGCACGATCCTGCGGAAGCGGTGGCGGGTGCCGACGTGGTTTACACGGATGTCTGGACGAGCATGGGGGAAGAGCAGGAAGCGAAGGCCCGCCAGGAGATCTTTCGCTCCTACCAGGTGAACTCCCAATTGATGCGAGCAGCTGGGCCGCAAGCGCTCTTCATGCATTGCCAGCCGGCGCGGCGTGGCGAGGAAGTAACGGACGACATCATGGACTCGCCCCGCTCAATGGTCTACAACCAGTCGGAAAATCGCCTGCACATGCAGAAGGCTATTTTCCTGGCTCTTCTTTCCTGAGATGGGTTGATCCTCCCCGAGGGAGGTGGAGGCTTACCCCCCGGTCTTCAAGCGTGACCTGTTGGTAGGAATCGAGAATCTGAGCGACGAGACTCCCGGAGGCTTACAGCTTCAATTTGGCTGCAACTTTCGCGTCAGCCGGTAATTGTGTATCGCCACAGCAAGTGCTGGAGCAATTCCCCCGCCATAAGTCTGGTCCACGCGGACCACCTCGCACTTGCAGACGACCTCGGCATGGAAGCCATCCCCGTTTGTCGGAGGCAACTCAAGCCTCACATCTACAATCGTTCTCGGCTCGAGGATACACTCAGTCCGAAACAAGACTCCGGTGTGACTGACGTTTTCCGTCTGTGCCTCAAACCATTCCGGGCTGTGAGGTAGGCGGTAGCGAACAGGTATGTGGACCATGAAACGCTCCGCCCGAGCTGAGGGTTCTGCCAATCTTCTTGTCGTAGGATCATTTCTCATTACGTTTCCGATGCCCAGAAGGTTTTCGATTTAGATGCTGGCAACCCTCTCGACCAATATGTTAATTGCGAATTTGAAATTTGCGGTCCTCCCCCCACCCGGGAGGGAACGCCACAATAAGCGCGAGCATGTACCTTGCCAAAAGGCTGGATTATCAGTTGAATCTTAACGGGTTGAGATTACAAGACTTCTAGCTGCACATGGGCGAAGGGGTGCAATGAGCGGTAGAGAGTAATGAGAGTTTTGAAATACCCCTGGTAAAGTCTACACGGCAGTGTCCTGGGGGAGGCCCCGTGTTCCATCAATCGTTCCCTGGTTGGGACCATGCGGTGGCCACAGCCCCGAGACACGCTCGCGGGGGTCTTCTTATTTCGCCACCTAAGGGGGCGTCGCCTCCCTGCCGACGATTACGTTCTTCTGCGCGTCGGTCAGTTGCGCGCGGTGAACGACACAGGTCTGCGGGTTCGCGAGCGCGTTGCGCGACGCGAGAAATCCCGTCGCGATGCCGGTTCCTCTACCTGGCAAAGATTTAGGGTATGCCTGCCTCGGGGCACAGGAACCTCCGTACATCCGCGCACGGCAGGAAGCGCGGGATAACTCCGCAATGTCAGGCCGTAGTTTCTTTTTTCTGGGCGAGAATTTTCGCGCACTCCGGCGGGCCGAATAGGGTTCGGCCCAGGGCCAGTGCCGCTGGCGCTTACACGTTTGGTTGCGACCCCGCCGCGCTGCGATACCCGCTTCTGCGCCAGGTGTCCTCGCGGCTAGGTAACAAAGATTATTGCAGCAGAATCGGGAAGGGAATTACCTTTCAAGTAGGCGTGAACCGCAGGATTCTTCACAGCGCCGGCCACGGCGTTTTTGAATTTCTGGTCATAGCTCAGCACCGGAATGCGCTTGACTATCGCATCCGCGGCCACTGCGGCGTCTTCCTTGCTCACCATGGCCTGCTGAAGAAGTCGTAACACTTCCTTATAGGCGGCCAACTGCTGAGGGGTCATGTGTGCGGTTCCGCTCAGGACAAGCTATCCCCCATCTTGCAGTTTGGTTAGGGTTGCCCAAATTTCCTGCCTTTTGGCGACAACCAAGCCGGGGTGATTCAAGGCCTCGTCGATCACCTGCCGGCTAATTTGGATCTGGAGACCGGGATCCTCGAAGACAAACTTCAGCTCGAAGCTAACCTTGGACTACACTCGTTTCAATTCAAACAAGGTGATTTCCGGCGGGGAGCCGAAGCGGACCGGGGAGAATATAGTTCCGATGCCGCGGTTGACGTAGAGTTGCGACTCGCCTTTTTGGAACCAGCCGCGCACGTAGGCAGTGATCAGGCGGGCGGGGGAAAGGCTAGGCGAGATATATTCCAGCGTCACTTGTCCGCCATGGGTATGGCCGGCCAGGCTTAGGTCGATGCCGAGTTCGGCGGCGCGGTCGAAGGTGTTGGGATTGTGGCTGAGAAGGATGTTGACAGCCTCGGGCAGCATAAGAGGCTCGACGCCCTGCAAATATTGGCTCACGATTCCATCACCCGGCGGGCCAAAGGCCACCCGCGTTTGGTAATCCACGCCGATCAAATTCAAGCGCTCGCCGGCGGATTCAATCGTGGCGTTTTCCCGGCGCAGCATCTTGGCCCCGCTCTCGGCGAGGAGCCGGGTGATGGAATCCTCCACGTGTGCCCACCGTTCGTGATTGCCCATACATCCGAAGATGCCGAACGGCGCCTTGAGGCCGGACAAAGCTTCTACCACCGCCCATTGCGGGGAGCCTTCCCAACTGACGAAGTCGCCTGTCAACACCACCAAATCCGGCTTCAACTGATTCACCATCGCGGCGCACCGGCGGATGTCCTCAGCCGGCATGAAGGGGCCGATATGAATGTCGGAAAGCTGCGCAATGCGGAAGCCGTCGAAGGCTTTCGGCAAACGCCGCAGCGTAATGCGTTGGTGCGTGGTTTCAATCTCCGTGCGCTCATACATCAGCCCGTAAGCGCAAGCCGCAAAAGGAGTGGCGCTTAAGGCCACGGCCGTCTTGGTTAGAAAGTGGCGCCGCGCAGGCGAGAGCAATGACCCGCGCCCGGGGCTCAGGGTGGGAAGCATCTTCCGGAACACCCAGAACACCCCTCCCACCACGCGCTCACAAAGGTAGAACGCGACAATCGCTAAGAACCCCAGCAGGGAAGCGAGCATCCACCACCGATAGGGCGCTTGCAATAGCGCGGCTCGAAGCGTCAAGTAGGCGGGCTCGGGAGAAGTTCTTCCCCCGAACAAATTGAAAGCCAGCAAGGCAGCGTAAATACCTAACCCTAACCAGCCCAGCAAGCGCCGTAGTTGTGGGTTGCGAATGAATTTTCTGCCCAGCGCGCGAATCTGCCACAACCAGAAGAGCTGGCTCGGGACGAACAATGCAACAGCCAACGTCGTAATCACATGTCTAATCAACTTTACACCAAGCCCTAGCGTAAATGATCCAATACCATTATATGATGCATCGGGAAGTCTGTCTGCTGCCTGTGCCTGGCTTGCGGCCTAGGTACTGTAAAAGGCGGCGCTTGCTATGATTGGCCAAATTGCGCTCAATTTAGCGCAGAGAGACACATGAATACAGTACCACGAATTCTTCTTTCCTCGCCCCCTTGGGGCTGAAGGCACGCGCCACGCGTCCAGCCAGAGGTATAGGTCAAGATCAGTTGGGGGGAGTAAATTCAAATCACCCTATGTAGTGGAGCCTTCGTTGATAATCGGTGAGAGGAACCGCTGCAAGACTTCCTGGACCTCGTCGAGTTTTCCGGCGAAGAAGTGGTCAGCGCCCTGCACCCAATGAATCTGTTTGGGCTCAGCCAGCGAGTCATAGAAGTCCGAAACCTTGACAACTGGGCCGAATTCATCTCGGGTTCCCTGGAGAATCAATTTGGGCTTGCGAACCTCGCGGAGAAAATCGAAGTCGGCCGTGCTCACGGGGACTCCCAGGCCCACCAGCGTAGAGACGCGCGGATCAGTGGCTCCTACGGCTAGGCCTACCCACGACCCGAATGAGAATCCCATCAGGCAAACTGGCAAGCCCGGGAAATGCGTCGCCAGGAAGTCGAGCGCCGCGCGAACATCTTCCCGTTCTCCGTCGCCCCCAGTGAAAGTCCCTACACTCTTGCCCGCGCCGCGGAAATTGAACCGAAGGGTGGGCAGACCTGAGAGGAGGGCGGCCTCAGCGGCACGAAACACCACCTTGTTGTGCATGGTGCCGCCATATAGAGGGTGCGGATGACAAACCAGCGCCACCTGGCGAGGGGTGACCTGTGGGTTCCATTCCATCAGCGCTTCCAGTGGTCCGTCACGGCCGGAAATAAAGGTGCGGTCAATTTTCGTAATTCACCTCGGAGGATTTAAGCTCTCAGCATTCGCCTTTCAGCCGTCAGCCCAAGCCGCAGCTGAAAGCTGACGGCTGATTGCTGATAGCTACACATAGTGTAGAATGAAGGCGGTATTGGCGTCATCATCGGGATATGAGGCACCGCCATTAGAATTACGCTCCTTTCACTATTCTTGCTTGCTGCGCTGGGTTCTGCATATTACTTCTTTGTGTGGAGGCCCGCGCATGCCCCTCCGATCGAGGCCGGCTACGTGCTGCCACCGAGCGTGCAAGTGGTTGACACCCCTGCGGAAGTACGGATCGTGGTGGGCTCCCTAAAAGGTGGCGACCGCGTTGAGATTACCAAGCGGACCCGCAATTGGGCACAAATCCGGACGCCTGACAACGTGACGGGCTGGGTGGAGAACGCTGACCTGCTGGACGCGCAGACGTATGAAGGCGGCCAAAAATTGCTACGTGATCTGCGGGAGATTCCTGCGCAGGCAGAAGGCCACACGGGCGGCGTGGTGAACCTGCGTCTTGAACCCTCGCGGGACGCCGCCCAGCTTGCGCAGTTGCCGGAAAACTTGAAAGTGCAGGTTTTTGGCCGGCGTTTGGTGGACCGTTCGGCGGGCGACGGCCAGCCCTCCGCGGCCAAAGTGCGGGACGCTTGGTATTTGGTCCGCGCCGACACCCGCGCCGGTTGGGTGCTGGGACGATTCATAGCTCTGGACATACCGGAGAAGCTTGCGCTGTATGCTCAGGGCACGAACCTGGTTTCCTGGGTCGTACTCAACACGGTTGAGGATGGGGGCCAGTCGGTACCGGAGTATCTTACTGCGGACCGCGTGGGCACTCAGGACGCGGACTTTTCTCATATTCGAGTTTTTACCTGGTGGGTCAAGGAGCACAAGTATGTGACCGCTTACGTGGAGAGCAACTTGAAGGGCTTCTTTCCGATACGCGTGGCAGTAGTGGACGGTGTTCATTACTTCCGCCTCCGATTGATGGATGATCAAGGCGAGGAATTCCAGAAGGTATATGGGCTGTTTGATACCATAACTCGCACGGTCGGAACGGTGCCGGGTTGGGAGAGCAATGCGATGCCCACATCGCCAGTGGCCCATCATCACAAACGTACCGGGCGGGGAAAAAGCTGAGCTCACCTATGGAGAACGGTCCAGGAAATCCGCCAAGCCCCGGGGTTTATCGCACGCTGATCCGTGGGTGGTTCGCTCTCACCGGGCGAAGAATCCGAATGCTGCAGGCCGAGGATGTTACCTCAGAAGGTCCGGCCTTGTTCGCGGTGAGTCACCCGGCGGGCTTATTGCAAGCACTGGTCCTGTCGGCAGCGATCGAGCGCCCGGTCCATTGTTTGCTGCCGAGAAGTCTCGCCGGTGGCCGGCTCGCCCGCTTCTTAACTCGCCGTATGGGCGCCATCTTTTATGTGGGTGAAAGACCGGACTCTGAGGTGACCCAGCGGGAGGCCATCGACGTCCTGGCAAGCGGCGGAGCGCTGGTGGTGTTCGCGGATCAAAGCGCTGCGGGGCAGGCCGCTCCCGGAGCACTGGCGTCCACCGCCGCGGCAGTGGTTCTGCGCGCCGAAGCGCAGCACCTGGGGCGCCGCGTCGCGGTGCGTCCCGTACATCTTTTCCTGCCTGAATCCACGAAACAATCGCGCGAGATCCTGATCTATGCTGACGCAGTAATGGTTCGCCCGGAAGGCTGGCCCACGGCGCAATCACCGGATGCCGAAGCGCAGGCCTTTGTTGCAGCGCTCGAATCACGGTTTCAAGAAAACGCCTTCCAGCTTAGGCCGGCGGACCTGGAATATTTTCTCGGCGATCTTGAAGAGGTCTTGCGAACCGGTTTGCAGGAAGACTGGGCCTCTCGCCCGGATTGGCGACAAGACACCGCGGGCTTTGTGCTAAGCCGGTTGGTGACGGAGTGGGTGAAGCATACGAATTACTTGCATCCGGGACGTCTGGTCACATTGCGCAAATCCTTGGATGACTACCGCCAACTCCAGCGGAAATGCGCCCTACGGGAACTGGAAGTCGAGGGCGCCGATTCCGCGCTGGGCTCGGGATGGCGTCGCATCATCCTTTGGTTCGAGACACTGCTGGGCTTGCCGATTGCTCTCTATGGGTTGCTGAATCACCTCGTGATCATGTTGGCGCTATTCCTGGCAGGATCGTTCAAACGAAATAGTTCTCGCGCACGGACTACCGAATGGACACTCCGCGGCGTTGTGACGCTGGGGTTTTATGCCTTGCAAATTATCCTGGTGGCGCACTGGCAGGGCCGGGCCGCGGCGGGATATTATGCGCCTACATTGCCTGTCTCTGGCGCCTACCTGTGGAGATACGTGGGGTTGGTCCGGCCCCAGACCCGTCTGCTATTTATCTCACTCACCATTCCCGGCTTGCGGAGGACAATTAAACACGTGCGGCATGTCCTTTTGGAAGCACTCGACCAGATGCTTATCTCTTACGAAGGCAGAACGAGCGTGCCGCGCTAAGGTCAACATGACACTCTTTCTCACCGAATCGGACGTCCGGGATCTCCTGCCAATGGATTGCGCGCTGGAGTGTGTGGAAGCGAGCTTTGTGGCACAGGGCAGTGACCGGGGCGTAAACCGCTCGCGTGAGCGGATTCTGTTGCCTCACGTATCGCTGCATTACATGGCGGGAGCGCTGCCGGAATCGCAGCGCGTGGGCATGAAGATCTACACCGTCACGCGGGAAGACTTCCGATTTCTCGTTCTGCTCTTCGACGCCGAAAGCGGCAGGTTGATTTCCTTGATGCAGGCTGACTATCTGGGACGCATTCGTACCGGGGCGGCAAGCGGCATCGCGACCAAATACCTCGCGCGCCCGGATGCCTCAAGGGTGGGGGCGATTGGCACGGGCCGCCAAGCGCGAACGCAACTCCAGGCCATCGCCCGAGTCAGAAAGCCCGCGATGGTCAAAGCCTTTGGCCGTGATCAGATTCGCTTGCGAGGCTTTTGCCGCGAAATGTCTGAAGAGCTTGGCGTGCCTGTGGAGCCGACTTCCAGCGCCGAGGAAGCCGTACGCTTCGGAGAAATTGTGACCACCGCGACCACCGCTCAGCAGCCGGTGGTACTGGGCGATTACTTGCAGCCCGGGGCACACGTCAACGCCATTGGGGCCAACATGGCCGATCGCCGCGAACTGGATGACAAGGCGGTGCGGCGTGCCACTCTTATAACCGTGGATTCTCTTGAACAGAGCCGCAGGGAATCCGGTGATCTTATTCAGGGGTTGGCGAATCTCGGGAGGAGTTGGGAAAGTGTCATCGAGCTACACTCGGTTGTAAAAGGAAAGCATCCCGGCCGATCGTCGGCGGACCAAATCACGCTCTTCAAATCACACGGAATCGCCTTGTGGGATGTGGCCGTGGCGGACTTTATCTACCAGCAGGCGTTGCAGCAAGGCAAAGGGAAAGAACTGGAAATTGATTAGGTCCCGGGGCTTTACCGGCTGACTTGTTTTCAGAACCTTCCGGCTCAATCGCGATCCTTTTGGCCGTGATTTCTCCGCTCTCAGCAAGATCGCCTGCCACTGATATCCTCAATCCCGTATGCAGATCCTGGGCCGTCCCAAGGCTCCCGTCCTTTTTTTTGATTTCCGTTTTGTCGTTGTAGAGCACGTGGAAGATCATGTTTTCACCGCTGCTGACCGTTAACTTACCCTCAGTCTTTTCGGTGATTTTACCTTCCAGCGTAAAATTCATCTCTTGGGCGGACAGCATGGGTATTGCCGATGGGGCAGACGACAAAGTCGTTTCCGAAAGCTGCAAAGTGCAGAGCAGAAACCCAACAAGGACGGCAAGGCGGTGAATAACCATGGGCGAATTCCTCCCCTGATGAGCGCAATTATTCTATCGCTATTGGCGCGACTGATTCGCTTATTTTAAGAGTCCATTCAAGTCGGGGAAATTAATCCCCAGGGTGTTGGAAACCTCCTTCGCATACTCGACTCCCACCTCACCGGCGCGCGGCGTGCCCTCCCGGCCAACCCAAACGACTTTGAAAACCCCAGACTTCTTCCCCAGCAAGGGCTCCACCTTTACATGCATTCCCACCTTTAGCGGGATACGAGTTTTCATCTTCGCGCCGAACTTGCTCACGGTTACGACCTGGGCATTCTCCGCGAAAGGCACGTGATTGAGCATGCCCGAGATCCTCACCGGGCACCCAATATTTACACGCACGCTACGGCGTGACGGAAGGGAACTGGTCGTCTTGGCCATGGGGCACCTCTCTGGATGTTCTGCCGGGTGGGGATCAGAAAGCCGCAACCGGGCCAAACATCAATACAAAGCAAACCACCTGCGAGCCAGCCTCTAGCTTAGCATATCTGTCTTACCGGGTTGAGGGGAAGCAAATTGCCACCGGGAGGCAGCCCGAGGCCTAAAACCACTGGTTGCTACCCGGCGGATTGAGTATAGACTTAGCCCCACAAGGACACGCTTCATTGTCCTGGACGCGAAAAGGAGGGCCTTCCCGGCGATGCGTGCGGTCGTGCAGCGGGTCAAGCGGGCGGAGGTTCGAGTAGGCGAAGAAGTGGTGGGCCGGATTGGGTTCGGCTTCGTCGTGCTGTTGGGTGTAGGGAAAAACGACACGGAATCAACCGCCGAGGCCTTGGCGGATAAGATCGCAAACCTGAGGGTTTTTGATGATGACCAGGGAAGAATGAATCGATCGCTGCTGGAAGCCACGGGGCAGGTGCTCTGTATATCGCAATTCACGCTCTTCGGCGATTGCCGAAAGGGCCGGCGCCCGAGTTACGACCAGGCTGCCGCTCCCGACCGAGCCTTGCTCCTCTACGAACGTTTTGTTGAATCCCTGCGCGAACGGGGAGTCCCCACGGAGACGGGACGGTTCCGCGCCATGATGGACGTAGAGTTGGTCAATGACGGGCCGGTGACTCTGTTGCTCGATTCGGATCGGTTGTTTTGAAAACGTCCGGCAGGAAGCATCGCGGAAGGTGCGTGCCGCCCAGTCCTACAGCGTAATGTCCATTACTTCAAATGCCGCGTGAGTGTTGGGGAAGCGAGCCCGGGCGCGTTCCTGTATGGCATCAATGGCACGATCGTCGCTGTCGGGGTCATGGTGAAAGAGAATCAATTGCTTGACCCCGCTTTCCTGGCAGATATTTACGCCCTCCTCCCATGAACTGTGACCCCAGCCTTTCTTTTCCTGCTCAAGTTGGGAGCGGTCATACTGTGAATCGTAGATCAGGATATCGGCCCCGCGACTGATCTTGCGGAGGGTAAGATCGCATTGGGGATTTCCCGGCTCATTGTCAGTCGCGAAAACGATCGATTTGCCGTTGTTCTCGATACGGTAACACAAACAACCCTGGGGATGGTTAATGCGGGCGGGCTGAATGCGGAAATCGTCCAACTGGATCGCCTCGGTGGCGACCTGCGTGTAGCTGCGTTTCGCGCGCATGGCGCTCATATTCACGGGGAAGTAGGGGTGGGTCATCTGCCCCCCCAAGGTCTCCTCCAGAGAGGCCCCATGAGGCTGGAATGAATAAAAATGGAATTGATTGGCCACATTATAGAGTGGAACGAAAAAGGGCAATCCCTGGATGTGGTCCCAGTGGAAATGGGTGATGAGGATGTTGGCGCGGATGGGGCGGCTCGCAAATTCCTTCATCCACGAATTCCCCAGTATTCTCAGACCGCTCCCACAATCGGCGATGAGCAGTGAGCCTGCGTCCGAACGAAATTCCAGGCAGGGAGTGTTTCCACCGTACCTTAAATTCTCAGGTTGCGGAGTGGGTGTAGAGCCTCGCACTCCCCAGAACCTTAGCCGCATAATTTAGTCCTTCATAGAACAACAGAGGCGAGAGCCGCTACCTCGTATACCAGATTCTAACGATTACGCCAAGTGGAAATTTCGACGAATGGAAGAAAGACAGGTTCAATGAGTCCATCCGAAATCTAGCCTCGAAAATCCCCCGACGACGAGTTTGGAAATTTCTACCTGGCAGAGAATCACCTCGAAGTGGGGCCGGGAATTTGGTGGCGAAATAGAACTTTGATTTCCCTCCGCCACTGCTCGTTTATTCCTATGAGAATAACTTCGATCTTGCGATCGAAGTAGTTCAGCAGCTTTTCCGTGGTGGAATGGAAGCGGAAGGCCGGTGATACCAGGTACAGCAGAGGAGCGGCGGCGGAAAGCTCGCAGTCTTGGAAATATCCGAATTCTTGAAACTGCCTGCGGCTCTGAAGCCAATTCACGCGCAGCCAGTAATCCAGCCCCTGGAGGGGAAGATTGATTTCTTCCTGGACCTTGAGTTCCGCCACCGCCAGCCGTCCTCTGCGAGTTGTAGTGAGAAGGTCAATGACCCCCCGATCGTTCCCTGAGAACGCCGGAACCTGTGGGTACACATGGCCGGGCGAAAGGGCCGGATCGACTCGGGTGATGTCGTGGAATAGTATGCTTTCCAGCCATCGCTCAGACTGGAGCCGGTAGAACTTATGCTGAGGATCGGGGCTATTCGCGCACCGAATCCGTTGGACCTCCCGTAGAAAATCCCGGAACTCCTCGCGGCACGATTCGTCCAGCCGGCGAACGCTGCCCTCGAGGCCGAAATAGATGCGCGGCGCCAGTTGGCCCTCGATGCGCGCAACTTCCAATCCCGCGATGCGCAACGAAGAGAAAGTTCCGGCGGAGTCCGGAACGATATCGATCCCCGCGGTCAGTTCGCCCAACATGTCGTGCAACAGACCGGCGTGGCTCTGCCTCAGCAACTCTGCCTGGCGTCGCGCCGCCAGACGGCTTTCAACATTTCCGTAATCCTTCAAGTCGACCGGGGTGGCAGAGGGCTGGCCCATGCGCCATTCATAGATTTCCACCTTCAAAGCGCGAAGGTCGAGATACGCAGCTCGATGGGCAATCACGCCGACGGCGGCGGGCGGCAGGAATAGCTTTAATTCCGTAATTGCTAGGCGGCCTGCCTGACTTCGCAGCCAATCCAGCCAGATGAGGCCGAAGGCCAGCACGCCGTCCGCCGCGGCAGTCCCTTCCTCTTCGCTCAATCCCACGAACGCCCAGGCATTACGGCCCTGCGTCGCCAACCCACGAGTGTACCAGGCCGAAAATGAATGCTCCCGGTCGGAACGGTTGCTGATGCGTTCGAATTTCCACCCGCGGTACTCCCGCTCCAGCAGGGCGAGCAGTTGCTGGCGGAACCCCGTGCGGCCGGCGAAGCGTCCCACAGTTGCGGCCGCCCGTAACTCGCGAAACTCCAGCGTGGAGGTTTCCCGCCCCCCGGGCTTGCGCACGAAAATCCCCAAGCGGTCCCGGTCGCGGTACGCCAACTCCTCCACGCGCCGGGAGAAGGATTTTGCCGAATTCCAGACGCTGAAGATCAGCTTGCCGAATTCGAGGCTAAGCCGCCATTGCGCGGCGGTCAGATCCATCAACTCGGTCTGGTCTTCTACCAGCACCGGATGATGAAGTTGTTGCACCAGAGCTTCAATCTCGCTTTGGAGTTCGCGGAGTGGTTCGGGCTGCATCATCGGCAGATTACGCAGATTTCACAGATTACGCAAGCCGAGGTAGTCTCGGCTAGCAGTTTCGGAAAGTTGGCATAAAGGAACTTTGGGGAGCGGTTTTTGGCAGCGGGTAACCGCTGTGGCGAGGGCACGCTGCCGTCGCC
>Ga0335085_10010677_pt1 | contig 13704 bp, 23 predicted proteins | sample Lox_Sample_45_FD_206712 | JGI IMG/M metagenome (GOLD analysis project Ga0335085, IMG submission 206712) | Soil microbial communities from Loxahatchee National Wildlife Refuge, Florida, United States - Lox_Sample_4.5 | ecosystem: Environmental > Terrestrial > Soil > Wetlands | place: USA...
CGCCCGCATCCTTACGGCTGCTGGCGCATGACTCGGGGTCAGGGTGGATCGCTACTCCTTTCCTGTGAGGCTCTTTCATCCTCAACTCCGGGTCGGTTTATCCCGGCGCTTTCTTTAGGTTCGTTTTCGAACGCCCAATTGGCCCCTTTTTGACGCTTATCCATCTTTGAATCTGCGGGTTAAGGTTTTGGGTTCGTTCTTTCGACTCGTTTGGCAAATAGGCCGCCGGATTGCCATTAACCTACGCTGCAGCAACACGATACAAGTTTGGGTTCGTCAGCGCGCATAAGTGGTACCCCCGGAGGGGTGCTCCTTCTCGCACCCCAGGGGACTCAGGGGTGGTTGCGGGTTCCGACTTCAAAAAACTTGCTATATTCGTTCAGATCCCGCTCCGATCAGGGTTTCCGGATGAGCCTCTAGTGGTTAGTGTCGCCGCGCCCGGTTCGCCAGTTGCGCGACCTCCATCTGGTACCTTTGCCCCTGTCCCAGAGGCTGACTCCGCTCACCAATTACCAACCACCAACCACTGCTTTGTACATCACGGGCGGGTCAATATATCCGCGCCGTTCGAGGTGATGGCCACCATATGCTCGAAGTGAGCTGAATAGCCGCCATCCGCGGTAACAGCGGTCCAATGGTCCTCAAGAACCCGCACCGCGGCGCCGCCGGTGTTCACCATGGGCTCGATGGCGATCACCATGCCCGGCTTGAGAACCGGCCCATGTCCAGCACGGCCATAATTGGGCACTTGGGGTTCTTCGTGCAAAGCGCGGCCTACGCCATGCCCCACGAACTCCCGCACCACTGAGTAGCCATTGCCTTCAGCGTGTTCCTGCACGGCTGCCGAGATGTCGCCCACCCGGTTTCCCGCTTTGGCCTGCTCAATCCCGAGTTGGAGGCACTCTTGGGTCACCCTCAGCAGGCGGCGCGCGGGCTCATCGATTTCCCCAACCGGCACGGTAAGAGCCGAATCCCCGTAGTAGCCATCGACGATCACGCCCAGGTCCAGACTGACAATGTCTCCCGGCTGCAGCCTCCGGCGAGCCGAAGGAATCGCGTGAATCACCTCTTGATTGACCGAAGCGCAAAGGCAACTGGGATAGCCTCGGTAACCCTTGAACGCGGCCTTCACCCTGAGTTCAGCCAGCCGCCTTTCCACAAACGACTCCAGTTCCAGCGTCGTCATCCCAGGCCGCACTTGCTGCTGCGCTTCATCGAGAATCTGCCGCACGATCTTCCCGCTGTGACGCAGCTTCTCGATTTCCGCCTTGGACCGGCAAACGATCATGCTGCCGTTACCCACTGGATGACGTCTCGCGTCACCTCGTCGGGAGCGCGGTCTCCATCCACATCCACCAGCACCTTGCGCTCGCGATAATATTCAATGAGCGGCCGGGTCAGAGTGGTATAGGACTCGAGGCGATGAAGAATGGCTCCATCGTTATCGTCGGCGCGCCGGACGAGCCTTGCGCCATCCGCGTCACAAACCTCATCGTGCTGCGGAGGGTTGAAATACATGTTGTAGATCCGCCCGCAAACCGGGCAAATCCGCCGGCCTCCCAGCCGCTTCAGCAGTGAGCCGGAATTCACCTGGATGTACAGCACCAGGGGCTTGCCGCGTCCCTGTTCGTCGAGAAGCGCGTCTAGGAACTCTGCCTGGCCGATCGTCCTGGGAAAGCCATCCAGGATGAACCCTGAAGCGCAGTCCGGCCGGGCGATGCGCTCCGCAGCGATGGCGGAAACCACCTCGTCTGAGACCAGCTCGCCGCGGTCCATCCGAACCTGAGCGGCCAAGCCCAGGGGTGTTCGTTTGCGGGCCGCCTCCCGCAACATTTCCCCCGTGGAAATGTGAGGGATGCCGAACTCCACGGCCACCGCGTGCGCCTGCGTTCCCTTACCTGCTCCCGGCGGCCCGAAGAAGAGCAGCGCCTGCGCCTTTAACCGCTTCGCCACTGCCGTCACGATGCGCGGCGTCCGCGCACACGGCCTTTCTTGAGAAAGCCTTCATAATGCCGCATGATCAACTGTGCTTCCACCTGCTGCACGGTATCCATGGCAACGCCCACCACGATGAGCAGCGAAGTGCCCCCGAAGTAGAAGTTCACACCCATTCCGTGCAGGAACCAGCCGGGCAGATGCGAGTCAAACCAAGCCCCTCCCAGGACCGTTGGCAGGTGGTTCAGCTTCAACCCGGTCAGCATAATCTCAGGAATCAGAGCGACGATGGCCAGGTAGGCGCCGCCCACCCAGGTGATCTTGGTGAGCACGTCGTCGAGATGGTCTGCGGTCCGCTTGCCGGGCCGGATTCCGGGAATGAACCCACCCTGCTTGCGAACGTTGTCCGCTACTTCGTCCGGGTTATAGATGATCGAAAGATAAAAGTGCGCGAAGAAGATGATCAGCAAGACGTATGAAAGCGTGTAGAGCGGCTCGCCGTACTGGAAAAGCGACAGGAACGCGCTTACGAACTTCGCCACCACACCTGTTTTCCAGAACAGGCCGATGGTCTGCGGGAACGTCAGCAGCGACACAGCGAAGATAATCGGCATCACGCCGCCGCTGTTGACCTTGAGCGGCAGATGGGTGGAGACTCCGGCCACGACGCGCCGGCCCACCACCCGCTTGGCGTATTGAATCGGAATGCGCCTTTCGCCGCGCTCCACCATCACGATGAAAGCCACGATCCCGAGCATGAAGGCGAGTACCACGACGAGCGCGAGCGGGTTCCAGACGTGGGTGACGAACACCATGGTGTAAAGATTGGCCACGGCCCGGGGGAGACCCACCACGATGCCCGCGAAGATGAGGAGCGACATGCCGTTGCCAATGCCGCGCGCCGTGATCTGCTCGCCCAGAAACATGATGAAGACGGCGCCCGCCGTGAGCGTGAGGACCGTCGAGAAAATGAACAGGGGACCCGGGTCGGTGACCAGCGCCATGCTGCCGTTCACCGTCTGGCGCTCGAGGGCCACCGCGATTCCAAACGCCTGGAAGGCCGCCAGCCCCACCGTCATCCAGCGAGTGTATTCGGTGATCTTGCGGCGGCCCAGATCACCTTCCTTCTGCAGCTTTTCGAGGGTGGGAGAAACTACAGTAAGGAGCTGCAAGATGATGGAGGCCGTGATGTACGGCATGATCCCAAGCGCGAACACCGTGAGTCGGCGGAGACTGCCGCCTGAGAACATGGAGAGCAGTCCAAAGAGGCTGCCGCCCATCTGGTTGAAGTACTGTTGAAAGACTTCAGAGTTAATCCCCGGTGTGGGGATGAAAGCGCCCAGGCGGTATACCGCCAGCATCAGCAGGGTGAACGAGATTCGCTTCCGTAAATCCGGAATCTCGGTGATGCTCTTGAGCGACTCGATCATGCCGCAATGACCTCAGCCTTGCCGCCGGCCTTCTCAATCTTGGCCAGCGCCGGCTTCGAAAAGACGTGCGCGCTGATATGCAGGGCGGCACTCAGCTCACCGTCACCGAGAATTTTGAGGCCGTCAAACAGCCGCTTTACGATGCCTCGTTCCAGCAGCGCGTCCGGCGTGATCTTCTGGTCCGCGGCGAATCCTTCGAGGTCCGCCAGATTGACGATTGCATAACGCTTCTTGAAGATGTTGGTGAAGCCGCGCTTCGGAAGGCGCCGGTGAAGCGGCATCTGTCCGCCTTCAAACCCGGTCCGCGTGCGCGAACCTGAGCGCGATCCTTGGCCCTTTTCGCCGCGCGTCGAAGTCTTGCCGTGGCCGGAGCCCATACCGGTCCCGATCCGCTTGCGGCGGTGGCGTGCCCCGCGGGGAGGCCGTAATGATCCAATGTGCGTGCTCATACCTTTGTCCTGGCGCTCTTTTTCTGTCTCTTCCGTGGAGCCTTATTCTCCGCCTCAGACGACGCCGGTTCCGCACTCTCGGGCTCAACCACGGGCTCTGGAGCTTCGCTGAGACTGGTTTCGACAGCAGCCTCGGCGACGGGTGGTTGCCCATCCTTCTCGTCGCTCGCGACTTCCGTGGCTGGCTCCGGCTTAACAACTCTGTACTCCGGGACCGACGCCCACACCGACGGCTTTGTTTCTTGCAGCACTTCAACCAAATGCGAAACCTTGGCAACGAGTCCGCGCACCACCGCGTTGTCCGCGCGCTCGACCACTTGGTGAAGCCGCCTCAAACCCAGGCTGCGAACAATCGCCTTCTGGTTGCGGTTGAAGGCGATGCCGCTACGAATCCACCGGATCTTGATCTTCGCACTGCTCTTTGTGGCCATCGATTCGAGCCTCAAGAACTCACGTCGATAAGTCTGTCCTTCTTGTTTGCGACTCCGCTTAGTCGGGCGCCACCGACGAAGCAACAAGCCCATTATCAAGAAGATGCTGGGTTCGACAAGCTAACATACTTTACTTTCAATAACATGCTGGGTTTCGCGCAAGCCCCACCTTTGTTTTCAATAAGATGCTGGGTTTGTTCGCAAAGTTTTGCGCTCGCCCGTGACCGAGACGCTTACAATTCCTCCCGGGCCTTGCCCCGCGTGGTGGCCACTTCCTCGGCGTTACGGAGCTTCATCAAGGCATCCATCGTCGCCTTGACAACGTTGTGCGGGTTCGTGGTGCCCAGCGACTTGGTCAAGACGTTCTGAATACCTACCGCCTGCACAACGGCCCGCACCACACCGCCGGCGATGACGCCGGTGCCTTCGGCGGCCGGCTTCAGCAGCACCTTGCCGGCGCCATACCGGCCCAAGACAGCATGCGGAATCGAGGTGGAACTCATGTTGACCCGCACCAGGGACTTCTTGGCAGCCTCGATTCCCTTGCGGATCGCCATGGGAACCTCGCGAGCTTTACCGGAACCGTAGCCTACGTGGCCCAAACCGTCCCCCACAACGACGAGGGCGGAGAAGCTCAGATTCTTGCCGCCCTTCACCACCTTGGTGACACGATTGATCGAAACCACCTGATCCTTGAGTGTTAACGCGCCCGCATCAATACGGCTCAAACGGCTCCTCCCTCTCTAGAACTCCAGGCCGGCCTCGCGCGCCGTGTCGGCCAGCGCCTTGATTCGTCCGTGGTAGGCATAACCGCCGCGGTCGAACACCACCCGGGTGATGCCGGCTGCTTTGGCGCGTTTGGCAACTGCTTGTCCTACGTTCTTGGCGGCCGCGATGTTACCGCCGTTTTTCACGGCTGCGCGAACTTCCTTATCAAGCGTCGAAGCTGCCGCCAAAGTGCGGCCCGAAGCATCGTCAATAATCTGCGCGTAAATATGGTTCAAAGAGCGAAAAACATTGAGCCGCGGCCGCTCCGTGGCCCCGGCCACCCGGTGCCGCAATCGCTGATGAACCCGGCGTCGCGCGCCATCTTTCGAGACTTGCTTGAGCATATCCTGACCTCGACCTCTACTGCTTCGCTGCCCCTGCGCCGGCCGCTGCCTTGCCGACCTTCTTCTTCAGGCGCTCGCCGGTGTAACGGACGCCCTTGTTCTTATACGGATCAGGCGGCCTGAGGCCTCGAATCTCGCTGGCCACCTGACCCACCTGCTGCTTGTCCGCGCCCTTGACCACCAGGTGAGTTTGCTTCTCCAGAGTCACATCGATGCCCTGCGGCAAGGGAAATTCGATGGGGTGCGAGTAGCCTAGCGTAAACACGACCGCGTCGCCCTTGCGCTCCGCGCGATAGCCGATACCCACGATATCGAGGTGTTTCTCAAAACCCTGGGTCACACCCTTGACTGCGTTGGCCACCAGACTCCGGCTGAGCCCGTGAAGCGCTCCATGTTCGTCGCCCTCGCGGCCCAGCAGCACGTGCCCATCTTTGCGCTCAAGGCGGATTCCGGAAGGAAGGGGCACGCGGAGAGTACCCTTTGGACCCTTTACAACGGCCACCGAGCCTTCCATCTGCACTGACGCCCCGGAAGGCACTTCAACCGGCTTGTTTCCAATTCGTGACATAACTCAATCCCGTGGGCGGCACTTACAGACCGGCCTCACCAACCCGATTTCGCTAATACACCTGGCAGATGAACTCACCGCCCACGCCAGCTTGCCTTGCCGCCTTTCCCGTCAGCACGCCCCGAGGAGTGGTGAGAATGGCCACGCCGAGGCCACCTAGCACTCTGGGAATTTGCTGCTTGCCCAAATAAACCCGCCGGCCGGGCTTCGAAACGCGGCCGAGCACCGAAATAGCGCTCACGCCCTCGGCGTCATAGCGGAGGCCGATGCGAAGTACCTTCTTCTTCTCCTCTTCCGCCACCTTGAAGTTCGCGATGTAACCTTCGTCCTTCAGAATGCGCGCAATCTCAACCTTGAGACGCGATGACGGCATTTCCACCCGCGTCTGACGGGCGCGAATTCCGTTGCGAATTCGCGTCAACATGTCGGCTACAGGGTCCGTAACAGCTCCCATATCGAATCCTCGTGGGGTCGTTCCACCATCGAAGGGCTCATGCATCTAGCCTTGCCCTTGAGTTGCTGACGACCCGGTCACTCCTTTTTTCTGCCTTGAGCTGGCCAGCTTACCAGCTTGACTTGATGACTCCGGGGACGTCGCCCTGCAGAGCCAGTTGCCGGAAACATAGGCGGCAGAGATCAAACTTCCCCAAGTACCCCCGGGGGCGCCCGCAGCGGCCGCAACGGTTGCGGCGGCGGATCTTGAACTTGGGTTTCTTCAGCAACTTCGCCATTTGCGAGGCACGCGCCACGGATTATCCTCCCGCCTTCGCGTCACCGCCCTCAGCCGTCTACCGCCGGCTTTCGGGCCGGAACGGCAAGCCACAGTGGCGCAGCAGCGACAGCGCCTCGGCGTCCGTCCGGGCATCAGTGACGATGGAAATGTTCATGCCCTTCACTTTGTCAACCTTGGAATAGTCCACTTCCGGAAACACGAGTTGGTCGCGGAGGCCCAACGTGTAATTGCCCCGGCCGTCAAAGGCGCGCGTGGAAAGGCCGCGGAAATCGCGCACACGGGGCAGGGCCACGTTCATGAGCCGGTCAAGGAACTCATACATGCGGTCCCCGCGGAGCGTGACCATGGCGCCGATCGGCATATTCTTGCGCAGCTTGAAATTGGCGATCGATTTCCGCGCCCGCGTGATGACGGCCTTCTGCCCGGTGATCAAACCCAGTTCGACTCCTGCTGAGTCCAGCAGCTTGGCGTTCTGAATGGCCTCCCCGAGGCCCATATTCACCACAACCTTGCGCAGGCGCGGCACCGCCATGCGGTTGGAGTACTTAAACTCCTTCACCAGCGCGGGCGCAATTTCCTTTTGGTATCGTTCTTTCAGTCGCGGGGTCATTGTATGAACCAGCTTTCAGCTCTCCGCGGTCAGTACCGAGTTTCGACCTGACGGCTGATACCTACGTATCGAGTACCTTTCCGCACTTGGCGCACACGCGGACTTTCCCGCCCTCGGCCTTCTGTCGGTTCTGAATGCGGGTTACGCCGCAATCGCCGCACACCAAAGCGACGTTCGAGATATGGATGGGGCCTTCCTTCTCCAGGATTCCACCACGAATCTGCTTGTTGGGGTTAGGCCGCGTGTGCCGCTTGATCATGTTGACGTGCTCAACGTAGAGGCGCTGCTTGTGAGGTTCCACTTCCAGCACCCGGCCCGTCTTGCCCTTGTCCCGCCCGGCCAGCACCTGCACTTCGTCGTTCTTTCGGATTCTAAGCGCGACACGCATTACAGAACCTCCGGCGCCAGCGAAACGATCTTCAGAAATTTCTTTTCGCGCAGTTCTCGAGCTACGGGGCCAAACACGCGCGTGCCGACAGGCTCGCCCGTCTCGTTGATCAGAACCGCCGCGTTTTCGTCAAAACGAATGTAGCTGCCATCGCGGCGGCGCTGCTCCTTGCGCATCCGCACGATCACACACTTAACAACCTTGCCCTTGGCCACGGCGCTGTCCGGCGCTGCTTCCTTCACTGCGGCCGTAACCACATCACCCAGGCCCGCCTGTAAGCCAACGTCGTTCCCCAGCGGCAGAATGCAGGAAAGCTTGCGAGCACCGGAGTTATCAGCCACGCGAAGAATCGTTCGCATTCCAATCATGCGGCCACCTCCGGCCCGGCACCCCCCTGCTCGCCGCGGCTGATCACCTCAACCACGCGCCATCGCTTGCGAGCAGAGAGCGGCCTGGTCTCTTCAATACGCACGGTGTCGCCCGCCCGGCATTTGCCGGCTTCGTCGTGGGCCATAAACTTTGCGGAGCGCCGCACCACACGGTGATAGAGGGGGTGCATGATCTGACGAACCACAGTCACCACCGCCGTCTTCTGCATCTTCGTGCTGGTCACCACGCCGACTTTTTGTTGCCGCCTTGTCGCCATGAAACTCCTCAATCCTCTATCGGCTCTGGCCAGCCCGGTACGTTAGGACTTGGCCTGACTCGTGCGCTCCGCCAAAATGGTGTTGGCCCGTGCGATATCGCGCCGAAGCTGGCGCATCTTAGGCAGCACGTCATTCTGGCCGCTGGCAAACTGGAACTTCAGCCGGAAAAGCTGGTTGCGGAGCTCGCGCTCTTTGTCGCGAACCCCGTCCAAGGACTCCTCGCGCAACTTTTCCTTCAGTTCCTTAACGATCACCCCGCGGGGCTTGGCGCCTGGCATTGTCGTCCTCTTCGCGGTAAATTGCTAGCCTTTGGCCCCTGGCCGCGCCACAAACTGCGTGGGCAGGGGCAGCTTGTGACTGGCGAGACGCAATGCCGAACGCGCGTCCGCCTCGCTCACGCCTTCCATCTCAAACAGAATCCGGCCGGGCTTCACCACCGCCACCCAAAACTCTGGCGCACCCTTTCCTTTTCCCATACGTGTTTCGGCCGGTTTCTTGGTAACAGGCTTGTCCGGAAACAAGCGAATCCAGAGCTTGCCGCCGCGCTTGATAAATCGCGTAATGGCCACGCGACTCGCCTCGATTTGGCGGGCAGTAACCCAACCAGTCTCCAGCACCTTCAGACCGTAGTCACCAAAAGAGAGGTCCGAACCGCGCCAGGCCTTACCGCGGCGCCGGCCGCGCTGCTGCTTGCGGTACTTCACCTTGCTGGGCATCAACATAGTGGCTCTCGGTTGTCAGTTCTCAGTTCTAGGTTCCCGGTGTCGCGCCGTCGCCCTTACCTGCGACCGATAACAAGTAACCGCGTTTACGCCAAAGCCGCTACGGCCTGCTCCGCGACCCGCTCCGTTCGCCGCTTCTGCTCCAGAATTTCGCCGTTGTAGATCCAACATTTCACGCCGATCACGCCGTAGGTGGTGCGAGCCTCAGCCAGGCCGTAGTCAATATCGGCGCGAAGCGTGTGCAGCGGAAGTCTTCCCTGTAAGTACCACTCGGTGCGCGCAATTTCAGCCCCGTTCAGGCGTCCGCCGCAGCGCACCTTAATCCCCTTGCATCCGAAGCGCAGCGCTGAATCCACGGCTTTGCGCATGGCACGGCGAAAAGCCACGCGCTTTTCGAGTTGCATCGCGATTGACTCCGCTACCAGCTGAGCGTTGAGCTCCGGACGGCGCACTTCCTGAATATTGATGGGCAGCACCTCGCGGCCCGTCTGCTTCTGAATCTGCTGGCGTAGCCGGTCGATCTCTGCACCTTTGCGGCCGATAATGATTCCCGGGCGAGCCGTATGAATCGTGATGCGCAACTTATTGCCCGGACGCTCGACTTCGATGGACGCCACTCCCGCACTCTTGAGTTCCTCCCTCAGCTTCTTTTTGATCTTCAGGTCCTCATGAAGCAGGTTGGAGTAATCCTTCTTCGCAAACCAGCGCGACTTCCAGGTTTTGGTATAGCCCAGCCGCAACCCGTACGGATGAACCTTCTGGCCCATAATCTTCTACTCCCCTCGCGGATCAAAACTGCAGCCGCCGGTTCACTCGATAATCATCAATCCTGAGTGCGCTCTTCCACCACCACCGTTACGTGGCTCATGCGCCGCTGATAGCGATAGGCCCGTCCCATGGGCGCCGGTCGGATGCGCTTCGCCCGAGGCCCATCGTCAACGTAAGCCTTCACCACAACCAACCGGTCGACGTCTACGTTTTCCGACTTTTGCTCCGCGTTCGCGATCGCCGAGCGCAGCACCTTTTCGACTTCCCGCGTGGCGCGCTTCTTGGTGAATCGCAGGATGTTTAAGGCCTCTCCGGCATCCTGCCCGCGGATCAGGTCCACGACCAATCTCACCTTTTGCGGTGACATGCGAAGGTATTTGGATGACGCTGTCGCTTCCATATCGTTTCTCTGAGTCTTCGCTCTCTACCACCCGCTGTTACGCACTCGCCGCCGGAGCCGCCGCTGCCGGACGTGGGGCCGGAGCCGCGGATGCTGTCTTCTCAGCAGCCGCCTTTACTCCGTGACTCTTGAAGGTCCGCGTAGGCGAGAACTCTCCCAATTTGTGCCCCACCATGTTCTCAGTCACATAAACGGGAATGAATTTCTTGCCGTTATGCACCGCTATGGTGTGCCCAACCATCTCAGGGAAAATTGTGGAACGTCGGGACCAAGTCCTGACCACTTTTTTCTCGAAGCGACGATTCAAGAGCTCGATCTTCTTCATCAAGTGATCGTCAACAAATGGCCCCTTTTTTAGCGAACGCCCCAAGACTCCCTCCTCAGAACTTCTTCCTTCGGCCTTCTCACTTCTTCTCGCGCGTCTTGACTATGAATCGGTCGGTCTGCCTGTTATGTCTTGTCTTATAGCCGCGGGTGGGTTTGCCCCATGGCGTCACCGGATGCCGGCCGCCCGAGGTTCGGCCTTCACCGCCCCCGAGCGGGTGGTCTACGGGATTCATGGCCACGCCTCGCACCGTGGGACGAAGACCCATCCAGCGCCGCCGGCCCGCCTTGCCGATGGAGACGTTCTCATGGTCCACGTTGCCGATTTGGCCGATTGACGCCATGCAGTCCACATGAATCCTGCGAACCTCACCCGAAGGCAATCGCACTTGGGCGTACTCGCCTTCCTTGGATAGCAGTTGCGCCGCTCCGCCGGCGCTCCGCACGAGCTGGCCGCCCTTCCCCAGCCGCAACTCAAGGTTGTGAATCATGGTGCCGGCGGGAATATTCCGCAGCGGCAGCGCATTCCCCACCACAATGTCTGCCTCGGGGCCGGAGACAACGTTGTCCCCAACCTTGAGTCCGCTCGGATACAGGATGTAGCGCTTCTCACCGTCAGCGTAGTTCAGCAGTGAGATAAAGGCTGACCGGTTCGGATCATACTCAACCGTCGCCACGCGCGCCGGAATCCCCGTCTTGTCGCGTTTGAAGTCAATCACTCGATACTGGCGCTTGTGACCGCCGCCGCGACGCCAGATGGTGATCTCACCGCGATTATTGCGCCCCGAAATTCGCTGCTTCGGTTCCACGAGCGGCTTATGCGGTCGATTTGTGGTCAGTTCCTCAAACGTGAGCCCCGTCTGAAAGCGCCGCGTCTCCGTGTAAGGCCTGTATGTCCGGATACCCATAACTGAATTCAGCAACGAGTCACAAGTGAAAGGTTTCAGGCAACCTGAAGCCGCCAACCCGTACCGTCACTTCTCGACTCGTCTCCGCTCCTAAGTCGTCTCGGCGTACTCCGGCATCTTTTGGCCGGGCTCAAGCTTGACGTACGCCTTCTTCCAATCTGGACGCTGGCCCATGGTGCGGCCTCGCCGGCGAACCTTGCCATGAAACGTTGCCGTGTGCACGGACTCCACTTTCACCTTGAAGACGCTCTCCACCGCTGTCTTGATCTCCACCTTGTTAGCATGCGGATTCACGCGGAAGGTGAGCGTTCGCGCGCGCTCCTTCACGTCGACGCCCTTTTCCGTAATGATCGGCTTTTCGATAATCTCGTAGGGGCTTCTGATCATCGCAGCGACTCCTGCAAACGCACGATAGCCCCTTCGGAAATCACCAAGCCCTCATGACTCAGGATGTCGTAGGGATGTAAGGCGTGGTGACGAACAAGGTCGCAACGCGCAATATTGCGCGAGGAAAGTTCCAAATTGCGGCTCGTCGAGTCACTCACCAACAGAACAGATTTTTCGATTCCCAGCTTCTTGAGAGTTTCGCAGAATGTCTTCGTCTTGGGCTCGGCCGGATTCAGTACATCGACGACGGTCAGCTTCTGCTCCTGATACTTGGCAGCCAGGGCCGATCGGAGCGCTCCGCGCAGCATCTTCTTCGGAATCTCATACGCGTAATCGCGGGGCACCGGGCCGTGCGCGATAGACCCATGACGCCACAGCGAACTCCGAATGCTCCCCACGCGAGCCCTACCCGTACCCTTTTGCCGCCATGGTTTTTTGCCGCCGCCGCTCACTTCCCCGCGGCTTTTCGTTTTGTGCGTGCCGCTGCGCTGGCTCGCCAGATAAGCCTGGACCGCTTCCCACACGAGGTGCTCGTTCGGAGCGCTTGCAAACACCTCGTCGGCGAGATCAATCTCCCTCACCGTTGCGCCTTCAAGATTCTTGACTTCAGCTTTTGCCATAGTCCATCACCGGCAATCAAATTCCCGGCGGTACGCTTCCCCACCTCTCTGCAGTTCTCTTACTTCTTCTTGCTCTTGCTGGCTGCCGGCTCCGCGCTGGCGACCGCTGCCCGCCTGCGAGCAGCCTTGGCCCGGCGAACAATCAAGTAACCGCCCGTCGGCCCCGGCACGGCACCTTCAACCACCAATGCGTTCTCGTCAGGCATCACCTTCACCACGCGCAGATTGCGGACGGTGACGCGATCAACGCCCATGTGCCCGGCAGCCAGCATTCCCTTGAGCACCCGCGAGGGAAAAGCCGAGGCTCCAATCGAGCCGGGAGCCCGATGAAACATCGACCCGTGGCTTCCACCGCCGCCGCCGAAGTGGTGCCGCTTGTGGAAGCCGGCAAACCCGCGTCCTTTCGAGACGCCAATAACATCCACGTACTCATCTACGGCGAACTGGTCTACCAGGACCTTGTCGCCGACTTTAACTTCACCGGAATTCGAATCAAGCCGCACTTCGCACAGAAAACGCGTGGGATTCGCGCCCTCGCCGGTCTTCTTGAAGTGGCCCTCCATAGCGCCGTTCACACGCTTAGGTCCCGGAATCTCCACCAGACCCAACTGGGCTGCCTCGTACCCATCCTTTGTGGCCGTCTTGCGCTGAGTCACAATGCAGGGACCCGCCTTCAGCACCGTTGCGGGGACCACGTCCCCGCCCGCCTCAAAGACTTGCGTCATCCCGAGTTTCTTGCCGAGAATTGCGCTGACCATATTCATCCTTCAAGCTGAAGACGCCGCCGCTATTTCGCCGCGTGCTCTTTGCCAAACGCCTTAATCTCGATATCCACGCCGGACGGCAAGTCCAGTTTGGTAAGCGCCGAAATGGTTTCCGGAGTAGGCTCCAGGATATCCACCAGGCGCTTATGGGTTCGGATTTCGAACTGCTCGCGCGACTTCTTATCCGTGTGCGGCGAGCGCAAGACGCAATACTTGTTCTTAACGGTTGGCAGTGGCACCGGCCCCGCCACTTCGGCGCCGTTGCGCTTGGCAGTGGAGACAATTTCGGCGGCCGCCTGATCAAGCACGCGATGGTCGTACCCCTTGAGTCGAATTCTAATCTTCTCGTGTAACATCGGCCCCCGCTACTTAATCACTTCTGTCACTGAACCCGCACCCACCGTGTGACCGCCTTCCCGAATCGCGAACCTCAAACCCTTCTCCATCGCAATCGGCGTAATCAGTTCGATCTCCAGGCTTACGTTGTCCCCCGGCATCACCATCTCCG
>Ga0335085_10010678_pt1 | contig 13704 bp, 6 predicted proteins | sample Lox_Sample_45_FD_206712 | JGI IMG/M metagenome (GOLD analysis project Ga0335085, IMG submission 206712) | Soil microbial communities from Loxahatchee National Wildlife Refuge, Florida, United States - Lox_Sample_4.5 | ecosystem: Environmental > Terrestrial > Soil > Wetlands | place: USA: Florida...
AAGGTACCAGCACGAAGTCCTGCGCGCCGGGGTTGCCGCTGGGACCGGTTAGAACCACGATGATCAAGGCATACATCGCACCTGGCGGCAGTGGTTGCGGATTCAGCATTACCGCCGCTCCACCGGGTGATGGCCCGGGAGGCAGTTGAAGCTGCTGAATCTCGAGGGGATTTCGTGTCCCGTTTACGGTCATTTGATCCAACGGCGGCGGCGTGCTGTAAAACTCAATGCTGCCGTTGGCAAGCGTGATGGGCCCGGTGTAAAAGTCGTTGTCGAAAATCAAAAACGGATCGCCGAGCAAATGCCAATTGCCCTGCATCACAGGGCCGAGAATGTTTGTTCCCGAGAGCCAGTTCATGGCGACGATTGTCGGCAGGATGGAGCCGGGTGTTTCGAATCCGACATGCGTCACACCGCCCACCGGCACGGTCCGGCCAAGCCATTGCAGCACCGTATTCGTGCCGTCGAGAAACGAAGTGAACGCCCACGAAGGCGAGTCATCATAATGCCATGTGATCAAGTGTGGGCCGCTCAGGACCAGTTGGATTCCTGTGGCGATGTTCGTCGTGAGATTGTAAATGTCCTTGTTGATGCCCGTCACCGGGAATTTCCACACGACTTTGGCCATGTCGAGCACTGTGCCGTTGCGCGGGTCTGCCAGCGGCGTCCATGGCGGGTTGTTGGTTCCGTATACCGCCGCATCCTGGAAATGGCGCGTGGAGGTCTTCCAGCCGAACACTTTGCCGCCAGTCGTGCCGGCGGGTGGAATATAAGTGACCGTAACCCAGTAGATCTTGCCGTTCGCGAACGGGCCGCCGCCTTGTATGAAACAGGACGGAACGAACGGGAAGAAATCGTAGCGCCAGATTTGCGTGTCGTTGCCGATCAAGCCGGAATTTCCGGGCAGATTTGGATTGTAAAATGTTTCCTGCACGTTTGATTGAAAGAGACTTGATTGATAGCGCAATACGTTCCCGGTTGTTGCCTGCGGGAAGAACAGGCTGCTGCAGATCAGTTGTCCGGGGCGGCTGTAGGGCAATCCTTGTGATGGCAACTGCGCCGGCACATCGCTCCACAGGCTTACCTGGAACGTTGCATTGCTGTCCACCTGATCGTTCAGCCACGAACCCCAGATCGTGAATCCGCTGATCGGCCCGCGAACTTGGCACGGAAAATCATCTCCTACGGCCGTCGGCTGCAACGCCCACACGTCCAGCCCGTTGGTCGATGTGTCCGGCGGTTGGATGGAAGCGGCGCCCACTGCCGGATCGCAATCCGGAGTCGGTGGGCCGCTGTTGATTTCGAACGCAAAATCAATCGGAAACGCCACCGTGGCCGTAATGGTCGGATTGAAAAGCGGCTTCCACGCGCCCAGCACCACTCCCGAAATTGCGTCCACGCGCCCATACACGCCTGCATCCATCCAGTGATTTGTCGAGGTCTTCCAGCCCCATTGCTGTGTGGCTCCCGGCGGCGAAATCGCCGCGATGGAAACCCAGTAAACTTTTCCCTGTCCCTGCTGGCAAAAACGATTCGTGGGCGGCAGGTCGAAACTGTAGAGCCAAACGTTCGATTCAGGCGCAAGCAGTCCTGTTTCAGGATTGAAAAATTGTTCCACGCCGGTTCCCGCCGGTGCGACCGTATAGTCGTTGGGGCCGTAGGTCTGGCTCCATAACGGTTGGAATGGCCGGCTGAAACTATTGGCGGCCGTCGTGGGCGCGTCGCTCCAGATGCTCACCACAAACGAGTGTCCACCCGGTTGCGCGTCATTCATCAACGAGGCCCAGAATTGGATATTTGTTATCGGGCCGACAGTGGTGCATTGAAAATCATCCGCCAGCGTGAGCAGGCCGTTGGCGGTATTTGGGGCGGTGGCGTTGACGTCCAGGCCATGGCCGCTTTGAAGGTCCGGGGATTGCAGCCACTTGGAGGTGGGAATTGGCGGCGGAGGTGTTTGCGGTGTGGTCGTCAGCGCGAAAGCAAGATCGAGACTCCTGGTTGGAATTTTCGGATCGAACATTGGCAGCCAATCGCCAAGCGGCACCGTTCCTGAGGCGTCGAGATGGCCAAAGACCGAGTTATCGTTGTAGTGGACCGCTGAAACTCGCCAACCGAACATCACTGTGTTGGCTCCCGCGCTTACTGACAACCAATAATTTGTTGGAGTGGTTGCGGTTCCCTGTTGTACGAACTGGTTCGCGGGATCGATATAGAAATTGTACTGCCACAAGATTGAATCATTACCCAAAATAGTGCCGGCGGGCGGCGGATCCGGATCCCAGAAAAGGGAAGGTGCGAAGCCTTTCGGCGTCACCTTGTAATGACCGGGAAGCGCGCCGCCTGGCACAAATGTTTGGGTCCACAGCATTGTGCCGGGATGGCTTGGCGCGCCGGGTGTTGCGGAGACATCTGACCAAAGCGCAAGTGTTATCGGGACCGGCGCGATGTTGAGCGCCGCGGAATCGCCGAGCCATGACGCCCAGATGTGGATATCCGTGATCGGGCCGGTTTGGGTGCAAGGAAAATCATCGGCAAGTATCAGTGGCTGGCTGGGTGCCGAACCGTTGGTGGCCGCGGCGGCCAGAATATTGTAACCATTCGGAGTTTGGTCGGGCGGTTGGTAATATTTCGTCGGATGGTCATTGGGCCAATCGGCTCGCGTTGATACCGGCGTCAACGCCAGTAACAGGGCTGCGGCCTGAAAAAGCACTACAGTTCCGAAGCCTCCGGAAAACCACCTTCTTGTGAAAGGATATCTGTTCATAGTCACCTCCAGATATGTACATAGTGATCCTGTATTATTGGTTGGTGCTGCTTTATTCAGCCCGATTTGGCGCCGCGTTTTCCGCGCAGTCCTACGTCGGTTCCGCTCCAGGAATGGCGGAAAAAGAGGTGTCTCTCGGGTTCTTTGGGGACCCGAAAACTAGAGCAGGAATGTGTCGAATTGTCAAGAAAAAAGCTGTCAGACAAACGCAATTTTCCTTTTATGTTTCGCGCTGACAGGTCGGCATTACGGCGGCATTACCGCCCCACGCCAAAGCAAATTTTTATTGAAGCTGCAGATAAACGCGCGCGCCGTCGGTCTTCAAACCGGCGGTTTTGCTTTCGGTCAGAAAAACCCGTTCGCCTTCGACTTTGCCGCTCTGCAGGATATATTCACGCACGGCTTTCGCGCGCCGCTCTGCCAGGGATTGAAAATCGTCAGGGGCCACGGAAAGGCTGTTTAGCAAGGCGGCTTCATAGGGATCCGCGGCCGCGCTTGTGCTGGAAGCCGTCGCAGCGGCTTGCGGCGTTGCCGCCGGTGTGGTCTCGTGTGAGATGAGCTGCGCCGCGCCACGTTCCGTCGTTTTCTTGAATACCCCCGACTGGCTGGTTGGAATTGGCGGCGCGGGGGTGTTGGAGGAAGTGACAATCAATCCTTTCGCAAAATAATCATCATAAAGATTCTTCACGAGCGCCGGGCGTTCTTCGGGAGTGATTGTGATTTGTTCCGGGGTGGCGGCTTCGCGATCCGCTTTTCTCAAGGCCTGCCATTTCTGCGCCCGCAATTGTTTTTCCAGCATCATGGCGCGCAACCCGCTGAGGTCCGCGTTGGTGTCCACGCTGCCGGAGATTTCCAGTTGCAGACCGGGGCGCTCGTAAAGAGCCTTTACGATCACGTCCAGCTTTTCTTTGCTGGCGGGCGTCAGATCGGCGTTGCCGGGCGTGAAATCCTGGCAGCTGATGTCCTGATTTTTGGCGCCGAACATGGCGCCGAGGACGGCGAAAGGCGAAGTGATGGCTTTCTCGACAATGTTCCAGAGGGCGCGGGTGATGACTTTGTGCAGGCGGAATTGCGGGTCGTCCAGGCTGCCCTCGATGGGCACGTCGAGGACGATTTTCCCGCTGCGATCCTTGAGCACTGCGATTCCGAGCTTCACGGGCAAATGAGTGGCATCCGGGCTGTTGACCTTTTCGCCGAAGGTAAACTGGTCGAGCGTGATGACGTTTTCGGATTTCAGGCTGCGGCCGTGCAGGTGATAGGCGAGGGCGACGCTCAATTTTCCTTTGGCGATGCGGTAGCCGGCAAATTTTCCGGCATACGGACTGACGGGAGTCAAATCGACGTCGTTCACCGCGATTTTGATTTCGTTCGTCTCGTCCTTGCTGAAAGGATTGATGGCGCCGGTGATTTCGACGGGACCAACGTTGTCCACTTTCGCGTGCAGGTTCACGTCCGCGTGCTGCAAATCCTCCGATGAGATTCCCGCAATGGTGCCGCTGATTTGCTGCACGGCCATGTTCACGTTCGGCGTGATGGAGCGGTCGGTGAAATTCGCGCTTGTGTTCGTGATGATGACGGCGCCGACGGTGAGTTTCTTCAAGGGCAATGATGCGAGCGCGTTTGTGGAAATGACCGTGTCACCGGCCAGCAGGGATTTTTTTGACTTTGATTCCGGCGCGGCGGCGACGGCATTTGTCACTGTGTTTGTGCTGGAGATCTTTAATGCCGTGAGCAGATTGATGGTGCGATTCGTTTCAATGATAAGCCGCGCGTAGGCGCCATCGACGGCAATTTGTTTTATGGCGACGACGGGCGGGTTCAACGCGGCCTCGATTCCCAAAACGTGAACGGTGTCCCATTTCAACAGCGGTTCGCCGAGCACGCCGTCGACTGTGTTGAAATCATTCAGCCAGGTATCGCCGGTGAACGTCACATCAGGCAGGGAGCCGCTCGGCGCGCGGAGGCGAATCTGTCCGTCCATGCCGAGCTTGCTGCCGATGATGAAGACGCTGAGTTTCGAGTCGAGGTAGGGGTCGAGCGGGTGCAGCTCGATATTGTAAAACGCCAATTGCATGTCCATGGACGGTGGCGCGAGCGAGGCGTTGATTTCCGAGCGCAGGGTGCCGTTCGTGTTCCATCGCAACGAAGCCGCGACGGTGAAATTGGTGAGCGGCACGTTCGAGAGGTTCGTGGCGTTGATGGAAATCTGGTCGAGGGTGAGACGGGCGGGGCGGGGGTTGGCCAAATCCTCCAGCTTCACCGCGCAATTGCTCAGACAAAGCGTGCCTATCGACGCCGCGAATGAATTGGTAATGGTCGAAAATTTTGCGAAGCCGTTGGTCACGGATTGCAGGAGCAGGAGAATGGCGTCGGTGGTGTTCGTTGCCGGCGCGGCGGGTGCAACCGCCGGCAAAGGAGCCGCTCCATTTGTCGACGATTTGTCTCGATTTAGCGACAGTGTCGCGCCGGTGATTTCGATTTGGTCCACGCGCAAGGCCAATTGTTTCACCGGTCCGGGCGGGGCGGCCGAAGTTTTGGGCGGTGGCGCATTGGTCGAAAATTTCGCGAGGATATCGGAGAAGTTGAACGTGCCATCACCGTTCATCTCCACATGAATGTAAGGCTGCGAGGTGCGGACTTCTTTGAATATCCAGGGATGGCCGAAGAATGAGGCGATTTGGAAATTGCCGTAGACTTCGTCCCAGGAGACGAAGGGTTCGCCGTTCTTTTCCTTGATGAGCAGGCCGCGGATTGAACCGGAAAGCGCGAAGGGATTGAACTTCACTTGCTGGATGCTGACTTCGCGGCCGAGCCGTTGGGAGAGTTGTTTTACGGCGACCGAGCGGATGATGGGCGGCAAAATGAAAAATCCGATGATGGTGTAGGCGAGCAAAAGTCCCGCGGCCCAGAAAATTGCTTTCTTTAATCTGTTTTTTCCGCGGTCTGGCGAATTCGATGTTGTGCTGCTTTTCACTGTGTTACTCGCACTGCGCCTTGTGGCGCAACGCATGGTCGATGAGCACGAGAGCGGTCATGGCTTCCACCATCGGCACCGCGCGCGGCAGCACGCAGGGGTCATGGCGTCCGCGCGCCTTGAGCGTTGTGTTCTTAAGATCGATGTCCACGGTATCCTGCTCGACCATCACGGTCGCGACGGGTTTGAAGGCCACGCGAAAATAAATGGTCTGGCCGTTGGAAATGCCGCCTTGAATTCCACCGGAACGGTTTGTGGTGGTAAAGACTTTGCCGCCTTTGGAGCGAAAAGCGTCGTTGTGCTGAGTGCCGGTGAGCAGAATGCCCGCGAAACCGGAGCCGATTTCAAATGCCTTGGATGCCGGCAAGCTGAGCATGGCTTTTCCGAGATCCGCTTCGAGGCGGTCGAAGACGGGTTCTCCCCATCCGGCCGGGACGCCGCGGGCCACGCCTTCGATGATGCCGCCCACGGTGTCACCCGCGCGGCGCATTTTCTCGATGAGGCGAATCATTTTTTCCGCCGCCGCGGGGTTGGGGCAGCGAACGATGTTGGATTCGACATCGGCGAACTTGACTTTTTCCGGGTCAATCCCGGCGGAAATTTTTTGGACTTGTTTGACGAAGGCGAGGACTTCGACGCCGTAGCGTTCGCGCAACAGTTTTTTGGCGATTGCGCCCGCGGCGACGCGCCCGATGGTCTCGCGCGCGCTGGTGCGTCCGCCGCCGGGCCAGGCGCGAATGCCGTACTTGGCTTGATACGTGTAATCGGCATGCGACGGGCGGAATTTGGTGGCCATCTCGGTGTAGGCCTCGGGGCGCTGGTCTTGATTGCGCACCCACATGGAAATGGGTGTGCCGAGGGTCTTGCCTTCAAAGGTGCCGGAGAGAATCTCGACGCGGTCGGCTTCCTTGCGGGGCGTCACGATTTTTGACTGGCCGGGCCGGCGGCGATCGAGATCGGGTTGAATATCCGCTTCCGTCAATGCCAGGCGGGGCGGGCAGCCGTCCACGACGACGCCGACGCCGCCGCCGTGAGATTCACCCCACGTGGTGATGCGGAACAGATTCCCAAAAGTGTTTGCCATTCCTTGAGTTTAGAGCGGGGCGTTTCCGGTTCCAAGTTGGAAGTGCGGGTTGAACGCGGAATGCGGAACTCGGAACGGGGAACGGGGATCGCGGAATTGATGAAGGGGATCCCGACAAATCAGATGACGTCTAATGATTGACAGAATTGCGGTTTGGGATTTAATCGGATTATGGGTTTCCGACAACATTCTCGTTGTGGGCGTATTCTATCCGTGGCGGTGTGTCTCCTGATCTTTTTGGCCTTGCTGCATCTGGTTGGTTGCAAAAGTGTGCAGGCTTATCATCCGGTTGAGTCGGTGATTCACGGCGGAAAATTTTCCAATGCGTTCGTTGAATTCGATGACCAGGGCGAGCTTCTGTTGCCGGGACAAATCACGAACGCGACTGCGGCCATCAAGGCGGCCGGGCCGGTTCTGCTGGTCGGCTACGTGCACGGCTGGAAAAACGACGCAGCGTTCGACAATGACAATTTCATCCACTTCACCAACATGCTGGCGGGTTTCGCGCAGTATTTGCCGAACAAGAAGCTGAAGGTCTTCGGCGTGTATTTCGGCTGGCGCGGGGATCCGGTGGCGTTCCATGACCCGATTTCGTGGACGGCGCGGCAATTGAGTTTTTGGTCGCGTCACGCCGCGGCGGAGCGCGTGGCGGGCACTTCCGCGACCGAGGCGATTTTTTCCATCATGCAGGCGGCGAACGCGAACACGAATTCGCGCGTGGTGCTCATCGGCCATTCGTTCGGCGGTTTAATTCTGGAGAAGGCGCTTGCGCAGGCGATGGTGAGCACGTTGTATTCGAAGACGAACACGGCGAACGTGAAACCGCCCGCGGACCTGGTGCTGCTGGTCAATCCCGCGGCTTCATCGATTCAGGCGCGCGAGTTTATTTCCATGCTGGGCCGATTGCCGGCGGCGGCGGCGCCCACGGACACGAACGCGCCAGTGTCCACTTTTGACAGCGAACATCCGATGATCATTTCGGCGACGTCCACGGGCGATTGGGCGACCGGGATCTTTTTTCCGCTGGGCATGTGGTTTTCCGGATTGCCGAAGGCGTTTCATCATTACGACACGAACGATGTTTTTCCGGGGAGCCAATTTTATTTTTATCGGACGACGCCGGGTCACAATCATGAGCTGCTGAGCCATCGAATCAGAATCACCGGCAGGCTGAATACCACGAATCACGCGACGCTTGAACAAGAGCGCATCACGATCCGGGAAAACTTTCAGCCGCGTCCGTCGCGCTTTGATTTTCGGATCAACGATTATCAATACGAGATTCAGCCGATCACGAATGCGTTGAATCAAACGCCTTATTGGGACATGCAGGTGCCGCGGACGATCATCAAGGACCACGACGATGTATTGACGGAACGTTTCACGGGTTTTGTGGCGGCGCTGCTGAGTCTCTCGCAGGTGACCGATACGAATCGACCGTTGCGCGAGTTGAATCGTGGGCAATTCAGGCGGGCGAAGTGAATTTTGAATTCTGTCCTGGCGGCGGGGCGCCGGCGTTGCCGAAACCGGCAAAATGTTTTGACAATTTGGGAGGACGCTCTACATTGCCCGTCCCGGATGGGGTCGTAGCTCAGTTGGTAGAGCACCACAATGGCATTGTGGGGGTCTGGGGTTCGAATCCCCACGGCTCCACCATCCTCAGATTCTTCTTTTTCCCGCGCGGGGTTTTCGGCACGCGACCACGAAGCTGCGAAAGATGGCCGGGTAACAGCCGCCTTTTTGGACGAGGCGTTCCGGGTGAAATTGCACGGCGAGCAGGTAGGGCATGCCGGGGGCAAAATCGGGCTTGAGTTCCATTGCTTCGACCAGGCCGTCCCGGCTTTGCGCGGTGGCGATAAAAGGATCGGCCGGCTGCAAAACACCCTGATGATGCGTGCTGTTCACACCCAAACGACGGTTGCGGGCGAGCCGGGAAATCAGGGAGCCGGGCCTCAGCTCTGCGTCGTGCACGAGTTCGAAGGCGCGGTCGGTGCGGCGGTGATTCAAGGCTCCCGGCACTTGCTGCGGAATGTCGACGATGAGCTTCGCGCCGAAGGCCACGTTCAGCAACTGGAACCCGCGGCAAATCGCGAGCACAGGTTTGCGCTGGCGGAAGATTTCGCGAATTAAAATCAATTCGGCGGAGTCGCGGCGGCCGCCGTCGGGTGTGGTGTTGACGGTTTTGCGAATGGCTTGCGGGAGTTTCTTTTCGTAAAGGCAGGGATTGATGTCGTCGCCTCCAGTCAGCAGCACGCCATCCGAGTGGCGCACGCTTTCGGCGAGCAGGGCGGGATCGGTGGTGGCGGGCGCGATGAGCGGCAGACCGCCTGCATCCAAAACGGCCTGCTCGTACCGGAGCGACAAACTAATGGACAGGTCTTTGAATTCCACGCCGCGCACTTCGAAGCCCGGAGAAATCAAAATCAATGGTGGCCGTTTCATCCCGTATGTTAAGCGCGGCGTCGTGGTGTGCCAGTAAAAACCAATTGTTTTGTAAAAACCTTATCCCCTTGAGCCCTGAGCACCACCCCCGGCCCTCCCCCATTTCATGGCGGAGAGGGTGATGATCAGCCGCAAGGTTTGTCGTGTCGCACTCGCGATTTGAATCTTTTCCCAGGAGTAAAAGCCAATCGTAATCCGGCTTCTTTAAACCGTTACGCGTGCGTTGCCCCGCGCATATTCGCGCGTGCAGTGAAGGGGGATAAAATCTATCCTGCGCGCATGATTGAGCCGGAGCCGCTGCAATTTGTGGGCGACAATGAGGTGCGCTGGCGGGGACGTGTCTGCACGTATTTTTCCGGTTGCGATTATTTTCGCCTGGCGAGAAATTCCAAAGTGGCACGGGCGGCGCGGGCGGGAATGGAAAAAAACCGGCTGAATGTGGCGGCCTCACGGGTCACGACGGGCAACCAGGAGATTTACGCGGAACTTGAAAAGAGCCTGGCGGTTTTTTTTGGCGCGGAAGCGGCGCTGGTGCTTCCCAGCGGTTATCTTGCGCCAATGGCGGCGGCGCAGGCACTGGCGGGGGAATTTTCGCATGTGCTCGTGGATGAGTTCGCGCATGCGGCGCTTCGGGATGCGGCGCGCATGCTGGATTGTCCGGTGAGACGATTCAAACACCGGGATGTTTCTGATCTCGCGCGCGCGATTTCAAAATGCGGCGCGCATGCGCGGCTGATTCTTTTGACGGATGGAATGTTTTCGCACGACGGCTCCGTTGCGCCGTTGTCCGATTATCTTAAAATCCTGCCGCGAGGGGGAGTGATTCTGGTGGATGATGCGCATGGCGTGGGCGTGCTGGGCGAGAGCGGGCGGGGGGCTTTGGAGCACGCGGGTGTGGCGCGAAAAAGAATCGTCCAGTGCGGGACGTTGAGCAAGGCGTTCGGAGTCTACGGGGGTTTTGTTCTGGGCTCGCGGCCTTTGCGGGGAAAAATTGTTGCCAACAGCCGGTTGTTTGCGGGCACCACGCCACCGCCGCCGCCGCTGGCGAGCGCGGCGCTCGTGGCGTTGGGCATTTTGCGGCGCGAACGGTCGCGGAGGGAGCGGTTGTTTCGAAATGTGTTGCGACTCCGGGCCCAATTGCAGGAAGCGGGCTGGGAGATTTCTGAAACGCCGGGGCCCATCGTGCGTTTGCCATTGATGAATTCAAAGGCGGCCAGTGATTTGAAACGGCGGCTGCTGGCGGCGGGGATTTACCCGCCGTTTTTGAAGTACGGCGGCGCCTCGGCGGCGGGGGTTTTTCGTTTTGTCGTTTCGAGCGAGCATACGCGGGAGCAATTGGACAGGCTGGCGTCCGTGCTGGCGGGTTTTAAATCGGGACGCAGCCAATCTAAAACCGCAGGAAGATTTTTCGCTGGTAGAGGAAGCGCGCGAACCAGAGGAAGAGGATGACGGCGATGGCGGCGATCATCAGGTCGCCGAACCCGGCGGTGATGTGGGTGTCAAAAAAATCCTTCACGGGGCCGCCGGCGAGGCGGCGAGCCAATTTTTCAAAGCCGAGGCCGCCCATGAAATTGCTCGCGAGATAGAGCGTGATGGGATTCATGCCGATCCAGACGAATGGCTGGCACCATCTGCGCCATTTTTTGATATCGACGATCCAGTAGAACGCTCCGAGCAGCAGGGAGCTGTAGCCGGCGGCGACGAGCACGTAGGAGGAGGTCCAGATTTTTTTGATGACGGGGAATTCGATTCCCCAAATCCAGCCGAGGACCGCGCCGGCGGCTCCGGCGCCGAGGAGCCAGAAAACTTTTTTCTCGTCCGGCACGGATTTATTTCGAAGCAGGAGCCCGGCGAAAATTCCAAGGAGGCCGCTGGCGATGGCGGGAAGGGTGCTTAAAATGCCTTCAGGGTCGTAAGTGCCGTCGTATTTCCTGGCAGGCAGGTATTTTTGATCGATGTAATCCGTGAGGTTGACGCCTTGAATGTAGGAGCCGCGCAGGAGGTTGGTGCTGGCCATGTTGAGTTGCACAACATTTGTAAAACCCGCTTCCTTGGTGATGACGCCGTCCCCGCCGGGTATCGGCCGCACATCGGGAAAGGGCACGCAGGCCAGCAACGCCCAATAGCCGAGCAACAGCGCGGCGGTGATGGCGGCCAGCGCGCGCGGGCGCAGGAAAATGAAGAGCAGTCCGCCAATGGTGTAGCACAGAGCGATGCGATTGAGCACGCCCATAAGTCGCATGTCCGGCCACGGATTCGTGAAGCCGCCGGAGTAAATCAGGGCCACGATGAACAGCAGCACGCCGCGTCTCAAAACGCGTTTCACAGCCGCCGCGCGGCCCTCGCGCTCCATAATTCTCGTCAGCGAGAAAACCGTTGAAACTCCCATCATGAAAACGAACAGGGGGAATATCAGGTCGTAAAAATGGAATCCCTGCCATTCGGCGTGATCGAGTTGTGTGGCGAGGAATTTGGTCGCGGCATTCTGGCTCGTCTCATGGAGCGCGTAGACAAAGGAATCGGCGCCCAGAATCCAGAACATGTCGAAGCCGCGCAAGGCATCCAGGGACATTAGGCGTTCGGATATGGGCGAGGAAGACTTCGTCGCAGCGGGTTCGTGCAAAGGAAGGGCGAGGCTGGTTGGTTCGACTTTCATCTTTATCCGTGTGCTGCTTTTGAATGATGGCTTGATTCGTTTTCAAGTCCACCCAAAATTGCCGGATTGCAGCCGGCGTCTGCCGGTTGTTGACGTTTACGGAGCGGATTCACGATTGCCTGGTTGAAACCTTGCCGTGGGATCGTTGAACATCACGCCGACCGCCAGTCGGCGACACAGCAGGCTGGCAGCCTGCGCTACTCGGGGCGGGTACGCACCAGCCCAAATTAGGGGTGGCATTCGCGCGTGTTTTGGCACAAGAATTTCTGGCGGTTGGCGGTGTCCTGATTTGACTGCTCAGGAGCGCGACCAATAGATTCTGGTTTTTTGATGCGCTCGATAATGTCATGCTGAAGCGGCCTAAAGGCCGCGCTCCTTCAAACCGGGACACTGCCTGACGATTGCCCATGCTGAACAAATTTGCATTGAGTTTATTCATGTTGTGTTGTGCTTCCATCCCGAACGTTCACGCCGAAACACCGCTGGAAACGGCGTTGCTCAGGGCCGTTCGTGAACGGCATTTTGAGAGCGTGATTGATTTTGGTGCGGGAAATGAAGACCACCCGGTCAAGGCGCACCTGGGGATTCCGGCGTCGACCATCGCGCATCCGCCGAATGTCAATGTGGCGGTGATCCAACTGGACGCCGACGGACGCATGGTGGATCGCGCTTATGTGTTGCTTTCGCGGGATTATCCCAATGGTTTGATTGTGCCGCTGGACAAAGATGCCGGCGCGAAAAGTGTGCGGTTCATCCGGTGGGATATTGAACGCTCCGATGGCGGCACTTTTTCAAGCGAAGACGGGCATCAATTGACGACGAAAGGTTGGACGAACGACCCGCCGTTGACCGAGAGCGATGAGCTGGTGCCGGGCAGGGAAAATGCGCCGTATCAATTCATGGCGCCGTACCCGGCTTCATTGTTCAAGAGCATGGTGGCGTTTCACGTGATGCGGATGGTGGACGCGGGGAAAATTTCCCTGGATACAGAATACGAATATGCCGTTCCCGGCGCGAAGCCGGAAACGCGCGCCATCCGCGACTGGCTCGACCCGATGATCACCGCGAGCGACAACCATGCGACGAGCGCCTTGTTGAAAATGCTCCACGACCGGGATGAAATAGAGCCGCTCAACCGGGAATTCCGCGAGCTGAACCTGGGGACGTTGCAAATCAATGGCACCAGCCCGGTCGACGGGAGGGGTTGGAAAACGGATCGCATTACCATGACGACGTTTGATGTGGCGCGGCTGTTTTGGATCATTGACGGCGGCCCCGGAGAGATGTGGCTGGGGGCGGATGGCAAGCCGGTGACGGCGAAATTGCTGTCCGATTCGTCTCGCGCGTTTCTCAAAAAACTTTTGTCCGAGCAGGGATTCAACGATGCGCTGTGCACGGCCAATTTGCCCGGCGCAAAAAATATCCTGCCTGGAATTCCGTCGCGTGTGGCGGAGCGGTGGATCAATCCGACCAATGGCCATGTGGTGGTTGCCGGTGAAGACTTCGGCGTGGACGTGCGGGCGGCCAATGCGCAGGCTGAGGTGAATTTCGCGCACAAGACCGGGTGGACGTTCAACTACGGTTCGGACGCGGGGATTGTGACGTCGCTGCCGGGCAAGCCGTTTCGGCACTACATCGTGGCGTTTATTGCCAACCTCGGCAATCGTTACGCGGACGAAGTTTTTGCGACGCGCACTACGTTTCCGGCCTTTGACAAAGTCAGTCCCATTTCCTACACGCAGCGGCTCCCAGCGCTGGGCAAGGCAATTGACGAGGCGGTGACG
>Ga0335085_10010679_pt1 | contig 13704 bp, 11 predicted proteins | sample Lox_Sample_45_FD_206712 | JGI IMG/M metagenome (GOLD analysis project Ga0335085, IMG submission 206712) | Soil microbial communities from Loxahatchee National Wildlife Refuge, Florida, United States - Lox_Sample_4.5 | ecosystem: Environmental > Terrestrial > Soil > Wetlands | place: USA...
ATGGAGACCAGCGTGATCGGCCCGATCCCGGCCAGCGAGGTCGGCAGGTTGAAGATCCCGACCCCGATGATGCTGCCCATGATCAGCGCGACCGCCACCGGCAGGCCGAAACCGCCCCCGGTGGCGGCACCGGCCCCGCCCCCGGACGGCGGCGCAACAGCCGTTGCGGGCGCCGGGTGCGCGGCCCCGTCCCCAGCTGATCGCGCGGCGCCCGCTTCGGGCGGGGGATGCGTGGCAGCCTCTCGCTGAGGATCGCGTGGCGTTTCAGTCATGACTCATTCCTTTTCTCTATCGGTGGCGAAGGAATGATCGCCACTCTTAGATGCGGAAAGCGCGCCAATATGAGACGGGCATCGCCGCTGGCCGGGCAGCGGCGAGCCAGCGGGTGCCGGGCAGGGTGCGAAGGCGGCGTCAGCGCCACATAGAGCTGACGCGCAGGTGAACATTTATGAACGAGCCCTTGGCTGACCCCGTGCTGAACGCCCACAATGTTGATTGTGGCAGATCGTCACTCGTACCGGTAGATCCCTGCCGGGCCCCCAACGGTCCTGGATACCCTGGATATGTTGCCCGCGGAGAAGGGGGTAGGGAATGAGAGTCGTGGTCGCCCTGGGCGGTAATGCGCTCTTGCGCCGGGGCCAGCCGATGACGGCGGAAAATCAGCGTGAGAACGTCCGGGTGGCGTGTGATCACCTGGCGCCGATCGCCGAGCAGCACGAGCTGATCATCTCGCACGGGAACGGCCCGCAGATCGGGCTGCTGGCCCTGGAGGAGGCGGCGTACGGGGACGCGTCCCAGTCGCCGCTCGACGTGCTGGGGGCGGAGACCCAGGGGATGATCGGCTACCTCATCGAGCAGGAGCTCGGGAACCGGCTCCCGTTTGAGAAGCCGCTCGCGTCGCTGCTCACGATGATCGAGGTTGATCCCGACGATCCGGCTTTCACCAACCCGAGCAAGCCGATCGGCCCGCAGTACGACAAGGCGGACGCGGACCGGCTGGCGGCCGAGCGGGGCTGGACGTTCAAGCCGGACGGTGACCGCATGCGCCGCGTCGTGCCCTCGCCGGTGCCACAGCGGATCTTCGAGCACCGGCCCATCAGATGGCTGCTGGACCAGGGCTGCGTCGTCATCTGCGCCGGAGGCGGCGGGATCCCCACCATCTACCGGCCGGGACGGCAGCTCGAGGGCATCGAGGCGGTGATCGACAAGGACCGGGCCAGCGCCCTGCTGGCCAACAACATCCAGGCCGACATCCTCATCATGGCCACCGACGCACAGGCGGTCTTCGTGGGGTTCGGCACCCCTCAGCAGCGGGCCATCGTGGCGGCCGATCCCGACGTCCTGCTCGCCGAGTATCACGCCGAGTTCGCGGCGGGGTCGATGCTCCCCAAGGTGATGGCGGCGTGCGAGTTCGCGGGGGCCACCGGGAAGCCGGCCGTGATCGGTGCCCTGTCCGACATCGACGCCATGCTCGCCGGCACCGCGGGCACCCGGGTCGCGCCCGGCGTCTCGGGTGTCACGTTCGACCACAGCTACGCGAAGTGAACCCGTCCAGGCAGTCAGGACTCCAGGTAGTCCAGAACGAGGAGAGTGCGTTATGCCGCTGGGGGCGTATTCCGAAGTAGGCAGGCTCCGCCGGGTCATGGTGCACCGGCCGGGCCTGGAGCACACCCGCCTGACCCCGTCGAACGCCGAGGAACTGCTGTTCGACGACGTGATCTGGGTGGCCAGGGCCAAGGCCGAGCACGACATGTTCGTCGAGGCGATGCGCGACCGCGGCGTCGAGGTGCTCCTCGCCGAGCAGCTGCTGGCCGAGGCGCTCGCCCGGCCCGAGGCCAAGGAGTGGGTCTGCAGCCACATCCTGAGCGAGCGGCAGGTGGGGGTCATGGCCTCGCGGACGGCCCACGAGTGGATCGATACGGCCGATGCGGCAACGGTGGCCGAGTTCCTGATCGGCGGGATCACCAGGGCCGACGTCCGCCAGCCAGCAGGGCTGGCGTGGCAGTCGGCCGACCCGACGTCCATGCTGCTGCCGCCGCTGCCGAACTTCCTGTTCCAGCGCGACTGCTCGTGCTGGATCTTCAACGGCGTCACGATCAACCCGATGACCAAGCCGGCCCGGGTGCCGGAAACGATGATCATGGAAGCGATCTACCGGTTCCACCCGATGTTCACCGCCGAGGAGTTCCCGATCTGGCTGGGCGGGTCGGATGAGGACTGGGGCCGCTGCCATGTCGAGGGCGGGGACGTGCAGCCGATCGGCAACGGCACCGTCATGATCGGCATGGGCGAGCGGACCACCCCGCAGGCGGTGATGTGGATCGCGCGGTCGCTGTTCCGGGAAGAGGCGGCCCAGCAGGTGCTGGCCGTGCACCTGCCCAAGTCCCGCAGCTACATGCACCTGGACACGGTCATCACCATGTGCGACCGCGACCTGGTCACGTTGTTCCCGCAGGTGGTGTACGGGGCGCGGACCTGGTCGCTCAAGCCCGGCGAGACGGCCGAGGACGTGGTGATCGAGGAGCAGAGCGGGACGCTGCCGGAGCTGATGGCCAGGGCGCTGGGCGTGGGCAAGATGCGGGTCATCGAGACCGGCGGGGACTCGTTCGAGGCCGAGCGGGAGCAGTGGGACGACGGCAACAACGTGGTCGCGCTCGAGCCGGGCGTGGTGGTCGCCTACGAGCGCAACACCGGCACCAACACCGCGCTGCGCAAGGCCGGGATCGAAGTGATCACGATCGAGGGGTTCGAGCTTGGCAAGGGCCGCGGCGGCGGCCACTGCATGACCTGCCCGATCGAGCGCGACCCCGCGTTCTGAACCAGGCGCAACCCGTTCTGAACCAGGAGAGACGATGGCATTCAACCTGCGTAACCGCAGCTTTTTGAAGGAGATCGACTTCTCCCCGGCCGAGCTGCGGTACCTGCTGCGGCTGTCGGGGGCGCTGAAGATCGCCAAGTACGCGGGCACCGAGGGCAGGCGGCTGGCGGGCAAGGAGATCGCGCTGATCTTCGAGAAGACCTCCACCCGGACCCGGTCGGCGTTTGAGGTGGCGGCGTTCGATGAGGGCGCGCACGTGACCTACCTCGATCCGTCGGGCTCGCAGATGGGGCACAAGGAGTCGATCGCCGACACCGCGGCGGTGCTGGGCCGGATGTATGACGGGATCGAGTACCGGGGGAACCGGCAGGCCGACGTGGAGACCCTGGCCGGGCACGCCGGGGTGCCGGTCTACAACGGGCTGACCGATGAGTGGCACCCGACCCAGATGCTGGCCGACTTTTTGACCATGCACGAGTCGAGCCACAAGCCCTATGACACCCTCGCCTACGCGTTCGTCGGCGACTGCCGGTTCAACATGGGCCGCTCGCTGCTGGTGATGGGCGCGCTGATGGGCAGCGACGTGCGGCTGGCCGGCCCCAAGGACCTGCAGCCGCCCACGGACGTCGTGGACCTGGCACACCAGGTCGCCGGGCGCACGGGCGCGCGGATCACCATCACCGACGACCCGGGTGAGGCCGTCGCGGGCGTCGACTTCATCCACACCGATGTGTGGGTGTCGATGGGCGAGCCGAAGGACGTCTGGACCGAGCGCGTCAAGGCCCTGACGCCCTACCAGGTCAACGCCGCGCTCATGAGCAGCTCCGGCAACCCGAAGGTCAAGTTCATGCACTGCCTGCCGGCGTTCCACGACCCCAACACCACCGTCGGCCGCGAGATCATGGAGCACACCGGCATGACCTCCGGGCTGGAGGTGACCGGCGAGGTGTTCGAGTCGGGAGCGAGCATCGTGTTCGACCAGGCCGAGAACCGGCTGCACACGATCAAGGCCATCCTCGTCGCGACGCTCGGCCGGTAAGCCGCGACGGTCGGCCGCTGAGCGGCCAAGAAGAGGGGCGCCGCGGTGTGACCGGCGCCCCTCTCAGCCTCAGCCCATCCGGCCGGTCTCAGCCCATCTTGCCGGTGACGTAGGCCTGGGTACGGGGGTCGGACGGGTCCTCGAAGATCTGCTGGGTGCGGCCGTACTCGACCAGCACGCCCGTGCGGGTGTCGCTCTCCTCGTTGCGGAGCACTGAATAGAAGGCGGTGCGGTCACTGACGCGGGTGGCCTGCTGCATGTTGTGCGTGACGATGACGATGGTGTACCGCGACTGGATCTCCCGCATCAGGTCCTCGATGGCGCCGGTCGCGATCGGGTCGAGCGCCGAGCAGGGCTCGTCCATGAGGACCACGTCCGGCTCGACGGCTAGGGTGCGGGCGATGCACAGGCGCTGGGCCTGCCCGCCGGACAGGCCCAGGCCGGACGCGCTCAGGCGGTCCTTCACCTCGTCCCACAGCGCGGCCTGGCGCAGCGAGCGCTCGACGATCTCGTCCAGCTTGCGCTTGTTCCGCTCACCGTTGATCCGCGGCCCGTAGGCGACGTTGTCGTAGATCGACTTCGGGAACGGGTTCGGCTTCTGGAAGACCATGCCGATGCGCCGCCGTACGGCGATCGGGGAGACGTCCTTGCCGTACAGCGAGGCCCCGCGGTAGCGGATGTCGCCCTCCACCCGGGCGCCGGGCACGAGGTCGTTCATCCGGTTCAGCGTCCGCAGCACCGTCGTCTTGCCGCACCCGGACGGGCCGATGAACGCGGTGATCTCGTTCTCGTGGATGGACAGCGAGACGTCGGTGACGGCCCGGAAGGAGCTGTAGTAGCACGACACCTTGTCCACGTCGAAGACGAGGTCACCGGAGTCCGGCGGCACCTGCGGCTGAGGCGCCGCCGGGGCCTGCGGCTCGGTTACCGGCGGCGCCTGCGGCTGGGCCGCAGGCTCGGGCTGCTGAAGACCGGTGGCGATGTTCTGCTCAGGCTGTTCCATGACATTCCTAGCGCGAGTGTCGGGTCACGTTCCTAGCGCGAGTATCGGGTGAATCGTGCGGTGACGAAGCGGGCCGCGATCATGAGGACGAAGGCGATCACGATGAGGGTGAGTGCCGCGCCCCAGGCACGGGCCTGCGCGCCTGTGTACGGAGACGTCGCGTTCGCGAAGATTTGCGAGGGTATCGCGGTGTTGGGGCCGCTGAAGATGTTCGGGTTCGCCGTGGTCACCGTCAGGATGGTGAACAGCAGCGGCGCCGTCTCACCCGCGGCCCGGGCGACGGCGAGCAGGGCGCCGCTGACGATTCCGCCGATCGCCGCGGGCAGCACCACGGTCATGGTCACGCGGGCCTTGGTCGCACCGAGGGCGTAGCTCCCCTCGCGCAGCGGGTTGGGCACCAGCTTCAGCATCTCATCGGTGGAGCGGATCACGATCGGCAGCATCAGGCAGGCCAGAGCCAGCGCGCCGGCGAAGCCCGAGAAGCCGAAGTGCAGCACCCAGATCGAGAAGAGGAACAGCCCCATCACGATCGACGGCACGCCCGTCATCACGTCGCTCATGAACGCAATGAGCCGCGCCAGCACGCCCCTGCCACCGTACTCGTGGAGGTAGACGGCACCCAGGACGCCGAGCGGCACGGCGATGGCTGTCGCCATAGCCGTGATCTCGATCGTGCCGAGCACCGCCGGCCCGATCCCGCCCACGTCCGCCGGCACCACCTGTGGCGGGATAGGGCTGGTCAGGAACTGCCAGCTGATGATCGAGATGCCCTTGGCGATCGTCGTGTACAGGACGAACCCCAGCGGGATGATCACGAGCACGAACGCGACCCACATCAGCGTGGTCGCGATGCGGTTCTTGGTGCGCCGCCAGCCCTTCGCCTCGCTGAGGCTGAGCTTCGGCGGTTCGGTGGTGATGGCCATCAGGCGGTCCCCTGCTCGGCGGCTCGCCCGACAATGGCCCGGGCGATGATGTTGATGATGATCGTGAACGCGAACAGGAGCACGCCGAGCCCGATCAGCGCGGAGCGGAACAGGCCGGAGGCCTCACCGAACTGGTTCGCGATGACCGCGGGCATGGAGTCGCCAGGGGCGAACAGATGGGAGGTGATCGTGGCCGACGAGCCGATCACGAGCGCGGCCGCGATCGTCTCGCCCATCGCCCGGCCCAGGCCGAGCAGCACCGCCCCGGTGACGCCGCCCTTGCTGTGCGGCCAGACGGCACCGGTGATCATCTCCAGGCGGGTGGCGCCCAGCGCGTACGCACCCTCCTTGTCGATCGCCGGCACGGTCGCGATCACCTCGCGCGACAGCGAGGTCACGATCGGCGTGATCATGAAGGCCAGGATGACGCCCGCGGTGAAGAACGAGGCACCGCTGGTGGGGGGGCCGAACAGGGCGCCGAGCACCGGGATGCCCTTGACGGCCGAGCCTATGTCGGCGTAGATCTTGCCGATCCAGGGCGCGAACACCAGGATCCCCCACAGGCCCCAGACCACCGATGGGACCACGGCCAGCAGGTCGATCACGTACACGATCGGCCGGGACCACCGGTACGGCACGACCTCGGTCAGGAGCAGGGCGATGCCCACGCTGACCGGGACCGCCATGATGACGGCAATCGCCGCCGTGATGCCCGTGCCGTAGATGAAGGCCAGCGCGCCGAATTGGTTGGCCGCGGGGTTCCAGACCGTCCCGAAGATCCCCAGCCCCTCGGTCTTGAACCACAACGAGGCCTGCTGGGTGGTCGTCACGGCGATCAGGACGAGGATCACCAGCACCAGCAGGCCGCACGCCAGCGCGACGATCTGGAAGGTGCGGTCGCCGAGCGGCCGCCGCTGGGCCAGGGGGTGGGCGGATCCGGCCATTCCGGCCGGACCCGCCTGCTGCGTCACGGTGCTCACGGCGACGATCCCTTCTGATCGGTCTGCGTCACGGCGGTCACGGCAACGCCCCTTCTGGCCCGCCTATGCGGTGGTCCTCACGTGCCGATCTTGTTGAGCTGCGCCTTGGCCTGCTGGTCCATGCTAGAAGGCAGCGGTGCGTAGCCCAGCTGGGGGAGCAGCTTCTGGCCGTCTCCCAGCAGGTAGCCGAGGTACGCCTTGAGCATCTTCGTGACGTTCGAGCTCGACTGCTTCTGGTAGACCAGATCCCAGGACTGATAGGTGATCGGGTACGAACCGGAGCCGGACTGCCAGATCGCGCTGAACGTCAGATCGGGCTTCATGGTGACGTTGTTGGCGGCCTCGGTGGCCGACTGGGTCGATGGCGCGACGTAGTTGCCGTCCTTGTTCTTGACCGAGGCCCAGGTCAGCCCGGAAGCCTTGGCGTCCGCGTAGTCCACGTACCCGATGGCCCCGGTGGTGGTCTTGATGATCTGCGCCACCCCGCCGTTGGCGTTGCCGCCCCGGCTGCTCGCCGGCCAGTTGATGGTCGAGTCGCTGCCGAGCTTCCAGACACCCGGCGCGGCCTCCACCAGGAACTCGGAGAAGTTCTGGGTGGTGCCCGAGGAGTCCGAGCGGCGGGCGATGGTGATCGCGGTGCTAGGCAGCTTGACGCCCGGGTTCAGCGATGCGATCGCCGGGTCGTTCCACTTCTTGATCTCGGCCTGGAAGATCTTCGCGAGGGTCGGCCCGTCCAGCTTCAGGCCGCTCTTGATGCCCGGCAGGTTGTAGGAGACGGTGATCGGGCCAATGATGACGGGGAAGTAGAGCACCGTCTTGCCCTTGAAGTTCGCCACCTCCTCGGACGGGATCGGCGCGGTGTCCGACCCGGCGTACTGCACGACGTTCGAGGCCAGGTCGGTGCGGCCCTTGCCCGAGCCGCCGCCGCCGTAGTTGACCGTCATGCTGGGCTGGATCGACTTGAAACTCTGGATGGCCGTCTGCTGGAAGGTGAGCTGGAACGTCGATCCGCTCCCGTTGAGCGTGCCCGAAAGACCCGAGCCGCTGCTTCCGCCGCCGCTGCCGCTCGATGACGAGCTGCAGGCGGCCACGAACAGAGCCATCGCGGCAAGGGCGAGCCCTGCCACTGTGAACCGCTTTCTGTGCAGGCCTTGCATGTCAGATACCCCACCATTCCTTGGTTGTTATGAGCACCAGACCCCCCCCGGCCCCAAGCCGGGCATGCAAACCGTACTACCCAGACGAGTCTGTCGCGCAGCCCGGACCCGCGAGTTAAGAGCCAGGATACGGTCAGCGAAAAATACGGAAACAAAAGGTGAACGTAAGGTGATTTGGACCTTACCGCCCCGGTGGGTCCGGGAAGAGCCCCCGGCATTCTCACGGTGGCCGCTGGCATACCGGAGACGGCCGGGCAGGCTGGGCCATCCCCGGTACCCACACTGGTGGCGGGCTTGTGCTGGGGGTTCGGCCTGCTGCCCACCGTAGGATGTTCTGTTAATGTCGGCAATCGTGGATCTTGCATTTCCGTGGCCACGGAAATCTCGCTGGCTCAGCTGCGCGGGGCAAAGGCCATGACGCCTGCGATGGCGAAGCCGGCCCCGTTTATGCTCGTACCACTGATCATCGCCAGGCGGATGATCACGAGGTCACGGCCCAATCCGGAGTGACGGAACGTGATGCCGGGAACCGGTGCCGATGCCGGGCGGACTGTCTCACGGCGGACCGCTGGTGCGGCACGCGGCGGCCGGGGCGGTGGCGATGGGGGGCCGGTCTCGCGGGCGCAGGAAGGGGCGCGGGAACTGGCGGCCAGATCCACCGGCAAGGCGGCGGGTGGCGACCAGTTCCGGGCCCGTCCCGCGGCTGAAGTCCTGGCCGACCGCCTGGCCATGGCGCTGGTGCATCACGAGCCCGGCTGGCGGCTGCCCCGGCACACCGTCCTCGCTCGCCGGTACAACGTGAGTACCGCGGAGATCGACGCGGCGATCTCCGCGCTCGTGGGCCGTCACCTGGTCCGCCGGCTGCCCGACGGCCAGGTGCACCGGGTCAGTCCGGCCGAGTACCTGATCCCGCTGGAGGGCGTGCCGGGCCTGTACTCACGGATCGACCCGATGGCCGGCGAGCTGACCTGCCGGAGCCGTCAGACCTCCTGGCGCCGGGTACCGGAGGATATCGGCTGGGCGCTGGGCCTGGACCCGGCCGAGCAAGTGTGGGTCGTGCACACGGTCTGGGCCGCCGGCGATGAGCCCGCCGCCTACGTCACGACCTACCTGTCGGCGGACGCCGTGAGCGCGACCCCGGGCATCGACCTGCCGGGCAGCGGCGAGACCGGCGCCCCGGCCGCCGGCCCGGCAGGCACCCCGTCTGGCGGCGAGGCCGGCGAGCCGGCCGGGGCCTGGGCCCCGCCCGGGAGTGAGCTGGCGGCAGTGGGGGCGATGGGCAAGCCCGCCGCCCTGCACGTGGAAATGCAGCCGCCGCCGCCGTCGGTCGCCCGGAGCCTGCGCCTGTCGGCCGGGCAGTCGGCGGCGAAGGTGACGGTCCGGTTCGATGATCCGGCCATCGGCGCGCCGGCCGCGCTCACCGTCGCCGTGCTGCGCCCCGAGCTGTTCCGGATCGTGGTCCAGACCGCGGAGGCGCCGCTGCCCGGCGGCGAGGCGGGCGGCGAGCCGGGTGGCTGGGCACGCGCCGTGGAAGGGTGGGATTCCTGACCGGGCAGGCCGGATTAGCAGCGGCCGTCGACGGGCTTCTTACCGGGGCATAGCCGCTGAACGATCAGCTCCTGAACTCTGGCCGCGCGGGCTGGAGTACCGGGAGACCGCTCAGTAGGCTCTGGCTATGGCTGAGCCGCGACGGGAATTTGAGCGTGAGCTGGAGGCTATCGAGGCCAAGGTCATCGAGCTGTTCGCCATGGTGGCCGAGGACCTGCCCGGGGCGACCCAAGCCCTGCTGACCGGCAACAGCGATGTGATCAAGGCGCTGGCCGAGCGCGAGCTGGCCATCGACGCCTTGTACCCGGAGATCGAGGCCATGGCCAACCGGGAGATCTTGCTGCAGGCGCCGGTCGCTTCCGACCTGCGCTTCCTGCTCTCCGTGCTGCGGATCGTGCCCGAGCTGGAGCGCTCCCACGACCTCGTCATCCAGATCGCAGGCCGGGCCAACCACATTCTCAGCGAGGACCTCTCGCCGCGCTGCCGGGGGCTCGTCGAGCGCATGGGGAACCTCGCATCGGGCATGTGGCGCCAGGCGGTGGACTCCTGGTACGAGCGCGACCGTTCCGCCGCGGCCAAAATCAGCGAACGCGACGACGAGATGGACGAGCTTTACGCCAGCCTGATAGCCGAGCTTGCCTCCGGGCGGATGCCGCTGCCGGTGACCATGGAGATGACGCTGGTGGCGCGCTTCTATGAGCGGCTGGGGGACCACGCCGTCAACATCGCCCGCCGGGTGGTCTACCTGGCCGGGTCCCAGGGCCCGCCCGGCCCGCAGGCAACAGATGAGCCCCGCTCCCACGAGTAAGGTGCCGGAGCCGCCTCAGCTGCGGCTATGAGACCTGGCGGGCCCCGGGGATGACCACCACCGGGCAGGACGCGTGGTGCACGACCTGGCTGCTCACCGAGCCCATCAGGAGCCTGGCGAAACCGCCGCCGCCGCGGGACCCCACGACGAGCATGTCGGCGTCCTGCGAGGCCCTGACGAGTTCTTCCGCCACATCTCCGGTGCCCACGCTCACGGTGATCTCGGGTGCCGTGTCACCGGTTTCGGCCGTTACCTTGTCCACGAATTGCTGGACTGCCGCCCGCGCGAGCTCCGGGTCAAAGCTGTCCTCGGGGTAGCTGTGCACACCCCAGTAGATGCTGGTGGACGGGCGGGCTGAGGGCGGGTGAATCGACATGACGGTCAGTGGGAGATGATGCTTCACGGCCTCGCGCATCGCCCAGGCAAGGGCATGCCGAGAATGGTCTGAGCCGTCCACCCCGACGATGATTCCGGCCATTTCTGCTCCCTGGGCTCCGCCGTCCGGCCTAATTTGCCCCATTACAGCATGGTCTGCCGGTCACGCGGGGGGCAGGGCCGAAGGTCCCCCGGGGCGCCCGCGCCATCGCCGGCGCGGGACGCCTGCTGCGCGATCGGCCGCACCGGCTGAAACGGCCCGGGCCCAGGGAACCGCGGCCGGCCACGGCCCGTCCAAGAGGTGCTGGCCCCGGGGCGGCCGGGAGGCCAGCCCCGGCGGGAGCGGGGCGGCGACGGGCCCGGCAGGAGTGCCGCTGTGTGCGGCCGCCCGGAGCGTGGACCGGGTCGTGGCCATGCCGCCGGGCAGCCAGATCCGCGCGCTCCTCCCGGGCGGGGTCACGATCAGGGACGCGGCCGAGCAGCGTGCCGACGGCCTAACCGATCCTGCGGTTTACTTGCGAACTATTCAAAGTTTCTATACCACAGGTCGTTGCTGAGCGGGCGGATGACACCGGCTGTGTGCCGGGGACCGATTCCTCGCTCGTCCAGATCAACGGCTGCTTCGCGCCGGCAACATGCCGAACCCCTGCCCGGTGAAGGGCGCCGGCTAGGGCCTGCGAGTTGCTGAAAGCGGAGGGGCGGCTGCTGGCAGCCGCCCCTCCCGTTGTGATGGGAAAAGGCTCCGGGAAAACACCGGGTACCGCCGGCCGTGCCGGACGCGCGGCGGGCGGCCTGGCTGCCGTCGCGCCGCGGGTGCGCCCGGCGCACCGGCACCCGCGGCTGATGGGTGGCCACGGCCGCGATATGCCCAATGATCGGCGAGATCTATGCCTGGCGATCGCGCCGTCCCGGGGGCCGCGGGCCCCGCCGGCGGTCTTTCCGCCGGGCGGGGAAGCATCATGAAGGGAATCGTTCGGCCGGCCGCATCTGGAGGATGGACACATGCCCGGAGGCAGGTTGTCGACGCTGGCGAGAGCGATGCGCGAGCACGCCCAGTCCGGGGCCGCCGCGGGGCCCGGCGGCGGCACCCCGCCGCCCGGCGATGGGCCCGGGCGGGCCGGGCGCGGGGTGGTCTCGCGGCGCGGGCTGCTGCGCATGGGCGGGGCGGCCGGCGTGTCGGCGGCGCTCGCCGCCTGCACGGCGCGCGGCTCCCCGGCGGCGGGCGGGACCACGGCGGCGACGCCCGCGGCCCGCGGCGTGCGGGTGGCCGTGATCGGGGCCGGTCTCGCGGGTACGACCGCGGCCTACCGGCTCGCGCGCAGCGGGGTCCAGGTGCAGCTCTTCGAGGCCCGCGACCGGATCGGCGGCCGGTGCTGGACCGCCCGCGGCTTCGCCGACGGCCAGACCGCGGAGCACGGCGGCGAGTTCATCGACACCCGGCACGTCCACCTGCGCGGCCTGGCCGCTGAGCTCGGCCTGCAGCTCGATGACCTGTGGCAGGGGGACGTGCCCGACGCGATCTCGCCGAGCTGGATCAACGGCGGCTACTTCGACTACTACGACAAGGTCAACGCCCAGCTGGACCGGATCACGACCGCGGTCAAAGCAGCGGCCCGGCAGGTGGGAGTCATCGGCCGCAGCGGCCAGGCTTCGGACCTGGCCTACTCCTACGGCACGGCGACGGCCGGCGCCAGGCAGATGGACGAGCTGAGCATGCGGGAGTGGCTCGGCCAGCACGTCCCCGGGGTTTCCGCGGACGTGAAGACCTTCCTCGACCAGACCATGAGCACCTGGTATGGCCTGGACATGGCCGGGCTGTCCGCGCTCAACTGGATCGACTACCTCGTCATCCCCTACCCGGGCGGTGATGAGCGGTGGCATGTGCGGCACGGGAACGATCAGGTGCCGGCCCTGGCTGCCAAGGCGCTCCCCGCGGGCACCGTCCAGCTCGAATCCCCGCTGCAGGCCCTGGTCAAGCGGCCCGGCGGCACGTACGAGCTCCGGTTCGGCGGCAGCGCCCCGTCCCGGGCGGTCATCGCCGACCATGTCATCCTGACGATCCCCTGGACCACCCTGCGGGAGGTCGATCTGGAGGGCGCCGGCTTCAGCCGCTACCGGATGACGGCCATCAGGGAACTGGGCATGGGGACGGACGTGAAGCTGATCGTGCAGTACCACCGGCGCCCGGCCAAGTTCACGGTGCACGGCAGGCCATGGAGCGGCACGGTCAACTACACGAACCCGAACTACCAGACCTGGGACAGCGCGCCGACCGAGCCGGGCACCGCGGGCCTGATCACGGTCTATGCGGGCGGCTCCGGCAGCAAGCCGTTCGCGAGCCCGGACTACCACGCACCGGCGCCGGCGGATCTCACCGCGACCATCCTGGGCCAGATCAACCAGGCAGTTCCCGGGACCAGGGCCCAGTTCAACGGGAAGGCCTGGCTGGACTACTGGACCGGCGACCCATGGACCCGCGGCTCCTACGCCGCCTACCCCCCCGGGCAGGTGACGAAGTACTGGGGATTCGCCGGGATACCCGAAGGCCGGGTTCACTTCGCCGGCGAGCACACCTCGACGTACTCGCAAGGGTTCCTGAATGGCGGCGTGGAGTCGGGCCAGCGCGCGGCGATCGAGGTGCTGCTCGCGCTCGGCCTCCCGGTGCCGTCCGGCATTGCCTCGCTGCCCTACTCGCGGATACCCGGCGAGCACATCGGGGTTGGTGACCGCTGGTAACGGCGGCACGTTTTGGCCTGCCGGGACGCGCCCGGAGGGGACACACTGGGCTGATGAGGGTCGTGGTGACCCGGATCGAATGGGATGGCACCATGCGGCGCCGGCTGGTAGATACCGTCGGCCGCAGCGACGCGCCCCAGTGGGAGGGGCTGGTCTCCCGTGCCCTGGCCCTCCGGCCGCTCTACCGGCCGGTCCCGGAGGGCCCGCTCTACCACGTCCAGGTCAATGAGTGGGCCGTCCTGGTCGCCGAGGATGACCTGTCGGGGCCGCTGTCTGACCTGGTGACGGCCGTGCTGGCCATGGGTGAGACCAGGTTA
>Ga0335085_10010680_pt1 | contig 13704 bp, 8 predicted proteins | sample Lox_Sample_45_FD_206712 | JGI IMG/M metagenome (GOLD analysis project Ga0335085, IMG submission 206712) | Soil microbial communities from Loxahatchee National Wildlife Refuge, Florida, United States - Lox_Sample_4.5 | ecosystem: Environmental > Terrestrial > Soil > Wetlands | place: USA: Florida...
CGGAAAGAAAAACCTTTTGCTCTTATGGTGCGTGGTCTCGAGACGGCTCGCTCGCTGGTGATGCTTTCTTCGGAAGCCGAAAAGTTGCTTACTTCGGTCGCTCGCCCCATCGTGCTCGCTCCTTCAAAGATCGAGCTCAGTGGGGTCGCTCCGGAGAATAGCGAACTCGGGGTGATGCTGCCGTACACTCCTTTGCACCATTTGCTTTTCGCCGCCGGCGCTCCCGAAATTCTCGTGATGACCAGCGCGAATCGCTCGAGTGAGCCAATCGCTTACCAGGATGACGATGCCTTGCAGCGCCTCGCTGGAATCGCAGATTCGTTTCTCATCGGGCAGCGGCCGATTGCGCGGCGAGTGGACGACTCGGTTGCCCGGGCCGGCGCTTTAGGTCCGGTGGTGCTGCGCCGCGCCCGCGGTTACGCCCCCGGCGCTGTCGCCTCGTTTCCTGCGAAACGCCCCATTCTCGCCCTGGGCGCCGATCTGAAAAATACCGTCACGCTGGTGGTTGACGGCCAGGCCTTTGTCAGCCAGCACATCGGAGACCTGGACCACTACCCATCGTTCCGCGCGTTTCAGCAAACCATCCGCGACTTGGTTTCGATGTACGAGGTTTCCTGGGACGATCTTTTGATCGTGCATGACCGGCATCCGCAGTATGTTTCCACCGCGTATGCTGCCTCGATCCCATCTCCCGAGAAGCAGTCCGTCCAGCATCACCGCGCCCACATCGCCTCGGTGCTCGCGGAGCGCGGCGAGTGGACAAAGAGCGTCGTCGGCGTCAGCTTCGACGGCGCCGGATATGGCGATGACGGAACCATCTGGGGCGGCGAGTTTTTCGCCGGAAGTATCCGGGAAGGTTTTCAGCGGGTGGCTTACTTGCGGCCCGCGGCACTGGCCGGCGGAGACGCAGCCGCCGAAATGCCGATCCAGGCCGCTGCCGGTTTTCTGGATCAACTTGGGGGGATGCCCGATTTCACCGCGCCTCCTTTCGATTTTCCGGCACGCTACCGCGATGCGATGCAGTTGGTCCACAGAGGACTTCGGACATTTGGTACCACTTCCATCGGCCGGCTGTTCGATTCCGCGGCGGCTCTTCTTGGCTTCACCAGAGAGATCACTTTCGAGGGCCAGGCCGCCATGTGGCTGGAGCAACTGGCGCGCCGTGCGTCCTCGGGAGAACCGTACCCTTTTCCTTTCGCCGGCAACGAGTTGGATTTCCGTCCTCTGCTTCGTGCCGTAGTCGAAGATCGCCGCCGCAGCCGCAATGTCCACGAAATCGCGCGGTCGTTTCAACGCGGAGTTGCGCAGGGAGTATGCGATACCCTGGACGTTATCTGCCGCAGTCACGGATTGGACGCGGTGGTTTTCTCCGGCGGCGTGTTCCAGAACGAGTTGCTGCTGGAAGACTTGAAGTCTCTGCTGGATGAGAAGTCCTGGCCGGTATGGATGAACCGTGCTGTCCCTCCCAATGATGGAGGCATCAGTCTGGGGCAAGCCGCCATGGCGGCCTTTGGCCGGTTCGATGAATCGCAGGACGCCGCCGGGCGGGACGAATAAGGAACTATGCACGAGCTCTCCATCGCAATGAGCATCGTAGAACTGGCCGAGGATGAGGCAGAACGGCGCAGCGTTCACGTGGATGCCGTTCATCTCAAGCTCGGAGCCTTGGCCGGCGTCGTGAAAGAGGCTCTACTCTCCTGCTACGAAATCGCCTGTGAAAGCACACCCCTGAAGGGTTCCCGTCTGCTGATCGAAGACGTGCCTGTGGTAATTTTCTGCCCTGAGTGCCAGGCACGGCGCCCCCTCGATTCGGTGCAGTTGTTTTGTTGCCCCGAATGCGGGACTCCAGCCTCCGAAATCGTGCATGGCAAAGAACTTGAAGTAGTCGCCTTGGAGATAACCGAATGCGCCCCGAACCCCGTTTGATTGAAGTCCGCAAGAATGTGCTGAAACAAAACGACATGGTAGCGCGTGCCTTGCGCGAGCGCTTTCGCACCGCGGGAGTGTTTGTCCTGAGTCTGGTTTCGAGCCCTGGCTCTGGCAAGACCGCCTTCCTGGAGAGGACTCTCACGCTGCTGCGGCCAAACTACCGTGTGGCTGCTCTTGTGGGCGATCTTGCCACCGAGAACGATGCCCTCCGTCTGGCGCGCAGCCAGGCGCCAGTCCGGCAAATCACCACCGGCACTCTCTGCCACCTCGAAGCTGCCATGGTGCAGAACGCGTTGGAAGGATGGAGTTTAAACGAATTGGATTTCCTGTTCATCGAAAACGTGGGCAATCTGGTGTGCCCTTCTTCCTATGACTTGGGCGAGGACCTTCGCCTGGTGCTTATTTCGGTCACCGAAGGGGAAGATAAGCCCTTGAAGTATCCGACGATTTTCCACAGCGCCGATGTGGCGATCGTCACCAAGGCTGACCTGGCTGCGGCTGCGGAATTCAATCGAGAGATTGCCCATCGGAATATCCAGGCAATACGCCCGGGCATGATGGTGTTCGAAGTTTCGTCGAAGACCGGAGAAGGAATGCCGGAGTGCCTGGCATTTCTAGCGGCTCGTCTCGCCGAATCGCGCCGCGGCGCAGAGGCGATCTAGCAGCCGCTTCGTTCTACCCACATACAAGGCGAGCGTTCTCAATCGTGAATGGAATGGCCGCAGCTGTATCCGGTCCGTCCCTGTGTTTCCTTACGGGAACAAAGCGGGTTCAAATCGGGAAAAACACGAGACATCGCTCTAACCGCCAGTCCGTATTGCCTAACACGTGAAGCAAAGGCACGAGAGACGGCGGAGTTTTCCTCAACCAAGTAAAGGTTGTGTCCCAAAAACACCTTAGTTGGTACTCAGAGTTGTTCGAAAAGCTGTTTTTGACTTGCTTATTCCCGGAGGTCCCTACAGAATCAAAACCAAGCCATACCACCAGGTGTACATGGAAGCGGGGTTTCGCATCTCTAGTCGACGCGGAGTCACCGCACCAACTGTTTCAAGAGGGGGATCTGACGAGGCCACCAAGTTGACCGGTGACTAGAGGTATGGCTGTTTGTCTTGAAACGGAGCAGTTATCTGTATGTGTGCAGTGCTGGGTAGAGCCACCGTATTCCTGCTGGCCCAGAATCGCCTGCTGCGCGAAGCTTTGGCCAGAATCTTGGACAAGAAAGCAGACATCCAGACGGTTGGAGTGACGGCGCTTTCGCCGGTAGCCCGGGAGGAATTGATTCGGGCCAATCCAGACGTGCTGGTCGTGGACTGTTCTTCCGAGACCGACGCGCATTTCCAGTTCATCCATGAACTCCGGAGCAGCCTGCTCCGGCTCCGGATCGTTCTGATCGGGATGGATGACGACGAGCGTACCTTCCTGCAAGCGGTACGCGTCGGTGTGCTGGGATACGTCCTCCGCGACGCTTCAGCCCTGGAAGTGGTCACCACCGTGCGCGCCGTAGTGGCGGGGCATGCCATATGTCCGCCGCATCTCAGCACCTCTCTATTCCGTTATGTTGCCCGGCAGTGGGAGCAAGTTCCGAGTTACCAGGTGAAACTCGGCCTGGGCCTCACCAGCCGCGAACAGCAGCTGGTCTTTCTGATTGGCCGGGGCATGACGAATAAGGAAATCGCGGCCGAACTGCAACTGGCGGAGCAGACCGTGCGTAACCATGTGCATCGCATGTTGCGGAAAGTCGGCGCCAATGACCGGCTGGCAGTCGTCGAAATGTGCCGGCTCCAGGGCTTACCCGTCTAGCAGGCTGGCCCTTTTCTGATTCATTCGCATCTTCCTGCGGTGCCGGGTACGAATTTAGTACAGTACCCGAACATGTTTGGACTTGGGTAAACCTCGCTCGTACCCATCCCCGTACCGCTCCTCGAGGCTGCGCACCCCCAACAACATTGACCCTTACCGTGCGGCCCCTGCTTACAGTAACTTAGCCGATCATCGCTGATCGCCTGGAGAATACCGTGCACAAAATTCGAGTGCTCGTGGCTAACCGCCCCCGACTTATGCGGGAGTTAGTGCTGGCCACAATATTGGACCAGCCGGACATCACGGTCATGGGCGAAATCAGGGATGACACCGAGATCGCGCAGATTGTGGCGGAGTCCAATCCCGATGTCGTGATCATTGCGTTGGGAAGCCCAGAGAACCGACCTGTGCTTTGCGATGCCTTGCTGAGCCGGCATCCGCAGCTGAAAATTTTGGCTTTGGCCCCGGAATCGAACAACAGCGTGCTGTATTGGTCGTCGATGCAGATTCATTCCGCGCAGGTGGAAAGCTCTGAAGAGGGAATCCTGGGTGCGCTGCGCAGTCAGGCGCATCTTCTTGACCAGATCTCAGAACCAATCCAGATTTCCGGAACGCGGCGGCCGAGCTAGCAAAAACAACCGTAACTGTTTGACAGGACGAAGAGTTCCACAAATAAGGCCCTGTAAGTCAAGGGGCGAAGCCACGCCCGATGGAAGCCGTGCAACGGCAAGGCAGGATCGCATGACTGGCGCGCTGACCACCGAATATACGGATCTGACCCATCAAACGCTACCGAGTCAGCACGCGGAACGCTGGTACGCTGCCTACACGTCTTCCCGGCAGGAAAAACAGGTTGCCCGGCAACTGGAAGAACGCAGAATCCGCTGCTTCCTGCCGCTGTACCGTAGCTGGAGACGTTGGGCCGACCGGCGCAAGCAGGTCGACCTGGCGCTATTTCCCAGTTACATTTTCGTGAAAATAGAGCTGCAGAACCGGTTGCGGGTCCTGGAGTTGCCCGGCGTTGTGCGCTTTGTCAGCTTCAACGGTCAGCCTGCCCCGCTCCCCGAGCACGACATCGAAACCTTGCGCGGCGGTCTGGAAAATGGCATATGCGCGGAACCGCACCCTTATCTGACGGTTGGGCGCAGGGTGCTGGTGGTGCGCGGGCCGCTGGCGGGAACCCAGGGGATCCTTTTGCGCAAGAAAGAAAAGTTTCGTTTTGTGTTGTCGCTCGATGTTCTCATGCGCTCGGTGGCAGTCGAACTGGACGCCAGTGATGTCAAACCCCTTTAGGATTTTTCTCCCGGTTGTTTTCTCCTTCGTTCACTGAAGGCATCGTCTTTCCGAAGCCTTTACTTCCCACAAACGAGGCAGTATGCGGAAAACAGTCTCCTCCTCCCGATTCGTGGTTGATTTCCTCCTGGCTGCGAGCGTAGTACTGGCCGGCACCGTGGTCAGCGCCCCGCCGGCCTTTGCGCAAAACTACTCCCAATACTCCGATCGTTCCTCCGGCCAGGCGTCGCCGCAGGCCGAGGAGCGCGCCGAGGACCAGGTGTCGCTTTCGGCTGAGACCATTATTGGGATTTTGCGCGAGGAGCCGGGGCTGCTCTTGCAGGTGAAAAAAGCGCTGGTCCGGGTGGCCTATGAACAGGGACGCATCCTGGAGCCCGCCGACCTTACCGACGACGCTCTGTTTCAATTGCTCTGGAGCGACGTCAACGTGCGCGCTCTGGCCACCGACGAGATTGAAGAACGCTACTATGTGCGCGCCAAACCAACACGCGAGGAGCTTGAACGTGAGGCGCTCTGGGCGGCACGCCACGGACTGGTCAAAGCGTCACAACCAACCCCCAAAACCGCTCCCGGAGGTACGCCCAACCCCGATCATCCAGAGGAAGAAGCTTCGAATGCTCCCGTAAAGGGAGACCTGGAGGCAGTCTACTGGTCGACCCATGGGGGCCTGGAAGACTACACTCTGCCGACGCCTTCACAGCAGGCAGGCTCCCAGCCCGGTCAACCGTACCCGGCGCAGACTTCGTCGCCTGACAACGCGGCACCCGGATATGGCAACCCGAGTTACGGCAACCCAGCCTATGCCAACCCGGGCTACTCCAACCCGGATTACTCTGACCCCGGGTATTTCAATCCCGGGTATTCGAACCCCGGCTACGCCACGCCAAACTATCCCGCCCAGAACAATCCGGCACGGCAACTCGATCGCACCGATCTCCAATCGCCTTTCCAGAACTTTGGCAATCAGGGCATGGACTCGGGAAACATGCCCCGCATCAGTCCGGATCAACTACCTGGATTGCTGGCTGGCAGTTCCCAGGGTTCCGTCGCCCTGGCCAATTTCAGCGGATCTGGAAACCGGGATTTCCAGGGAATGGCATCAGGGCAGGACTTGACTGGCGGCGCGTCGCCATTTTCCGGCGGCTTTTCCTCGCAAGCACAGTCACCGTCGACCATGGGGCCGGAGGTTCCGTCTCAGGGCTATCCTCAGCAGGCATCGCTGGAATATCCACGGTTCCACATTCCCTCGCCCGCGGATCTCGATGAGGATCGTCCGTTGATTCGCCCGCGGCCGAATCCCTATGCCGACGTTCCATCCCTTTATGATTTGTACGCCCAGGTTTCGCAGCGGCCCGCGATGCTCCAGCGCTTTGGATTATCCGTATTCCGCAATGGCACCGGCAATCTGAACAACCTGCCGATGGATCTTCCGGCCGGGCCCGACTATGTACTCGGCCCCGGCGATGGTCTGAACATCGAGTTGTGGGGTGGAGTCTCGGAGCGCCTGCAACGAGTGGTAGACCGCGAAGGACAGGTGGCACTGCCGGAAGTCGGCACCGTACAGGTGTCCGGCCGCACCTTGTCCGACGTGCAGCACATGGTACAGAGCGTATTACGCACCCAGTTTCGCGACGTCTCGGCGGATGTGTCTCTGGCCCGTATTCGCGCCATCCGGGTTTACGTCGTGGGAGATGTCGAGCGTCCCGGAGCCTACGACATCAGTTCGCTCTCCACCGCTCTGAACGCTCTTTATGCCGCCGGCGGACCCACTTCGCGCGGCTCCCTGCGCCACCTGCGGCAATATCGCGGCCAGCAACTGGTACAGGAAATCGACGCCTACGATCTGCTTCTGCATGGAGTGCATTCGGCGATGGCCCACCTGCAATCGGGGGATACCATTCAGGTCCCGGATATCGGGGCGGAAGTCACGATCGAGGGAATGGTCCGCCGTCCGGCGATTTACGAGCTCAACGGCGAGAATAATCTCGCCGCCGCTCTGCAACTTGCGGGCGGCGTACTGCCCTCGGGGACGCTCCGCCACATCGATGTGGAGCGGGTGGTGGCGCATGAAAAGCGCACCATGCTGGAACTGAATCTGCCGGTGGACAACGACCAGCAGGCGGTCACCAAGGCGCTTGAAGATTTCAAGGTGCAGGACGGAGATCAAGTGCGAATCTCCCCCATCCTGCCCTATGCAGACAAGACCGTATATCTCGATGGCCATGTTTTTCATCCCGGCAAGTATCCCTATCGCGCGGGCATGAAGCTGACCGACTTGATCCACTCCTACAGCGATCTGTTGCCCGAGCCCTCGTTGAAGCATGCGGAAATCATCCGCCTCGAAGCTCCCGATTACCGGCCCGAGGTGCTGGCGTTCAACCTGCAAGACGCCATGGCTGGAAAAACGGCCGACCCCGTGCTCAAGCCGTTCGATACGGTTCGCGTCTTCGGCCGCTTTGACTTCGAGGATCCGCCGGTGGTCACGATTACAGGCGCCGTGCGTGATCCGGGCGAGCACATCACGAACGGCGTTATGCGCTTGCGGGACGCGGTGTATCTCGCCGGAGGTCTGACTCCGGATGCACAAGTGGGTGACGCGCAAATCTACCGCCATACGGAGAACGGAAAGTTTGACATTCTGAGCGTCAATCTCCAGGAAGCGCTGGCCGGCGATCCCGCGGATAACATCCTGTTGCAGCCGAAAGATCGCGTACTTATCCACCACAGCGCAAACCGGTTAGATCCAGCCACGGTGCAAGTCGAAGGCGAAGTGGCGCACCCCGGCCGCTATCCCCTGGGCGCTGACATGACCGCGGCGGAACTGGTACGCGTAGCCGGCGGGTTCAAGCGCGGCGCTGACACATCGGTCGCGGACCTGACCACCTACGCCAAGGCGGTGGGCGGCGGCAGCACCGGGGAGCACGAGAGCGTGGAGATTGCCAAGGCCATGTCCGGGGTGCCGGACACCGATCCGGTGCTTCATGATGGAGACGTGCTCAGCATCCGACAGCTGGCGGGCTGGAATGACCGCGGCGCCATCGTCGCCGTCACCGGAGAGGTGCTCCATCCCGGAACCTTCGGCATTCAGGAAGGCGAACGCTTGAGTTCGGTACTCGAACGTGCCGGCGGATTTCGTGAGGACGCCTATCCCTACGGCGCAATTCTGGAGCGGGTTCAGGTGCGGGAAATCGAGGAGAAGGACCGCGCCGACCTGATCGATCGCTTGCAGCAGCAGGGCGCCAGTCTGCGCCAGCTGCCGGATTCCGATCCGGAAGAGAAGCTGGCCAAGGAAGCCTCGCTGCAACAATGGCAAGCCACGCTGCAACGGCTGCAAAGCACGCCGCCCGCCGGCCGTCTCGTGATCCACATTTCCAGCAACATGAAACGCTGGGCCGGCAGCCCGTGGGACGTGGAGCTGCGCGCGGGCGATCAGATCGTCATTCCCAAACGGCCGGGTTTTGTCATGGTGAATGGACAGGTCTACAACCCCACCGCTGTAACGTACCGTCCCGGGAAAAACGCAGAGTGGTACTTGAAGCAGGCGGGCGGCGCCACCAACGACGCGGCCAAGAAGTCGATTTTCCTGATCCGCGGCGATGGCTCAGTGGTCGGGGGAACGGGCGGACTGTTCAGCGGCGGCGTCCTCTCCGCCGAACTCCGGCCGGGCGACATGCTGGTGGTGCCTGAAAAAGCCTACACCGCCAACAGCAAGTGGAAGACAACCCTGCAGGCCTCCCAGCTTACCTACGCGGTGGGCATTGCAATTCAGGTGGCGAGGACCTTCTAGACTACGCGGGCGCCTCTATGCGGTTTCATTCAGTCTGGCGCTGGGTCCTCGTCGTGGTATTGGCAAGCGCGGTGGGTGGGAAAGCGCAAACCGGGGCGGCGAAATCCTCTGCTTCAGGTGGACCTTCCCTGCAGCCCGGCGCTCCAGCTTCTTACTTCGGCGCGGTAAAACCGGTGCACTGGCCGGCGGATCTTCTGGCCCCCGGCGCGGACCCTGAAAACCGTGTGGGTATGCCCCTGGTCGAACACGTCGCCTCCGACCAGAAACAATTCTGGTTCGGGGCGGCGCACTGGGATCGCGAAAAGGCCATGCACTTTGCAAGCTTCGCGACATTTACCGGCATGCTGATCGCGAGCGACAGCTGGATGTCCCGCCAGGTGCCGGCGAGCCACATAGCCACCAGCCGCAGCCTATCCAATTACGGTACCTATTCCCTGGCCGCCGCCTCTGGCGGCGCTTTTCTGTTCGGTCACATGACCCATAACGACCACCTGCAGGAATCCGGTTTTTTGAGCGGCGAGGCCATCGCAAACAGTCTGGCGGTTGCATATCTGCTGAACGGGATTACCCGGCGGCCGCGGCCCTATGAAGGCAACGGCAATGGCCAGTTCTTTCGCGGCGGAACGTCGTTCCCTTCGGAGCATTCCGCAGTGGCTTGGTCGGTGGCCAGTGTACTGGCCCATGAATATCCGGGGCCGATGTCAAAGTTCCTCGCCTACGGGCTGGCCACTGCGGTCACCCTGACGCGAGTCACCGGAAAAGAGCACTTTCCCTCGGACGCGGTTGTGGGCTCCGCCCTCGGATGGTACCTGGGCCGGCAAGTCTATCGTGCCCACCATGATCCGGAGCTCGGCGGCGCCCCCTGGGGCAAATTGCATTTCGTCAGCGAAGCCGGGCCCCCGCGACCCGAAAACATGGGTTCGCCCTATGTGCCTCTGGACAGTTGGGTATATCCGGCGCTCGAGCGCCTGGCAGCACTCGGGTACATTCATACCGGCTATCTGGGCCTGCGTCCCTGGACGCGTATGGAGTGCTCCCGTTTGGTACAGGAGGCGGACGACAACGCACGGTACGAGTCGGACGGAGAGGAAACCAGCGCCCTCCTGAGGGCTCTGGAGAACGAATTCCAGCAGGAAGCCGCTCGCCGCGATGGCGCGCCGAATCTGGGCGCACGCGTGGACTCCATCTACACCCGCGTGACCTCAATTTCTGGTACGCCGCTGACCGATGGGTACCATTTCGGCCAGACCCTGGTGAACGATTATGGACGGCCCTATGCCGAGGGCTTCAATGACGTCACCGGGATGAGCGCCAGCGCCGTCGCCGGACCATTCTCGGTTTACCTCCGCGGCGAGTATCAGCGCGCCCCCGCGTTAGCGGCATATCCTACCGACACGTTGCAGGCCATCGCCGTCGCGGATGGCACTTTGCCCGTTTCGAACGCTCGCGCGCCCATCGATCGCCTGCATCTGCTTGAGGGCTCGATCGCCTTCCAGTATCACAACCTCCGTTTCTCGTTTGGCAAGCAGAGCTTGTGGCTAGGGACCGGTGAGTCTGGGCCGCTGCTGTTCAGCGATAACGCCGAGCCGGTTGTCATGTTCCGGATCGACAAAGTCTCCCCCACGCGGATCCCCTTGCTTTCCCGCCTGTTTGGCCCGGAGCGCAGCGAATATTTCATCGGACAGCTCGCCGGAACGCAGTTCGAATACAACGATGTCAACAACACGTTGCTGGGGCCGGGAAACATAACCCCGCAACCGTTTTTGCAGGGTTACAAATCGAGCTTCAAGCCTACCGACAACTTCGAATTCGGCATGGGGTTCACGGCTGAATTTGCCGGACCGGGCCTGCCGTTTACCTGGGGGAATTTCCTGCGGACTTTCTACTCGCATACTTCGGGCAGCAACAACCCGGGCAAACGCATTTCGGAAGTCGATTTCAATTACCGGGTTCCGGGCCTGCGGAAGTGGCTGACGATTTATAACGACGCCATGGTGGTGGATGAATTCTCCCCCATCGGCTCCAGCCGCGCTGTCGTAAATCCCGGCATTTACATGCCGCAAATTCCCAAGCTGCCGCGCACGGAGTTTCGCGCCGAAGGGATTCATGATCCCCTGACCAACGAATTTCCCCCGGGCTTTGTCTATTACGGCTCGCGCCGCTACCGCTCCGGCTACACCAACCAGGGCGATCTGCTGGGCAGCTGGGTAGGACGAGCTGGACGCGGCGCCCAAGCCTGGCTGACGTATTCCTTCTCGCCCCGGAATCGTATCCAGCTGGGCTATCGCCTGCAGGAAGTTTCCAAAGACTTTCTGGGAGGCGGCCGTCTGGCCGATTACTCCGCGCGAGGGGAGTTCAAGCTGTCTTCCACCCTGGCAGTATCGGGATTTTTGCAATACGAACCGTGGCGATTTCCGGCCTTGACACCCACGCCGCAAGCGAATGTAACCGCATCCGTGCAACTGACTTTCTATCCCAAGTGGCGGCCACGCAAATCTCCGGCCGGCAACAACCAGTGAACTATATCCACCATTGCGGCGCGGCTAATCCGGTGCAATCTCTGGCCAGCCCGTCGCATGCACGGAACGTAGGGATCGAAATCCAGTTTCAGCCGCAGATGCCTCGTGATGTGTCCATCGCTTGTGGCATGTCGGGCGCAGCGGGGAAAGAGAGTTCCAATTGAATCCCACCGGAAGAGCGCCCCTGCCGGAACTGCGGATGGATCCACCCGAGAACGGCATACACTCCTCTTTGTTCCTGGAGCCTACAGAGAGACCGGCGGGACTTCTGCCCTACCTGTGGCTCCTCTGGGAGCACCGCAGGTTCCTGCTGCGAGCGGGACTGTATGCGCTGCTTACCAGCACCCTGGCAGCGTTTCTGATTCCCGCCCGCTATCAGTCCGTGACCCGCCTAATGCCGCCCGACAACCAGTCCAGTTCAAAACTGGGCATGCTGGCGGCTGCGGCGGCCAATACCAACAGCACCATCGGAGCGCTGGCGGGTGATTTTCTGGATGCGAAGGGATCCGGCGGCCTTTTCGTCGGTATTCTCGGCAGCGAAACCATTCAGGACCAGCTCATTGCCAAGTTCGGGCTCATGAAGAGGTATCACGACTCCAAGATTGAGGACGCGCGCAAAGACCTCGCCGAACACACAAGTGTTTCCGAAGACAGCAAGAGCGGAATCATCTCCATCGCAGTAACCGACCACGATCCCCAGCGTGCCGCCGCCATGGCCCAGGACTATGTGAGCGAACTGAATCAGGTCGTGGCACAGGTGAGCACCTCCTCGGCGCGCCGTGAGCGGATCTTCCTCGAGGGTCGCCTGCAGAAAGTACGAGCCGACCTTGCGACGGCGGAAAAGAACTTCAGTGACTTTGCCAGCAAGAACACGGCCATCGATATTCCAGCCCAAGGAAAAGCCATGGTCGAAGCCGCGGCCGCTTTGCAGGGACAGCTGATTGCCGCGCAAGCGGAGCTGAGCGGACTGCAGCAGATCTATACCGACAACAATGTGCGCGTGCGGGCGGGCCAAGCCCGGGTGGCCGAACTGCAAAACAAATTAAACGAAGTCGGCGGAGCCGGAACTCCGGGTGGAACCGGCAAGGACAATCCGCTTTACCCCTCCATCCGGAAATTGCCGTTGTTGGGGGTTACCTACGCCGACCTGGTCCGGCAGACAAAAATCCAGGAAACCGTCTACGAGTTGCTCACCCAGCAGTATGAACTGGCGAAGGTCGAGGAAGCCAAGGAAATTCCCACCGTCAAAGTGCTGGATGTCGCGATGGTCCCGACGAAACGAGCGTTCCCTCCACGCACCGTGATTGTGCTTGCCGGAATGATTCTGGGAATCATGTTCGCGATGGCCTGGATTATCGGAAGGACCCGCTGGGATACCGTGGACGAAAACGATCCCAGAAAGGTTTTTGCGTTGGAGGTTTTCACGACGATGCGGGCGCAGGTCCGCCGGCTGCCGAGACATCGCAGCAGCGAGCCCCCGAACGCTTAGCACCATTGCCTGACCATTGAGAATTCAAAGTGTCGGCCAACACAATTCCTCGAATTTCGGACGACCGCCGTCTGCCCTTGGTCCTCGGCGCGTTCGGGGCCGCAATGGCGGCTTCGCTCCTATACACCGCGGTTCCACTGGCGTTTCTCGTAGGAGTTCTGGCGTTCGGCTACTTTATCTCGCGGCCTTACGAACTGCTGCTGGTCATGGTATTTCTGATTCCCTTCAATTTCATATTCAAGATCGGACCATTTCCCATGGCGGCGGAAATGCTCAAGGTCTTCGAGTGGGTGCCTTTTCTGATCTGCGTGGCAACCCTGGGGAGGCCTTTCCGGGCAAGCCGGTATCATCGCTGGCTGGTCCTGTTGGGCGCGCTGATTTTCCTGTCAGTGTTCCACGCCAACGATTTGCCTTTCACCCTCAAAGAGTCGGTGCGATTCGGCTCCAACCTCGGGCTGTGCTATCTGGTTCCGAACCTGGTCGATAGCCGCGAAAAGGTATTGCAGGTTTTTCGGGTCTTGACGATTTCAACCTTTTTGGTGGCCTGCTACGGCTTCTATCAATTCGCGATTCAGGACTACGGGGCATTGTTCTGGATTGTGAATCCCCGCCTGGACACCGCTCTCGCCCCCGGTCGCGAGACGTTCTGGATCTGGCGCAACCGCATGATTTCGGTACTGACCTCCGAGATGGAACTGGGCCACTATTTCAACCTGTGCCTTCCCCTGGGGCTGGCGCTCTGGCTGGTCGAAGGACGCCGCCGCCTCAGTTCGCGCTGGCTATGGATGTCGGTAGCCACGCTGGCGGCTCTGGTGCTTACCTTCACCTTCGGCGCCTGGCTGGCCCTGGCTGCAACCATTGCCTTCTTCGTTTTGATCTTCGACAAA
>Ga0335085_10010681_pt1 | contig 13701 bp, 12 predicted proteins | sample Lox_Sample_45_FD_206712 | JGI IMG/M metagenome (GOLD analysis project Ga0335085, IMG submission 206712) | Soil microbial communities from Loxahatchee National Wildlife Refuge, Florida, United States - Lox_Sample_4.5 | ecosystem: Environmental > Terrestrial > Soil > Wetlands | place: USA...
CCGATGCGGAGCTTGGCCCCCGCGTCGAGAATGATCGAATCGAGGCCCGGCCGCAGCGAGAGCAGCGTCGTCGCGACGCGGCCCTCGAACGACGTGGAATCCCAGTTGAACCCCCACACCGCGATCCGCTGATCCACGAGATCGTAGTCGTGCGACCGGGTGTACTGGTCGTTGGCCATCCGCTCGGCGTTGCTCTGCGCGGCGAGCGGCGCCGCGGACAGAGCCAGGACGGTCGAGAACAGGAGACGGCGGACGCAGGGCATCGGAAACCTCGGCAATCCGGTCAGTGTTTGACGACCCAGGCGGCGTCATCCTCGAGGAGTGCCCGGAATCGGGGATCGCTGCGCAGCGAGTCGAACAGCGGGTCGTACCGCAGCGCGGCCCGCGTCGTAGGCACGAACGACTGCGATTGTGCGGGACGGGCGGCCTGCTCCCGCAACAACCGGAACGCCTCGTCCTTGTGTCCCAGGAGGATATGGATGGTGATCAGTCCGTCCACGCTCTTCGGTCCGTCGACGTAATCGCGGTCCGGTGGATTGAGGCTCACGGCGCGCTCGCCGGCCTGTACCGCCTCGGGGCCCCGGCCGAGCACCGCCTCGGCTATTCCCAACAGGGTGTACTGATCAGCGAGGTTTCCAAACACGTCGTGCCCGACCGCGGTACGGATCGCCGCCTCCGCGTCGCGCCGAGCCGAATCGGCGGCCGCCGCGGCTGCCGAGCTTCGACCCGCCGCGACGTCATTGACCATGGACCACCCGAGCCTGAAATAGCGCCCCCGCGCGCCGGCGATCGGCAGCTTCGGCACCGCGGCGTTCGCCAGGTCGTAGTGGCGCGCCAGCCGTTCCCCGATGATCGTGCCGGCCGCCCGGCCGATTCCCTGCGCGCTCGCGACCAGAGCCCGCCCCGCCGCCGTATCCCCGACCCCGTACAGCTTGTTCCAGATCGCGAACACCTGCCCGCTCTCGTTGCTGGGGTCCAGGATCAAGGCACGACGGTACTGTTCCGCCGCGTCGTCGAAACGGCGGACCATATCCAGGGAGCCGGCGTAATCGATGACCCGTCCCGGGCTGCGGGGGTCGAGGGCCATGACGCGCTGTTCGGCCGCCAAGGCTTCGTCCCAGCGCCCCTGGCGGCGCGCGATGTAGCCGACGCCCTGGATCGCGTCCACGTCTCCCGGCCTGAGCGACCCGGCCGCACGAAAGTCCGCAATGGCCGCCTCGAAATCGCCTTTGGCGTAGTAATCGAAGTACGCCTGCGCCAAGCGGGTGTCCGCCGACGCGGGCTGAAGGGCCACCGCGCGATCCAGTGCCCGTCGCGAGGGGAGCGTGTCGGCCGTCGTGCCGTTGCGCACCTGCCAACTCCGCGCCGCCGCGAGACCCGCCCACGCCTCGGCGAAATTCGAGTCGAGTTGAATCGCGTGCTCGAACGCCTGCACGGTCGCCGTGTCAGCGTAGGTGCCGCTGCGGAGGTCGTAGAGCACCCGGCCGCGGTGATACCACTCCAGCGCCTCGAGGTTGGCGGTCGGCGCCTTGCCGAGGCTCGCGGCCTCGGCCGGCGTGAGCCGCGTCTCGAGCGCCTGGGCGACGTTGCGCGCGATGTCCCCCTGGATCCCGAACACGTTCTCGGTGGTCAGCTCCCGCTCGTAGGACGCCGCCCAGATCTGACGATCGTGCGGCGCATCGACGAGCTGCACATTTACATGGATGCGTGGCCCGGCTCGCTGTACCTGCCCCTGGAGCAGGCTCCGCACACCGAGCTCGGCGCCGATCTGGCGTACGCCCTTGGTCGTGTTACGGTATTCGCGCACCGACGATCGCGACGTCACTTGTAGCGCCGCGATTCCCGTGAGATCGGTCAGGATCTCGTCGTGGATACCGTCGGCAAAGGCCTGGCTCGAGTCCTGGCTTTCAAACGGGAGCACCGCGATCGACTGCGCCGAGCCGCCCGCCCCTCTCATCAGCCGCAGACCCACGTACCCCGCGACGACGAGGAGAACCACACCCGCCGCCACCAAGGTCCGCCCCGGGACACCGCGTTTCGCGACGGCCGCCACCGGCGCGGTCGCCGTCGGAGTGATCCCCCCCGAGGGCGTCGTCAGCGCTTCGAAGTGCGGCAGCAGCACGTCGGCCCCGGTCGGCCGGTCGGAAGGCCGCTTCTCCAGGCACTGCATGATGAGCTGCGCCAGGGAGGCGGGGACGGCGTGGCGGATCGTCGTGATCGGTTTCGCGGGTTCGGTGACATGCGCGGCGAGCACCGCCTGTGCCGTGTTCCCGACGAACGGGGGATGTCCGGTGAGCATCTCGTAGGCCATCACGCCCACGGCATAGAGATCCGCCCGGGCATCCACGTGCGGGTCGGCCACCGCCTGCTCCGGCGCCATGTACGCGGGCGTGCCGAGCGCGACCCCGGCGGTCGTCAGCTGCTGGCGCCCCGTGGCCTCGCTGACGGCCTTCGCCACGCCGAAGTCCGTGACCAGCGCGTGGCGTCCGGAGAGGAGCACGTTGTCGGGCTTCACGTCGCGATGCACGACGCCGTGTTGATGCGCGTAGGCCAGGGCGTCGGCCACGTCGCGCAGAATCCTGGCCGCTTCGGCGACCGGCAGCTCGCCCTGCCGGGCCAGTTTCGCGCGCAACGATTCCCCTTCGATGTACGGCATGACGTAGAAGAGGAAGCCGTTCGCTTCGCCCGAGTCGTGCAGCGGCAGGATGTGCGGGTGGGTCAGGTTCGCCGCGATGCGGATCTCGTTCAGGAACCGCTCGGCGCCGAGGGTAGCGGCCAGCTCGGGCCGCAGCACCTTGAGGGCGACCTGGCGCTCGTGCTTCACGTCCCGGGCCAGGTAGACCGTGGCCATCCCCCCGGCCCCGATCTCGCGCTCGATCTCGTAGCGGCCGGCGAGGGCGGCTTTCAGCCGTTCCAGGACGTCGCTCACACCCGGTCAGCCATCGGTCGTGATCTGCTTGATCAGCTCGACGCGGACCGCTTCTGCCCGGTCGGTGTCGACCTGGCAGGTGCCCGCCGACTCATGCCCGCCACCGCCGTGCTTCAAACAGAGGCTCCCCACCCGCGTCTTCGACGTCCGGTTCAGGATCGACTTCCCGATCGCGAAGACGGTGTTGCGCTTGGCGCGCCCCCACAGCACGTGCATCGAGATGTTGCACTTGGGGTACAGCGCGTAGATCACGAACCGGTTCCCCGCGTAGATGGTCTCCTCCCGTCGCAGATCCACCTCCACGAGGTTGCCGTGCACCTTGGCGCAGCGGGTGAGCTGCTCCACGAACGGCATGCGATGCTCCCGGTACAACGCGACGCGGGCCGCGACGTCAGGGAGCTTCAGGACGTCGCCCACGTCCTCCGTCCCCAGGCGGTCGACGAGGGTCATCATGAGCTGGTAGTTCGACACCTCGAAGTTGCGAAACCGGCCCAGGCCGGTGCGAGAGTCCATGAGGAACCCGAGCAGGGTCCACCCCTGCGGGTCGAGAATCTCTTCCCGGGTGAATTTCCCCGAGTCCACCTTGTTGGTGGCCTCGACCAGCGACGGCGTGATCGTGGGGAACCCTTCCCGCTCCCCGTAATAGTGGTAGACGACCTGGGTAGCCGATGGCGCGCTGCTGTCCAGAATCAGGTTCGCGGGCCGCCGGGCACCCATCCGTTCCGCCTCGCTCGCGTGGTGATCGAACGCGAGATGACAGCGGGGATGGTACGGGAGGTTGGTGGTGATGTCGTGTTCGGTGACCTCCATGGTCCCGTCCTGCACGTCCTTGGGATGCACGAACACGATCTCGTCGACGAGCCCGCGCGCCTTGAGCAGCGCGGCCGAGGCCACGCCGTCCAGGTCACTGCGGGTGATCAGGCGGTAACGGGGCTCAGCCATGCTGGGCCTGCGCGGGGGCGGGCCGGAACAACACGGCGAAGATCACGAGGATCGCGAACGCCCCCAGGGCGGGCACCGTCCAGATGCCGCGCCAGTCGTGCGTCCCGTCGGGAAGGCGATAGGCGTCCACCACGCGGCCCGCGACCACGAGCGCTCCGATCAAGTACCCGAGCCCGTTGGTCACGAAGTTCAGCAGACCCTGCGCGGCGGCCCGGATCCGCACGTCCGCCCGCTCGTCGGTATAGATCTGTCCGCTCACGAAGAAGAAGTCGTAGCAGACGCCGTGCAGGAGAATCCCCGCGTAGATGAGCCACATCCCCGATCCGGCGTCGCCGTAACCGAACGCGAAGTAGCGCAGGCCCCAGGCGAGCATGCCGCCCAGCATGATCACCTTGATCCCGAATCGCTTGAGGAAGATCGGAAGCAGCAGCATGAACACGATCTCCGACATCTGTCCGAACGTCTGAATGAACGCCGGGTCGGGGGCGTGAATCTCGTTCAGGAACGGGTTGGCGAAGGCGTAATAGAACTGCAGCGGGATGCAGAGTAGAAAGGAGCCGGCGAGAAACACCACGAAGGTGGGCTCCCGCAGGAGCCGCAGGGCGTCGAGCCCCAGGGCATCCCGCAGGCTGAACGGCGCGCCGGCTGCCTTGGGGGGCGTGTGCGGCAGCATCAGCGAGAAGACCCCGAGCACCACCGACGCCCCCGCGGCGAGGCGCATCGGCAGGGCTTGCGCGTCGGCGTGCAGCACCTTGCCGACGATGATCCCCGCCACGATCCACCCGATCGTGCCGAGCACGCGGATCAGCGGGAAATCGCGCGCTGAGTCTTGGACGTGATGAAACGACACCGAATTGGTGAGGGAGAGCGTCGGCATGTAGCACAGCGCGTAGAGAATCAGCAGCGGGTAGAACGTTTCGAAGCTGGTGCGCGTGGACACCATCCACATCACCACCGCCCCGGCGAGGTGCAGCGCGGCCAGCAGCTTCTCGGAGGCGAAGAACCGGTCCGCCACCATCCCCATGAAAAATGGCGACACCAGCGCCGCGATCGCCGTGGCGGCGTAGGCGTAGCCGATCTGGGTGCCGCTGAAGTGCAGCGTCTGGCCCAGATAGGTGCCCATCGTGACGAACCACGCCCCCCAAATGAAGTACTGGAGGAACATCATCACCGACAGCCGGACGCGAACGCTCACGGCAGAACCCGGATCTTGATGTTGCGATAGGCCACGCGGTCGCCGTGGTCCTGGAGGCCGATGAAGCCCGTGGCGTTGCGGCCGTAGTGCGGATGCGGAGCGAACTTGCTCGCCTTGACCTTCGCCTCCCAGTCGGCGCTGCCGAGCTCGTACTCCACCACCTTCACCCCGTTGAGCCACTGCTCCACGTGATTGCCGTTGACCACGATGCGCACGGCGTTCCATTCACCGGCGGGTTTCACCACCCCCGCGGGCGAGGGATAGAGCCCGTAATCGGCGCCGGCCGCGGTCAGGCGCGACTTCCCGTCGGGATGCCGGGCGTCGTCCAGCACCTGCATCTCCGGCGCCGTCCAGTAGATCGCGTCCTCGTCCTCGCTCGCCCGGTAGAACACGCCGCTGTTGCCGCCCTGGGAGATGTTCCACTCGAGCATGAGTTCGAAGTTCGCGAACTTCTCGCGGGTCATGATGTCGCCCGCCTGCGCCACGCGGGTGAGCGTGCCGTCCACCACCTGCCACCCCGACGGCATCGAATCCATCCGGAATCCCCGCCACCCGGCCGTCGTCCGGCCGTCGAACAGGAGCCGCCACCCAGCCTGTTGTTCCGCCGGGGTCAGCATATTGAGCTGGTGGGCGCCGGGGTGCGCGCAGGCGCCAAGAGCGATTGCGACGGCCGCGAGTGGTGCAAAGCGAATCTTGTTCATGGGGCACTAGACTACGCCGTACCAACGGTTTCGGCCAGCGGCGGACTGGCCAGCGCGGCGAATTCCCGGTACCCTATGTCCACCGTATGCTCTACGGCATGCTCGCCACCGCCATCGCGCTCGTGCACTTCGCCTACATCCTGTTTGTGGTGGGCGGCGCGTTGCTCCTCCCGGCGAGCCGCTGGTGGGCAGTGCCGCACGTGCCCGCGGTGCTCTGGGCCGCGTACGTGGAGCTGACGAACCGCATCTGTCCCCTGACCCCCCTCGAGAACGCGTTCCGGGTGCGGGCCGGGCAGGCAGGATACAGTGAAGGGTTCATCGAGCACTACCTGACGCGCGTCATTTACCCCGAGGGGCTCACCACCGGGATCCAGATCGCGATCGGCGTGTTCGTGCTGGTGTTGAATAGCGCCTTGTACTGGTGGGCCTTCCACCGCCCGACGACTGCAGGATGAGCGACGCGATTCACGTCGTCCGTCCCTTGGCCGACGACGCGGAGGCGGCGGAATGCGCCCGCATCATGGCGAACTCCGAGCCCTGGCTCACCCTCGGCCGGACCTACGAAGCCTCGCTCGCCGCGGTGCGGGATCCCGCCAAGGAAGTGCACGTCCTGGTGCAGGGGTCGCAGATCCTGGGCTTCGTCATCCTCGACATGCGCGGCGCGTTCCGGGGCTTTCTCCAGACGCTGTGTATCCACGAGGAGCACCGTGGCGAAGGCCTCGGCACCCATCTGCTCGAATGGGCCGAGGAGCGGGTCTTTCGGGAGAGCCCCAACCTCTTCCTGTGCGTGTCGTCCTTCAACAGCGGCGCGAAGCGGCTCTACGAGCGCCGCGGCTACCTCGTCGTGGGAGAGCTGGACGAGTTCCTCGTCCCCGGGCACGGCGAGATCCTGCTCCGCAAGTCGCGCGGCCCCTGGGCCGTGTTCTCGAAACGCTGATGCGTCGCGCGGTGCTGCTCCTGGCGGCGCTCGAGGCCGCCGCGCTCCCGGCCTCGGCCCAGGACTCCGTGGCGATTACCCGCTTCATCATGCACGAAATGCGTGACAAGGGGCTACCCGCCGTCTCGATCGCGCTCGTGGACGGGGACCGCACGGTGTGGGCCCGCGGCTTCGGCTGGGCGCGACGGCGCGACTCCCTCCCCGCCACGGCGCAGACCGTCTACCGGGTCGGCTCGGTGTCCAAGCTGTTCACCGACATCGCCCTGATGCGCCTCGTGGAAGCGGGGAAGATCGACCTCGACGCCCCCGTGACCCGCTACCTCCCCGACTTCCAGCCGCACAACCCGTTCGGGACGCCGATCACCCTGCGCCACCTCATGACCCACCGCTCCGGGCTCGTGCGCGAGGCACCGGTGGGAAGTTTCTTCGATTCCACGGCCCCGCCGCTCGCCGCGATCGTCGCGAGCCTGAATCAGACCACGCTCGCCTTCGCTCCGGGGACCCGGTTCAAGTACTCGAACGCCGCGTTGCAGGTGGTGGGCTACGTGGTCGAGCGCGTGTCGGGGGAGACCTTTCCACGGTATCTCCGGCGTACCGTCCTCGCTCCCCTGGGCATGACTCGCAGCGCCTTCTTCGATCCGGGACCCGACCTCGGCCGCGACCTCGCCACGGGCACGATGTGGACCACCGAAGGGCGGCGCTTCGACGCCCCGACCTTCCGCCGCAACGCCCCCTCGGGCGCACTCTATACGACCGTGACCGACCTGGCTCGCTTCCTCCAGGCCCTGTTCGTCGACTCCCTCTCCAACCGCGTCATTGCTCGGCCCACGCTCGAGCGCATGTGGCGCGACAGCGCCGGCGCGGGACTCGGATTCTTCGTTTCAGATTTCGAAGGCCACCGGCGCATCGGACACGACGGAGCGATTTACGGCTTTGCCACGACCTTTGCAGCGCTCCCCGACGACCGCCTCGGCGTCGTCGTGGTCGCCACGCTCAATGAGGCCAACACTGTGACCGACCGCCTCGCCGATTTCGCGCTGCGGGCGATGCTCGCGGCCAAGGCCGGCAAGGCGAATCCCGTGCCGATCGAAACCGGACCCTTGCCGGACGCCGTCCTCCAGGCGGCCAAGGGGCACTACACGAACGGCGGCGGATCACACACGGTCGACCTCCTCGCCCGCGACGGAGAGCTCTGGCTGTCGCGCGACGCTAGCGCCGTCCCCTCGCGGATCATGACCGTGAACGACACGCTGACCTTCGACGACGTGCTGCACTTCGGCGGCAGCGTGCGCTTCGCAGCGGGAGACGTCGTGGTCGCGGGCGATACATTCGTCGCGGCTCCCGCGCCTCGCGCCGCTCCGGCCCCCCGCGCCTGGCAGGGCTACCTCGGGGCGTACGGGTGGGGGTACGAGACGCTGTTCGTGTTCGAGCGTGCCGGCCGCCTGCACGCCTTGATCGAATGGGTGGAGGACGATCCCCTGACGCCGATCGATGATTCGGTGTTCTCCTTTCCCTCCGCCGGGATGTACCTCGGAGAGCGGCTCACCTTCCACCGCGGCCCGAATGGGCAGGCGACGGCGGTCACGGCGGGGAGCGTCCGCTTCCCCGCCCTCGCCGAAGGACCAGCGGCCGGCGGCCAGCTCGAAGTGAAGCCGCTGCGGCCCGTGGCGGAGCTGCTGGGGCCGGCGCGGGCGATGCGTCCGCCCGCCGAGAGCGGCTCGTTCCGCCAGCCCGATCTCGTGGACCTCGCGACTGTGGATTCCGGACTGCGGTTCGACATTCGATACGCCACGACCAACAACTTTCTCGGCACGCCGCTCTATTCGAGCGCCCACGCCTTCATGCAGCGGCCGGCCGCCGAAGCCGTGGCCCGCGCCGACCGCCGGCTCCACGCCCTGGGCTACGGCCTGTTGATTCACGATGCCTACCGCCCCTGGTATGTGACCCGGATTTTCTGGGACGCGACCCCCCCGGATCAGCGCTGGATGGTCGCGAATCCCGCGAGCGGGTCCAAGCACAACCGGGGATGTGCGGTGGACCTCACGCTGTACGACCTGCGGTCCGGTCAGCCGATCGACATGGGCGGCACCTACGACGAAGCCACCCCCCGCTCTTATCCGGACTACCCGGTCACGACCGGCCTCGAGCGCTGGCACCGGGAGCTGCTGAATCAGGTCATGGAAGCCGAAGGCTTTACCCGGATCAACGACGAGTGGTGGCATTTCGACTACCGCGATTGGCGAGAATATCCGATCTTGAATCGGACCTTCGAAGAGCTGCGGAAACCCTGATGGCCACGCGGATCGCGCTCATCGCCGGCGCTTCGGGCCTGGTCGGAGGCGAATGCCTGACGCGCCTGGTGCGCCACCCCCGCTACGACCGGGTGATCGCCTTCGTGCGCCAGCCGCTCTCCATCACGCACGCGAAGCTCGAGCAGCGGGTGATCGATTTCGAGACGCTCGAAACGCTCCCGGACTTCCCGGCGAGCGACGACGTCTTCTGCTGCCTCGGCACCACCATGAAGAAGGCCAAGGGGTCGGAGCAGGCGTTCCGCCGGGTCGATTACGATTACGTCGTCCAGCTGGCCCAGCGCGCCCGGGCCGCCGGCGCGCAGCAGTTCCTGCTCGTCTCCGCCATCGGGGCCGGCGCCAAGTCCCCGATCTTCTATCACCGGGTGAAGGGCGAGGCCGAGGAAGCGGTCGCCCGGCTCGGGTTCCCGGGGTATTACGTCTTCCGCCCCTCGATTCTCGCCGGGGACCGCCCGGAGCACCGACCCGCCGAGCGCCTGGGGCTCGCGGTCGCGAGCGGCGTGTCCATCGCCCTGGTCGGGCCGTTGCGGAAGTATCGCCCCATCCAGGCCGAGACGGTGGCGGAGGCGATGGTGCGCGTCGCGGTGAAGGCGCCAGGGGGCGTAAACGTATACGCCTCTGACATTATCGAGCGCCTCGCTCAGGAGTAGGGCCGCCCCGTTTATATTGGGGTCAGCACCTCCCGCAACCTCGAGGATTTCCTGCGATGGCGAACCCAGTCCTGAACGACAAGGCCTTGCAACGCGCCGACCAGATCGCCGCCCAGGCCTACACGGGCGAGCAGATGTCGGTCGAAGGCACGATCAACCGCACCGCGTTTCTGCTGCTCCTGCTCGCGGCCCCGGCCGCCTGGGTCTGGACCCGGTTTGTCCAGACGGGTGACGCCGCGGAGGTGATGCCGCTGATGCTGCTCGGGCTCATCGGCGGGCTCGTGACCGGGTTCACGACGGCGTTCGTCCCCACCTGGGCGCGGATCACCGCCCCGGCCTACGCGGTGTGCGAAGGGCTCGTGCTGGGCGGCATCTCCGCCATGTACGAGGCGCAGTTCAAGGGCATCGTGGTGCAGGCGGTGGGGCTCACTCTCGCCGTCCTCGCCGCGATGCTGGTGCTCTACCGCGCCGGCGTCATCAAGGTCACCGACCGGTTCCGGATGATGGTGCTGGGCGCCACGGCTGGGATCGCGATCTTCTACTTCGTCTCGATCGTGCTCTCGTTCTTCCACGTGAACATTCCGCTGCTCTGGAGCAACGGGCCGTGGGGGATCGTGTTCAACCTGTTCGTGGTCGGCATAGCGGCGTTGAACCTGGCGCTCGACTTCGATTTCATCGAGCAGGGCGTGCAGCGCGGAGCCCCGCAGTTCATGGAGTGGTACGCGGCGTTCGGCGTGCTCGTGACGCTGGTGTGGCTCTACCTCGAGATCCTGCGCCTCCTGTCGCGGCTGCGGAGCCGCAACTAGTGGCGGAAGAGGCCGTCGCCGTCGCGCGGGCCAGCTTCGATCGCTGCGTTGCGGCGGCGGGCTTCTTCCCCGCTTTCTACAAGAATTTCTTCGCCCGGCTCCCGACGGCCGCGCCGCGGTTCGCGCAGACCGACATGGAGCGGCAGCACAAACTGCTGCGCCACGCCCTGGGCCTGCTGCTCTCCTATGCCGGCCAGCGCACGGGGGAGGCCAACCTGCTCTCCCGGGTCGCCACACGCCACGGCAAGGGCGACCTCGCCATTCCCGCCCAGGACTACCCCGCGTTCGTCGACGCCTTGATCGAAACCGTGCACCAGCACGACCCGGGGTGCGACCCGGTGACCGAGGCGGCGTGGCGGCGCGCGCTCGAGCCCGGCATCCGGTACATGCAGTCGAAGGCGTGACCGGCGGTGGGCCCACGCACTCGTCTGCTCCTCGACCTGGTCGATCAGGCGTTCCGGGCGCCGGCCTGGCATGGCACGCCGCTCTCGGGCACGCTGCGTGGGGTCGGCTGGGGGGATGCTCTGCGGCGCCCCGGCGGCCATCGCCAGCGTCACAACATCTGGGAGCTGGTGCTGCACACGGCCTACTGGAAGTACATCGTGCGGCGGCGGCTGTTGCGCGATCCCGGGCTCGAGTTTCCCCGCGAGGGGAGCAACTGGCTCCCCGTCCCCGCGCGTCCCGGTCCGGCCGCATGGCGACGGGACCTGGCGCTCCTCAAGGAGCAGCACCGGCTGCTGCGGGCGGCCATCGCGGGATTTCCGGAATCGCGGCTGGCCCGGCGCGCCTGGCGGTCGAGATGGTCCAACGTCGCCAACATCTACGGCATCGCGTCACACGATCTCTATCACGCGGGGCAGATTCAGCTGGTGAAACGGCTGATATGAGCAATCAGCTATCAACGGTCAGCCACCTGAGAGCTCATAGCTGACCGCTCATTCGTCATCCCCCAACCTGTCCAGCAGCCGCCGATCCTTTTTCGTCGGCCGCCCTTTCCCCTCGTAGCGCACCGACGGAGCGATCCGCAGCTGCCAGGCGAGCTTCTCCCGGGCGAGCCGCCCGGTCTCATCTTCCCGATAGAGGGAGGCCGCCTCGGCGGTCGGCCCCCGTCGCTCGCTCACCGCGACCACGGTGATCAGGAACTCGAACGGCCCGCGTCGCACCCGCAGCCGGTCCCCCGGGCGCACGGGCCGGGCGCGCTTGGCCCGGACGCCGTTCATTTCCACTTTGCCCCCCCCGATCGCTTCCGCCGCGGCCGCGCGGGTCTTGTAGAACCGCGCCGCCCAGAGCCAGCGGTCCAGCCGGACTGTCGCGTGCTGGTCCACGCGTTCCAATGTAGCACGAGGGCTCTTGCGGCCCCGCCCGCGGAACCCCACACTCTTGCTGCACGATGACTTGGATTCTCGCCGCCCTGCTGCTCGGTCCACCCCACGGAAGGGGGGGCGGTCCCGGCACGTTTTCCGGGACCGCCGGGCAGACGGCCGTGCCGATTCCCCGGATCGAAACAGGGATCACCGTGGACGGAGTGCTGGACGAGCCGGTGTGGCAGTCGGCGGCGGTGCTGACGGGGTTCTCGCAGTACTCGCCGGTGGACGGCCGTCCCGCCCAGGATTCGACCGAAGTGCTCGTGTGGTATTCAGGGTCGGCGATCTACTTCGGCATCCGGGCCTTCGAGCCACATGGGGCGGTTCACGCTACCCTGGCCGACCGCGACCACATCGACGCCGACGATTGGGTCGAGATTCTGCTCGACACCTACAACCAGAGCCAGCAGGCGCTGGTGTTCGGGGTGAACCCCCTCGGAGTGCAGTCCGACGGCACGCTGAGCGAGATCGGGATCGCGACCGTGAGCGGACACGCCGCCGGCGCTGCCCGCACCACCGTCGATCTGTCGACCGACTTCGTCTACCAGTCGAAGGGACATGTCACGACCGACGGGTATGTGGTGGAGATCCGCATTCCGCTGAAGAGCCTGCCCTACCAGTCTCGCGACGTGCAGACCTGGGGGATCAACATCATTCGCCAGGTGCAGCATTCCGGCTATCAGGACACCTGGACCAGGACCCGGCTTTCGGCGGCGTCGTTCCTCGCGCAGAACGGGACCCTCACCGGGCTCACCGAGCTGCATCGCGGCCTCGTGCTCGATCTGACGCCGGAAGTGACCGGCAAAGCGGAGGGGGCCCCGCAATCGGGCGGCGACTGGGGCTACACCGGCTCAGGGCCGGAGCTCGGCGCCACCGCCCGCTGGGGAATCACCAACAACCTCACCTTGAACGGCACCGCCAACCCCGACTTTTCCCAGGTCGAGGCGGACGCGAGCCAGCTCGTGCTCGACCCGCGGCAGGCGCTGTATTACGCCGAGAAGCGGCCGTTCTTCCTCGAGGGCCTCGAGCAGTTCAGCACCCCCAACAACCTCATCTACACCCGGCAGATCGTGCAGCCCGTCGGGGCGCTCAAGCTCACGGGCAACGTCGGCGGCACGAGCCTCGGCGTTCTCTCCGCGGTCGACGACCAGTCCAACTCGCTCAGCGGGAACACCCACCCCGTCTTCAACATCTTCCGCCTGCGGCATGGGGCGGGCGGAGAGTCCCTGGCGGGCCTCGTGTACACCGATCGGGTGGAGGGGGATGACTACAACCGGGTCGGCGGCGCCGATGCCCGGCTGGTGCTGGACAAGATTTACACCGTGGCGCTGCAGGGGGTGGAAAGCTTCACCCGTGTCGGCGGGGTGACGACGAGCGGGCCGCTCTGGAACGCGAGCGTGCAGCGCGCCGGGCATCGCTACGGCTTCACCTATTCGCTGGCCGGTATTCATCCCGATTTCGTGGCCGCGAGCGGGTTCGTCTCGCGGGCCGGGATCGCGACCGCCACCGTCGACAACAACCTCACCTTCTACGGCCACTCCGGCGCCACCATCGAGAGCTGGACGGCGGACCTCTTCCTCTTCGGCCGGTGGGATTACGAGCGGTTCGTCCACGGAGAGAGCGCGACCGACCGGGAGCTGCACATCAATTCGAACTGGGTGCTGCGCGGCGGCTGGAACCTCACGACCGGGGTGTTTTTCGAGTCGTTCGGCTACGACTCGTCGTTGTACGCCAACTACGTCATCCAGCACACGAGCGGCGGCGTCACCGACACGGTCCCCTTCACCGGCACCCCGCACATTCACAACTTCGATCTGCTGTTCCAGATCCAGACGCCGCAGTACCGGCACTTCACCGGCACCGCGCTC
>Ga0335085_10010682_pt1 | contig 13701 bp, 14 predicted proteins | sample Lox_Sample_45_FD_206712 | JGI IMG/M metagenome (GOLD analysis project Ga0335085, IMG submission 206712) | Soil microbial communities from Loxahatchee National Wildlife Refuge, Florida, United States - Lox_Sample_4.5 | ecosystem: Environmental > Terrestrial > Soil > Wetlands | place: USA...
TATCACGGTGGAGTTTTCCACATTTAATTTTTACGTCCTCGTGGCCTATCACCGGGACGACTTGAAGTCCAGCGAGGCGGGCCTCAAGTTTTTCATCCTTGGGGTTTTCACCGCCGGCCTCCTCGCCTACGGAATCAGTCTGGTATACGGAGCGACCGGGACGCTGATCTTCTCGGAGATGGTCCAGAAAATTCCTGCTGCAACGCCGGGGCTGGTGATTGGATTCCTTTTGATCATCGTAGCGTTGGGTTTTAAAATCGGGGCGGTGCCGTTTCATACCTGGGTGCCGGACATCTATGAAGGCGCGCCGACACCGATCACCGCCTTGCTCTCCATTGCCCCTAAGGGAGCTGCCTTTGCGATCATCCTGCGGGTCCTGTTCTCGACTCTTGGGGACTTCAAGGAGGACTGGGTTTGGCTTGTGACCGTGCTGGCGGCCCTCTCGATGACCTACGGGAATATTGTTGCGATCTCCCAGACGAATATCAAACGCCTCTTGGCCTATTCCGGAATTGCCCAGGTCGGGAACCTTTTGATCGGCGTGGCGGCGGGGACGAAAATGGGAGGAGACTCTCTCATCTTTTATCTCGCGACGTATCTCTTCGCCAATGTAGGCGCTTTCACTGTGGTGATCATCTTCTCGAATTTGACCAACAGCGACGAGATCGAGGACTACAACGGCTTGAGCCGACGTTCGCCGTTTCTCGCCTTTGCGATGCTGGTCTTTCTCTTATCTTTAGCCGGCGTTCCGCCGTTGGCCGGGTTTATCGGCAAACTGTATATTTTCACGGCGGCCATGAAGCAAGGACTCATCGCCCTGGTAACGGTCGGGGCGATCAATATCGTGATCTCGCTTTACTACTATCTCGTCGTGGTCAAGAAGATCTACATCAATTCGGCCAAGGACGCTTCCTTGATCCCCGTGCCGTTTCCGCTGAAAGCTGTCGTCATGATCACCATTGCAGGTGTTCTGATCCTGGGGATTTATCCCGGTCCATTGATGGGCTGGACCGCCACCGCCACCGAACTCTTCTCCCATCTCACGGGCCGGTGATCAGTTTAGATGTCGGCTTGGGTGGCGAGCTTAGATGCATGCTAGAATGATCGGCGGTCTTAAATCCGTTGTCCAAGAAGTCGCTTTTTTTCTTCTCGCCTGTCTCACCTGGCTACTGATCCGGGTTTATCGCCTCTTCTGTCGGATCGAAGTCGTCGGCGATCTGAATGCTGTCATGAATCAGTCCGACCCCGTTCTCTTGACCTGCTGGCATCAAGATCTCCTTTTTACCTTTATCTATCTTTCGGGGTATGCAAGGAAACGGCCGATCGCGGTGCTGGTCAGTCAAAGCAAGGATGGAGAAGCTGCGGCGGGGCTGCTCTCCCGGTTTGGATTCATCCCCGTGCGTGGTTCCAGCTCGCGCGGCGGCGCCGCCGCGCTCTCAGAACTCTGCGATCGGGTGAAAAAAGAGCGTTCGGTTGCGGTGATCGTCTGCGATGGGCCTCGGCCTCCGGCCCGTGTGGCGAAGCCGGGGATCATTATGCTTTCCCGTCTCACGGGTCGGCCGATTTACATGCTTCGATCCTGGGCGACGCGGCAATATATTTTTGAGAAGAGCTGGCCGCGGCTGGCGTTTGTTCTGCCTTTTTCTCGGATCGTGGTGATGGTCGATGGACCGTTATCGGTGCCATCCCAGGCAACGGAAGAGGAGCAAGAGCGCCTTTGCCTGGAACTCCAAGACCGCCTCAACCGGCTTGCGACAGAATCGGAAAGATATTTTAGTCGCATCTGATCGTTATCGTTTCTCTTTTCGTTTACAATCCAACCTAATTGATTGACAAAGGTTCCGGATTCGTACGGGCCGGAGATGAGAATTTTGTGGGGTGCCGGGGGCATTGTTACCACGGCCATCGGGACCGGTGCTGTGGCCCGATCCATGATCATTCAGCCGGACGGGAAGATTGTGGCCGCCGGGCGGTTCGTTGGTTCCCATTTAGTGGGGTCTATTTATAGATTTGTTCTAATCCGTTACAACCCGGATGGGACTCCGGATACAGGAACACCGGTTGCAATCAACAACTTTGCACCCAAAGCGGGTCTTCCCGGAAGCAATGTGAGCATCATCGGCAAAGGCTTTGGGGGTGCGACCTCGGTAACGTTCGGCGGGACTCCTCAACCGGCCTTCACCGTATCGAGCAGCTTTGTGATCAGAACGACCGTTCCAGTGGGCGCCGTAACAGGGCCCGTCTGTGTCACCACGTTATCAGGGACGGCATGCTCAGCGATGAATTTTACACTGCCGCCGCCGACACTCAGAGCCTTTGCACCGAAACACTCGGCTGTTGGTAAAACAGTGACGATCATCGGTAACTATTTCACCGGCGAGACTTCGGTAACGTTCAACGGAACGCCGGCGGCATTCACGGTGTCGAGCAACTTTGTGATCAAAGCGACGGTTCCTGCGGGCGCGACCACCGGTCCGATCTCGGTTACAACGCCTTACGGAACGGCAACTTCGATGACGAATTTTGCAATACCGTAATTAAGGCGATATAAATAAGAATGAAAAAGCCTCATTGCTTCGAGGCCTTTTTCATATGACGAATGTGTATTCCATCATGCGCTGTGGTATAATTGGCATTGATTGGAGGAGCCTGCATGATCATTACAGATCGGATTGAGATTAACCCTAGGGTGATGATGGGCAAGCCAGTGATTCGGGGAACACGGATTACGGTGGAGCTCATTTTGCGAAAACTCAGCGAGGGAGCCGCCGTCACGGATCTCATCGATGCTTATCCCAGACTCACGCATGAGGATGTTCAAGCTGCAATCGGGTATGCAGCGGACACACTGGCTCACGAAGAAACAGTTATTCTAGGATCATCAAAAAAGTCTGCTAGGAAGTAAGTCTTGCGTTTTCTGGCCGATGAGAGCTGCGATTTTGCCGTGGTGCGAGCGCTGCGCAGTGCAGGCCATGATGTCATCGTCGTCTCCGAAATATCGCCCGGAGCAGAAGATGCTCAAGTCCTCAATCTTGCCTCTCAACAAGAAAGGATCGTCATTACAGAAGATAAAGACTTTGGCCAGATCGTGTTTGCCTTTGGCAAGAGCACGCGGGGTGTGATTTTTCTCAGATATCCAGTGTCGGTTCACCTGAAAATCGCCAAGGAGGTCGTCAACCTTGTGAAGCGGCATGGGAAGAAGTTGATTGGTTGTTTTACGGTTGTGCAGCCGGGCCGAATTCGTGTCAGCCAAACGCCCGGGGGTTAGGATCAAAGCGACAGTGCCGGCAGGCGCCACCACCGGGCCGATCTCAGTGACCACGCTTTACGGGACGGCAACTTCTGCGACCAACTTTGCAATACCATAGAAAGGGATTTAGTAGATAGGACAAAAGGGGCCTCTCCAAGAGAGGCCCCTTTTATTATGCAACCAATAGGTGCTCTACTTCACGGCCTCCCTGTTGACAGATAGGCCGAAAGAAAGCTATCCTGAGAATATTTCGAGGACAGGTTAAAACTTGAGTAATCCGCAGTCGGTTCTGAGAGAGATTCTAAAACAGGTGTCCCGCTCTTTTTATCTGAGCCTGATCATCCTCCCCTCGGAGACGCGTGAGCAGGTCTCTCTTTCTTATCTTTTCTGTCGAGCCGCCGACACCATCGCCGATACCGATCTTCTTCCCGCATCTTCCCGTCTGACCTATCTTTCATCTCTTCAAGAGCAATTCCGTTCTTCTCCCTCTTTTCCCATGATCGGGAAGATCCGGCAGGGTCTTGTCCCTCTTCAGGCCCACGGTGCAGAACGATTGCTGCTGGAACGGCTGGAAGACTGTTTTCAGGCGTATCTCAGGTTGCCGCTAGCGGATCAGGAGCTGATCCGGTGGCTGGTTTTGACCCTCACGAAGTCCATGGAGATGGACCTTTCCTACTTTCCAACAGAGGAATCCGTTCCGCGAGCCTTTCCCACCGCATCGGAGCTGGATCTCTACTGCTATTACGTGGCCGGGTGTGTGGGAGAATTCTGGACCAAAATCCATCGCCGGCATCTTTCTTCTTTGAAGGAGTGGGATGAGAAACGAATGTGCGAGCAGGGAGTCCGGTTTGGGAAGGGACTTCAGATGACGAACATCCTGAGAGATCTCTCTCGTGATCTAAGGCGCGGCCGATGCTATCTTCCGGAAACGATGCTGAAAGATGCGGGACTGAACGTTTCCGACCTTCTCTCTCCCCAAACGCATCCGCGTGTGAGGCCGCTTCTCTTTTCGCTGATACGCCAGACGCTGGAGCATCTTGACTGTGCCTGGAGATACACGATGGCCATTCCCCGCCAGGAGATCCGTTTACGACTCGCCTGTCTTCTGCCGATACTGTTTGCGCTCAAAACCTTAAGACTCGTCGCCGCTTCCGATCAGCTTTTTGAGCCGTCGGCTGTTCTGAAAATCTCTCGTTTGAATGTGTATGCGACCATCGGTCTGGCGCTCTGTCTCTGCTGGTCCGATTCTCTTTTGACACGCCTGTTTAGTAGACTTCGGAGCTCGGTCTCAACCGCTCTTCAATCCGATAGGTAAGCTAAATCAATTTTTAGGATGGCTGGTGCTTCCATCGCTGATGAAGCCAGAGCCAGTACTGGGGCGCCTTGCGGATTTGCTTCTCGATCACCGAGGTGCAGCGCTGTGTCAGTTCGAGGATGTCCTTTTCCCGGTCATCGGATACTTGATACTCGATCTCCGGACCATAATAAAGCCGGTAGCGTCCATTCGTGAGCGGGAGGCAGACGACTGAGAGAATCGGCGCGCCGGTGGCCAAAGCAAATGTCGCCAACGCTTTGGTGGTGGCGGCCGGATGCCCAAAAAAATCGACAAAAACATGTCCCCGTGAGGTATTCTGATCCAGCCCGATCCCGATGATCTCATTTTGCTTGAGTGCTCGCAGTATGGAACTCGCCGCTCGGTCCTTGTAGATTAACTTCGTGCCGGAACGACAACGGATGGCGTTGATCCTCCGATCCAGATAAGGATTATCCAGACGTCGGGCCACGCCGTACAACTGGCCGATTCCGTAATAACCGTGAACCATCGGCAAGAGTTCCCAGTGGCCCATATGAAAAGCAAGTAACAAGACACCGCGGCCTTTATCTAAGGCCTTTTTCAACAAGTCAAGTCCATCTTTATCAATCTCCACGAACTCGCCGAGGGTCTGCGCCGATAGCCGTGAGGCCCAGAGGAAATCAAGCGCTGCTGTGGCAAAGTGGATGAAGACTTGACGAACAAGCGTCTGTCGTTCCAATTCTGTCATTGCTGGTCCATAAGCCAGCTCAAGATTGTCCAACGCGATCCTTCTCCGTCGGCCGATCAGGCGGTAGCTGAGCAGGCCAAGGCCTTTCCCCAATGGACGGATCCAACTACGGGGGAGATGTGGAACGATCAAAAAGAAGGGCAGCGCCAAGGCGTATTCGAGAAGATGGCGAATCGCTCTAAAAAATGGATGCTTCTTCATAGTTCTTTCCGTATGCGTTCGATCAGTAACTCAGTCAACTTCGGGTGCGGCCCAAGACAGTCAGCCACCTGGATTGGCATCTTTTCAGCTTGTCGGGATCGGATGGTCTCAACCTGGTTCTTGATTTTTTTCAGCATTAACCCTGGGAAGAGAAGATAGGGGAGGACCACGATCTGTTTGGCTTGGATAGCGAAGCAGGATTCGATGCCGTCAGAAATCGAGGGTGATGCGATCTCGACAAAAGCATGCCGGACCATTCGGAGGTCGGCTTCTTGAGCGAACCGAACGCGGACCTCTTCCATATCGGCCATCGCGTCCTGATCCGAAAAGCCGCGGGCGACCAACAGGACCGCAGTATCGAGAGATGGACTGGATCGCATCGCGGATTCAAGACGTTCTTTCAATATTTCCAGTATTCGCTGATCCGGGCCGATAGGAGGCGAGATTGCAATGGCGAGCTGCGGGTTTCTCATCCGAACCGTCTCCAGAGCCTGAGGAAGTTTTTTTTTGATATCTTGGCCGCCGAACAGGAAGAGCGGGATCACGAACAGGCGCTCAGCGCCGGTTGAGAGACAGTGCTCGGCTCCTTCGGAGATGGAGGGCGAGGTGATTTCTAAAAAAGCAGGCTGAACGTATGAGCGAACCTGTTTTTGAACCGAACTTACCAACTCGAGGAACCCGTAGGTTCCTTCAGGCTCCCGGGTCCCATGGCCTACGATGAGAACTGCTGTCTGCATCTGAAAAGTATCTCTTTCGTTTTTCAGTGGCCATGGGCTTCTAGGTATTTTTCGGCATCCATCGCTGACATGCAACCGGTTCCGGCAGCGGTGACCGCCTGGCGGTAGCGGTGATCTTGAACGTCGCCCGCGGCGAATACACCCGGCACCGAGGTCTCGGTCGTCTCCTTCTTCGTGGTAATATAGCCTCGTTCATCCATCGTCAATTGTCCCGCGAATAGTGCCGTATTCGGCTCATGCCCGATCGCCACAAACACGCCGTCGCACTTCATCTCGGTGACCTGGCCGGTCTTCAGGTTCTTCAGCCGCGCCGCTGTTACGACCGCATCGCCGAGCACGTCCGTCACGACCGCATCCCAGATAAAAGCGATCTTCGGGTTGGCCCTGGCTCGGTCCTGCATGATTTTGGACGCCCGTAGTTTGTCCCGCCGGTGTACGATGCTGACTTTCGTGGCAAACTTCGTGAGAAAAATCGCTTCCTCGACGGCGGTGTCGCCGCCGCCTATGACGAGGACCTCTTTGCCCCGGAAGAAAAAACCATCGCAGGTGGCGCAGGCAGAGACACCGCGGCCCATGAGCCTCCGCTCGGATTCCAAACCGAGCAGTTTTGCCGATGCGCCGGTGGAGATGATCAACGCCTTGGCCTCATGCCGTGTGCCGTCCTCCATCTCCAACGGGAAAGGGTTTCTCTTGAGATCCACGCGGGCGACATCGCCTTGGATAAATTCCGTTCCGAATCGCTCCGCCTGTTTTCGCATCTCCTGCATCAGTTTGGGGCCCTGAATGCCCTCCGGAAAGCCGGGATAGTTCTCGACATCGGTCGTGATCATAAGCTGGCCGCCGGCCTGAACGCCTTCAATCAAAAGGGGTTTGAGATTCGCGCGGGACGCGTAAAGCGCGGCGGTCAGTCCGGCAGGACCGGAACCGATGATGATGATGTTTCGAATATTTTTTGCGCCGGGTCGGTTGGACATAGATGATTCCTCTACGAACTACTTTGCCGAAACAGGTTAACTTATGCTATCATGATCGTCCGATGAAATCAACACGAACTCAGACGATGATGTGTCTCGGCGTCCACGTTTCGATAGCGGGAAAACTGTCTCAGGCCGTCGAGCGGGCACAGGAGCTTGGCTGTAACACCATGCAGATCTTTTCCCGGAGTCCGCGGGGGTGGGATGCGAAGCCGTTTGATCCGGAAGAGCTTGTGCGATTCCGCGAGTTGAGAAAAAAAGCGGAGATCACGCCGCTTGCGGTCCACGGATCTTATCTCATCAACCTGGCTTCGCGCATCCCCGCGCTCTACAAACGGTCGGTGAAGGCATTCATCGAAGAGCTTGAGCGCTGCGATCAGCTCGGCGCCGAATATATCGTGGCCCATGTGGGAAGCTGCACAGATTCAACGGAAGAAGACGGGATGCGCCGCGTGGCGGAGGCGCTCAAGACGGTTTTAAAGCGGGCCCGGTTCAAGACCATGATACTGATGGAGAACACCGCACACGAGCGGGGAGATATCGGATACAGGATTGAGCAGATCGGGCAACTGCTTGATCTGCTGGAGCGCCACCCTCAGGTCGGTGTTTGTCTCGATACCTGTCATCTCTTTGCGGCGGGCTATGACATCTCAAAAACAGACGGCGTGGACCGCGTAGCCGATGAGGTGGAGAAACACATCGGTCTGGATCGGCTCCGCTTCATCCATGCCAATGACTCGAAGAAAGGCCTGGACTGCCGGGTGGACCGGCACCAGCACATTGGCCAGGGCGGGATTGGACTCGAAGGATTCCGGGCCTTCGTGAATCATCCGGTCTTTCGGGATGTCCCAATGGTCCTCGAGACGCCGAAGGACAGTCCGGAGGACGATCCGAGGAATCTGAAAATTATGAGAGGCCTGAGCCGAGGATGACAAAGAACAGCGGGGTGAAAAAAGTCAGCCTCGTCAGCCTGGGATGCTCGAAGAACCAGGTGGACTCCGAGGTGATGCTCGGTCTGTTGAAGCAGGCCGGGTTTGAGCTGACGTCGGATACGGCGAATGCTGAGGTTATAATAGTCAACACCTGCGGTTTTATCGATGCGGCCAAGGAGGAGTCCGTTGACACAATGATCGAGTTAGGCAAGCTTAAGAAAACTGGCCGCTGCCAGGTTCTCATCGCCTCCGGCTGCCTGGCCCAGCGATATGGCACTGAACTCCTCTCGGAGCTAAAAGAACTCGATGCCGTGGTCGGAACAGGCGATTTCCCGGAGATCGCCAAGCTCTGTCAAAAACTCACAAAGAAGACCGAAAAGCGTTCATCGCCGGAAGCGATGGTGAGCCAGCCGGCTTTTCTCTACGATGTCAAGACGCCGCGTCTGCGTCTGAGTCCCCGCCACTGGGCGTATGTCAAAATCTCGGAGGGATGCAACTACCGATGTTCTTTTTGCAGCATCCCGTCGTTCCGCGGGGACATCCAAAGCCAGCCGGCGGATTCGATTATCGCAGAGGTGCAGCGGTTGGCCGAAGAAGGCGTCAAAGAGGTCAACCTGATCGCACAGAGTCTGACGAGCTACGGTTTGGACTGGAAGAAAAAGGGCGAACTTCCTGAGTTACTCAAACGACTGACTGTGGTAGATGGAATCCGGTGGATTCGACTCTTCTATGCGTATCCGACTGACTTGACGGACGACCTGGTCGATCTGATCGCTGCGGAAGATAAGATCTGCAGCTATGTGGACCTTCCGTTGCAACATATCGATGATGAGATTCTAAAAAAAATGCGGCGGAAAGGCGGAAGCAAACTGATTCGGTCTCTTTTAGAGAAGCTGCGATCAAGAATTCCGCATCTTTCCATGCGTACCACCTTCATCGTCGGTTTTCCGGGAGAGACCGAGGCGCAGTTTAAGAAGCTTCTGGATTTTGTGGGTGAGGGCTGGTTCAACCGCGCCGGGGTGTTTACCTATTCGCATGAGGACGGAACAGCCGCCTACGAGTATTCCGACTCGATTCCGCCGGAGGAAAAGAATGAACGCTGCAACAGACTGATGTCGCTTCAAGAAGAGATCTCGCTGTCGAAAAACCAAGCGTTGATCGGGACGACTCAGGAAGTGATGGTGGAAGGCGTCTCGCCTGAGACGAATCAACTCGAAGGCAGAATTGAAGGCCAGGCCCCGGAGATCGATGGTGTAGTGACGCTGGAAGGAGGCGCGGGACCGGGAGAGTTTGTGAAGGTCGAGATCGCCGGAGCAACAGAGCTGGATCTTTCCGGAAAGATCCTCAACGCGTCATGCCGGGTATCGTAATCCATGTCTAAGAAAATTTTGATCATCGAAGATGAGCGGGATATCCGAGACCTGGTGGCGCATTATTTGGTCAAAGACGGATATAAAGTTGAGGCCGCTTCGGATGGTGCGAAAGGCCTCAGCCTTGCCAAGTCGCTGAAGCCTGATCTTATCATCCTGGATCTCATGCTGCCGGAGATGGATGGTCTGGAGGTGTGCAAGAAGCTCCGGGCCGATCCTAAGACCGCGGCCGTGCCGATTATCATGCTGACCGCCAAGGGAGAGGAGACGGACAAGATTGTGGGTCTGGAACTTGGCGCGGACGATTATCTCACTAAACCGTTCAGTCCGAAAGAGTTGACGGCTCGAGTCAAGGCGCTGCTGCGGAGGGCGGCGCCCTCCGATGCCAAGGCACAGACCTATGACTACGGCGATCTTCACCTGGATGCGCTCAAGCACGAGGTGCGGTTCAAGGGCAGAGAGGTGTCGCTTACCGCCAAGGAATTTGGACTGCTCGAACAACTTCTCCAAAGCAAAGGTCGTGTTCTCACGCGTGATGTCCTCCTAAATCAGGTTTGGGGTTACGACTATTACGGCACGACTCGAACGGTGGATGTCCACATTCGACGTCTTCGAGAGAAGATTTCTTTATTGTCCCACGCCATCCTCACCGTGAAACCCTACGGCTACAAGCTTAAAGAAGAGGGTTGAGCTTCTTAAGGCTCAAATGGCAAAGCTTACAAGTCAGTGGAAAATCCTCATCGCCTCGATGCTCATGGCAACGGCGGGCCTCGCGCTTGTGGGGTTCCTGGCCCTGGATAACCAACCGGCGCATCGGGGACAATTATTATTCATTGCAGTCCTGCTAGCTCTGGGTCTGGCGTTTGCCCTCACTTATCCGCTTTCCAGACGGCTGGGCCGCTCCTTGCGTGAAATGACAGTTGCTGCGAGAGATCTGGCCCAAGGACATCTCGAAAGGCGGATACGAATCGCAGGGCGAGACGACCTGACAGACTTGGCAGAGGCCATGAATCAAATGGCCGCGAATCTTGAGGCCACGATCGGAGAAATCAAAGAGGATCGCACGCGGCTCACAGCCATTCTTGCGGGCATGGTGGAGGGGGTCATGGTTTTGGATCGACAGGGACGGATTCTCGTGATCAACGCCGCGATGGAACGAATGTTCGAACTTAAAGGCGGTTTGATCATTGGAAAGCCTTCGATCGAGATCTTAAGACATCACCGACTCAATGAGTTTATTCAAACGACGCTCAAGACGCCCGCAAACCGTTCCATCGAAATCGTTATACAAACTCCGGAAGAAAGGGTGTTTACCGTCCAGGCTTCGACCGCTGCGGGAACAGCGGCGAGCGGTTTGGGAGCTGTGTTCGTGTTCCACGACGTGACGGAACTTAAACGTCTGGAGCGTGTGCGAAGAGATTTCGTCACCAATGTCACGCACGAGCTGCGAACGCCTCTCACCTCCATCAAGGGCTATTTGGAGGCACTCCTGGACGGTGTCAAGGACGATCCGCAGAAATGCCGGCAGTTTTTGGAGGTCGTGCAGCGGCACGCCGATCAGCTCAATAACCTGATCACCGACCTCCTTGATCTCTCCCGCATTGAGTCCGGCCGGTACGAATGGAAACGAAAGCGGACCAACCCCTGGGATCTTATCGAAAAGGCGGTTGCGATGGTGAAGCCGATCGCTGAAAAGAAACATCAACGGTTGGCGGTCTCTCCTCCCATCGCGCTTCCGCCTATCCTGGGCGATCCCGACAAACTCACGCAGGTACTGATCAATCTCTTGGACAACGCCGTCAAGTATACGTCGGAAGGCGGAGGGATCACGATCGAGGCGAAAGCGTTCGAGGATGAGATTGAGATCAGCGTGAGCGACACAGGCATCGGCATTCCTTCCAAAGATCTCCCCAGAATTTTTGAGCGGTTCTATCGCGTGGATCGCGCCCGTTCCAGAGAGGTGGGTGGTACGGGTCTGGGTCTTTCCATCGTCAAGCACATCGTGGAAGCCCACGGGGGCATCGTGCGCGTGGACAGTGAGCTCGGAAAAGGCACGAGGCTTACCGTCGTTCTTCCCTGTAACGTTGACTCGTAGAGAGACGACGATCATTTCCTTCCATTTTTAGATCTCGAAACGCCAGTCGGCCTACGGCATTCTGTTTATCTAAAATTTACCTGTTCTTGATCTTCCGTTAACGTGCCTTTGCTAGCCTTGTCTTCATTATGAAGGATACGACTGTCTCCCAACACGCCGATCCGACAGAAGCAGTCCTCATCATTGAGGATGATTTGGACATCGTCGAACTCCTTACGCAGGAACTCGAAAAGCATCGCTACCATGTGCGAGCCGCACGCGATGGCCAAGTCGGTTTGGCCGAAGCCCAGCGGCAGCCGCCTGGGTTAGTCATTCTGGATCTGATGCTTCCTGGGTTGGACGGCTGGGAAGTTTGCCGTCTGCTGAAGAGTCATCCAAGGACCAAGAGTGTTCCTCTGCTGATTCTCACGGCGCACGGAGAGGAAGAGGACCGGGTGAGGGGGCTGGAATTAGGAGCGGACGATTATGTCACTAAGCCTTTCAGCCTGAAGGAGTTGGCGGCCCGCATCCGCGCGTTGTTGCGGCGCACCCGAATGAGCACGGAAGATAAGAGCATGGGTCGTCTTGGGATCGGTCCGTTGTCCATCGATATGGAACGCCGTGAGGTTCGAATAAGGGGGCGACTCCTGGATCTCACCCGGACGGAGTTTGCTCTTCTGAAGTATCTTGCCGAGCATCCGTGCAGGGCCTTCACACGCGACGAGTTGATCTCGGCGCTATGGGGAGAAGATCGGTTTGTAGAAGAGCACAACCTCGATGTTCACATCTATTCGTTGAGGCAGCAGTTGGAGGCGGACCCCGCCCATCCGAGAATGCTGCTGACCGTACGAGGTATCGGATACAAACTCCAAATCACGGATAAGGAGCAATGACCGAGGCGTTTAAAAAATGGATTGCCATTCTGAAACCATCGGCGCGATCAGCGCTCAGAATCGTCTAAAATTTTACATAAATTTAACATAACATTGAGAAAGACGTAACCTCCGCATGTTCTAATGAACATCCTGATAACCACTACTAAGGGAGTAGAGATAGAAGGTAGACCGAATGGATAAAACAAGATGAAGAAAAGTCGTTTTACGGAGAAAGAGATCAGCTATGCCTTAAAACGGGCAAACTCTGGAGTGGCAGTGACGAATATCTGCCGACAACTGGGGGTGAGCCGGCAGGCATTTTATCAATGGCGCAGCAAGTATCCGGGGATTGGGATGATGCAGAGGCGTCTAAGGCAGATAGAAAAGGAAAATCAGAAGCTCAAACGGATGGTAGCAGATTTGAGCCTGAATAAGCATATTCGACAGGAGGGGTTTTCAAAGGCGGTCGTGCCACTGGATGGGAATTCAGCGATTCACATATCGGCGGACCCACCAATGGAGAGGCAAGAGACTAAGCCTGGCCCCGCTTTAGCATGAAAACTGTCCAAGTTCAGAAATCGAGTCGGACAGCAGAAGAAAGCAGGACGGGTATTCGAATCCGTTATGTCCGCCCGGCAAGCTATGCAGCGATGGGCCAGTTCCGCGATGCCTCAAGCGAGGCTAGCATGCAAAGCACGATCTTGGATATAGGTGACGGCGGCGTCCGAATCCTCCTTACAAAGATGCAACCCCTTGAGGAGGAGACGGTGATCCGGCTATGGATTCCGCTGCCCGATTCCCCTGCCACCGTTCCGGTTCTTGCTCAGGTGCGGTGGAGAAAAGAGAAGAGGCGGGAGGTTTATGAGGTCGGCCTTCAGTTTGTGCTGAGGTTCATTTTTCAATAATACGATGCCAGATGGATCAAGGTGCAATTCAAGTATAGAGAGTTGTTAATTTAAACAGAGGAAGGAGGGACGGGATGAGTTACTATATTCATAACGTTCAAGGAAGGTTGCGGGTAAAGACACCGTTTATCAAAAGAAGCCCGCTGATGGCTCAAGAGATACAGACTTTGTTAGGACAGATTCGCGGAGTCAATACGACTAAGGTGAATACATTAACCGGCAGCGTTGTGGTTCATTATGACCCCAAATCGGTTTCTTCAAAAGAAGTGCTAGATGCTCTCAGGGAAGCCGGTTATTTTGATTTATCGAAGGCCGTCACGAATGATCAGTATGTTTATTCT
>Ga0335085_10010684_pt1 | contig 13698 bp, 11 predicted proteins | sample Lox_Sample_45_FD_206712 | JGI IMG/M metagenome (GOLD analysis project Ga0335085, IMG submission 206712) | Soil microbial communities from Loxahatchee National Wildlife Refuge, Florida, United States - Lox_Sample_4.5 | ecosystem: Environmental > Terrestrial > Soil > Wetlands | place: USA...
TCATCGTGGTTTGGTTCAGCGAACCGAAAATGAAGAGGATGCGCTTGCGGGACGCCGTCCGATCGGTGCCGTCATGTAACGGGCTTGACCAGCCGCTCATGGCACAATGAGTAACGGCGCCGCATCACACTTCCGCGACGCGACGGGCACGATCCACTACACGCGTCGTAACCGACAACCGGCTGCGTCGTAACGGCCGCGTCACGGCATCGATATCGGCGACCCGGGGGCGGCTCGCCTTCCGTCGCGCTCTGATCACGTTCACGGCGACGGCGCGCGCCCCGTCCCGCCGACGGCCTACCGCGGCCGCGCCCCCACCTCGATGTGCACTACTGGACCTTGAACATGACCCCGATGTTGAGCGTCGCGGCTCCGGCACCGACATCGGCATACAGGGACACGTTGGGTTGGAAGAAATACCGCATCCCGGCCCGGCCGATGAAATACAGATCGCTATTCGAGCACACGTTGACGCCGGACCCCGTGTAACTACACGTGATGATCTGGTACCCAAGGCCTAGGCCCACGAACGGATCAAACTGCGTGTTTTCCAATTTGAAGTGATAGTTCGCGGTCGCTCCGATCGGGACGTACTTCCAGCTGTAGTTGGGTGTCGAATACGAGTAGAAGTCCGCACTCACCTCGATGCCGAGCGTGCCATTCCCAAAGTCCGGGAGGGATTGGACGCCGTGCTCAAAACGACCTCCAAACGACAAGCTGGCCGACCCGAGGCCCCCTAATCCAATTACGGGACCGACGTCCGTATAACCGGCACCGAACTCGGTCGCGCCAGTTGCGGTCTTCGTCTGTGCTGAAGCCGTTGCGCCGGCGAGCGCCATCACGATCCCTAGCAATGCGTATCTCATCCTCGTCTCCGGTTGGGGGGGCGCTTGGACATTCGACGGCGCCCGGTCTTCCCAGGCGCGGGTTCGCGGGTCCGCGGCCCCGAACCTCGGTCGAATGCTTGGCCGATGCACGAAATGCACCAAGACCGATTGCGCAAGGTAAATTCGCCCCTTGAGCGAGTCCAGGGTCGCGCGGACCGGCATGGATTCCTATCATTCTGCGCATGACTATTAGGGTGCTGCATGTTGGCTTGGGGCCGATCGGCGCGGCGGTGGCCCGCCAAGTCGCTGGTCGCCGCGCGCTCCGGATCGTCGGCGCGGTGGACGTGGACCCCGCCAAAGTCGGTCGAGATGTTGGAGACGTGTGCGGGATCGATCGGCGCCTGCGGGTCGCCGTGTCCGCGAACCTCGAAGAGTCGATCAAGGCGACGAATCCCGACGTGGCCCTGGTCTGCACATCGTCATCGCTCAAGCGTGCGCTGCCCCAGCTCGAAGTCCTGCTCAAGCGCCGTGTGCCGATTGTTTCATCGACCGAAGAACTGGCCTATCCCACCAAAGGAAACGCGCGCATCGCCAAGGCGATCGATGCACGGGCCCGGGGTGCGAGGGTTGCCGTTTTGGGTACGGGTGTGAATCCCGGATTCTGTATGGATGCGCTCCCGATCATGCTGACCGGCGTGTGCGCGCAGGTCGAACGAATCGAGGTTGACCGCGTTCAGGACGCCCGGATCAGGCGTCTGCCGTTTCAACAGAAGATCGGGGCGGGCCTCACTCGAGAGGAATTCGAGAAGCGGGTTGAGGAGGGGAGCGTTCGGCACGTCGGTCTGGCGGAATCGATCTCGATGATCGCCGACGCGTTGGGGTGGAAACTCGACGCGATTCACGACGAGATTCAGCCGAAGATCGCCACCGCCTCGGTTTCGAGCGCGTTTCTCACCGTCGAGCCCGGCTTCGTGGTTGGATTGGTGCAGGACGGCGTCGGGTTTCGAAAGGGCGCGCGACTCATCACCCTTCATATGGAAGCGTATCTGGGTGCGCCCGAGAGCTACGATGCGGTTCGCGTCGTAGGTAGCCCTCCCATCGACATGAAGATCGCGGGTGGGATCCACGGCGATGTGGCGACCGCGTCGATCCTCGTGAACTCAATTCCCAAAGTGCTCAACGCGGCCCCTGGGTTGCGGACGATGCGTGACATGGCGCTCCCGTCGTTCAGCGGGTGAGAGCTCACACGACGGCCGTGATCCAATAGGGAAGCCGCTTAGGGTCCGCGGACGATCCGGCCGCTCTTCACCACCATTCGGATTCGCTGCGTGTTCGTGATGCTGTCCGCTGGGTTGCCTTCGAGCAGAACCAGGTCTGCGGTCTTCCCGGGCTCGATCGTCCCGTAGGTCTTCTCGATGCCGATGGCTCGCGCCCCGTTGAGCGTCGCGGCGGTGATTGCCTGCAACGGCGTGAGCCCGCCTCGCGTTACGAGCAGACGGAGCTCCTCGTGCAGGGTGGGAACAGAGTCGTAGGGCGACGCGAACAGGCCGTCGGTTCCGGCGACGATGGGGATACCCATGTCCAGTGCTTCCTTTGTGACGGCATACAGCCACGGCTCGCGGACGGTTGTCGCGATGCTCCCGGGCTCTCCCTGGGAGAAGACCCACACGGTTGGATTGAACAGGGTTCCAAGCGCCCGCATGCGGGTGAGCAGGTGCATGATCGCCGGGGCGTCGGGCGGGACGCGGGTGAAGTCTCCTTGCCCGCGAATCGTGAAGCTGTCGCTGCGCGCGCTGCCTTCCCACGCGAGGTAGGGGGCATGCACGAGCATCGTCACGCCGGCTTCCACCATGTCGCTCGGTTTCGCCGGGAACACCGTCGCGTGCGCGAAGGTCCGCATTCCCTGACGGTGCGCCTCCGCGATAATGCGCGTGACGAGCGCGCTGTCCATGGATGCATACAGCTTAATCGCGATGGCCCCGGTTCCCTTGGCTCGGGCGACGGCCAGCACCACGTTGGATGTATCCGTCATGGCTTGCATCCACGGGGCGGTTCCCAGCACGTAGCCGACGCTCGAGCCCTGCACTCGAGGGTCGACTTTGAAGAACGTTGGGCCGGCCATGAGCGCCGAGTAGTAAACAGACGGGCCCTGGATCTCGCCGGCGAGCACCGCGCGCGCGAGATCGCCCGTCTCACGGGTATCACTGGCGAGGTCGACGACCGCGGTGATGCCCTCGCGCAGCGCGTGCTGGAGTTGGGCGACCTCGCGCGCCCAGGGCTGCGTTCCAATGTGCACGTGAGCGTCAATCAAGCCCGGGATCGCAAACAGGCCGGCGCTGTTCACCGTCGAATCAGCTCTGGGGGCCGCTTGCCCGGGCCCGAACACGCGCGCAAAGCGACCCGAGTCAATGAAGATGCTCATATGCGGTCGCGGCGGGTCGCCCGTTCCATCGATCAACGTGACATCCGAGATCAAGAGGGAAGCGGACCGTTGTCCCCCGCGGCCGCCGCGCTGGGCGTCGGCGTCCGTCGCGATATGGAGTGCAAGCGCAAGGGAGAGCACCACGCCGGACCGTCGGAGGAGGAACGTCATGGCGCTAATCTGGTTGGCGGTCGTGCGCAAGGGAACCGGCCCGGAGACACGAATTTGTCCGCGCCAATGTTCTAGATTCAGTGCAATCGAACTTAGGCGATCGGCGGGGTCGAGCGGTTCGGGCGGCCCCGCTCTCGCGTCTACCCGTAACCGATGATATCAGTCGAAGGAATTTCCAAGCGGTTTGGCCCGGTCGTCGCCGTCGACAACGTCACCTTCCAGATCGATCGGGGGGAGGTTGTCGGGTTCCTGGGTCCCAACGGCGCCGGCAAGACGACCACCATGCGAATGTTGACCGGCACCCTGCAGCCGGACGACGGACGCGTCTTGCTCGACGGTCGTTCGATCGGAGACGATCACACTGGGGCGAAGCGCCGCATGGGATATCTCCCCGAGTCGAATCCGTTGTACGAGGAGATGCTGGTATGCGACTACCTCGAGTACGCGGGACGACTGCGGGGCCTCGTGGGTGCCGAGTTGGCGCGAGCGGTCCGGGCCGCGGCCGACGAAACCAATTTGGCAGCCGTGTTTTACCGTCCTGTTGGCGACGCATCCAAGGGCTACCGTCAGCGCATCGGCCTGGCCGCCGCGCTGCTCCATCGCCCCGAGATCCTCATTCTCGACGAGCCCACCGAGGGACTCGACCCGAATCAGCGCGTGGAGATACGAAAGCTGGTCGGGGAACTCGGTAACGAGCGGACGATTCTGCTCAGTACGCACGTGTTGCAGGAGGTCGAGGCGACCTGCTCCCGCCTGATCATCATCAACGGAGGTCGAGTCGTCGCCGATGGCCGTGTTGGCGACTTGCTGGCCGCTCAACGGGACGCCGCGACCTACGTCGTGGAGATTGACGGCGCCGGGGTTGTCGAACCACTGGTTCGACTGCCGAACGTGGCATCGCACGTGGCGGATTCCGTCGAGGGTCGTGTTCGCGTTCGCTTGGTCACAGAGGGAGGCGACGATCTTCGCCCACTGATCTTCGCCTTGGCGCGTGATCAGGGCTGGGTCATTTGGGAACTCCGACGCGAGCGGACGACCGTCGAGGCCGTGTTCCGCGGCCTCACGATGGGACGCGACGGCGAAGACGGTGGTCGACCCGGAGGGGTGGGCGAATGAAGACCATCTGGGTCATCGCCAGACGCGAGCTTCGCGGCTTTTTCGACCACCCGACGGCCTACGTTCTTATCATCGTCTTTCTGTTTCTCGGGCTGTTCCTGGCCCTGAGCACGATACTCCCGCAGCAACTGGGGACGTTCCGGCCGTTTTTCGACCTCCTGCCTTGGTTGTTCGCGTTTTTCGTTCCTGCGATCACGATGCGGAGCCTCGCGGAGGAACGGCGGCGGGGGACGCTCGAATGGTTAATGGCACAGCCGGTGGACGAGCGCGCGGTCGTGGTGGGCAAGTTCCTCGGCGATTGGATTTTCGTGCTGATCGGGTTAAGTGGGACGCTGCCAGCGTCGATCGGCGTCACCGCGTTGGCGTCGGCCGATCCGGGCATTTTGGTCGCGCAATATCTTGGCGCCGCGTTTCTCGGCGCCCAATCGGTTGCGATCGGGCTCTGGGCGTCTTCGATCACGCGCCACCAAATCACGTCGTTCATTCTAGCCGCGTCAGTCAACCTGGCAGTGCTCCTGATCGGGTTGCCGATCGTGACGCTGGGTCTTGGGGGGACCATGGGGAGCATCGCAGCACTGCTTTCCGTCCTGCCGCACTTTACGAACGTGGCCCGCGGCGTCGTGGATTTGCGCGACGTGCTGTATTTCGCGAGCACAGCCGGGCTGTTCCTCGTGCTGGCCGGACTTTCGCTTCTGGGTGAGCGACTGAGTCGCACACGTGGCGCGTACCGCCGCCTCAAGCTCGGGGTTGCCATTGTGGTCGGCGGTGTCGTGGTGCTCAACGTCCTCGGAGGGTTTCTGCACGGTCGCCTTGACCTGACCCGCGATCGGTTGTACACCCTCTCTCGCGAGACACGCTCGCTCGTTCGCGGCTTGCAGGACGTGGCGCAGGTCAGGGTCTACGTGTCGCGCGAACTCCCGCCGGAACAGCAGCGTCTTGAGCGGGATGTGATGGACGTCTTGACGGACATGCAGGGGGCGTCGAACGGGAACCTCCGAGTGCTTGTCGTGGATCCGGAGAACGACGTGTCGGCCCAAGATGAGGCGGCTTCGCTCGGGATATTTCCGGACACGTTCAACGTTCGGCGCAGCAACCAGGTGGAGATCACGCGGGGATGGTTCGGTGTTGGCGTGCTCTATGCCGGCCAGCAGCGCTCAATTCCGCTGATCCAGGAGACCGACGACCTCGAGTACCGTCTGGTGTCAGACCTCGCCGCGATGGCGTCGGTGTCGAGGCCGAGGGTTGCTTTTCTCTACGGATTCGGCGCGCCCGCTTTGAGTTTGCGGCCGACGTTGTCCCGCGCGTTGACCGACCGATATAATGTGTCCTCAATCGATCTCAACGGGAATCTGGCGGGCCTCACGCCGGATTCGGTTCGTGCGGCGATCCTGATCGGACCGACGCAGCCGATCGACAGTCAGGCGGTGGCCCGGCTCAGCGCGTATATCGACGGCGGTGGATCGGCGCTCATCATGCTGCAAAACGTTTCTGTCGTGCAGCAGTCGCAGACGCCGATCCCCATCTACTCGGGACTCGGTCCGTTCCTGGCGTCTCACGGGATTGCATTGCTCCCAGGTATCGTGTTCGACACGCTCTCGAACTATCGGTGGCCCGTGGCAAGTCAGGGGAGCTACGTCAAGGTTCCGTACCCGCTCTGGCCGATCGTGTCGCCGGCGAGTGATCACGAGGTGACGCGCGGTCTCACCAACTACACGATGTCGTGGGCTGCCCCCTTCGCGATCCGGGATGCCGCGCACGTGGTGCCGTTATGGAAGACCACGGATGCGGGGGGCATTCGGTCGCCATCGTTCCCGGTCGCCGTTGGTCCGTTCGATCCGCAGCCTTCGGACGTCCATGGACCGCAGATCGTCGCCGTGGCGGTCGACCCCGGCGCGCACGCCGGCCGGCAGTCGGGTTCATCGCGCGCTTCCGCGGCGGGCGGTCGCCTCGTCGTTGTCGGCAGCGCCTACGGGTTAGACGAGAACTTCGTCAAGTATTTTCCGCAGGACCTGGTGTTTGCGGGGAATGCGCTCGATTGGCTGGTGCGGGACGAAACGCTGATCGGCATCCGATCGAAACACCGCACGCCTCCACGATTGACTTTCGACTCAGTCACTGGTCTGGAGCTCTTCACGTGGGGCAACCAACTTCTCATACCGCTCCTGGCGGCATTCCTGGGTGCGGTCTACATCGCGGGCAGAGGGCGTCGCGCCCGGCTTCGGTGGCCCGACGACGCCGAGCCGCCTCCGAGGACGGAGTCGGCGGCATGACGGAGCGGACCCTTCGGCGACTCATCGTCGCGGTGGCCGTTCTCGCGGCGATTTACCTTGCCATCCTCGGCGCGAACTATGTCGCCAAGCCGCATGCCGACACTGGGGGAGCGTTCGCCGCGATGATGGCGCGACTTCGGTCGGACACGATCGTAGAAGCGACCGTCACGGTCCCTGGCGGGAACCGCGTTGACGTTCGTCGCGGCAGCGCGGCGTGGACGGTGAACGGTTTCCCCGCGGATACGGTGCGCGTTCGTCAGCTCCTGGACGCGATCGCTGGCGCTCGCGCTGGCGACCTCGTGTCCCAGAGCCCGGCGACCCTCGAGCGCCTTGGCGTGACCCCCGCGACCGCCTGGAGCGTTGAACTCGATGGCACGCACACCGCAGAGCGATTCTTGCTTGCGACGGCGGGGTCCGAGGCGGGGAACGGCTATGCCCGCCTGCCAAACGAAACACGGGTGTATGAGGTTCCCGCGCTCATGCGCGCCGTGTTAACGAACACGTTGAGCGATTGGCGCGACAAGACGCTCGCGCATGTTGACACCGGAGCCGTCGATCGCCTGGTGGTGGAGCGCGGTGGACGACGTAGTACATTTGGCCGCTCCGGCGTTGGCTGGGAAACGACGGACGGCGGGAAGCGGGCCCTCGACACGAGGCGCGTGACGGACCTGCTTTCCGGTCTGGCCACGGCCACCGCGACGGGTCTGGCTCCTGATAGCATGCGATTCGTCGGAAAGGAGTCTCGAAGCATCGTCGTGGTCGGCGCGCACGATGACACGATCGCGGCTATTACGTTTGTCGGCGGCGCCCAATCGTGGTTGGCGAGAGCGGTAGGGAGCCGCCAGGTCTATCGGGTCAGTGCGAGTCTGGTCGATCGATTGACGCCGACCCGAGAGGATCTGCTCGCGGGGCCCAAGGGCTAGGTACCAATCGCGGAAGCCAGGAGTGAGTCGTGCGCGGCGTGGTGCCCTCTCTCTCGACGATGACGGTCAATACCACCCAATTGGCCGGTCACTGAGGTTGATGTAGACCTGCTTGACTTGCAGGTATTCCTCGACGCCCCGCACGCCCAGCTCGCGACCGATGCCGCTCTGCTTGTAGCCGCCCCAGGGCGCCTCAACGTAGGTGGGCTGCATGTGGTTGACCCACACTACCCCTGCACGCAGCTGCTTCACCGTCCGGAGGGCGCGGAAGACGTCTCGCGTCCACACTGCGGCGGCGAGCCCATACGGCGTGTCGTTGGCGATGCGGATCGCCTCGTGTTCGTCATCGAACGGAATGACCGCCGCAACGGGACCAAATATCTCCTCTCGCGCGATGCGCGCCGAGTTGTCGACGTCGCAGAAGATGGTTGGCTCGATGAAGAGCCCCTGATCGAGCGCGTTGCCGTGCGCTCGTCCGCCGCCAAGGGCAAGCCTCGCTTCGGTCTTGCCGAGTTCCTGGTATTGCCGCACCCGTTCGAATTGTTCGTGGCTCACCAGAGGGCCCATCTTCGTCGCGCGTTCCAGGCCGGGCCCGAGGCGGATGTGGCGCGCCTTTTCGACCATCGCGTCGATGACTCTGGAATAGATCGACCGCTCGACGAGGATTCGGCTGCCCGCGGAACAGACTTCACCTTGATTGATGAAGAGGCCAAACAGCGCGCCGTCGACGCTGGCTTCGAAGTCGGCGTCGGCGAAAAGGATGTTCGGGGACTCTCCGCCCAACTCCAGTGAAATCTTCTTCAGCGTGTCGGCCGCGGAGCGCATGATGATCTTGCCCACTTCGGCGCTTCCGGTAAACGCGATTTTGTCGACGTCGGGATGTGCCGTCAGCGCTGCCCCGGCTTCACCCGCTCCGGTGACCACGTTCACGACGCCAGGCGGCAGACCGGCCGCGTCGAAATACTTGGCCAGCTCGAGAATCGTCTACGGCGTTTGCTCGGCCGGCTTGAGTACCATGGTGCAGCCCGCGCAAATGGCCGGAGCGAGTTTCCACGCGGCCATCAACAGCGGGTAGTTCCACGGGATGATCTGGCCCGCGACTCCGATCGGTTCCCGGAGCGCGAGGGAGATTGCGTTGTCGGGGACAGGAATGACGTCCCCTTGGATTTTGGTGGCGAGTCCCCCGTAATACTCGAAGCAGGTCGCAACGTCGGCCATGTCCAACTCTGATTCGACGATCGGCTTGCCGTTGTTGACAGTCTCCAGCTCCGCCAGGTCCGCCGCGTGGGTCCGGACGGTGTCGGCCAGGCGGAACAGCATCCGACCTCGATCCTGGGCCGTGACGTCTCGCCAGGGTGCCGACTCGAACGCCCGTCGAGCGGCGGCGACCGCAGCGTCGACGTCGCTGGAGTCGGCGTCGGGGACGCGGCCGATCACTTCCTGGGTGGCCGGATTTATGACCTCGAGCGTACGTGACGAGTGAGGCGAGACGAATCGGCCGTCAACGTACATGTGCCGGGGGACAAGAGTGAATGTGGAGGTCGCCGACGGTTGGTCACGCCGTCGCATCGTCGAACGGCGGAATGTTAGCCGCGGGTGAGTCCGCCCGCACCGACGATCATACGCCCGGACGGCGCTGTCAACGGGGCGGCCGGACCGGAGCCCGGGGGCGCAGCCGGTGGCGAGCGCCCGCGCTCGGGGCGACATTGCGCAGGTGCCAACCCAACCACGTCCAATCGCGCCATGACAATCGATGCGCCGCTCGAGGAGGAAGACTTCGAGGATCGCGCGGACGTGTGCATCATTTGTCTGGAGGAGAACCGCGACATCGTCGTGTTTCCACTCGTCGAGACGTTTCGACGGCTCGATGCCACCGTCTGCGAATTACGTCTGAGACTCGGGAAGAGGCTGCCGGAGCTCGTCGACCTGGCCCTGCAGGTGGGGCGATACTGCGTCTTGGTCGTGTCGCCGCGCTTTTTGATGCGCTCGACCCCGCCTGACGAGCTTGCGGCGACCGCCGCATTGCGCCGTGAGGACGACCCACTGGTCCTCCCCCTTTGGTATCGGGTCACCGAGGAGCAGATCCGGGCCCGCTCACCAGAAATTGCGGACCTGCCGTCGGCCAAATGGAGCGAAGGCGTCCCGGCCGCGGCCGCCACCCTGTGGGGAATGAATTTCCCCCGTGTGCCGAGGGAGCGTTCCGGTCCTATCACGCCGCTACCTGAGGCAGCGACGGTCGCCGACGTTCTTCGTCCGCTCCGCGACGTAGCGGCGCGCCGGTTGGCCTACGATGAGCCGCTGGACGATCACGACCATGCACTGGTCAAGGGGCTGCGGGCGTTACTCGAAATGTGGCTGATCACTGTCGATTCATCCGATGCGTCAGCCGAGGGCGTCATGATCGAGGCATTCCGTATGGCCTTCGACGATTTGAATGGATCTGCGTGCCGGATGTTCGCCGGACGGGTGGAAGACTCTCCACCGGACGCCGACCCTCGCGAAATCCGGCCGCTCGGTGTGGTGGTGATTGGGCGGCCGGATGCAAGGGCGGCCGAGTTGGTCGGCGACTGGGTCGTGGTGCGCCGTTGACGTTGTCCCGGGCCCCGCTCGATCACGGCGCCTCCCCCATCCTCTCACGCAACCAAGCATGCTTGTCGCGCAGCGGCTGACGAAGCGATACCAGGTCGGAACCGAAACCTTGACGGTGTTGGCGGATGTGTCGTTCTCCATTCCGCAGGGCGCCTTCGTGGCGATCGTTGGGGCTTCGGGGAGTGGCAAGACGACACTGCTTGGCCTTTTGGCAGGGCTCGATACCGCATCGAGCGGAACGGTCGTGCTGGACGGGACGGATCTCGCGACGTTAGACGAGGATCAGCGGGCGCGGCTGCGCGGCGAAAAGGTCGGGTTCATTTTCCAGAGCTTTCAGTTGATCCAGACGTTGACGGCGCTCGAAAACGTCCAGGTCCCTCTGGAGCTCCGGGGAGGAGCGGACGCGACTCGGCGGGCGCGCGATCTGCTGACTCGCGTTGGTCTCGGCGCCAGGTTGACCCATTTTCCGATGGCGCTTTCCGGCGGGGAGCAGCAGCGTGTCGCCATAGCGCGTGCATTCTCCAACGCGCCGCGAATTCTCTTTGCGGACGAGCCGACCGGGAACCTCGACAGCGAGACCGGGCACCGCATCGTCGAGCTACTGCAGACCTTCAACAAGGAATCTGGCGCGACGATCGTGCTCGTGACCCACGATCCTGCGCTGGCGGAACGAGCCGGTCGTGTGATCCGTCTCCACGACGGTGTGGTCGTCGAGGATTCGACGCGCGTCGCGCAGGGCGCGGCGTGAGTAGCCGCTTCGCCGGTCTCGCGGCCGTGGCGTGGCGCGAAAGTCGAACCGCGCGACGGCGATTGCTCCTGTATATGTCGTCGATCACACTCGGCGTTGCCGCGTTGGTCGCGATCGACGCGTTCGCGGAGAACGCGACGGACACGGTCCACGACCAATCGCGAGCGCTGTTGGGCGGCGACTTGGCCCTGAACGCGAGGGATACGTTCTCAACTCCCGTCGTACGGTTATTCGACTCGCTGTCGCGGACCGGATATGGAATTGCCCGGCAGACAACGCTTGCTTCGATGGCCGTGGGCAGGGATACGACCGCGCTCCGCCTGGTGCAGCTTCGGGCTGTCACGCCCGATTACCCATTCTTCGGCGACATCGAGACCGATCCTCCGAGCGCCTGGGCGGAGCTGCAACGCGGACCGAATGCGATTGTCGACGCCTCACTGTTGGTCGCGTTAAATTCGCGTGTCGGCGACACGCTGTCGTTCGGCACACAGCGGTTCATCATCCGAGGAACGATCGCGAGCGTTCCGGGAGAGGTCGCGGTGACTGCCACCGTCGGACCTCGTGTGTACATCCCGGAGCGCTATCTCAGGCCGAGCGGCCTGCTCGTGTTTGGGAGTCGGGCCGAGTACGAGGCAGTCGTCCGACTTCCGTCCGCGACGTCGGCGGATCAGTTCACGGGGCGGTTCGGGCCCTTTCTCGCGCGCCACGGTGTTCGCGAGCGAACCGTCGCCCAAAACGAAGCGAATCTGAGCGAGGCAATCGATCAACTCCGCGATTTCCTGAGCGTCGTCGGGCTCGTGGCGCTGTTCCTTGGCGGGATCGGCGTGGCAAGCGGGGTCCATGCGTTCGTCATGGGGAAAATCGACACGGTCGCCGTACTCCGCTGCGTCGGAGCGACGAGCTGGCAGGTCGTCATCATCTACGTGCTCCAGGCGGCGGCGATGGGTACGGTCGGCGCGGCCGTGGGCGCACTCCTCGGTGTGGCGGCGCAGTTCTCGTTGCCTCATGTATTGCGAGACTATCTGCCGCCCGGCGTGGTGGCGCGATTCGCGCCGCACGCGGTGCTGGTCGGACTCGGCTTGGGACTCTGGGTGGCGCTGGTGTTCGCGCTCCGGCCGCTGCTCGCGTTGCGTCGCATTTCGCCGCTGCAGGCGCTGCGCCGCGAGGCCGACTCTATCGTGTTGCGCCGGGTGCGGCGCGACAGCTCGGCCGCGGTCGTGTCGATCGCGACCGTGGCCAGCGTCTTCGCGCTCACCATGTGGCGCACCGACGATCTGCGGGAGGGGCTCTGGTTCGGGGTCGCGATTCTCGTGGCTGTCGGCGGCCTTTGGGTCGTGGCGTCGCTGCTTACGGCGACGGCGCGCCACGCGGTGAGACCCGGGTGGCCGTTCACGCTGCGTCAGGCGGTTGCGAGTCTTCACCGACCCGGCAATCAGACGCAGTCGGTCATCCTGTCGCTGGGCTTCGGTGTCTTCCTCATGAGCACTCTATACCAGGCGCGCTCCACACTGCTGCACCGTCTGGACATCCGGATCGCCCAACTGCGCGCCAACGTCGTCTTTTTTGACGTGCAGGGGAGCCAGGCCGACGGCGTGGACTCGACCATTCGCGCCGACGGCGATCAACTGCTGCAACGCATTCCGATCATTGCGGTGCGTCTGGCATCCATCAACGGTCGGCGCGTGGATTCGGCCGGCGCGGGGGGCTTCGCCCCAGGTAACGGCGGTCGCGGTCGACCTGGGGCCGGGGGTGGGCGCTTTTACCTCCGCGACATCCGCGCGACCTACAGCGATACGATCGATGCTGGTGAGACCCTTGCGGCCGGTCGGTGGTTTGGCCCGCGCACACCAGGGGATACGGTGGCCGAGGTTTCACTCGACAGCACCTGGGCGCCGCGCATGCACATCCACCTCGGGGATCTGGTGACGTGGACCGTGCAGGGCGTTCCAGTCGCGACACGCGTGACGAGTCTTCGGACGGTGGACCGTACACGGATTCAGCCCAGCTTTCCCGTAGTGTTCTCTCCGCATTCTCTCGACGCGGCACCCGCGCAGTTCGTCTTCCTGGCGAACGCCCCCGGAACGCGCGAAGTTGCGTTGCTCCAGCGGGACATCGTCCGGCGCTATCCGACGGTGTCGAGTCTCGATCTCGCCTTGGTGCAACACACCATCAACGACGTTCTGGCAAAGATCACCGGCGCCGTCCGGTTTATGGCCTTGCTCAGTTTGATTCTCGCCGTCCCCGTGCTGTTCAGTGCTGTGGCCGCGACGCGTCGTGAGCGCCTGCGGGAGGGTGTTCTCCTCAAGACGCTTGGCGCGACCAAGGGGCAAGTCGGTCGGATGATGTTGGCCGAGTACCTCATGCTGGGTGCGCTGGGCAGCTTGACCGGAGTGACGTTGTCCATCGGCGGCGCGTGGGCTCTCCTTCATTATGTCTTCAAGGCGTCGTTTACGCCGGCGCTGGGCGCGGCGGCCATGGTCAGTGCCGCGATGACGGTCGTCGTCCTGGCGGTCGGGGTGTTGACGAGCCGCGATGTGTTCGCCACCACGCCGATGGCAGCGCTCCGCGAAGTGTAGGGGGTACATCGAGACGCGGCTCGCCGGCATCCGTGGCTCGCGGCGACCCTGCCGGT
>Ga0335085_10010685_pt1 | contig 13698 bp, 11 predicted proteins | sample Lox_Sample_45_FD_206712 | JGI IMG/M metagenome (GOLD analysis project Ga0335085, IMG submission 206712) | Soil microbial communities from Loxahatchee National Wildlife Refuge, Florida, United States - Lox_Sample_4.5 | ecosystem: Environmental > Terrestrial > Soil > Wetlands | place: USA...
CCGCGACGAGGAGCCGGACTGGGGCACCTGGACGCCCGGGAACACTGCCGCGGCGGCAACGTCTGCGGCGCTGGACGCCTGGCTGGCTTCCCATGGCCGGGACACGATCGAGGGCATCACCACTACCCGTATCCCTGACCTGGCGAACATGCTCAGCCAGGGGGCTGCGGCAGGCGAGGACGCGGAGCACATGGCCGCAGCGATCCCCGTCGTGCTCGGGTTCGATCAGCGCGCGGATCTGATCGCCACCTCCGAGGTGGAGCGCGGCAAGAACGGCGGCATGACCGGTGCCTACCGCATGGCCGGCGTCACGCAAAAGCGCTGGGTCACCATGCACGACGGCAAGGTGTGCTCGTCATGCAAGGCGAACGAGGCTGAAGGCTGGATTGCGTTCGATGCGCCCTTCAAGTCCGGCGCGCTCAGCCCGCTCCAGCATCCGCGCTGCAGGTGCCACCTGGACGGCCGCGTGGCCCCGGCCGCGGCACCAAAGCATGCCCGTGCCGTGGCCATAAACGGCCAGGAATACTGGCCGGTCGACAGCTATCAGCACGGCACCGCTCCCGGTATGGGCGGCCCGATGCCTGTGATCCACGATGCGGATGGCATCCAGGTGGACATCGCCGGCGGCGTCCTGGGCGCAACGGCAGGCGGGGAACCGCCCCGCTGGGGCGGCAGTGAAGCCGAGCACCTGGTCACCGCCACCCCTCGCAGCGAGTCTGAGGGCTGCGGGAACGTCCAGACCGTCGGCGGCGGCACTGTGGGTGGCCCGTACCGGGACCGCAGCGACGAAACCCACGTGGGTGAGCCGCTCGACGAGGACGACGCGGACTGGCCAGAGTGTCGCGGTATCCCGCCGCGGCCGGGCCGGGACTGGCCCGCACCCTACATGGACGGTTACTGGCCAGTAGGCGGGCACGGTACCGGGCAGGCTCCGGGGTCACCGATCGTCGGCGGGCCGCGGGGGCGCCCGCCGAACGCGCACGGCAAGGCCGTCAAGGGCGCATCCGACCTGGACGATGCGAACCCGGTTGACGCCGAGCACGTCAAGGCTCTCATGGAAAAGCAATTCCCTGAGAAGGCCCTGACGTGGGTGAAGTCGGCGCGATGGGTTGGGCCGATCAACGTCCCCCAGGACCGGATCGACACCGACGACGAGGACTCGTGGGCGGCCTCGCACCAGCCGGATGCGGTGCGCCGGTTCGCGAAGGACATCAAGCGCGGCACAGGGCATACGCACCCGGTGATCCTCGTCCAGCACCCGGGGAGCCAGAAAGCCGTCATTATCGACGGTCATCACCGTACTCTCGCCTACCGCAAGCTCGGCCGCCCGGTGAAGGCGTACGTCGGGATGGTCGACAAGATCACCCCGGAGATCCGCGAGACGCACCTGCATCAGATCAACCAGGGCGCGAGCCCGGCAAACAAGTCGGCGCGTGGCCGGGCCGCCGCAGAAGTCCTGCGCGAGTACTGGACTCGTGAAGGTCATCAGGGGCCAACCCACTGGGCCGACGAGGAAAAGATCCGCTGGGGCCAGCCGGATGACTGGTACCGGTGCGTGGATCAGCTGACCCCGCACATCGGCGCTGAGGGCGCCAAGGGTTACTGCAATCTGCGCCATGAAGAAGTGCTCGGCTACTGGCCCGCGCAGCACGCCGAGATGGATCGCGGCGAGTAGCAAAATCCCGATTCCCTACCTGCCCGCCACGGCGGGCTTTTTTTCTGCCCACCGAAAGGAAGTCCCATGGCAGGTCGCGTTTACACCGCCACGTCCAACCTGGTTCCCTACACCGGCACGTCGGCTACCCCGGTCGTGGCCGGGTCCGCGGCGACGACGATGACGATGGATATTCAGGCCATCCGCATCGGCATCTACTCCGGCGGCGGCGTTTCGTACCCGTCGAACGGTGCGGTGCTGTGCCAGCTGTCCCGGGTCACCGGTGCCATCACCGGCGGAGCGGCGATGACGTCCCGGATCGCGCCGCACAACTCCACCGACATCGCCTCGAACATCGCCACGATGGCGGATGGTTCCACGGCGATTACCGGCCTGACGCAGGGCGTGAACCTGTGGCAGCAGTCGCTTCCGTTCACCGCCGGCGCGAACTGGGCGGAGTGGGTGACGCCGGGCTCGGAGTGGCGGATCCCTGCCGCGGGTGAGTTCGGGGTCTACCTCACGGCGTCCTCGGCGGGTACGGCAACGGACTTCGCGATCGAGCTGGTCTGGACCGAGTAAGTGCTGAGGGTGCGGCTGCGGCGATTCCGGTTGCTGCTGATCCTGCTGGCTGCGCTGGCCGTTTCAGTGACTACCGCCGGGGTGGCCACGGCTGCACCTTCAGGGACCGTTGCCCCGTCTGCCCCGGCGGTCCCGGTCCGTATCTGCAATCAGCCGGTCCTGAACTCCCCGTGGTACTACGACGGAGGAGCGTCGACGTTCACCAGCGGCGAGTACCCGGGGCTGCCGACGTTCGGGTCACCGGGCACGGATTTCCCGGCCGCGACCGCAGGAATGATCATCGCGGCGGGGAACAACAGCGCCGCAGGGCTCTCCGGCGCGTACAACGTGAACAATACGGTCGTGTACCTGGAGCCTGGCCAGCACATCTGGTCCGGGGCGTACACCGGCCATAACTCTGATTGGGTCGGCGGGTACACGCCGGCTCTCGGCGCGGCGGTCGTCAACGGGGTGGACGGCGGCACGGATGGTACCGGGGTAGGCGGCGCGGGGTTCGGGATCAGCACCCCATCGTCGGGGTCGAACCTGTACGACACGTACGAGTACCTGACGATCGAGAATCTGACCGCGACCCGGAACGCCGCCATCGTCGGGGATGTGAACGGTGCCGCGCTCGGCAACGGGGACACGTTCAAATATGACACGATCGGCCCGAACCTGTACGGGCCCGGCGGGAGCGGGGCACCTCTTTACGGTCAGTCTTCCGGCGGCGGGTATGCGATTGACGGCGGGTCTGACACCACAATCGAGTATGACTGCCTGACCCAGAACGCGCAGGGCGGCTTTAACATTTCCCAGGGTGTTAACGTCATCATCGCGAACAATGAAGTGTCCGGTAACGGGCTGGGGGAGTACCCGGACAGTGGCGGGCCTGGGTCGAGCCCGTTCTCCTGCGGCTGCTCCGGCGGCGGGAAATTGTTTTTCACCGTCAATGCTGACGTGGTAAACAACTACATTCACGATAACTATAACCCGGGTGTCTGGTTCGATTTCGATAACACCGGCGCTGATATTTCCCACAATTATATTTCCTCGAACTGGGCGTCCGGGATCGCGTACGAGGCGAGTTACAACGCGGTGATGTCCGGTAACACGCTGGTGGGGAACGGGTGGGCGTCGGACGGCGCGTGGCCGGCCGGGACGGGCGGCCTGTCCTGCTATGGCGGCATATCCTGCACAAATGGGCTCGGCCCGGTCACCGGCGCGGGCGGCGGCCAGCAGTTCGGGGCGATAGGGCTGGATAACTCCGGCGGGAACGCGAACATGAACACCGTGGCCATCCCGGCGGGGTTCAATGTGCCCGGGTGCAGTTCCGGCTGCACGGTCACGTCCCGGTACCAGGGGAGCCTCGCGGTCAGCGGGAACGTGCTGGCCAACAACTTCGGCGGCGTCGCGCTCGCAATGGACACAGACCGCTACCCGGGAAACATTGACGCGGATTCGTCGTGCAGCCAGCCGCTCGGCGCGATGGCGCAGGCGAACAGCACCACCTACTACCAGCAGAACAAGAACGTCGAAACCGTCAACGACGTGACGATCTCGGGGAGCTCGGTAACATCCTCGGCGGGGACGCATGCGTACTGCACGAACTACGGGGATATCCCCCCGTATGACTTCGGCGGGGACGAGTATGCCCTCCAGGCACCGTCAGCCGGGATGGCTGTCTGGAACGTGGACACGGGTGCCTACCTCGGTGATGTCGCGACCGTCACCAGCGCGACCGCGTTCACTCTTAATGATTCCCCGGGGGACGCTTCCGGGGTGCGGGTTCTGGTCGGTGCCTACGGCGGCTGCGGTCCCACTGATTATTCGGGGGGCGCCCCTGGCGTCGCGACCGGGACTCCTTCTGCGTACTACTGGGATAACTGCATCTGGGGAAGCCGGGACACTACCGTTTCCGGCAATGACCTCACCATGAACGGCGATACGGTCACCGGGTGCACGCTGGATGCCTTGTGCGGTTTCCAGACAGTCATCGTCTTCAACGCCGGCGTCCCGGCGTTCGTGCAGTTCTTTGACTCCTACATCAATCTTGCCGCGAACGCATCCGGGGGACTGGGGAACGTGTTCTCCGGCAACACGTACACGTGGACCGGCGGCGGCCCCGGCAGCTGGCAGTTCTCGGCCGATCATCAGGGCAACACGGTGACTCAGGCTCAATGGCAGGCTGCCCCTTACCGCCAGGACGCCGGCAGCACCTTCTCACCGTAAAGGACCTGATGAACAAGATCATTGCGGCGATACTCGCGACCGCGGCGGTGATCACGGCGGCGGCATGCACCAAGACTGCCCCTCATGCTCCTGCTGCGGTTCCCGCATCACATGCGCCGCAGGTCGAGGAGTTCTACGGGCAGGCCGCCGGGGCGCAGGCGGCAGCGGAGATCAGCGGCGCCGTGCCGGTGTCGTTCCCGTCGATGCACTGGGTGGGGCCGGTAGTGGCCACCATCCAGAACGTCACCCTGGGCAGCGGCAAGGACGGCACGGTCAGGGTGTTCAGGTCGTCTGCGGGTGACATCGCGGTGCGGTACGGGCAGGCCCGGCCTGTGCGGGGTGCGCCGGTCGTCACCGGGCAAGCCCATGGTGACTGCTTCATCAGCCAGACCCCGGCGACCGGCAACTACACGATCGACGGTGCCGCGAGCACTGGCCGGTTCAGGGGCGCGTCCGGCCGCGGCTCCTGGAGCCTGATCTTCCTGACGGAAACGAAGCTTCCCGCAGGCAGGAAGCAATGCAGCACCGCCAGCCCTGGCGCGGTGGTGCCGTCCGGTGCGCAGGTCACCTTCACCGCCAGTGGCCCGCTGACGGCGGGCTAGCGGCATGCCTGCCGCGCTCAGGGCTCCCGGGCAGGTAGCGGCGTTCGCCGGCCGGGTTCTTTTCCCGGTCGTGTGCTACCCGTACCGGATCTGGAGCCCGGCTGTCCCCTACTACTCGGCTGACGGGACGGCGAGCCCCCTGACTCTCGCCACCCAGTTCACCCTGTCCCAGAACTGCGCTCTCAACGCGATCTGGTGGTACTCCTACCCGTCCGCGCTGGCGCTGCCCACCATCTGCGGGATCTGGGACATCACCCTGCAATCCCTGGTCACCGAGGACGCCGCCCCGGCCTGGACGGTTCCCGGTGGCGCGGACGCGGTAGCCGGGGGCGGCTGGGCTTTCTGTGACTTCACCGCGGCCGGGGTGACGCTGGCCAGCGGGAACCCGTATTACGTGGCTGTCTACCAGCCTGATTCTGTGCTGTGGTACTGCACCGCTCCCGGCTACTGGACTCCGGGGAGCGGGCTGGCGGGCCAGAACGGCATCATCAGCGGCCCCGTCATCGCCCCGGACACGGTGGTGGCGCTGAACGGGCAGGGCTGCAACACCCCCGGGCAGTGGGAGTTCCCGTCCGTCAATCCCGGCGACGGTGAGGTCTACTACGCCGACGTCGAGGTCACCCCCTTTCCCTGACCGGGGCGGATAGCGCGCAGAAGGGGCGGGATGACTTCTTACCGGCTGATGGATGGCGTGAGCGGCCGGCCCGGCGTGGGCTCGTCTGGTACGCAGCCGCCATCGTCGTCCACCTCGTACGGCGGCACGATCCTGCTCAGCACGATGTTCGAGGTCACCGCCGGGACGATATTCCTGGAGGGGTACTGGTTCTGGCGGGCCGACAGCAGCGCGCCGTCCGCGGCGCAGACGTTCTGCCTGTGGTCGGTGGCCTGGGATGGGACCAACGGGGTCCTGGTGCCCGGCTCGTCGGTCACCAGTGGCACCTTGTTTGTGGGCTGGAATTATGCGCCGTACCCGGCGCCGATCCCGCTGAGCCAGGGGCTCGTGTACCGGGCAGCGACCGGGCTGACCGGCAACTTCCCGATCACGTCCGGCCAGTTCGGTGCCACCCACCTGTACGCGGCGGGCATCACGAACGGCCCGCTGTCCGCTTATTCGGACACGGATGGTTCTGCCCCGAGCCCGGGGGCTGCGCAGCATCAGGGCGGTTTCAGCACCTCCAGCGCCGATCCCACTGCCGTCTACGCGGGCGGCGGCAACGCTGGCGGTGACCTCTACTGGATTGACGTACAGGTCACGGACGTCGTGCCTGGAGGGGTGAGCAGCTACCGGCTGTGGCCGAGCAATGCCTATGGCTCCGCGCTGCGCAACGACGACGCCAATGGGTACACCATTGGCACCGAGTTCTACGTGACTGGGCCGTGCCTGCTCAAGGCGATCTGGTTCTACTCGCCGGCCGGTGCCGCGAGCCTCCCATCCCGGTGCCTGCTGTGGGATGCGGTCGCCCAGACTGCGGTATCCGGGACGGATAACTCATCGCCGTCGTGGTCGGGGGCGGCCGGTTCCGGGTGGGTCAAGGTCGACTACACCAGCGCCAATGTGACGCTCGTCGCCAATAAGCGGTACGTGACGTCGGTGTTCCACGCGGCGCTCTCGGATCACTGGTTCGCTGACACGGCCAATTTCTGGTCGGCGGGCGCGGGATTGCAGGCGGGCGCCGCCGGGCTCACGCAGGGGCCTCTCGTCGCGCCGAACAATGCGGGCGCAACGATCGGGCAATCGTCCGAGCATGTGACGACGTTCGCGTTCCCCGGCACGTCCGACGCCGGGGCGAACGACTGGACTGACGTTGAGGTCACACCGCTGGCAACCACCCAGGTAGTCGTGTACTCCATGCGCTCGTTTCCCTGAGGAGATACATATGCCCATTTTCGGCGGGATAACCCAGGTCAATATCACCGCGAACGCGCAGGCCAGGCTGTCCGCCCTGCGGATGGCCCTGGAGGCGGCGGCCGACTTCTATGAGTGGATCTCCGCATATAGCCAGTCCGACCTGGAAACAGCCGGCTACACCGCCTCAGATGCGGCGGCCCTGCTGTCCGCGTTCGCCGACGCGAACGAGCTGTATGTCCTGTACGGCGGGGGCGGCCTGGGCTCGTACACGCTGCCGTACAACTTCTCAGCAAGCCAGCGGGCCGTCATCGGCCCGCAGTACTGACCTGGCCGCATCAGAGACAGTGGTGCCGGGCTCAGCCGTACCGGAGGCATAAATGGCTGTTGCCTTTGATGCGGTAGGACCATCTTCTTCTGGTTCTTCGTGGGCGAGTGGCACCGCGCATACATGGACGCATGTGTGCGGGGCATCGGCGAACGCGCTGGTTCTTTTCATATCTATCGACGGTGAGGCTGTAGGTGCCATTACCTACACGGTTACCTACAATGGTGCCGCGATGACGAAAGTCATCGAGGTTGCTTCCGGCGGGTCCGGTAAGACAGCCGGTGTCATTGCTCTTTTTACGCTGCTGAACCCGGCTACCGGCAGCAACACCGTGTCGGTGACCACCGGCACTAACCAGAATCAGCATGCCGGATCGATTAGTTTCACGGGCGCGAGTAGTTTCAGTACTGCTACGACTGCGGCCACGACCAGCGGCGCTTCCCAGTCGGTGACGGTTTCCTCCACCACAACAGGGGGAATGGTCACTGCGGGTGTCACTGACGGCAATGACAGTATTGCATTCACCACCGGGACATCCCGGTTTGTTACTTCACAGGCCGGCGGTAACGCCGCTGTGCAGTGCGGCGGGGCCACTATCGCATCCACGGGCGCCGGTACCACTATTAACTGGACTCAGAACAGTGACTGGTGGGCGGCTATCGCAGTTGAGGTAAAGCCTCCCGCGACAGCTGGGACGATTACGCAGTCTGACATTCCCGAAAGCATCCCAGTCATCATAACAGGTCTTTTTGGCCGCAGGATGGCTGCACATAGCCGGTAGGCAAAGGGGGCCACAGGCAAGGGAGGCTGTAATCTTTTAAAGGAGGGCACGTGGCTACCACTCCGCAGTCACAGCCCTTCCAGCGGCGCGTTATTGCCCAGTTTACGGGTATCGGGCAGGCGTCAGTAATCCCGCCTACCGCCCCGTCCGTGCTCGGCCCTCCTATACTGCCGCCTGGCCAGCCGGTATCGTCCGCGCACAGGCGCAGGGCGCTTCCGTCCCGGGGGATCGTCCGGGGTATCGCCGGCGCGGCGCTGTTCGTGTCGGTGCTCGGCCCGCCGATCACCCCCCTGCATCAGCCAGTACACACAGCGGCGCGGACGCTGCCTCCCGCAGGCAGGGTCATTACCCGCACAGGCACCTATGCGGGGACTGGCCCGGCGGTCACGCCACTGCACCGCCCGGTTACCCCAGCGGCGCGGCCTCTGCCTCCTGCGGGCCGGGCCAGCAGCCGGGCCGGTGTGTTCTCCGGGACTGGCCCGGCTGTCGTCATCAAGCGGCGCCCGGTCACCCCGGCGGCACGCCCGCTGCCGCCACGCGGCGTTGTCAGCACCCGCGCCGGGGCCTTCAGCGGGACCGGTCCCGCTGTTATCCCGCTGCACCGGCCGGCAACCCCGGCAGTGCGGCCCCTGCCGCCCCGGGGCAGGGTCATTGCCCTCGCGGGCGTGTTCTCCGGCGAGGGTCCTGCGGTCAAGCCGCTCACGTGCCCGGTCCAGGCACGTGAGCCCCTCCCGCCGCACGGATACAGCTACACCCGTACCGGCACGTTCAGCGGTACCGGCCCGGCAGTCACGCCGTTGCGCTGGCCCGTCACCCCGGCCGTCCGCCCGCTTCCCCTGGCCGGGAAGGTCATCAGCCGGGCAGGTATTTACAGCGGTGAAGGTCCCGCTACCGCACCACTGCATCAGCCGGTATGGGCGGTTCCTGTCCGGCTCCCGTCCGGGCGTGCCATCACCTTGCGCATCGTGCAGGTGGCCGCAACCCCAGGCACCGGCCCAGTGCTGCACCCGCTGCATACCCCGGTCCGGGCGAGCCTGCCCGCACCGCGCCAGCGTGGTCACGCCGAGGCCCTTACCGGCGTCTACTCCGGGCAGGGCCCTGCTGTCCACCCGCTGACCAGCCCAGTCACCATCGGGCACCTGCTGCCGCCCCGTGGCCGGGTCCTTGGTATCACCCACCCGGTGCCACCTCCGGCACCGACGTCCGGGCCTGCGCTTACCCCGCTGTCCCAGCCGGCCGGTACCCGGGTCGTGTTCACCCGCACCGGGCACGTCCAGTCGACCCCGGTCCCGATCGTCCCATTCACCCCCACACCCGGCCCGGTCATCCCGCCCAGGGCGCGGCCGTGGCGGGCGCCGATCCCGCAGCCCATCCGCGGCGGGACGGCGCTTGGCATCGTCCGTGTCGTCGCACTGCTCCCCCCGCCGACATCAGGGCCGCCGCTTACCCCGCTGCACGCCCCGGTACGGGGCCGCCTCCCGCTGCCCGGCCCCGGCCGCGCGGCCACGATGTCGCTGCTGACGGCCACCGTGATCGTCCCGGGCAACGGGCCGGTCATCCCGCCGCGGGCGCAGCCGGTCCGGGCGGTCATCCCGGCACCGCACCGGGGCGGCTACAGTCTCACCCGCACCGGGGTGTTCAGCGGGGAAGGCCCTGCGGTACGGGCACTCACCGGCCCGGTACGGGCAGCCCAGCCACTGCCGCCACGGGGCCGGGTCCTCGGCCTGCACCAGGGCATCTACTCCGGCCGCGGCCCGGCGGTTACCCCGTTGCACCGTCCGGTCAAGGCGGCGCAGCCACTGCCGCCACAAGGCCGCATCCTCGGCGGCTACCGTGCCGCCCCGCAAGCACAGGCCCCCACGACCGGCCCGCCGCTCACCCCGCTGCATCAGCCGGTACGGGGGCGGCTGCCGCTGCCCGCGCCGGGCCGCGCGGCCACAATGTCGCTGCTGACGGTCGTCAGCCCGGTCACCCCCACGACTGGCCCGGCGATCCCGCCCAGGGCACAGCCGGTCCGGGCGGTCATTCCCGCACCAGCCCGGGGCGGGTACAGCTATACCCGTACGGGCACGTTCTCCGGTACTGGCCCTGCGGTCACGCCGCTGCACCGGCCGGCCCGCACCCTGCCCGGGGCTGCCCGCCGCGGGCAGGTACTCACCAGCCCGGTACACGCTGCCGCCATACCGGCCCGGCCACGCAGCCAGCCGTGGCGGGCACCGCTCCCGGCCCTGCCCCGCCCCGGGTATGTCCGCAGCAGCCACGTCACCGCCGCCGGGCAGATCCCCGTCCCGGCACCGCTGCACGCCCCGGTCAGGGCACGGCAACCGCTCCCGCCACGAGGGCATGTCCTCGGCGTAACCCGCGTAGCGGCGATCCAGCCGGCACCGGTCACCGGGCCACCGGTCTACCCGCTGCACCAGCCGGTCAAGGCACGGCAACCGCTCCCGGCACCCGGCCGGGCAATGGCCATCGCAGCGATCCCGGCACCACCCATCCCCACTATCGGCCCGGCGATCCCGCCCCGCGCCCAGCCGTGGCAGGCCGTGCTCCGGCCGCCCTACCTGCACGGCATCACCAGCACGTTCGTTCCCCCGCCCCCCCCGCCACAGCCGATCGTGACAGCACTGTTCGGGTCACCACGCCAGCAATGGCAGTGGGCCGCCGGCGGTGCTCGCCTCGCCTGGGTAACGGACGGGAGCCGATCGGGCTGGCCTGAAGGCCCCGCACGCAACCAGCCATAACGGGCGCCCGGGGGTGACATGAACACGATCACCCAGTCCGTGCTGTCCACCAACTACGTGCAAGTCCAGGTCACCACCCGGGCGCCCAGCACCTACAACCCGACAGGCGACACGGTGCAGATGGCGTTCACGCCGCTCACCTACCCGGAAACGTCACCCACGTCCTGGGTCACCGGGTCGTGGCTGACGTTCCCAGGTCCCGCCTACTGGGCCGAAGCGCTCGTCGGCCCGGCGAACGGGGGGACAGCCCTGTCGGTTGGCACGTACCAGGTGTGGGTGAAAGTGATCGACTCACCGGCCGTTCCCGTCCTGCAGCCCTGCCTCCTGACGATCACGCCATGAGTGAGGGGAGGGGACTGTGACCGTTGAGCTGTTCTCCGATCTGCCGCAGACCACCGTCTCCTCTGGCGGCACCACCGCCCCATCCCCGGGGACCGTGGAGAACTGGACTGTCGCGTCCTCCTCCTCATTCCCTGCCGCGTCTTCCGTCGCGGTGCCGCCCACCGCGTTCCACGTCTCCGACATCGCCGCCGACACTGAGATCATCACGGTCACCAACGTGTCGGGCACCACCTGGACTGTGACGCGCGGCGCGGAAAGCACCACCCCGGTCGCGCACACCGCCGGGTTCACGATCAAGCAGGTCGTCACCGCCGGCTGGCTGAACACCGTCCCCGCCGAGAACGCCGCCGGCGTCCAGTACGTGTACACCTCCGGTGACACCACTGGTGCCACCGACACAGCCGCCATCAATGCCGCGATTGCCGCCGCGCCGGCGGGCGGGATCGTTTTCCTGGCGGCCGGGATCTACTACACCAACGCCCCCATCGTGATCGGCTCACGGGTCGTCATCATGGGGCCGGACAGCAGCTTCAACTGGGGTTCCTATAACGGCGGCTACCCGAACTCCCTGCCCACCCCGACCGGATTCTCCTCCACCGAGGCGCTCCCGCCGTCCGGTGCCGTCATCAGGCCATCGTCGTCCTGGGCGCAAGGCGGCGCCGTCGCGGCGGCTGTCCTGCTGCTCATCTCACCATCGCACTACATCACTGAAGGCCCGATCATCAAGAACCTGTGCGTTGACGGGGTGAACCTGCCCGTCACCGCTGACGGGCTCATGGGCTACGGCGCCGTCGCCGACGTGCAGATCACGAACCTGTACATCATGCGCTGCACCGGGTGGGGCATCAACACCGCCTCCGACCCGTCCGCCCCTGTCGGCTACAGCATCAACACACCCGGAACCTGGAAAGTGAGCCATTCCGAGGTGTGGAAGAACGGCTCCGGCGGCATCAACCTGACTTTCGTTGCCGACAGCGACTGGATTGATGTGCTGTGCGAAGGGAACACCGGGGACGGCTGGGCGCTCGTCAACGTTGACAACTCCCACTTCATCGGCTGCCGCGCCGAATGGTCCAGCGCGTACGGCTTCCACATCACCGGCGGATGGCTCAGCGCGGCCGGGTACGGCTGTCCCCACGCCACCTTCACCGGATGCACCACGGACGCGAACTTCCAGCACGGATTCTTCGTCGACGCCACCACGGGCACAGCCACGATCAACGTGGTTGGCTGCAACTTTCACCGCGACGGCAATAACGCCACCCCGGCGTCGTGGGCCGGGTTCGCGATCTCCCAGACCGCAGCCAGCAACCTGCACATGCAGGTGATCGTGCGCGGCATGATGATTACCGCGACCACCGCGGCGAACGGTGTCTGCCCGGCCTACGGCATGTATCTCAACGGAACCGGCGTCAACCTCGACATCGACGGGGCCAGGCTGATCGGCAACACCGGGGCAGTGTCCCTGACCGGCGTACCTGCCCGCCTCCAGGTCGGCCCCGGCATGAGCTACGCCACCGGCGACTCCAGCAACCCGACTACTGTGGCTCCGGCCAACTGGAAGTCGGGTACGGCGGTTCAGAACGGTACGACCGGAGTGACGGTCACCAACTCGTCGGTGACAGCGAACTCCAGGATTTACCTCGCCACAGTCACCCCTGGCGGCACTCCCGGCGCGGCTTACGTGTCCGCAGTTACCGCCGGGACCTCGTTCGTCATCAAGAGCACGAACGCAGCCGATACAAGCACCGTGGCATACCAGATCAACGAACCCGGCTAGATGTGCGACGCGACGCGCCTGCTCGCCGCTGTCGCCGACGCCCTGAACGCCGCTGAACGGGCCGGGCTGCCCATCGACAACCTGCACGCCGGCGTCATCTGGACCGAAGCCGGGTACGTGGTCCCGTTCGGTGATGACCGGATCGGCTGCCGGTGGGTGGTGCGGGCGCGGACCAAGTGCGCGTCCCAGTCAGGCCAGGACTAGCAATCGTCGCATGCCCATGACTGGGCTTCCTGGAGGTGACCGCATGGGATCCCCTCCCGGCACAGCCCCGATCCGCGGCCCCGGCGGACGGCTTGCGGGCCGCACCTCCGCATCCGGCGGATCGTCCGGAGATGACGATTCAACGTCACCGGAGACAGCGCAGCAGGCGACAGGCACCCATACCGACAGCACCGGCGGCGGGGGTGGCTATGGCGATGACCGACGGCCACAGGATCAGAAGCCGCACCTTCCCGCCACCGGAACGGCCGCCCAGCCTGCACCACAGGCCGCCCCTGCACCCCGCGACACCCCGCAGAGCCGGAAGCTCGAGCAGCAGATCACCGCGCTCAGGGCACAGCTGAAAGACGTCCAGGCACGCCTCGCACATGAAGGCGGCCCTGCGGAAAGCGGCCTGATCCACCAGCAGGAAGCCCTCGACCTCCAGATCAAGGAACTCGAAGCCGAAGCGGCACACCTGCGCCGGGAAGCCGGGGCAGCCCCGGAAGCTAAGACCGCCGCCCCGCACATCAGTAAGGAGGCCGGCATGGCCGCGACCCTCGCCCCGGACAAGGAGATCGTCTACACCTCATTCCCCATCGAGAAGATGGAAGAAGAGGGGGACACGCTCTA
>Ga0335085_10010686_pt1 | contig 13698 bp, 11 predicted proteins | sample Lox_Sample_45_FD_206712 | JGI IMG/M metagenome (GOLD analysis project Ga0335085, IMG submission 206712) | Soil microbial communities from Loxahatchee National Wildlife Refuge, Florida, United States - Lox_Sample_4.5 | ecosystem: Environmental > Terrestrial > Soil > Wetlands | place: USA...
ACGCGGACTCCCAAAAGCAGCTTCTGATGCAGTGACTGACATCGGAATGGCGATCGCTGGACAATTCGCAATGGAAGAGCAGCGGAAGCGGATCCCTGCCACCATGCTGGCAGCGGTGTATCGGGGCGTAAATGACGTGCGCATGGAAAGCGTGCCGGTACCGCAGATTGGACCCGGTGACCTGCTCGTGCGGGTGCATACGTGTGGCATCTGTGGAACCGATTTGAAGAAGATCGCCACCGGCTCACACTCTGCGCCGCGCATCTTCGGGCATGAAACCTCGGGTGTAGTTGCCGCCGTGGGCTCCGGTGTGACTGGATTCAAGGCCGGCGATCGGGTTGTGTTTTTTCACCACATTCCCTGCGGAGAATGCTTCTATTGCCAACACAAGACTTTTGCTCAATGTGAGACTTACAAGAAGGTCGGATGTACCGCCGGATTCGCACCGTCCGGTGGCGGATTCGCGGAATACGTCCGGGTGATGGACTGGATTGTGCAAAAAGGCACGGTGCGCATCCCCGACCGGGTCTCCTTCGAGCAGGCCTGCTTTGTGGAACCGGTGAACACCTGCCTGAAAGGCATTGAGCGGTTGTCCGTAAAGAGGGGCGAAACAATTTTAGTCATCGGACAAGGCCCCATCGGCATCTTGTTGAGTGTGCTGGCCAAACGGGCTGGGGCAAATGTGGTCACTACCGATTTGTACGCGCAGAGGCTTACAATAGGTGAAGCCTTCGGACTTGACAGGTCTATAGATGCATCGCGCTTCGATACTGTGAAAACGGTACGTGAGTTGACGGAAAACCGGGGCGCGGATGCGGCGATGTTGGCTGTAGGTGGAAATGGCTTGATCCGGACTGCGATCGATGCGGTGCGTCCGGGCGGGCGGGTATTGTTGTTTGCTCAAACCGTACGCGGGGAAGCCAGTGTGGACCCCGCGTCTATTTGTGTGGACGAGAAAACGCTATTGGGGTCCTATAGCGCTTCCATTGACCTCCACGAGGAGTCGGTGCGGTTGGTTATGAGTGGTGAAGTAGATCTGAAACGTTTGATTAGTCACCGGTTTTCTCTTTCTTACGGAGTGGAAGCATTAAACCTGGCTGCCCATCCCCAGCCTGATTCGGTGAAAGTCGTGATTCAGGCGGGCAGCTCTTGGGAAGGACATCTAGAGTGAACGGAAAGATGACGGCTGCCGTCCTTTACGGCAAAGAAGATGTAAAGATTGAGAAAGTCCCTATCCCCCGCCTGAACGATGGCGAGGTTTTGGTAAAAGTGCAGGTGGCGTTGACCTGCGGCACCGATCTCAAGGTGTACCAGCGTGGGTACCACGCGCGCATGATTGTGCCGCCGGCGCTGTTCGGCCACGAACTGGCCGGAGTGATTGAGGAGGTCGGTCCGAATGTCCGCGGCTTCCGCAAAGGCATGCGGGTGGTGGCGCTGAACTCCGCGCCCTGCCAGATGTGTTTCTACTGCTCGAAGCATCAGGAGAACCTCTGCGAGGACCTGCTGTTTAACAATGGGGCGTATGCCGAGTACCTCCGGGTGCCGCGCCGCATCGTTGAAACCAACATGCTGGCGATGCCGCCGGAAGTGAGCTTTGAAGAAGCGGCCATGGTGGAACCCCTGGCCTGCGTATTGCGTGGTTTGCACGAAACCGGGGTGGAAATCGGAGACACGGTTACGGTGATCGGCGGCGGTCCCATTGGCCTGATGTTCCTCCAGGTGGCCAAGGCCACCGGATGTAACGTGATCTCGGTGGTCAAGCGCGACTCGCAAGTCGCCGCCGCCAAGCGCATGGGCGCGCATGAAGTGGTGCAGATCACTAAAGTGAAGGACCCGGTGGCTGCAGTCCATGCTCTCTCTCCGGAACGGCGGGGAAGTGATGTAGTCATCGAAGCCGTAGGCCGTCCCGAGCCGTGGGAGTGGGCCACCAACATGGTGCGTAAAGGCGGCACCGTCAATTTCTTCGGCGGCTGCGCCAGCGGAACCAAGGTTCAGCTCGACACCGACCGGCTGCATTATTCCGAGATCACCTTCAAGGCGACCTTCCACCACACTCCGGAGACGGTGCGGAAGGCTTTCACGCTGATTGCGGAGAAGAAAATTCATTCGACCGATTACATAACCGGGGAAGCGCCACTTTCCCGCTTGCAGCAGGTCTTGCGCCACATGCTCAATCGCAACGGAGATATCAAAACCGCCATCATTCCGGGGCACTAACGGCGCGACGAGCTCCCCGGATGAGACTTGGCGGCAAAGTATCCGAGGAACGGAAAACGGACGAATGTCATCCATTGCCAGCACGGACACAAGGCACCCGTCTATCCTGTCGGGCTGGGACCGTCTGCCGCCCGAGTACGCGATTCCAGAGCAAGCGCCTTCACTCCCCGAAGCCTTGGATTATTGCCGGCGCCTGGCGCAGAGCCATTACGAGAATTTTTCTGTGGCTTCCTGGTTTTTGCCGCAACGCTTGCGCCAGCATTTCTTCAATGTTTACGCCTATTGCCGCATTTCGGATGACCTGGGCGATGAAGTCGGCGATCCCGGTCAATCGCTGGCCCTGCTCGACCAGTGGGAAGCAGAACTCGATGCCTGCTATAACGGCGTCCCGCGGCATCCTGTTTTTGTGGCGCTGGCCCAAACGGTCACGAAGTTCGATATCCCGAGAAAGCCTTTCGCCGATCTGCTGACTGCCTTTCGCCAGGATCAAACTGTAACCCGCTTTGGCAGGTTCGCTGATGTCCTGGAATACTGCCATTACTCGGCCAATCCCGTAGGCCACCTTGTCCTGTATCTCTGTGGCTATCGCGATGCCGAACGCCAGGCGCTCTCCGACTACACCTGTACCGCCTTGCAGTTAGCCAACTTCTGGCAAGACGTCAGCGTGGATTACGGCAAGGGTCGAATCTACTTGCCGCTGGAAGATATTGAACGCTACGGCGTAAGCGAAGGCGACATTGCACATAACCGAAATACGCCAGCCTTCTGCAACCTGCTGGCTTTCGAGGTCGCGCGTGCACGGGAGTGGTTCGGCAAGGGACTGCCGCTGGTGCAGAAGGTGGATCGCGAGCTGGCCATTGATATCGAGTTGTTCAGCCGCGGCGGGCAGGAGATTCTGAACGCCATTGAACGCCAGCGATATGCGGTGCTGGGGCGGCGTCCAGCCATTTCGAAAACGCGGAAGCTTGCCCTGGTCGCACGCGCCGCGCTGGGGAAGCTGCTATGAGTACGGCGGTGCAGCCCATGACGGCGACATCCTTGCCCAACGACTCGCAGTTGGCGGTTGCCTACTCGGTGTGCCGTGGGATCACCAAAAGCGCCGCTAAGAACTTCTATTACGCGTTTCTTGTTCTGCCGCCTGCGAAACGGCAAGCCTTGTACGCTGTCTATGCCTTCATGCGGCGTTGCGACGATATTGCCGACGACATGAGCCTGAGCGCGCATGAGCGTCGTCTCAAACTGGGAGCCTGGGTGGAGGAATTCCACCAAATTCAGTCGGGCAAAGCCACGGACGATCCGGTACAACTGGCTCTGTCGGATGCCATGCGCCGCCACCAGATTCCAGCTGTGTTTCTCGATCAACTGGCCTACGGCACGGCCATGGATATCGAGGAAGGGAACCCAAATCCGCAGGGGGCTTCTGCCCTGCCGAAGCCTGCGATCGTTCCTCCGAAGGTCTGCTACAAGACATTTGACGATCTATATCTGTACTGCTATCGCGTGGCGTCCGTCGTCGGTTTGGTTTGCATTCGAATTTTTGGCTATCGCGATCCGGCTGCCGAGGCTTTGGCCGAGCGTTGCGGGCTGGCGTTTCAGCTGACCAACATCATTCGCGACGTGAAGGAAGACGCTGCCATGAACCGGGTTTACATCCCACAGGAGGACCTGGCCCAGTTCGACATCGCGCCGTCGGAGCTTCGCGCCGGAAAAGATATTGAGCGTATTCGTCCGTTGCTGGCCCGGGAAGCGGAACGCGCGCGTGAATTTTACCGGGCGGCCGACGCACTGATTCCGCTCATCAACGAAGACAGCCAGCCAGCGCTCTGGGTGTTGGTGACCATTTACCGGCGATTGCTGGAAAAGATCGCCCAGCGCGGGTTCGATGTCTTCAGGGAAAGAATCCAGCTGACCACCCGCGAAAAGCTGGTGATTTTGGGGAAAGGTTTTCTAAAACGTCTGGCGTAATGACCGTTCCATGGACACAACCTCCCAAAGTGGCGGTGGTCGGAGGCGGGCTGGCGGGTTTAGCCGCCGCTTCTGCCCTCGCCGACAGCGGGTTTCGTGTCTCTCTTTTTGAACGCCGCCCCTACCTTGGCGGCCGAGCTTCTTCCTACGAGCATCCCGGAACCGGTGAGGTGGTGGACAACTGCCAACATGTGCTGCTCGGCTGCTGCACGAATCTCATCGAGTTCTACCGGCGCATGGGAGTAGAAGACAAGATTCGCTGGTACGACCACCTTACATTTCTGGAGCCCGGGGGGCGAGCCTCGGTAATCGGGCCCTCATCTTTGCCCGCGCCTTTGCACACCGCCCCGGCTTTTCTGCGCGCCGCCTGCCTGAATCTGCCGGACAAGCTCTCGATTGCGGCTGCCCTGGCGGTGCTCACCCCCGTGACCCCGCGCGACCGCGGCGAATCGTTTCTGGCGTGGCTGCGGCGTCATGGGCAAACCGAACAGGCCATTCAGCGTTTTTGGAAAACCGTGCTGGTCAGCGCGCTGAACGAAGATCTCGACCGGGTGTCCGTCCCGTACGCCGCCCAGGTGGTGCGCGAGTCGTTCCTCAAATCGCTTACCGCCGGGCGCATGGGCGTGCCGCGGGTGCCACTCAGTGAACTGTACGGCACGGCTGGAGATTACGTGCAAAAGCGGGGCGGGAAAGTAGAGCTTCGCGCTGGAGTACGCTCCTTCCGCGCCGACCCTTCGGGTGTGAGGCTTGAGCTTGACACCAACGAAGAGAGCAAGTTTGATTTCGTGGTTCTCGCCGTTCCCTTCGACGTGCTCGCCGCCATGCTTCCTGAAACTTCGACAACGGATCCTCTCCGGCGGGCCCTCAACCACTTTGAAACTTCTCCCATCACGGGAATCCATCTCTGGTTTGACCGGCAGATTACGGATCTCGACCATGCCGTTCTGCTGGATCGCACCATCCAGTGGATGTTTCACAAATCGAAGCTGCTGGAGACAACGCCGCAAGGCGGCGACGGAGCCGCGGGCAGTTATGTGGAGGTGGTAGTGAGTGCGTCCAAGGCGCTGGTGGAGAAATCCAAAAACGAAATCGTCGAGCTGGCACTCGCCGAACTGCGCGAATTTCTGCCCGGAGCCCGGGAGGCCAGTCTGGTGAAATCCACCGTCATCAAGGAAGTTCATGCCACCTACTCCCCCGAGCCCGGCGTGGACGCTTACCGCCCTCATCCCGGAACGGTTTGGCCACGAGTTTTTCTGGCCGGCGACTGGACGGCCACCAGGTGGCCCGCCACCATGGAAGGAGCGGTTCGCAGCGGCTACGCGGCCGCGGAATCCGTGGCCCGTGTGGCGGGCATCCGCGACGTGACCTTCCTGGTACCGGACCTCTCGCCCACGGGGTTTATGCGCCTGTTCGGCTGAAATTTCCTCCGTCCAAGTGGGCTACAGCGTCAACATAAAAATGTCATGACACTCCGACGACCCTGTGAGTTGGGGGCCGAACTTGACCCTGGTCCGGGTCTCGCGGCCTCCGCGAGATCTTGATCACCCGTTCGCACGCTGTTGTGAATCCTACGGGCCACTTCGCCTAGTTATGCAGGTCAACGTTCAGGAAATACGCCACTTGTCCGGTAGTAAGGACCAGCAGCTGTTTTCCATCGGCGGAGAACTGCTTGAACGCGACGGGCGTGGGAAATTCGTATTCTCTGCGGATCAGACACGTTCCAACGTCATACAGCTTGACATAGGCGGGACCGCTGTCGAGCGCCATCAGACCGGTGGACGAGGTTACCGGGTTCAGCCCAAAGGCATGGGCTGCCTTCTCTCCCGTGGCCAAGGAATAGACCAACACCTGATCGCCGGTGGCTTCGGCCACAACCCACTCTCCCGTCCGGGACAGCCTCTTAACCCCAAAGGAGCCTTTGTTGATTGTAATAAGGAGTTTGCCGGCCAGCGAGTTCGCTTCGACGTTGACCAGTTCGCATAAGTAATCATTTCTGTCGCTGCTCTTCTGGAGTTCCGGAAATTTCGCAATCTCTGCGCGACCGCTGTCCTCGCTGAGCGCCCACGTCAGCAATAGAGTGTCCCCGCTGAAACGCGTGGAAGGCAGCTCGCCGGCAAAATGACGCGTCCAGATCAGGTGGTCGTCGCGAACATCCCTTACTTCCACATCGGCGTCGGAGAGAGGGTTTTTGCGGTCCTTGGGTTTGATCACGACCAGATACTTGCCTTGCTGGCCCCCGATGATGTCGGTCAGCGTCTTGCGTTCTTCGACGGCTCCTGTTTTTGTACCGATACGCACCAGCATGCGGGGATTCTTATCGAAGGCGTTGATGTCCAGATAAAACGCCTCGTCGTCCCCAAACCAGGCGCCGCGAAAAGGCCGAATCTGCTGGGTGCGGATATTGCGCTTGAGATCCCAAATGGCCCCGCGCGAACGGGTTGAAATGGCCAGCCAGCCCAGATCGGGGGAAGTGGTTGCCGACCGTAATGGCGCCAGCCGAGCCTCAGGCAGCCGAACATGAGCGAGTGTCTGCCGGTTGGCTAAATCGAGCAGAGAGATTTCTCCGGCAATATTCTGTATGGCTGCAATGCCGTCATAGACATCGAGGGCGCTTAGCTTAAACCCCAACACCGTTTTGGATTTCAGATTGAAAAGCCCGATTGGGTAATCAGGCAAGGGATGGACCAGAACCTCGTCGCCATGCGCGACCGGATCCAGATGAATCGTGGTGCCCAGGCGGTATTCCCCGCGGCGCTCTCCGGAGGGGAACTGCAAGAGCGGGGATTTTGCCGGATCGGCAGGGTTCACACCCAGAATGCGGTCGGGTCCAAGGAACGTGAAAGCCACCGGCATGACATCGCGGATGGATCGCGGCAAAGAAATCTCGCGCTGGGCACGCAGATCATAGGCAAACTCCACCAGATGCTGGCTGGGGAAGTCGAAAGACAACTGCCGCGCATGGCTGCCGGCCAGAAAATAATGGCCGTCGGGTGAGAAGCGCATGGTGACCGGCAGTTCCGAGTCCCCATTCTGCAGCCGCCCCAGCAAATCCCACAGGGTAGAGACATAGAAGTCTTTTTTCGAGTAGAGCGGCGCGCCCGTGACCACGTCAATCAGCCCCAGGTCCGATTGCGTATTCAGGCACGCCAGGGTGGAACCATCCGGCGACAGCGCCGTTTGCAGACAGGCGTAAGGCATGGCCAGTTCGTGAACGGCGGTTTGCTTTTGCTCCGGAACCGACCAGGTCTCCACTCTCAGCGAGGGCGAGGTAAAAGCAATGGAATTGGAGTCCGTAGAGAAAGACGCGGGCGCTGCGTCCGGGGCGGGAATAAAAAAGAGCGGAGCCAGCGGATCGCGGGTCAAAACGTGAATCCCGCCTTCATCCTGCGCCAGGATGTACTTGCCGTTCGGGCTAAAGTGAATGGAGTAAAGATCGGGCCGCAGGGGAAGCGCCAGCGCCTCCTTCGAAAGCAGTCCGGGCAGGGACTCTTCGCCGGTGGAATTATTGTAAGCGATCACTTCTGAGCGCCACTTCAAAAACGCCTCGCTTTGGGCGGCGGGCACAATGTCGCGGCACCCCACAGGCATCGCCTGGATGTCTTTCGCCATCTCGCGCAGGCGGCGCTGCGAGGGTTTTGTGGTTCCGAAAAAGTCAGAAAACCAGCTGCCGGTTTTGCCATGAGTCTGCTGAAAGCGATCCCACAAGTCTACGTAGGCGTGCGGCGTATAGCCCGCACGTGCCATGGCATAGAGAGCGACCTGGTCCGCCACATACTGTTCTTTGTCTTCATTGGCGTCCTCCGATCGCGAGGGCTTGCGGGCGGCGTTCTCCACATAGGCGTGGAACTTTTCGAAGATGTCATTCCGGTCTCCCACCGAGGAGACGCCCAGCACTTCATGAAACCGCCGAGTGACATAGATGGCGGACTGATGGGTGACGATGTGGCCCAGCTCGTGAGCAATTACACCGGCGAGTTCGTCCTCGCTCTGGGTGAGAGCGACCATCTTGCGGGCAACATAGACTCGGCCGCCGGTAATGCTGAATGCGTTTACTTCCGGCAGTTCCACCAGGTAAAAGCGGAACTGCATGTGATTGGGCGGCAATTGTTGAACAATGCGATTGCCGAGCGTTTGCAGATAATGGTTGAGGGCGTCGTCATGGATCAATTGGGTATGATTCGCCAGCTGCTCGGCCATGGCGTCGCCGAGGTCCACTTCCTGCGTATCGGAGAACATGTCGGTTTCATGGGAGAGTTCGCCGATGGCCGGAGGAACCGGACAATTCTGCTGGGCGAAGGCGAAGACCTTGATCAGCAGCACGAAGGCGAGAGTCCAACCACGCACCCGTTTAGATTAACGCTGAATTCAGAAGAAAAGAGCGGGATTTATGCGGCCAGCAGCGCCACGCCCGCGGCCACGAAAAGAGCCGCCATCCAGCGGCGGCGGTCCACACGCTCGTGCAGGAAGGTCTTGGCGGCAACCGCGTTGGCGACAAAAGTCAACGAGGCCGAGGCCGGGGCCACCAGGCTTACGTCTCCCCAGGAAAGCGCGAACAGCAGGCTGTAGAAGGCCGTCGCCATCGCCAATAGGCCAAGCAGGAACGAAGCATTGCGTAACACCCGGGCGGGTACGGTTAACAGGCCGCAACGCCGCCTGAGTGCGTGAACGTCACCCACCTGCTTCATCGCGCGTGAAAGCAGGACGTCGCCGGTGGTGGAAGCCAGCACGATAGCCCCGATGGCGCTCCAGGTGTAAAGCTCTTTCATCGCTCGGCTTCCGTCGGGACAACTTCTTCCACAAGTCTCTCCCCGGGCAATTCCGCCGAAGGGTGTTTGGTCAAAGCGGGCCCCTGGGTCACGAAACCTACCCCAGCCGCGATCAGGAGAATGCCCAGCCAGCGCGTCAGAGTGACCTGTTCATGCAGGAAGAATTTGGCAATGAAGGCCAGCAAAACATATCCAAGTGAGGTTGCGGGCAGGACGTAGGTCAGGTCAGCCCAGGAGAGGGCTGTCATGTAAAAGGCAAAAAAACCGAGAAGGAACAATATCCCCAGCGCAATCCAGGGATCCAGCACAACCAGAAAAATGCCCGACAAATGCCGCAGGGGAATGGAACCGACGAGGATCATTCCCTGCTTGAGCAGGGAATCTCCTATAACTCCGAACAGGATAATTCCGAGCAGCACTAAATACTTGCGCGGGGTCACGCAGTCTTCCTAGGCTTTGGCGGGCTCGGCGGCGGCCGCCGAGTCTCCCTGGCGTTTCTCTTTGACCCATTTGTGGCGCATCGCGCGCACCTTGAGGAAGGTTTTGGCTTCTTTGTAAAGCCGCTTGCGGTCCTCATGGTGGAACGCGGCTTTCCTCAAAATGCGGAAGGCCGCCTTGGGCCGGAAGTAATATTCATCGTAAAAGCGGTGTACCGCGGTGAGGATTTCTTCGGCCGGCAATCCGGGATATTGGATGTGCGCCAATTGATGGCCACCTTCGTCCACCATCTTGTTGTCGGCCACCATGAAACCGTTACTCACCGCATAATCGTAGAGTTCGGTCCCCGGGTAAGCGTGCGCCACCGAGACCTGGATGGTTTCCACGTCCAGTTCTTTGGCAAAGGCAATGGTGTTGTTGATGGTCTCATGCGTTTCCCCCGGCAGGCCCATGATGAAGTCGCCATGGATGACGAGACCGAGCTTGTGGCAATCCTTGGTGAACTGCCGGGCGCGTTCGATGGTTGCACCCTTCTTGATGTTCTTCAAGATCTGCTGGTCGCCGGATTCATAGCCCACAATCAACAGACGGCAGCCCGCTTCCTTCATCGCCTTGAGCGTTTCGTAGTCGGTGGTTACGCGCGAGGTGCAGGACCAGGTAAGCTTCAGCGGTTTTAGCTTGGCACAGAGTTCAACCGTCCGGGCTTTCTGGATGTTGAAGGTGTCGTCGTCAAAGAAAAATTCCTTAACGTCCGGCCAGTAGTCTTTGGCTTTCGCCATTTCCAGCGCCACGTCATCGGTCGACCGCTTGCGCCAGGGATGTCCACTGAGCGTCTGCGGCCACAGGCAGAACGTGCACTGGGCCGGGCAGCCCCGGGTGGTATAGAGAGACACATAGGGATAAAGCAAAAACGGCACGTTATAGCGGCGCACGTCCAGATCGCGACGATAGACGTCGGTGACGTGGGGCAGCGAATCGAGATCGGTAATCGTGGGACGGTCCGGGGTGTGTACGATGGCCCCATCCTGCAGGAACGAGATGCCCGGAATCTCATGCAGCGGCTTTCCATTGGCGAACTCGACTACGGAATGATCGAATTCTTTACGGCAGACGAAATCGATGGCAGTACACATCCGCAGGGATTTTTCCGGAAGCACGGTGACGTGCGGACCGACAAAAGCAATCTTGATGGCCGGATTGGCGTCCTTGATTTTCTGGACCAGTTGAATATCGCCGGGGAAGCCGGGAGTGCTGGTAAACAGCACGAGGAATTCGTACTGCCCGGCAATCTTGATGGTTTCCTGTGCCGAGACATGGTGTGAGGGAGCGTCCAGCAGCCGCGCGCCCTCCAACATACCCGCCGGATAAGCCAGCCAGACGGGGTACCAGTAGGATTCGATTTCGCGTGTAGCCGGCCAGCGAGAACCAGCGCCGCCGTCGAAATTCTCAAACGACGGCGGGTTCAGGAAAAGCGTTTTTAATGGCATGATTGGCGTCTTTATATTAACACTCCAGTGGTGACTGCTACGCTGCAGCGGTGTAGATTGCAGATACCCTGGTGTGCCATGATCCGAGCTTACAAAGCCCCTTGAAACTCAAAGGCTTAGATGCTCTAGGTTCGATGAGGGATGCGAATTTAGTCAGTCGTCGACAGCTCAGGCTTGCTAGGGATTTACCCCGAGCCAGCTGGCCAGATCGCCGGTAGCGCGCAACAAAGCGATCCGGCTGCGCTCCAGATCAAAGCTGGCGTCCTGCAGAGCGTTGTAACGCGCATCGGCCTGTTCTCGAGCATCTTCCGCATCATGCCAGGTGCCGTTTCCGGCGTTTACCCGGGTGCGGGTGGCTTCCAGATTGGCTTGCGCAATTTGATATTGCAGGTCGGCTACATCCTGGGCGGCGGCGAATTGCTCCACCGAACGCTGCAATCGCAACGTTTCGGTGGAAACCTGATCCTTGGCGGCGTCCGCCTGTTTGTGGGCCCGTAAGGCATCGGCATCCGCTGCGTCCGCGTGGGCTCGTTGAGAGAAGTTGAAGAAGGGAAAACGAATGACCACACCCAGCGTGGCATTGTGCTGCTGGAAGCTGCCGGCTCGAAAGAAGTCCTGATAGTTGTTAAAGCTGGCCAGCAAGGCGTACTGAGCGGCGAAATCAATCGATGGCAACAACGCCCGGTGTTCGCCGCGGGCGCGGAAATCCAAGGCAGTAGCCCGATCGACGGCGGCTTCGACGGCAGGACTATTTTCCAAAGCCTGTTTTGGGAGGTTCTGTTCCTGTTTCACTTCGGGAAATGCGGGAATCGATTCGGGCACGCCATCAATGGACGCGGCCGCCAATCCGGTGGAGCGAGAGAGCTGCTCCCGCAGAAGATCAATCGCCGACTGTGCCTGCGCCATGCGCAGCCGCACCTCGGCGGTGGCCAGTTTTGCCTGCTTGCCCGCTAGCTCACTATCTACGCCCTGTTGAATGCGCTGATTGACCATGGCTTCGGCATGCGTGGTCTCGCTCTGCTGCTCTTGCAAATGACTTAGCAAAGTTTGCCATTTGCAAAGTTCCGCATAGTTCAGCACAGTATCTTGAATCACCTGATTTCTCTGGTCTTTGGTTTGCACTTTGCTGGCTTTCCAGTCGGTCTGCGCGGCTCGCACAAATTCGCGCAGGCTGAAATTGATCAGCGGAGACTGTGCGGTAACGTTCACGATGGAAGGCGCCGACCCCTCGAGACTGAGTGGATATCCCCAGGTTGCTCCGAGGCCCGAGCCTACGGTGATCTGCGGCAGGTAGGAATCGCGAGCCTCAAGATAGGAACTGCGGGCGTGCTGCTCGTCCGCATTGGCGATGAGCGCCGTGGTGCTGTGGCTCAGGGCAAGCTCTACCGCACGCTTGAGGGTAAGAGGCTCCGCAAAAAGAGGGGCGCTGAAGATAACCATCCCGAGAGCACAGGAAAAGCAAGAGCGCATTACAGGTTTCATGGTTTCACCTTTGGCAAAGTGCTGAGAGCGGAGAAAGCCGATTGTAAACGAGGGGAAACCCGGAATAGTCCAATCGGGGGGCTTCTCCCATCGTTGCCATGGATGGCAAGCTACGCAGCTAGGTTTGTCATGACTTCCGAAAGTTGAGGGCTCGCTTACTCGTCTAACCGCGCCAGCGCGTCCCGCGCGCGGGAGAAATCTTTTGCCATGGAGAGCGCGGCACGGTATTCCTGGGCGGCCTCCTGCTTCTTGCCTTCCTTTTCGAGCACGGTGCCCAGCAGGTAATGGGCCTTGAAAGCGGGAGCCTCCTCTACGGTCGAGCTGGCGAGGTAGCGACGTAACAGGTCGGCCGCCTCCTGGAAATTTCGTCCGCTGCGGATCAGGGTCTCGGCAGCTTCGACCAGAACCTCCGGCCGGTTCATTTGGGCTGAAGCGGCGTGGTTGATGGCATCTTCCATGTCATCCAGGCGTTGCGCCCGGCGGTAAAAGAATGCCAAATTCAGCCATGCGATGGAATTGCCATGGCTGGCCTCGACCGCCGCACGGTACTCGCGTTCGGCCGCTGCGGAATCGTGCTTCTTCTCGGCGATACGCCCGGAAACCCAGTGTGACTTTACCGGATCCAGGGGAGCCAGGGAGCGCGCCTCGGCTTCGGCCTTATCCTGGCCGCCGCCAACGATTCCCGGCGCCTCCAGGTAGAATTCGGCCAGATCCGTCCGCGCGTCGGCGCTGTTGGGACTCAGTTGCACGGCCTTTTCGAACTCGGTTCGTACCTTGCCGGCCAGCCGGGCAGCCGAGAGGAAGTTGGCGCTGTCGGCTTTTTCCCCATAGATGCGGCCGAGCCAAAGGTGGTAACGGCTATTGTCGGGTTGCAGGGAAACAGCCTTCTCACAGGCAGCAATTCCCCGGTCCCAATTACCCAGCGAGAAATAAGCGCGGCAAAGCAGGTTGTAGGACTCCGCGTCGTTCGGATTGGCGGAAGTCTGGCGCTGCAAGGCGGAAATCGCATCATCCACACGTCCGGCCGAAAGGAGTTGCTGAGCGGAATCCGCAAAGGTAAAACTGCTGGCCAATAAAATTATGAAGACCGTGATCAAACGCTTACGAACACCCATGACTGACTTCTGAACCCCCATGATTAATGAACCACTTTCACCGTGAGCCCGCTCTGCAGAGGCTTGGCGTTGGTCGCGCTCAGCGCTACCAACGCGCCCTGCGTGAGCCCGCCGGTTACCTCCATCTGCGTCAGGTTCGACAGAGATGTTTGAATATTTTTCCGCTCCAACTGATCGTGTACGATCTGGTAGACATAAGGCGTGCTGTCATCAAGATGAACTGCCTCC
>Ga0335085_10010687_pt1 | contig 13697 bp, 14 predicted proteins | sample Lox_Sample_45_FD_206712 | JGI IMG/M metagenome (GOLD analysis project Ga0335085, IMG submission 206712) | Soil microbial communities from Loxahatchee National Wildlife Refuge, Florida, United States - Lox_Sample_4.5 | ecosystem: Environmental > Terrestrial > Soil > Wetlands | place: USA...
GCGAAGGCGGCGAGCTCGCGGTGATCGACCCCGGCCCGGCGATCGACTCGCACATCGAGCGCCTCGTCGCCGCCGGCGCGGGGCGCATCCGCTGGATCCTCGCCACGCACACGCACGTCGACCATTCGCCCGGCGCGGCGCTGCTCAAGGCGCGCACCGGCGCGCAGGTACTGGGCCGCCCGCGCCCGCCGCACGGCAACCAGGACCACAGCTTCGCGCCCGAGCGCGTGCTCGGGCACGGCGACGCGCTCGCCTTCGGCGGCGTGACCCTGCGCGCGATCCACACGCCGGGCCACGCCTCGAACCACCTCTGCTATCTGCTCGAGGAGACGAGGATGCTGTTCACGGGCGACCACGTGATGCAGGGCTCGACCGTGGTGATCAATCCGCCCGACGGCGACATGCGCGCCTACCTCGCCGCGCTCGAGATGCTGCTCGCCGAGGACGTAAAGATCTTCGCGCCCGGCCACGGCTATCTCATTGGCGCGCCGCACAAGGAAGTGAAGCGCCTGATCGCGCACCGGCTGGCGCGCGAAGCGAAAGTCGCCGCCGCACTCGCGCGGCGTCCCGAAGCGACGCCGGAGGATCTCGTGCCGCTGGTGTACGACGACGTGCCGGCGCGCCTGCATCCGGTCGCCGCGCGCTCGCTCGCCGCGCACCTCGCGAAACTCGTCGCCGACGGGCGCGCCCGGGTCGCGGCGGGACGCTATATACTAGCCGGCGAAAGGAGCGCGTCATGAGCCACGAGCCCACGATGAAGCTGGTCACCAACCTCGACCGCGCCGCGATCGAGGCGAAGCTCCAGGAAGTCGGTTCGGCGGCGGCCGCGGCCGGCCTCACCGATCTGGCGAAGATGTTCATCGGCATCCAGGGGATGCCCGCGGCGCAGATCGAGCAGCGCGTCAGCAGCGCCACCAAGTGGCTCGCCGACAAGCCCGAGCACGTGAAGCTCGCCTCGATCCTGGATCTCGTCGGGATGAATCTCAAGAACCTGAAGTAGTACACCGCCCCTGCAGTACGACTACGACCTCTTCACGATCGGGGGCGGCTCCGGGGGCGTGCGGGCCAGCCGTTTTTCGGCCGCGCTCGGCGCGCGCGTCGCGGTCGCGGAGCCGGGCCGCTTCGGCGGCACCTGCGTCAACGTCGGCTGCATTCCGAAGAAGCTGTTCTCCTACGCGGCGCATTTCCGCGACGAGCTGCAGGACGCGGCGGGCTTCGGCTGGCGCGTGGCGCCGCCGGCGTTCGACTGGCCGACGCTGCTCGCCAACAAGGACCGCGAAGTGGCGCGGCTGAACGGGGTGTACGAGCGCGCGCTGGCGGACAACGGCGTCGCCATCTTCCGCGACCGCGCGACGGTGCTCGATGCGCACGCGGTGAGGGTCGGGGAGCGCAGCGTCACCGCCCGGCACATCCTGCTCGCAACGGGGTCGCGGCCGCACAAGCCCGCGATCCCCGGCGCCGGCCTCGGCATCACCTCGAACGAGGCGTTCTCGCTCCCGGCACTGCCGCGGCGCGCGCTGGTGGTGGGCGGCGGCTACATCGCGCTCGAGTTCGCCTCCATCTTCAACGGCCTCGGCGTCGAGACGACGCTCGCCTACCGCGGCGCGCGCCTGCTGCGCGGCTTCGATGGGGAGCTTGGCGAGCGCATGGCCGACGAGATGCGTCGAAAGGGGATTTTGATCCACCTCAAGATGAACCCGGCCCGTATCGAGCAGGGTTTGAAGGTGACCTTCGAAGACGGCCGTGCAGAGGAGTACGACCTGGTCCTGCTCGCCACCGGCCGCCAGCCGAACACCGCCGGCCTCGGCCTCGAGGCCGCGGGCGTGGCGCTGGCGCCGGACGGCGCAGTGCGGGTCGACGAGTACTCGCGCAGCTCGGTCGAGTCGATCCACGCCATCGGCGACGTCACCAACCGCATCAACCTGACGCCGGTGGCGACCTCCGAGGGCATGGCGCTGGCAAAGACGCTCTTCGGCGGCCGGCCCACGCCGGTGGACCACGAGAACGTGCCGACCGCCGTGTTCGCCAACCCGAACCTCGCCACGGTCGGGCTGTCCGAAGAGCAGGCGCGCGAGCGCTGCGGCCGGGTCGACCTCTACCGCACCGCGTTCCGTTCCCTGAAGCACGCCATGGGCGACAGCGAGGAGAAGATCTTCATGAAGCTGGTGGTCGACGCCGCGAGCCAGCGCGTGGTCGGCGCCCACATGATCGGGCCGGATGCCGGCGAGATCATCCAAGGCATCGCCATCGCGGTGAAGCTCGGCGCCACCAAGGCGCAGTTCGACGCCACGATCGGAATCCACCCCACCGCCGCCGAGGAATTCGTTACCCTGCGGGAGAGGGCCGCCTAGCGGGAGGCCGCATGCTGTTCGAGTCGCGTATCGAGAAGAAGATCGCCGAGCTGAAGTCGCACGGCGAGCTGCCGCTCGCCATCGAGCTCTGGAACGGCAAGCGCTTCGAGCTGGGCGAGCACCCCACCGTCACGCTGCGCGTGCCGGGCACCAGCGCGGCGCGGCGCTTCGCCAGGCCCGACCTGGCGACGCTCGGCGAGGCCTACGTCGAGGGCGAGATCGACGTCGAGGGCCCGATCGACGAGGCGCTGCGCGCGGCCGAGGCGCTGGCGCGCAGCTGGCACAAGAGCGACAAGGGCGGACTGCACCGGCTGGTGCGGCACGCCCGGGGCGTGGACGCCGAGGCGATCCGCTACCACTACGATGTCTCCAACGACTTCTACGCGCTGTGGCTCGACCCGCGCATGGTGTACTCGTGCGCGTATTTCCGCAGCGGCACCGAGGACCTGGCGACGGCGCAGCTGCAAAAGCTCGATCACATCTGCCGCAAGCTCCGGCTGCAGCCGGGCGACCGCTTCCTCGACATCGGCTGCGGCTGGGGGGCGCTGGTGATGCGCGCGGCCGAGCGCTACGGGGTCAACGCCACCGGCATCACGCTCTCCGAGAACCAGCACGCGCTCGCCGGCGAGCGCATCCGCGCCGCCGGGCTCGCCGAGCGCTGCAAGGTGCTCAAGCTCGACTACCGCGACCTGCCGGGCGACGGCGTGTTCGACAAGATCGCGTCGGTGGGGATGTTCGAGCACGTCGGGCTGAAGAACCTGCCGCTGTACTTCGCCACCATGCGCCGGCTGCTCGCCGATGGCGGCATCGCGATGAACCACGGCATCACCTCGGTCGACCCGGAGAGCCGCGAAGTGGGGCTGGGCGCGGGCGCCTTCATCGAGAAGTACGTATTCCCGCACGGCGAGCTGCCGCACCTGTCGCTGGTGGTGAAGGAGATGGCCGCGGCGGGGCTCGAGGTGATGGACGTCGAGACCCTGCGGCTGCACTACGCGCGCACGCTCGCCGAATGGTCGCGCCGCTTCGAGGCGAACCTGGAGGCGGCGCGCGCCGCCGCGGGCGAGAAGCGGGCGCGCATCTGGCGCCTGTACCTGGCGGGCTGCGCGCACGCCTTCGCGCGCAACTGGGTCACCGTCCAGCAGGTGCTCGCGGTGAAGTCCTCGAATCCGGAGCGCAGTCCGCTGCCGCTGACGCGCGGCTACATCTATCCGCAGGGCTAGGCGGCGCCGGCTAGCCGCCGAGCGCGCGCACGACGAGCGAGGCGCCGCTGGCGAGCAGCAGCAGCGCCACCGCGCGCATCAGCCCCTCGCGCGAGATGCGGCGGAAGAGATGCCCGGCGGCCCACAGCCCGGCCAGGCCCGCCGGAACCACCGCCGCCGCGCACAGCCAGACGCGGGCGTCGAGCAGCATCCCGGCCACGAGGAACGCGGCCGCGCGCAGCGAGATGCTGGTGAGCGTGGCGAAGCCGAGAGTCGCGCGGTACTGCTCCTTGCTCAAGTCGCGGTGCGACAGGTACATCGCGTAAGGCGGGCCGCCGGCGCCGAACAGCGTGCTGGTGAGACCGCCGATTAACCCGGCGACGTAGCCCCAGCGCGCGGCCACCGGCGCGCGGGCGTCGCCGCGGCGCACCAGGCTGTAGAGCGCGAAGGCGAGCACGAACGCGCCGAGCGCGAACGTGGCGGCGCGCCGCGGCAGGCTCACCAGCAGCGTCATTCCCGCCACCGTGCCCGCCAGGATCGCCGGCACCAGCCGGGTCCACTCCCCCTTCACGGCGTTCCTCGGGTTCTCGAAGCCGATGCGGAAGGCGTTGGCGAGGTCCATCAGCACGTAGAGGGCAAGCGCGAACTTGAGAGGGACCAGGTGCGTCGCGAGCGGGATCGTGACCAGCGCGGCGCCGAAGCCGGTGACGCCGAAGATCACCGAGCCGGCGAAGCCGATCGCGGCGAGCGCGGCGACCTCGGCGGCCGGCGGCATCACGCCGTCGCCCAGCGCGGCGGCACGACGAACAGCTCGCGCGCGTTCCAGCGGTTCATCGCGCGCAGGCGCTCGACGTAGCGCGGGAACGGCAGGCCGAGGCGCTGCGCCAGCGCGCCGGCGCGCGCGCGCAGCTCGCGCCACTCGACCGACGCCGCCGCTCCCTTCAGCGCGATCGCGATCACGTTGGGGTCGCGCGGCGCGTGCAGCGCCACCACCGCGCCGCCGAAAGCGCGCTCCAGCCGCTGCAGCCTGCGGTCGAGGTCGCGGTCGTCGTCCATGAAGTTCATCACCAGCGCGCCGGGCGCCTCGAGCGCGCACCAGGCGGCGTCGAAGAAGGCCTGCGACACCAGCGTCGCCGGCGTCGCCTCGTCGTCGAACCCGTCCACCACCAGAGTATCGCAGCACTCCGGCGCCAGCGCCTCGACGCCGTCGCCGTGCTCGATGGCGAGGCGCGCGTCGTCCGCCGGCACATGGAACAACGCGCGCGCCGCCGCGATCACGCGCTCGTCGGACTCGACCACGTGCGTGCGCACGGCCGCGAGCCGGTGGTGGAAGAACTTGGCGAGCGAGCCGCCGCCCAGGCCGATCATCAGGGCGCGCCGCGGCTCGAGATGGAACAGCAGGAAGCTCAGCATGCAGCGCGTGTAGTCGAGCTCGAGCGCGAAGGGGTCGTCCAGGCGCATCGCGCTCTGGATCGCCTCGCCGCCGATGTGGAGGTGGCGCACGCCGCGCTCCTCGCTCACGGTAATGGCGGGCCGCCGCTTCACGCGCGCGACGGGTGGCCGCGTCGGATCAGGACCCCGACCAGCGCTGCTCCGGCAAACGACAGCGCCGCGCTGCCCAGAATCGGCGCAGCGTAGCTGCCGGTCGCGTCATACGCGGCGCCGGCCAGCGCCGGCCCGAACAGCGTGCTGATGCCGGGCGCCGTGTAGAGCACGCCGATGATCCCCGACACCGCGCGCGGCCCGTAGAAATCCATGATCAGCGTCGGCGCGAGCGCCACGAAGCCGCCGTAGAACGCTCCGAAAAGCAGCGCGAAAGCCGCCAGCGTCCAATACCCCGTCGCGAGCCACCAGACTATCTGCATCACCCCCAGTCCGAGGTACATCGCGGCAAACGACGGCACGCGGCCGGCCCTGTCCGCGAGCCCACCGATGCCGAAGCGCCCAAGGAGGCTTCCCAGGCCGATCAGGCTGACCAGCGTCACGCCCTGCGCGTCGCTGTATCCCGCGTCGCGCGCATAGCTCGCCAGATGCACCATCGGCACGAACAGCCCGAAGCACGCGAGCAGGCTGGAGGCGTAGAGCAGCCAGAAGGGCTCCGAGCGCAGCGCCTCGCCGAGTGTCGCCCCCGGCAGCTTCGCCCGGTCGGTGCGCGCCGCGCCGGCCGCGCCGTGCCGTGCCGGATCGTCGTCGATCGCGAGTGCGGCGGCGCCCGCGAGGATCAGCGTCGCCAGGGCCAGCACCTGGTAGGCTCCGCGCCAGCCGAGCTGCCCGATCAGCCAGGTGGCGGCGAGCGGCACGAGAAAGTTTCCCGCGCCGATGCCCGCGATCGCGAGCCCGGAAGCAAAGGCGCGATTCGCCACGAACCACGGCTGCACCGCGCCGACCGAGGGCACGTACGTCAGGCCGATGCCCACGCCGAGGCCGACGCTGTAGGTCACATAAAGCGCCGTCACGGAGCCGGCAAGGCTTGCGAGCGCGAGCGCCGCCGCCATGCACGCCACGCCCAAGAGCGCGACGCGGCGCGGCCCGAAGCGGTCGGCAAGCATGCCGCCCGGCGCTCCGAGCGTAAACCAGAGGAAGGCGCACACCGAAAAAACGAGCGAAACGTGTGCCCGCGAGGCGCCGAATTCCCGCTGGAAGGCGCCGAAGAACGCGGCGAAAGAGTACGCGGCGCCGAAGCCGACGAACATCAGGGTGAAGGCGGCGGCCACCACCACCCAGCCGTAGCCGGCGGAACGGGCGGCGGCGTTGCTCAACGCTTCTTCTTTTTCGCCTTCTTCGGCGCCTCGCGCGCCGCGACCGCTGCCACTACCTCGACCTCGAGCAGCAGGTCTTCGTGCACCAGGCGCTTTACGCCCACCAGCGTGCTCGCCGGCATGCGCTTCGGGTCGAGGTAGCGCGAGCGCACCTCGCGGTACAGGTTCAGCGCCTCGGCGCTCATGCGCACCATGTAGCTGTTCATCTTGACGACGTCGCTCCAGGTGGCGCCGGCCGCGCGCAGGTTGTGCGTGAGGCACTTGAACACCTGCTCCGCCTGCGCGCGCATGTCGTCCTTGCCGATGACGAACCCGTCGCGGTCGTAGCTTACCTGCCCCGAAACGTAGACGAGCTTCACCGGCCCGGCCACGCCGACCGTGTGCGTGAAGAACGGCGACTGGAAGATCTCCTTCGGATTGATGTGCTGGGTCTTCATGGCTCCCCTGTCCGCCCCTAGAGCACCGCGCCGCGCGCGGTGATCGGCCAAAGCGCCTCCACCACGCCGCCTCGCACGCAAACATACCAGTCGTAGAGGTTGACCGTGGGATCGCAATGCCCGGGAACCAGCAGCAGCTTATCGCCGAGTCCGGGAAGCGCGGCGGCCGTGCCGGCGCGCGCCACGGGCTCGATCCAGCCGTGCTCGTCCGAGGCGCGCGTATACGCGAGCCCGGGCCGCTCCCACACCGCCGGCATCCCCGAATCCACGCTCGACGCCTTGAGGCCCGCATCGACGATCGCGAGCGCCGGGCGCGGCCGGCTCATCACCGTGGCGAGGATGAAGAGCGAGTGCTCGAACCGCGGCAGCGGCGGCGCCCACTCGTTCTTCGCATAGTCCCAGTCCATGAAGACGTACGAGCCCGGCTGGATCTCGTCCCAGGCGCCCGCTTCGACCTCGAGCATGAAGGTGCCGCTCCCGGCGCCGGTGACCCGCGGGCAGGCGAGGCCCGATTCGAGCAGCAGCGTGCGCGCGTTCTTCACGATCACCGCGGCGTTCCGGATGACCGCGCGGCGCTCGTCGAGCGAGCGCATGTGCTGGGCGCGGCCGTGGTAGGCCTGCAGGCCCGCCAGGGTCAGCTCCGGCGCCGCCGCCGCGACCGCGCGTGCGAGCGCCAGCGCGGGCTCGCCCGGCGCCACGCCGCAGCGCCCCATGCCGACTTCCAGCTCGAGGTAGACGTCAACGCGCGCGCCGGCACCGCGCATTGCGGCGGCGAGCGGCGCGATTTGCGCGGGATGGTCTACGCAGACTCCGAGCCGGGCGCGCTTTGCCAGCGCCGCCAGGCGCTCCAGCTTCGGCGCCCCCACGACCTCGTTGGTGACGAGCACGTCGCCGATGCCGCCCTCGATCATCGCCTCGGCCTCGGACACCTTCTGGCAGCAAACTCCTACCGCGCCGGCCGCGACCTGGCGCCGTGCGATCTCCGGGCACTTGTGCGACTTGGCATGCGCGCGCACGCGAACCTTCCCGCCCACCGCGTCGGCGAGCCGCCTCAGGTTCGCCTCGAAGGCGTCGAGCTCGAGCACCAGCGCCGGGGTATCGACCTGCTCCAGGCGCATGCCCGGCTCCGCCGGCCGCCGCGTGCTCATGCCGCCGCCGGCCGCTGCTTTAGGGCGAGCCACGCCAGCGCGGCGATCACGATGCCGACCAGCGGCAGCGCCGCGAGGTTCACCTTCTCCCAGCCGCCGTGCGTCACGATCGCGCCCGAGCCGAGCGACGACATCACCATCATCGCGAACACGGCCGACTCGTTCGCGCCCTGGGCGCGCGCCCGCTCCTCGGGCCGGTAGCTCTCGGTGAGCAGCGTGGTACCGCCGATATAGAGGAAATTCCAGCCCACCCCGAGCATCACCAGCGACAGCCAGAAGTGCGCCACCTCGACGCCGGAGAGCGCGATGCCGATGCAGGCCACGTTCAGCAGCGCGCCGGCGAGCATCACGCGCAGCACGCCGAAGCGCCGGATCAGCCCGCCGGTGACGAACGAGGGCGCGAACATCGCCACCACGTGCGAGGAGATGACGAACGCGGCGTCGCCGTACGGATAACCGCAGGCGCGCATGGCGAGCGGAGTCGAGGTCATGAGGAAATTCATGACGCCGTAGCCGATCGCGCCCGAGAGCACTGCGACGAAGAACTTCGGCTGCGCCGCGATCTCGGACAGCGGGCGGCCGCTCGCCGCGTCCGCGTCGCCGTGCGTCGCCGGCAGGCGGAGCCGGCTGAGCAGCGCCAGAGTCACCAGCGCGAAGCCGATCAGCGCAAGGTAGCCGCCGGCAAAGTGCGGGCGGATCAGGTCGATCGTGAAGCGGCTGGTGGTCGGGCCGACCACGCCGCCGACCAGCCCCCCCGCCAGCACCAGCGACACCGCGGTGGCGCGGAAATCGGCGCTCGCCACCTCGGCGGCGACGAAGCGGTAGTACTGGCCGAAGGCGTTGTAGGTGCCGAAGATCAGGGTCCCGAGGCACAGCAGCCAGAAGCTGGACATCGATACCGCGGCCGCGCAGACCAGCGCCCCCGCCATGCCGACGCCGGTCGCGCGCATCAGCCCGCGCCGCCGCCCCACCCGCCTCATGTAGAGCGACGCCCGCATCGTCGAAAGCGCGCCGCCGACCACCCAGCAGGTGACCGGCAGCGTCGCCAGCGCCGCGGTGGGCGCGAGCGCGAGGCCCGCCAACCCGTTGATCGCTATCAGGGTCGAGTTGTTGGAGAGCAGCATCGCCTGGCAGGCGGCGAGCAGGCCTACGGTGCGGCGCGCGGAGTGCGGCGTATTGCCGGTCATGCTGGATGTGTATACAGTACCGGGAACCCGGCCATTCTAGATTGAAATGAACAAGCTGCGCGGCGCGCTTTCGCACATCCAGGGCCGTTTCGAACGCGCCGAGCGCGCGCCGTTCGACGACGGCTGGGCGCGGGAGGAAGAGCCGTTGCCGCCCCTGGCGACGCGTGTGACCGAGGAGCGGGCGCGCTCGATCGTCGCGCGCAACGACTCGCCCGACGTCCCGTTCGAGCAGTCGGTGAACCCCTACCGCGGCTGCGAGCACGGCTGCATCTACTGCTATGCGCGGCCGAGCCACGCCTATCTCGAGCTCTCGCCCGGGCTCGACTTCGAGACACGGCTGTTCGCCAAGACCAACGCGGCGGAGCTGCTGACCGCCGAGCTCTCGAGGCCCGGGTACGTGCCGAAGCCGCTCGCCTTCGGCACCAACACGGACTGCTATCAGCCGGTCGAGCGGCGCTACCGCATCATGCGCGGCCTGCTCGAGGTGCTCGCGGCCTGCGACCACCCGCTCACCCTCGTCACCAAGTCGGCGCTGATCGAGCGCGACATCGACCTGCTCGCGCCGATGGCGAAGAGGGGCCTCGTCAAGGCGTTCGTCTCCATCACCACCCTGGACGCGAAGCTCGCGCGCGCGATGGAGCCGCGCGCTGCGAGCCCGCGGCGACGGGTGGACGCGCTGCGGGCGCTCGCCGCGGCCGGGGTGCCCTGCGGCGTGCTGACCGCCCCGGTCATCCCGGGCCTGAACGACAAATCGATCGAGGAGGTGCTCGAAGCAGGCGCGGCGGCAGGAGCGACAATGGCCGGCTGGATCCTGCTGCGGCTGCCCAACGAGGTGCGGCCGCTGTTCAGGGAATGGCTCGCCGAGCACTACCCGCAGCGCGCCGAGCACGTCATCAGCATCGTGCGGCAATCGCGCGGCGGCCGCGAGAACGATCCCCGCTTCGGCTCGCGCATGACCGGAAGCGGCAGGTTCGTCGAGCTCATCGGGCAACGCTTCGAGCTCGCCTGCCGGCGCCTCGGCCTGAACCGCGAGGACGACCACATGGCCCCGCGCGGCGGCCTCGACTGCAGCCGGTTCCGCGCGCCCGCCCCGCCGCCCGCGCCGGGCGGCCAGATGCGGCTCTTCTGAGCGTTCAGGCGGCGAGGAAGCCGATCAGCGCGTCCAGCGTCGCGTCCGGCCCCTCGGCCATGAGCGAATGGCCCGAGTGCGCGACGCGAACGCTCGAGGAATTCCGGATCGCCCGCACCAGGCCCTCGGCGGCGCGCGGCGGCGTCATCATGTCGCGCGCCCCGAGCACGAACAGCGCCGGGCACTCCACCCTGGCCGCGCTCTCGAAGCCGGCGGCGTAGTCGTTGCACGCCTTGAGGTCGGCGTAGAGCACGCCGGGCGCAAGCCGCTCGAGCCGCGCCAGCGTGTCGCCGTACATCCACATCCCCGGATTCGGGTTGCCGCCGAGCGGCACCTGCGGCGCGTGGCCCCAGATGGTCTCCATGTCGTACGCGGCGTGGTCGTTGCGGCGCGCCGCATCGAGGAAGGCGTCCGACACCTTCATCGGATACGCGATGCCGATCAGCGCGATGCGCTCGGCCGCCTGGGGATGGCGCGCAGCGAACTCGAGCGCTGCGAGCGCGCCCATCGAATGCCCGACCACGGCCGCCTTGTCCAGCTTCAAGGCGCTCAATAGGGCAAAGACCCAGTCGGCGATCGCGGCGATCGACTCGAGGGGCTTGCCCTCCGACCTGCCGTGCGCGGGAAGGTCCACCGCCAGCACGTTGCTGCCGTGATAGGCGAAGTACCGGCTCTGCAGCCCCCACCACGAGTGGTCGAGCCCGGCGCCGTGCACGAAGGCGACGCTCGGCCGCGCCGGGTCGATCTCGCGCCCCGCCGTATAGGCGAAGGCTTTCGCGCCGCCGACCACCAGCTCCACTACCTGGCCTTCGACGCCGCGGCGAGCGCCCGGCCGAGGTCCTCGACGAGGTCGGCCGCGTCTTCGAGGCCGATCGACAGCCTCACGGTGCCGGGGCCGATGCCGGAGCGCGCCAGGTCCTCGTCCGACATGCGGTAGTGAGTGGTGCTTGCCGGATGGATGACGAGCGACTTCGCGTCGCCCACGTTTGCAAGATGCGAGAACACGCGCAGCGCCTCGATGAACCGGCGTCCCGCCTCTCGCCCGCCGTTCAGGTCGAACGAGAACACCGCGCCGCAGCCGCGCGGCAGCAGGCGCGCGGCGAGCTCGTGGTCCGGGTGCTGCGGAAGCTCCGGATAGAGGATCTTCCCGACCGCAGGGTTCGACGCGAGGAAGGCGACCACCTTCCTCGCGTTCTCCACGTGCCGCGGCATGCGCAGGTGGAGCGTCTCGATGCCCTGCAGGATCTGGAACGCGGTCATCGGCGACATGCAGGCGCCGAAGTCCCTCAGCCCTTCCCGGCGCGCGCGCAGCAGGAAGGCGCGCGTGCCCGACTCTTCCTCGAAGTCCATGTCGTGGAAGCCCTCGTAGGGCGAGGTGAGCTGCGGGAATTTGCCGCTCTTCTCCCAATCGAAGCGGCCCGAGTCCACCAGCACGCCGCCGATGGCGACGCCGTGCCCGCCGAGGAACTTGGTCGCCGAGTGGTAGAGCAGGTCGGCGCCGAGCTCGAACGGCTTCATCAGGTACGGCGTGGTGAAGGTCGCGTCGACCAGCAGCGGCACGCCGGCCGCGTGCGCGATCTCCGCCACCGCCGGTACGTCGAGCACGTCGAGGCCCGGGTTGCCGAGCGTCTCGCCGAACAGAAGGCGGGTATTGCCCTTTATCTCCCGCTGGAAGTTCTTCGGATCCCGGGGCGAGACGAAGGTCGTCTCGATGCCGAATCGCCTGAGCGTGTAGCCGAGCAGGTTATGCGAGCCGCCGTAGAGCGCGGTCGAAGCCACGATGTGGCCGCCCGCGTCCATCAGCGTCGCGACGGCTAGGTGCAGCGCGGCCTGGCCGCTCGCCGTGGCGACCGCGCCGACGCCGCCCTCGAGCGCCGCCATGCGCTCCTCCAGCACCGCCACCGTCGGGTTGGAAATGCGCGAGTAGACGTGCCCCGCGCGCTCCATGTTGAACAGCGAGGCCGCATGCGCCGCGTCGCGGAAGACGAAGGAAGTGGTCTGGTAGACCGGTACCGCGCGCGCGCCGGTCGCCGGGTCGGGCGACTGGCCGGCATGCAGCGCGAGCGTATCGAAGCCCGGGTACCTGGGACCGGACATCAGAGCGTCCGGCTAAAGGCAGGCGCGGCCAGAGAAGATCAGTGCAGGTGCTTGCGGGACGGCCGGGTCGCGGTTTCGAAGGCGCGCTCGGGCTTGCGCGAGTCGGCCGCGCGCTCCTTCCAGTCCTGGTCGAACAGCCGGTTGACCAGCGCCGCGACCTCGGCGACCCGGTCCTTGCCGAACTGGCGCGCGAGCAGCGCCGAGACGTCCTCGATCATGCAGCGCCGTTGCGCCTCGTGGATGGCGTGCGCGGTGGGTCCGACGAACAGCAGTCTCGACTCCTGCTCGCCGTTCGGGTGGTACAGCGTCAGCTCGACCTCGACCGCCTCGTAGCACAGCGGCCCGAGCGCCTCGAGCGCCGACTCCAGCACCGGCTGGAAGCTGCGCCCGGTCTCGCCGGTCCAGCACACCACCAGCATCAGGTCCTTCTCCTCGAAGCGCACGCCCGGCTCCTCGGGCTCGAGGCTCTTCACGTCGGCGAGACCTTCCGCGTCGAGGTACTCGAGCCACGGCGCCAGCGCCTGCTCGATCTGCTTCTTCGACACGCCCTCGAGAATCGGGATGTCGGCGTGCACGTGCACTTCGATTCGCATGACGGCGTTCCGCGGGGATTGGGCGTGCATTTTATCACGCGCGCCGCGCCGTCCGACCGGCGGCGGCGGTCAACCGACCATCGGGGATTCGCGTTCTTCGAGAGCGACTTGCGGTCGGGCGCATGCGCCTGCCGGCGACTGGAATGCACAAATGTTCACAGCACCGCGCAGCGCCGCCGCAGTCTAATGGGTCGTACGCGGCTACCGATGGAGGTCGCGATGAACGTGCTCTACGACAGCGACAACTACTACGTGGCGGAATATCCCGGCCGCGGCGGTATCGAGCTGGTCGACAAATCCGCCTGCCGCGCGGCGTTCCTGGAGGGCGCGGTGGAATCGCGCTTCCGCGCCTCGATGGCCAACCTCGCCGCGCGCGCGCCCAGCGCCGAGTCGGTCGACGAGTTCCTCGGCACCTACGAGGCGTTGCTGACGCACTCCCTCCTGCTGCACTAGCGGCGCCGCGAATCGGCTAGCATCGGGCCATGGTGCGGCCCGACTACTCCGGCGGCGGCTTCGTTAACCTGATCGCCTCGATCACCGCGGCGCGCGGCGGCGCACCGCGTCATGCGCCGCTCGCGGCGCTGCCGCCGGCGACGCTGGAGCGCGCCGAGAACCTGGTGCTCCTCATCGTCGACGGGCTGGGCGACGGCTACTTGCGCGAGCACGGCGGCCGCGGCGCGATCAGCGCGGTGTTCCCCTCGACCACGGCAAGCGCGATCACCACGTCCTTCACCGGCGCTACCCCGCTGGAGCACGGCCTCACCGGCTGGTTCACCTATTTCTCCGAGACCGCCTGC
>Ga0335085_10010688_pt1 | contig 13695 bp, 9 predicted proteins | sample Lox_Sample_45_FD_206712 | JGI IMG/M metagenome (GOLD analysis project Ga0335085, IMG submission 206712) | Soil microbial communities from Loxahatchee National Wildlife Refuge, Florida, United States - Lox_Sample_4.5 | ecosystem: Environmental > Terrestrial > Soil > Wetlands | place: USA: Florida...
TTGTCGCCCGTAATGGCGAGAAAGCGCGGGCCCTGGCTGTAGCGGATGCCATCCGGCTCTGCATTTCGTTCACCAGCACACCGGCAGCTGCAGTGGAAGGCGAAGCTCTGCCTGTCCCCGACCGTTTGTTGCACATCACTTTGGCGGGTGAGCATTACGGCGTCTTCGACATTTACTTCGACACTCGCAGCCCGGAACAGGTCATGGTGGGCAAGGCCGCGACTCGGGGGGACGAAGTCTATTACGACCTGTGGATGAGCTTTCCCATGCGGTCGTTGCGCAAAACGTCGCTCTCTAATACCCGCTTCGGTGGCCCGAGTGGCCCGTTGTGGACACCGAACGTGATGTCCATCAGCAAATACACCATCACCACGAGTCTGACTCCTCCACGGCAGGTGGCAGCCGAGGCGACCCTCGATGTGGAGGTGAAACAGGGAGGGACGCGGATAGTACTGTTTGAGTTGTCGCGTTACCTGCAACTGACGCAAGTGGATTATGGAGGGAAGCCGCTGGAGTTCATCCAGAATGAAGCTGTGGAAGGCACCGAGATGTCGCGGAAAGGCAACGACGTCATGGCCGTTGTTTTCCCCGCTCCCCTGCAGTCGGGAACACATTTCCAGTTGCGCTTTCGCTACGCCGGTTCGGTGTTGGCCGATGCGGGCGGTGGCCTTCTTTACGTAGGCGCGCGTGGCACATGGTATCCCAATCGTGGTATGGCCATGGCCAATTACGATCTCACCTTCCGCTTCCCACGGCCATGGTCGCTGATTGCTACCGGCAAGCGCGTGTCGCTGGAGAGGGACGGCAACGATTTCTTGGGACACTGGGTCAGCGACAAACCGATTCCGATTGCCGGCTTCAATCTGGGGGAGTACATCCACAGCAGCGCCAAGTCCGGCGAGATCGTGGTGGATGCGTTTGCCGCGCGGGGCACCGAATACCGGCAGCCGGCGCCCGTTGCGCGCGGCGAAAAGCCGCCGTTGCAACTTCCGTTTCCGCCTGGAACCCTGGAGCCGGTACCAATTCCCCCGCCATTGCCAGATCCTGCGACTACGGGAGAATTGCTCGCGAATCGCGCGGCAGAAACCCTTACCGATCTCGGACAAATGCTTGGGCCATATCCGTTCGAGGGACTTTCGCTGACTGAAAACCCCAACCCCGCGAGCCAGGGATGGCCCGGTCTCATCTTTCTTTCTACCTACGCCTACCTCTCCCCGGAACAGCTTGCGGCGATCAAGCTGTCCCCGATGGACCAGGTCATCTATAGCGAAATCATGATGCCGCACGAACTGACGCACCAGTGGTTTGGCGACGAAGTCTCGTGGGCCAGTTACCACGAGCAATGGTTGCTGGAGGCACTGGCGAATTATTGCTCGATTCTCCTTTTGGAGCGCACTCACCCGGAGGACGTGGAGGTCCTGTTGCAAGGCTACCGCCGGATTCTGGGCAAAGAGTCGAAAGACGGACGCCGCCAAGTGGTGGCCGGGCCGGTAACGCTCGGCGCGCCACGGCTGTCATCATCGATGTTCCCCAACGGCTATGAAATCATCGCTTATGGGCGCGGGACCTGGCTCATCCACATGCTGCGCGAAATGTTTCGCGACGCATCCCGTTCGGCGCAAAATCCTGACGGCGACGATACGACCTTTCTCGGGCTATTGCGCACTCTGGTCGAGCGCTATCAGGGCAAGCAAATCACCAACGCGGATTTCGAGCAGACGGTGGAAGAGGTGCTGCCACGCTCGTTATGGTTTGAGAACCGCAAGTCCCTGGACTGGTTCTTTGACGGCTGGGTGAATGGAACGGCATTTCCCCAATTCGAACTTGCTGGCGTGAAGGTTTCGCGGAGCGCGGGTACCGCTACCATAAGTGGCGTCATCCGGCAGAACTCGGCGCCGCCCGACCTGGTGACGAGCGTTCCCGTGTACGGCGTCGCTGGAAATCGCAAGATTTATCTGGGTCGAGTCTTTGCCGAAGGTGACGAGACGCGTTTCTCGCTGCCAGCGCCGGCCGACGTGCAGCAGTTGGCGCTCGATCCCTATCAGACGGTGCTGACCGCGCCCTAGCCTGTACTTGCTAACGCCATTCCACAGCCAAGTGCGATACCATGAAGCCGCGACCGTGTTTTGTCGCGCCTCATCGCTCCTATGAAAGAGTTCTACATTTGCGATTGCGCCAAGGTGGAGAACCAGACCATTACCTCGTTCTTCGTGGTGGCGTCCAAGCAAGTGAAGTCGAAGAAGAATGGCGATCTGTACTTGTCGGTGATTCTTGCCGACCGTAGCGGGCAGTTGCAGGCCAACATGTGGGACAACGTGGCCGACGCCCTCGATGCCTTCGAGCAGGACGACTTCGTCAAAGTAAAGGGCGTCGTCCACAAGTACAACGGCCGCTGGCAGCTCACCATGCACAAGGTGCGCCGGCTGGAAGAGCCGGAAGTCGAGTACTCGGACTACATTCCCAAAACCTCGAAAGACGTCGAGCAGCTCTGGCAAACGTTAGGCGAATTTGTGGACACTTTCCAGGACCCGTGGTTGAAGGCGCTGGTCAAGGCATTCCTGTCCGATGAGGCAATCGCTGCTGCCTACAAGAATGCGCCTGCGGCCAAGACCCTCCACCATGCCTTCGTCGGCGGTCTGCTCGATCACGTGGTCTCGCTGTTCACGCTGTGCGACCTCGCCGTCCGCAACTATCCGCAGGTCAACCGGGACCTGCTGCTGACCGGCGCATTCCTGCACGACATCGGGAAGGTGCATGAGCTCGCTTATCATCGCTCGATCACCTACACCACCAAGGGTCAGCTCCTGGGACACATGATTATCGAGCTGGAGATGCTGCACGAGAAGATCGCGCGCTTACCCGGCTTCCCGGATGAGCTGAAGATCCTGATCGAGCACATGATCATCAGTCACCACGGACAATACGAATTCGGCTCCCCTAAGCTGCCCATGTTTCCTGAAGCACTTATGCTCCACTACCTTGACGATCTTGACTCCAAGATGGAGAGCATGCGGGCGCAGTTTGAGCGCGAGGCTGAGCTTGGCAGCCCGTGGACCAGCTACAACCCCTCGCTCAGTCGTCCGTTGCTGAACACGAAGAAGTTTCTGGAGAAGGGACTGGCGGCCGTACGGGTGGTTGAAGTGAAGCAGTCTGCGGTTGCGGCCAACAACGGCTCCGGCGACACGCCCTCTGCCGCGGGCCCGAATGGCAGCGAAGGGAACAGTTCCGAATACGCGAAGGAAGAGAATACGCCCACATCTCCACTAGAGGCGCTGGAGCGCAAGTTCGCCGCGCACAAGGTCACACCAACTGGTCCCAAGACCTAGTGGAATCCCATGCTTGATTTCTCTCGCTTCGATTGGCTCTCGTTCGACTGCTACGGTACGCTGATCGACTGGGAATCGGGCTTACTGGCATACTTGCGACCCTTGTTTCGCGTAAAGGGATGCGACATCAGCGACGTGCAAATGCTCTCGTGGTACTCCGAGTTTGAGCCGCGAGAACAGGCTGGCCATTATCGCAGCTATCGCGATGTGCTGGCTGCCGTGGTTCGCGACTTTGCGCAGGAATTGCGTGTCCAGGTCAGTGATCCCGAGGCGTCTGGTCTTGCAGAATCGATCCGCAATTGGCAGCCATTCGCCGACACGGTTCCCGGGCTGCAGGGCTTGCATTCGCGCTACAAACTCGCGGTTCTTTCCAATATTGATGACGACCTGTTCGCTTATACAGCGCCCAAGCTAGGCGTGGAGTTGGATGGCGTCGTAACCGCGCAACAGGTGCATAGCTATAAGCCGTCGCTTAATAATTTCGAGGCGCTCTTGCGCCACTACGCGATTCCACGTGAGCGCCTGCTGCACGTTGCGGAAAGCCTGTACCACGATGTGGCGCCAGCGCATGCGCTCGGTATCAGGACCGTGTGGGTGAATCGCAGGCGGGGCAAGGGAGCTGCCGCATCCAAGCTGGCGGAGGCAAAGCCCGACCTAGAAGTGGCGACTGTTGGCAAGCTGGCAGAATTGGCTGCGCCAGAGAAGAGTTCTTAGATAGAGACAATAGAGGGGCCGGTAATTCGGTGCTTGTCCAGACTTTGAATCATCTTCGCTAAATAACTAACGAAAATCCAAAGTCGGGCCGGTGTCGACCTAGGGAAAAAATAAGGAGGACGCCAAGGTTGGCGTCCTCCGCTTTACAGTCGAAAAGTTGCCATCTACGGCTCGGGAACCGCAGCAAATTCCACGTTCTGCACTTGTACGCCGCCGACCGAAACACGTCCGTCGGTCCACGTTACATAGGCTGTGGTGCCGATGGCGGTGCTGTAGTCATAGTCGCCGGCATAACACGGCTGAACGCCACCGTCATTCTGGGTTGGTTGTTGAATCAGAGTGTCGCTGATCTTGATGTTCGGCACCTTCCAAGTGACGCCATTGTCACTCGATTGAGCACCATACCGCTCATAGCTGCATCCTGGATCGGTAGCAACGTTACAGGCGGAGCTGGCTTGGCGACGATCGTACCAGGAGACCGTTACCTTGCCACCCGGCGCAAAGCCGAAGGGGTTGTAGTTGACTGAGAGGGAAGGCATCCACTGGGTCTTAAACTGACCGTCAGGGTCGTCGTTGAGTTGAATCGGAGCCGACCAGGTCGAACCGTTGTCGGTGGAGCGGACGTAGAAGATGTCTCCAGTGTCGGACCCGGTGCCATGCCCGGCGTAGGCGTAGTGGACTACACCATTCGGGCCAACTCCAGGCTCACCCCATCCCATGTGCCGCCAGATAGGATTGACCTTTGCGAAATAGCTGTTGGAAGGGCAGGTACCGTCGCCGACAGGGTTGAAGCGCGGTCCCATGATGGAGGAACTCCAAGTGACGCCGCCGTCCATCGACCGGTACATGACGTTCTGCCGGGTGGCGAGACCGCCTCCGCCCTCATCCATGGAAGCCACGAAAACCGGGCTATTGTATCGGGCCTGCGGCGGAGGGGGGCCGGGTAAAGCGCCGGTGACCTGCACGTCGCGAATGAAGCTACCGTTGAGGGTGGTAGCGGCGCTCCAGCTAACGCCATCGTCGGAGTGAGTAACCTGCAGAGCCCCACCGCCGATGTTGAAATTGTTAAACGAGATGTACATGCGGCCATACGCCGCGCTGAAGGGATTGTTGTCAACCCACATCGATTCGCGGTCATCGGACGAGTTGTTGTGGGCGCAGGCTCCCGTGGTCCAGTTCTGGCCGTCAGGAGAGCTCCACAAGCCGATGCCCTGGCCACCGCAGGCGGTCACCAGGTCACCGGCAAACCAGGTGCCCAGCTTCAAGTTGTAGACGACGATGGGATCACCGTAATTGGTGCCATGGCCGCTGGCAAACGGCGCGGGTAGAATTTGCGTCATGGTGGCGCCATTATCAAGAGAAAAGCTCGTCCCCGAATAGTTGTTGCCGTTATGATCGTTGTAGTTAACCACGACGGTTTGGTCACCCGCCTTAGCGCTGTGGAACACCATGCTTTCGCTCTTGGTGCAGGTGCTGCCTGACGAGCAGCTACGGTTGCTGACCAGGATGTTGGGAGGCTGGGGCTCGTCGCCACTGACCTCATCCCCTGAGCCGGCAGCGTCGGGTCTGGGTATGACGCCGCACTCCATCAAGGCCAAGCCGGCGCGCATGTTGTCCTGCTTCAACAGGTGAAGGGATGCAATCTGCGAGCAGTCGATGCCAGTCGAGGTCATCTGGGCCACGACCGGCGCTGGGTTAAGCACACACGCGACCAGTACCAGAATCGGTAGCGCGCTGTACCATAGCATTCTGTTGGTTCTCATCTTTTACCCTCTCTCCTTACTGCTTCTGTTGGGCCGAACTTTTAGGTTGGGTACTGGCAACAGGCTTCTGAGGCGGGGCCGCAAAGTATTCCTCGTCCATCCAGATGCCGGCGTTTTTCTTTAAGTCTTCCAACTCTTGTCGCAATTTCTGGGTCTGCAGCTTCTTTTCGATTTGCGGCGACACCACCTTCAGATCTCTCCGGCTGCGTGCGACGAGCTGAAGGAAAACATAGGTGCCAGGAGCATCGTTGAGTTCCGTCCACCCACCATCTTTGAGAGCGAATGCCGCCTTTTCCAGGCTGGGCGGCAATTCACCCCGCTGAAAGATGAGGGGTTCTTTGTCAAGCATCACATTTTCAGGGTCATGCGGAGTATCACTGACCAGCTTGCCGACGTCACCTCCAGAGGCGTAAGCCTGACGAGCCTTCTCGGCCAGCTCCTTAGCGGCCTGAGGGCTCAGGCCATGGGTGTTCTTGGAGCCTTCACTCGACCAAATGAACAGCCGGCGCAGTTCCACTGTGTCATAGTCGTCTAAGTGGGCGGAGTAATAGGCGCCGATTTCGTCCGACGTCGGCTTGGCTTGCTGCTTCAAGCGGGCGAACTCCGCATTGGACAGGATCTGGGTGCGATCCAGGGCCAACTGGCGGACGACATCGGGCGAGGTATCAAGATGATGGGCAATCGCCTGCTGGGACAAGGTGAGCAGTTGCGCGTAGTTATCGCCGATAGCTTGACGGGTCAGATCGGCGGGGCCTTGCTGCTCTTCCAGCGTACGCACCATGGATTCGAAGTCGGCCTGCGTGACCTGGACGTTGCCGACTTTGAGCACCACCCGCTCGGCAGGAGGGAGAGCGTCATTGCCCGGCGCGTGCGCCGAGCTGGCAATCGAGGCGGGCGGGGGACTCGGCGGTTGTTGTGCGTACCCTGGTCCAATGACCAGTGCCACTAGCGAGACACAAGAAAAGATGAGTCGTACTTGGATTAGTACGTTAGAAAAACCCAAAACCCTGAGCAAGCCGGCCAGTCCTTCTGCCCTATGACTTGGAACTGGACGCGATCGTGCTGTTGTGCTCCTGTGCCAAGGAAGAGCCCCTTCTTCCAGATCGCCACAATTCGCAGTTGCGTATACGAAGAATACGGATCGGAATTTCGTTAGATGTTGACTACGAGTTCGATAGTATATACACATTCCGACAAACCCAGCACAAGATTTTTCTAAGCCGACCCAAAAATGCGCAAGCCGAAGCCAGACCGCACTTAAGTGACTTATATGGGATTACTCTGCAAGCCCATGCGGCGGCTCCTCACGATGCGACTCCATTTGGAAGCTGAACAACCCAGGTAGTACACTTTGCGCACATCAGCGGCATTGCATGGAAGAGACGCTGCCAGGACGTGTTCGCTTCGGAGCGTTCGAGCTCGATCTCAAGTCAGGGGAACTTTGGGAGGGCGGGCGCAAGATCGTCTTGCCCGAACAACCCTTCCTGGTTCTCCGGATCCTGGTTGAGCGCGGCGGCGAAGTAGTCAGCCGGGAGGAAATCCAGAAAAGACTTTGGCCCAATGACACGGTGGTGGAGTTCGACCACAGCATCAATGCCGTGATCAATCGGCTACGAAGAGTGCTAAACGACTCCGCTGAGGAACCGAAGTATATCGAGACCGTGGCGCGGCGCGGCTACCGGCTATTGGCGCCGGTGCAATGGCTGGAATCCAGTTCCAGCGATGTGCTGCAAGTCAAGGAAGCATCCGACAATCCCGAGGGGCTGGCACAAAGCCTGGGGCTCAAGCCTGAAACCCTGACCGGCAAAACCGTCACCCATTATCGCGTGCTGGACATCATAGGCGGCGGTGGGATGGGCGTCGTGTACCGGGCCGAAGACATCAAGCTCGGCCGGGCTGTGGCGCTGAAATTCCTGCCAGAAGATTTGGGCCAAAACCCCCGGGCCCTGGAACGGTTCGAGCGTGAAGCCCGTGCCGCCTCGGCGCTGGAGCATTCCAACATTTGCTCCATTTACGAGTTTGGCGAGCACGAGGGCCGGCCGTTCATCGTCATGCAACTGCTGCAAGGACAGACGTTGCGCGATCGTCTGTCTGCCGTTCAGGGCGCGGATCCCACCCGGCGTCGTCAAGCTCCATTTACGACGGACGCGTTGCTCGACATCGCCATTCAAATTTCTCAGGGGCTGGAAGCCGCGCATGAGAAGGGCATCATTCATCGCGACATCAAGCCGGCTAACATTTTTCTCACTGACAAAAGCGTAGTGAAGATTCTGGATTTTGGACTGGCGAAGCTGCTTGAGCCAAGTCAGGAGATGGCCCGGTCGGCGACGACCGATACTCGAGGCGACCTTCCGACGCCAACCGGCCTGGTCCAGGACACTAATCTTACCCGCATCGGTACCGCCGTCGGCACGGCGGCGTACATGTCTCCCGAGCAGGTGAAGGGCGGACAGGTGGACGCGCGTACCGACCTTTTTTCCTTCGGCGTTGTCTTGTACGAGATGGCCACGGGACAACGCGCTTTCAATGGGGAAACGGAAGCTATCGTTCATGCCGCGATCGCCACGACGATGCCCGTTGCGGTGCACGAAGTAAACGCCACCCTGCCTCCCGGGCTAGAAGCGATCATCAACAAGGCGATGCAGAAGGAGCGCGGGCAGCGCTATCAGTCGGCCGCGGCCATGCGTGCCGATCTCGAAGGCCTAAAGCGGGTTTCCGAAGCCTCCACGCCACTGCCGCTGCCGCCGGAGCCGCCCAGGCCACCGGTGCGAAGAAAGCGACGATTTGCAGTGGCACTCCTGGTGTGCGCCGCCGTCGGAGTTGGCGTCTACTTGTTACGGCCAAAGAAGATCAACGACATTGTGCTGGCCGACTTCACCAATTCAGCCAGTGATCCCGTTTTCAGCGACTCGCTCAACACGGCCCTACGCGTGGAGTTGGAGCAAACGCCGTTTCTCAACCTGCTGGCTCCGGACAAAGTGCGTGGCACATTGAAGCAGCTGAACTACGGGGAGAGCGAAAAGTTGACGCCGGAGCTGGCCCGGGAAGTCTGCCGCCACAGCAACAGCAAGGCGGTGGTGGCCGGAAGGATTGTGGACGCCGGTAATCGCTATCGCATCGAACTGGATGCGACCGACTGCCAGACGGGCAAGACGTTGGCAAAAAGGCAGGTAGAAACAGCGGACCGCAACCAGGTTGTGAACTCCCTCGGTAAGCTCAGCTCACAATTACGGGGCGACCTGGGCGAGCCGGGAAGCTCTTTGCGAGCGTTCAGCCAGCCGCTAGAGCAGGCCACCAGTTCCTCTCCAGAAGCGTTGCAAGCTTTCACGAGCGGTCTCGAACAGAGACTCCAGCGAGGCGACATCGCAGCCCTGCCTTACTTCAAACGTGCGGTGGAGCTGGACCCAAAATTCGCCGAAGCCTATGCGGCCATGGGGATCGGCTATCGCAACATTGCAGAAGCCAAGTTAAGTATTGAAAACCTCAGAAAAGCTCACGAGCTGCGGGACCGGCTCACTCAGCGTCAGCGGTTTAGCGTCGATGGCGCGTATTCTGCATTGGCGACTGGTGATCTCCAGAAGGCGGTGCAAACCTTTGCCGAGTGGGCCAGGATCTATCCTAAAGACCCGATCGCTCGCTACCGTCTTAGCGCTTCTTCGTTGGCCCTCGGGCAACTCGAAGAGGCTGCGACGCAAGCCCGAGAGTCTATCCGCCTAAGACCCATGGCCGCTGCTTACACCAACGAGGTGTCTGCCTATTTAAAAATGGACAAGCTGGATGAGGCCAAACGGGGACTCGATGAAGCGCAGGCCCTCCACATTGGTAGCAGCCTGCTGCCCATTGGCCGGTACATGTTAGCCTTCCGAAAGGGCGATCAGGCTGCCTTGGAGAACCTGGTGAACTCTACCGTAGGACCGTCCCGAGGAGGGTTGCTGTGCCTCCAGTCCTACACGGAGATGTTCTATGGACGCGTAAACAAGGCCCGCGGGCTACTGCAACAAGTGGTAAATCTGGCCAGCCAGGAGGGCCATGCAGACTCGGCCGCCAACTGCATTCATGCGAATGGTTTGCAGGAGGTCGAAGTCGGAAATGCAGCGCAAGCGCAGCAGCAGGCGGCCGCAGCCCTCGCGCTGAGTGGCGGGCGCGATGCCCGTGCCAGCGTGGCGCTAATCCTGGCGCGCGCGGGGGACGTGGCCGGGGCACAAAAGCTGGCCGACGAACTCGCTCAAGAGTACCCGCAGGATACGATGATCCAAAACTATTCGCTGCCTACGATTCGCGCGGCCATCGAACTGCAAAAGAACAATCCCGCCAAGGCCATTGACATTCTGACGGCGGCGGTTCCCTACGAGATGGGTTTCGCGTCGTTCGAATATTTCTATCCCGCCTACGTTCGAGGTAACGCTTACCTCAAGGCGGGTCAGGCACAACAGGCGGCTGCGGAGTTTCAGAAAATGCTCGACCATCCCGGCATAATGGAAAACTCTGTGCTTGGCCCACTGGCCCACTTGCAGCTTGGCCGCGCCCAGGCCATGGCTGGTGACAAAGGAGCCGCCCGTAAGTCCTACGAGGACGTCTTCGCGATCTGGAAAGATGCCGATCCCGACGTTCCAGTGCTGCAACAGGCGCGAGCCGAGTACGCAGCACTTCATTGAAGTGGTAGCCGGTTGTCGCGGCTCCCGCCTTCGCAACGGTTGTGGTTTATCCTTCTTCTTCTTCCTGCCACTGCCATCCGCAACTCAGACAACGCCAGTGATGCGTTCGCGGTGTGTGTGGCTCAGGAAATGGAATGGCTGCCGACCAGAGGGAGACCTGATGCGGATTCCCATGGGTAATCTCTCGAATCTCCAGAGACTCGCATTCCGGGCAGCACGGAACCTCTTCCATCTCCTCGTCTTCGTTCTCTCTCGCGTCTGGCTCGAAGCCATCGAGAATCTCTAGCGCGCGGACGACCTGATGTTCCGGCACCTGCAGACGAATGCCCCCAAAGGCCGCGCCCATGTGCCAATTAATGGCATGCATGTGTTCGTCACAAACGAAGACGGAGACCCCCTCTGAGGAAAGCTTGCCCTGCGCGACCTTGGCCTCGCCCAGGCTGAAAAACTTCGCAATAGTGATTAGTTCTTCCGGCATTGCCGATTCCAGAAGCGTAGGCTAGCTTTCGGCTCGAGTCAATTGCGGCAGATGTACTCGCTGGCTGTGCTCGGCGATGGCCTCCACTATCCGTGTCGCCACCGCTAGTGCGCGACGGCCATCTTCCAGCGTGACCTCGGGAGTCGAACGCTCGCGCACTGCGCGCAGGAAGGCGATCAACTCCGCCCGTAGCGGCTCTTGTGACTCGACAGCGGGCTTGAATGGCGCGATGTTGGGAAGCGCACCAGCGGCCAAGTCGGCTGGATTGAACAGGTTCAAGGCATCGGCATCGGGCGCGGCGTGGTCGATGGTCAGCACCAGCACATCCTGCCGCGAATAGTCCACCGAGATGTACTGGCGGGGCTGAAAAAAGCGCAATTTGCGCACTCTTTCCGTGCTCACCCGGCTGGCCGTCAAGTTGGCCACACAGCCGGATTCAAACTCGATGCGGACGTTGGCGATGTCCGTCTTCCGCGAAAGGATGGGCAAACCAACAGCGCGAATTTCTTTTACTGCGGACCGCGCGAAGGTCAGCACAATGTCAATGTCGTGGATCATCAGATCGAGTACGACGTCTACATCCAGTGAGCGTGGTGTAAAAACACTGAGCCGGTGCACCTCGAAGAACATCGGTTGTGTCAGCAGAGGCAGAGTCGCCCGCACCGCCGGGTTGAACCGCTCGAGATGCCCAACCTGCACTATGCAGCCGTAGCGCTCGGCCAATCCGATCATCTCGTCGGCCTCTGCCAGATTTGCCGTCACCGGCTTTTCCACCAGAATGTCAATTCCTTTGGCCATCAGTGGACGCGCCACGTCCAGGTGAAAAGCAGTCGGAACAGTCACCGAGGTGGCTTGCACGCCCGCCTGGATCAGCTCCAAGACGGAAGGAAACGCGAACGTGCCGAATTCCTTCGCGACCGCCTGCGCCAGGGCAAAGTCGGCATCCACGACGCCAACCAGCTCCACGTTCTGCTTTGATTCGGACTGGAGATGGCGATAGACGCGCGCGTGATTGCGGCCAAAGGAACCGACGCCGATGACTCCGACGCGCAGTCGTTCACTGGGCTTTGGCATATCTGGGATTATCGCCCGTTGGCGCGAGCCATGAGGTTTGGGTTACTGCTCCGATGACTACCCGTGCTGCGCTTCGCCACTTTCCGGGGCAGGCTCCGGCTCTGGCACGTAGTTATTCACCATGTCTTTCAGTTCTTTGCTGGGCTTGAAAAAGGGGATCTTCTTTGCCGGCACTTCGACCCGGTCGCCGGTCTTGGGATTGCGTCCCACGCGGGGCTTGCGTTGGCGGGTGCGAAAGCTCCCGAAGCCACGGATCTCAATCTTGTCGCCGGCGCGCAGCGACCGCACCACGCTCTCGAAAATAGTTTCGACGATGACTTCGCTGTCCTTCCGAGTGAGTTCCGCCAGCCGAGAGACTTCGTCGATCAGGTCTGCTTTGGTCATCTCGAACGCCCCTTCTTACGAAACGAATAGCCTTAGTAGATTGGCACAAACGGATACTCTCAAATTACGGGAACGTTGGCAAGCCTAAGTTTTCCTTGGAGTTCCGTGCGCCCTGCTAACGCCAGCTTTACCTTATCGCTGTGACCGCACGCCTCGCGTTACTTCCATAGGTAGTAGAAACCTACGTTAGTCTCCATCAGCTTGGCGCGATTAGGCAGGTACCCGGAAACATCGCCGAACAGCAGGTCAAGTATGCTCTTGCGCTCCTTTTCAGGATGTACCACAGTTGGCTCGCCTTTGATGCCCACTGACTTCGCGGTGTCTTCAATCGCCGCCCGAAAATCGCCGATCTGGTCTACCAACTTCAGCGGAAGTGCCTGCTCGCCAGTCCACACTTTGCCGTCGGCCAAGGCGCGCACTTCGTCGTCCTTCATGTGGCGTCCGGTGGCCACGTTACGGATGAACTGCACGTGCATGTTGTCAATTAGGCCTTGCAGGTAAGCGCGCTCGGCTGGCGTCAGGTCACGGGTCGGCGAGCCGGCATCTTTGAATTCACCGGCCTTTAGGGTGATGTCCTTCAGTTTTGCCCACTTCATCAGCTCTTCGTAGTTGACCCACTGCGCGATCACGCCGATGGAGCCCACAATGCTGGCGTCGTCAGCGAAGATCTTGGTGGTGGCCGAGGAAACGTAGTAGGCCCCACTAGCCCCAACGGTCTCGATCGAAGCCACTATGCGTTTCTTTTTTTGATCGCGGACGCGCAATACCTCGCGATAGATTTCCTCCGAGGCCGCAGCGCCACCTCCCGGCGAGTTTACGTGCAGGACAATGGCTTTGATGGAGTTGTCGTCGGCATATTTCCTAAGCTGTTCGACGACCTCTTTCGGCGTGATAATGACGCCCTCCAGGTCCACAACAGCAATCTTGTCTCCGAAGCCGCCGAATGTGTCCTTCTGCTGTGAGCGGACCGTGAAGTACACCAGCGCAAAGATGCCAAGCAGGAAGAGGAAGAAAGCTCCACCGCCAAGCAATACCCAAAGAAATACGCGAGACCGCGGTTGCTCGGTCATAAGGAGAAGCCAGTTTAGCAGAAGCAAGTCCGCAGCGAGCACACGTTGGCGCGGTTTGAAGAGCATCGCCCACAGCCGTTTCAAGCGGGCTCCAGGTGTGTCCTTAGTGAAAAATGGTCGCGAAGAACGCTCCCACACTGCTGAAGAAGCCGTGCTTTTGCCGCTTGGCAGCAGTGTCCGGTGCTTTCGGCTGCCCGCTATTCTTACTCGCAGGTGGAGGCAGGACCACAG
>Ga0335085_10010689_pt1 | contig 13695 bp, 9 predicted proteins | sample Lox_Sample_45_FD_206712 | JGI IMG/M metagenome (GOLD analysis project Ga0335085, IMG submission 206712) | Soil microbial communities from Loxahatchee National Wildlife Refuge, Florida, United States - Lox_Sample_4.5 | ecosystem: Environmental > Terrestrial > Soil > Wetlands | place: USA: Florida...
TTCTGGGTGAGCTGCAGTAGTTCGTCGTAGCGTTCGAGATGCAACAGATCGTAACCGAGGTAGACAATCACGTCCCGGTCGGCCGGCAGTTTTTGGATGACCTGCCTGCCCACGTCAGCGGAGCGCTGATATTGTTTGGTCCAGGTTAAATAACGCTCTTCTTCCCGCATGAGGTGGGGTTCCTGCCGCATGGTATCGCTGGCACGAGCCAGCCATTCCCCAGCCAAAGGAAAATGATGACTCTCGATGGCCGCATTCATGCCGCCGGCCACGATGAGGCTGTTGTGCGGCGCCAGTTCAAAGCCTTTGCGATAGAACGACTCCGCCTTGGCAAATTCGTGGTGAGCGGTGTACATGTCTCCCAGAGACAGGTAGGGCTCGTAAGACTGCGGATAGGCAGCGGCCAGCCGCTGGAAATATTTCTCCGCATCTTTATCGTGGCCGGTTTCGCGGGAAACATAGCCGAGCGCGGTCAGCGCCGCCCGGTTGTTCGGATCAATATCGAGCACTTTGCGATAGGCGGCAGTTGCATCCACCGGATGCCCCGACTTCTCGAGTAGATCCCCCTGCAGTTGGAGCGTGTTGGGATCCTTTCCATTCAGTGCAAGGGCTTCCTGCACATCTTTCTGCGCAGCGGCCAGGTCGCCCAAATTCAGATTGATCAGAGCCCGAAGACGGAGGAAGTCGGCGCGGCCGGCTCCTTGTTCGTTCAAGGCATCGATCTGCGACTTTGCCGTTTCCAGTTGCTGGTGGGCCGCGGTTTGATCCTGAAGACTGCGATCAATTTCCGCTAAGTTCATGTGCAGCTGGATACCGTAAAGCCGGCCTTCGGGAGGCGCCTCCGGCAAGTGATCTACGGCCGCCGAATATTCCTGGAGTGCGTCCTGATAGCGATCCTGCAGCAATGCGATCTGTCCACGGATTGCGTGCAGGTGGTAGTTTTCCGGGTCAACCGCAGCGGCCCTTTTCAGGAACGGCTCCGCGGCATCGGCATCCCCCACTGTTACCTCCGCTTGCGCGGCCGAGAGCTGCAGAGCTGCATCTTTAGGCGCATCGTTGGCAGCCTGCGAATAGAGCTTGGCGGATTCTTCCCGCTTGCCGTCTAGCTGGTAGGTATAGGCCAGTTCGGCGGTTACGTCGGGCGTTTTGTTGCGCAAGGATTTAAGGGCAGCGATGGAAGCCGCATAATTCCCCGTCTCGCGGTAGAAACCTGCCAAAGCCCGTTGCAGATCGGGGTTATCGGGACTGCGTCGCTTGGCTGCTTCCAGGTAATGGTTCGCCCGGTCCATCTGGTTCATGTGCTCATAGGTAAGGGCCAGCAGCAGTTCGGTGCGGGCATCGGGTTGGGCCTGCTCTGCCCGGCCTAACGTACTTGCCGCCTCATCGTATTGGCCGGATTGCAAAAGTATTTCGCCCAGCACGCGCGCATCTTCACTGCGTCTCGGATCGGCGGCGAGCGTGCGCGTTAAGAGCTTTTCTGCCTCGTCGCGGCGGCCCATCTTGCTGTAGGTTTGCGCGAGACCGGACATCCCTTCAAGCGAAGAAGGAGTGATTCGTAACCCCCGATTGAAGGCATCCGCCGATAGTTGCAATCTCCCGGCAAGGCGGGCGGAGTAGCCAAGCAGAAACCAAAGCTGCGCATCGTTCGGGGCGGCTTGTGTAGCGCGCTGCGCGTAGTCGGTCGCGGCCGTATAGTTATGGTTGCGCAGTGCTTCCTCGGCTGCGTGGGCAAGCCGGGCGTTTTGAATATTGGATCCCCACCCCAGCGACTTCTGGGAATTGGGTTGTGAACTCTGCGGTTGGCTGGAATCTTGCCCAACCTTGTAGGTCTGACCGCAAACCGGCAGAGCGAACATCACAAGAAACCACGCGCACGTCTTTGGGCCAACATAGCGGCAGCTCAAGGATTCACAGCTCCTATGGATGTCCCCGATTTGATTCGGACTTTGATTCCTATGTTGTTTTAGAGAATTGACAGTACCTGGATACCGAAAAACCCTTAGTGAGCAACCCACACGAAACCAATTGCAATCGAAAGGTCGCCACGGAGGAAACCCTTGTACAAAGGTGAGTCCACGGGACCGGCATCGCGCCCGATTCCGATGTCCATAATCTTGCTGGTGGCTTTCGCAATTCACGCACCGCTGCTTCTGATGAAGCTGCCATTGAAGTCTTACGATGCGAACTTCCACATCTTTTTTGCATCGCACTATGCCAAACACTGGTTCGATCCCTGGAACGCCAAGTGGTATGCGGGCTTCTCCCAGACGACCTATCCGCCTTTGCCGCAACAGTGGCTGGCGCTGATTTCGCGGGTTACCGGATTGGACCTGGCATACATGCTGGTGCAGCTTGCTGCCATTTTGCTCTTGGCCGTCGGCGTGTACCGCTTCGCGCGGCTCTGGGTGGACCGCCGGGCTGCTTCCTATGCGGCGCTCGCCAGCGTTTTTGTGGGGGCCGAAAGCTTTCTCGTTTATTCCGCCGGCCAGTTGTCTACGACTTTCGCGGCGCCGCTTTATCTCAATGCGCTGCCGTTTATTTATGAGTGGCTTTTGCGTGGCAAATGGAGATCTCTGCTCAAAGGATCCGTTCTGGCGGTCGCAGCCGCTGCCGCTCACCATGCCACGTTGTTGTTTGGATCTTTTCTTTTTGCCTTGCCGGTATTGGCGCTTGCGTTTCTGGAGCGGCGGGAAGAGAGCTCAGCTTCAACCTCCGGCGTCATTAGTCGTACCATCGGCATCGTTGCTCTGGTGGGCGCGGCCATTGGCGCTGTCCTGCTGCCCTTTTGGATTGCGCTCTACAACTACCCGGTGACCCAGACCCCTATTCCTCATCCCAGCCGGGCCAACTATCTGCTGAGCCCGCAATGGGGCCTCAACTATTTTGTGATTCCCTACGGTGCTTTGATTCTGGCCTTGCCCTACATAGCCGTGAGGGGCTTCTCGGTTCGCCGTTTGCGGCCACTATTGTTTGGTTTCTGGCTCGCTTTCCTGCTCGGCCTGGGGGGAACGACACCGGTCGCGAGCACGCTCCTGGGCCGTGCCTTCGAAGTTCTGACTATGGAGCGCTTCAGCTATTGGGCCACCCTGCTGGCTTTGCCTTTCATCGGACTGCTGGCGGAGGAGTTGATTGACCGTTTCCGAATGCGAGCCGTGGTTGGGCTGGTTGCCGCCGGAGCCGTTACTTGTGCCCTGGCGGTTTCCTGGTCCACATACCATCCCGCGGACGCAGCGAACTTCAGTGTCAGCTCTGTTGCTGCTTGGCTGAACCGGGACGGGCATGACCGCTATCGCTACGTGACCCTCGGCTTCGGCAACAAAATTTCTCGACTCGCCGTATTGACGGACGCGGGCAGCGTAGACGGAGAGTGGAATTCCGGCCGCATGTTGCCCGAGTTGACGCAGAACGGCGCCGGCCCGCTCACTAGCTCCAAGTACTACGGTGAATCGGGACTCAATGCTCTGCGCGCAATCCTCGAGCATGCCGACCGCTACGGGTTGAAGTGGGTGCTGGTGCGTGATCCTTATTACGAGCCGCTGCTGGTCTTTGCAGGCTGGCGCAGAGTAGACGACCTCGAAGATCGCACCATCACCATCTGGAGCAAGGATGCCGTTCCCCCCGCGACGCCCATCAATGCGCCGCAAATGCCTCCGCCATGGCAAGGACTGATCTGGGGATTGTTGCCTATCGGCAGCAGCATTCTGGCGATTTTCCTTCTCTTCATTCCCGAATCACGGACGGTTGAACCACGGACGGTTGAACGACGGTCCCCACAGCCGGCAACCGCGGATGATCAGTTAGTCCTGGGGAGGTTGACCTAATGAGCACAAAATCCGCGGGACGTGCGGTCCTCCTTGCAATCTCGCTCGGCGTTGTTACGGTTGGCTTGATTGCCATCGGAACTATCTGGCCTGGGAAATCCGTGCTGGCTACTGCCGGGGTGAGTCAGCGCCGGCTCATCTATCCATCTACACCTCAGGCGTCGGTCGAAAATCTTATTGGGGAAATCGGAAGGCACGAGTGGCAGGACGCCTACTCCAATCTTGCGAACAAGTCCGAGTTTACCGAGCCGGAATTCGTTCAGGATTTGACCGGCAGTCATGGCGGCTTACGCACCTATGCGACGCTCGCGGGCTATGACATCAGCACGCAACACGCTTCCGCCGATAAAGCGCAGGTGCGGGCTACTTTGCGTTGGTCGACGGTTGTGGACACCTTTCAGGATGTCCGTGATCTCAACGTCGTCCGCACGGACGACAAATGGCGGGTTGCGTGGCCAATCGCCAGGCAGCCGAGAGTCGCTCCCCAGGTGATTCCAGTGAACTACCTGCGCTGGGACGTGATTTTCCGCGGAGCCGGGGACGATTGGGGAGCGCAGGATGTGGAATCTCCACACGTTCGCATCGTCGATATGCACCCGGCGGACCGCGCCAGCCAGGGAACCGTGATTCTGGGAGAACTGCTGAATGAAGATGTAGTTCCTGCCTATGTGACGGTGAAGGCGACGCTACTGGCCAAAAATGGCTCCAGCCTGGACAGCGAGAATGCTTTCGACAAGATGTCGCATATCCTGCTTCCGAAACAGATCACTCCTTTTCGCATCGATTTTCCCAACGTGCGCCTGTCGCAAGTGGATAGCGTGCGCATGGAGCCGAGTTCCAGTTTGGTCAGCGCCTCAGCCGATCCGGTGGTCGAGATTGAGAATCAAAAACTGCACCCAGTGCCCGACTTCTCGTTAACCGGCGACCTCGTCAATCAAAGTGGGCAGGCCGTGGGCATCGCTCATGTTCTGGCGACGTTTTACGGCAGTAATGGAGACCTGCTATGGGTATCGGACGGGTACGCCGACCGGGCGCTGCTTCCTCAGATTCCAGTTCCGTTCACGGTTTCCGTTCCCCCGGATCTCGGAAGCAAGATCGTCAACTATCGTGTAATCGCCAGTACCTATAGCGAGAACCGTCTTCAATGAATCGGAAACTGGGATTGCCGACATTGGCTGCCTTTCTGCTTATTGCCCTGCATAGTGCAACCGCGCAGGATGGAGATCTGCGGATTCCCAAAATTGTGGAAGCCGGCAGCAGTCTTACTATTCCTTCCAGCGGCAATGTTGATGGCGTCCTATACGTCGTCGGCCCGGGCAACGTGCTGCGTCGCCCTGTGCGACCCGGAGAGTCCGTTACCCTGGAAGCCGCCGATACCTCCAACGCCGGGCACTATCTCGCTTTGCTGGTGGCTGGATCGTCCACCCAGAAGGCAGAGTTCGATATTGTGGCAGCTCGCCAGCCGGCCTCGCTGAGTTTTCTCGCAAAGCCCTCGCGCTTGCCGATCGATCAGCGCGATGGAATCAGCGGCGTGGTGTACGTTTTCGACTCGTTCCACAACCTGATCCTCGATCCCTCGCAGGTGTCTTTCCACCTGAATGCACCCGATGGCGCAAAAGCTCGAACAGCTACGACTCATAATGGAGTGGCATGGACCAAGATGGATTCCTCGGCCAAGCCGGGCGTCGTCAATTTTCAAGCGGAGGTTGGAGGCGTCCATGAAACGAGAGTTGTCCAGCAGGTTCCGGGTGACCCGTGTACCCTCCGGGTGAATGCCCGGCAGGCGGGATCGCGCATCACTTTGGAAACCGACCCGGTGCGTGATTGTCATGGTAACTCCCTGCCCGACGGCACCGTGGTTACCTTTACCGAAACGAAAAACGGCGCGCCCGCGGCCACCGTCGATGCCCCACTGAAGCATGATGTCGCGCGTACGGAAATGCCAGCCTATCCAGGCGCCGTCGTTTCGGTGGCGCTTGGAGTGGCGATGGGCAATGAAGTTCGCGTCGGAGGAGCAAGATGAGGGCGCTGGCCCATGCCGCATGGCGGCTCTCAAGTCGTTTGCCCCTCGTATTGTTGCTTCTGGTGGCGGCTTCTGCCTCCGAACCGGCCACCATACACGTGCAGCCAACCGATTCGGTAGGCCCCCGTCAACTCGAAAAGACCACGGAGCAGTCTGTTGTTCGGGACTACCTGAAATCCTGGCAAACCCTCGATGCCGCCATGGACAACAGTAACCCCGATCTGCTCAACGCCTACTTCGTTGGCCTGGCCAAGGACAAGCTGGCGAACACGGTTCGTGAGCAACGAAAGTTGGGAATCAACACTCGCTATCGCGACCGTGCTCACGACATCCAGATAACTTTCTATTCCCCGGAGGGATTGTCCCTTCAGTTGGTCGATACGGTGGATTACGACGTACAGGTCGTAGACCACGGCAAGACGCAGCCGGCTCAGCGGGTAAGGGCGCGATACGTCGCAGTTTTGACGCCCACGGAAATGAAATGGAAAGTGCGGATTTTTCAAGCGGAGCCTCTCAGGTGATTTTGTTCCGGGCATCGCCCATTACCGTAGGAAATCTAAGGCATACCCCGATTGCATGAGAGGGGTAAGTCGAGTTCAATAGGAGGCTACAAGGAGCATTCCATGATCTCGGTTGTGGCGCCGATTTACAACGAAGAGGAAATCATAACGCTGCTGCATGACTCCATCGCGGACGCCATGGAAAACGTTGACGAAAAGTGGGAAGTTGTCTACGTCAACGATGGATCGAAGGATTCCTCTTTGGAGTTGTTGCGGAATTTGCAGGCAACGGATCCTCGGATTGTAGTCGTGGAGCTCTCGCGAAACTGGGGTCACATGGGCGCGCTCTGGGCGGGAATGCAAACCGCCCGGGGAGACGCCGTCATTCTGATGGATGGCGATCTTCAGGATCCGCCCGAGGTCTTGCCCGAGTTCGTGCAGGCCTGGCGTAACGGGGCTCAGGTCGTCTCCGCAGTGCGGCGAAGCCGTAAGGAAAGCCGCAAGTTACTCGCCTTCCTGTTTCCCTTGTTTCATCATCTCCTGGGAAAGCTGTCGGACTATCCCATCCCCCTCAACTCTGGAATCTTCGGTCTCCTCGATCGCCAGGCTCTCGATTCCATTAATTCGTTACAGGAATGCAATCGCTATTTACCGGGATTGCGCGCCTGGGTCGGCTACCGGACGGCGATCGTTCAATACGATCGCAATGACCGCGCTGGCGGCGAAGGGAAACTCACCTTCCTTTCCCGGATTAAGTATGCGATGGATGCGATCACCAGCTTCAGTTACAAACCGCTACGGTTGAGCTTTGCACTTTCGTCTCTGGCTGTGACCTTCTCAATCGTCCTGGCCATTCTTGCCGCCGTATCGCACAGCTCATCGGTCGATTTGTTCGGCATCATGGCTTCGGTATTTTTTGTCGGCGGGCTCCTGTTGCTGTGTGTCGGGATTATCGGCGAATACGTGGGACGCGTCTACGATGAGGTGCGGCGCCGCCCGCTCTCTCTCATTAATCATGTGTATCGGGAGACCGCACAGTATGCACAGCCGATTACCAGGCTGCAAGGCACGCGGAGCGGGGTCAACGGCAACGCCGAGAAGATCTATCCGGCAGCCTGAGAACTACTGACCACTACTTGCCAGAGATTGGGATGGGCATTTGGCCAATCCGCGCTCAATCGCTGTGCCCTCTTCGTAGTCGTTCCAGGTGGCGATCAACAGAAAAGGAAGGGGATGCTCGTCCGAGTAGTATTCCCTGGAAACGCTCATAGTATCGTTCAGCGTTTGTCCGCATCGTTGGGACATGTGCCGGTTCAGGCTCCACGATGCTTTGCTGTCGTCGAAACCGGGCCAGGCGCCGCCAACAGCAATCTTTTCCGGGTATTTTGACTTCATCTCGGTATAGAAATTACGTAAATAGTCTTCGCCCCAGTTGCTGCCGTCGGGCGCCCATCCTCTATGCCCGGGATTCACCCACGCATAGAAGCCGTCAAAGGCGGCGGCGTAAGGAGTGCTCCGGAACTCGTAGATAAGCAGGGGTGCCGGATCCCAGTTGCTGATTGCGCTGCGAACGCGATTCCAGTCAGTCCGGCCGCTTTTCGGAAAGATGAAGATCATCGGCCGGCCCTCATATTCCAGGTAGGCCGATCGCCCGGGCGAAGTCTGTGCCAGGTAACTCTGATGGAACTTATCGAAATCGGCCAGCGTGTCTTCGGTTACGTGGCCGTTGTCCTTTTCCGTCTCGTCGTACATCATCGCGACCTGGAAATGCTTTTGCGCGGCGGTCGACTGGAGTAAAGCATAACTGCGGTCTTCAAAAGGCTGGCGGTAACCGTACCAATCGATGACGAACCCCGAGATCCCCATCCGTTTGGCTTCATCCATCTGTTTATCGATGACCACCGGATCCTGCGTCGAATAGCCGACCGAAATGTGCTGGGGACTCCCAAACCAGGGTTCGTATACAGCGAGAGTTTTGGTTCCGTCGGCTCCCTGGGGAACGTTCTCGCGGAGGGCGCGCCGCAGGTTCGTATGTGTGCAGCCCTGCAGCAGAAGCACAAACACTACTGCCAATGCAGGTTTTAGACGCTCTGCCATGGTTTGCCCAGGTTAGAGTCATTGCGGCGGTCCCAGGTTGTTTGTCTTCCAGGTAGTCTTCCCCGCCATTTCCAGCATCTGAGCAACTGCCGCATGACACCTGCGGCAGGGTCGTGGAGCGCTGCGCCGTCTTAGATAAGAAGCGATGTAAACGTCCATTCATGATCCAACCGCCCGAACCCGTCCCGCATGTTTAGTTCTGAGCCAAAGACCGCCCGCGCGCGCGTTCTTTCCGGGAGCGCAGTCCTGCTCACAGGCTCCGGCCTGGTAACCGGGATTAATTTTGCCTACAACGTGGCCGTGGCCCAATTTCTGGGCCCAGCCGGTTTTGGCCATGCCACTGCGGTCTACACCATTCTCATCCTGCTTTCGGCGGTCACGCTGTCTTTCCAGATAGTCTCGGCGAAACTTGTTGCGCAGCAGGATTCAGCGGAAGCCAAAAGCGCGGCCTACCGTTCGCTACACCGGCCGGCCTGGGTTTGTGGTATTGCGCTTGCCCTTCTCTTGCTCCTGTTTCGCAACGTGATCTCGCAATACCTCAACTTGCCCAGCCCCATCTTGGTCAGTTTGCTGGCGGCCGGAGTGGCCTTCTATGTTCCACTGGGCACTCGCCGAGGATACATCCAGGGTGCGTGCAGCTTTCGAGGCCTGGCCGTTAACCTCATTCTGGAGGGATTTGTTCGTCTTGTCGGGTCGCTCATCCTGATCTTTCTAGGCCTGGGCGTTCCCGGCGTCATCGCGGCCAATGCTGCCGCCATCATGGTTGCCTATGTCTTCGCCATCCACAAGCTGCCTGTGGGATTGTCCTCCGACCTGCACGTAGCATTTGCATTTCGCGAAGGCCTTCAGGCCATTGTCTTTTTTGTCGGGCAGGTGGCAATCAACAATTGCGACATCATCGTCGTGAAGCACTTCTTTTCCCCCGCCTATGCCGGTTTATACGCGGCCATCGCTCTGGTGGGGCGCGTTGTGTACGCTTTTTCCTGGGCGGTCATCTCAACGATGTTCCCCATCTCCGCGGGGAACCGCAGTACAGAACGGCGCAGCCACGGCATTCTGGCAACGTCCGCGATTTTGGTTTTTGTGATTGGCTCACTGCTGACGTTAAGCCTAAGGCTTGCACCGCCCGACTTGTGGACGCTGATTTTTGGCTCCCGGTTCGTCGAAGCCCACGGCCATAGCATTGCCTCTCTGCTCGTTCTGTATGCGGCGACAACGACGGTGTACTCGTTGAGCGTGGTGATCATCGCTTATCAGATGTCTTACAAGATTGCCAATACCGGCTGGGTGCAACTGGCATTTAGCGTTGCCCTGGTGGCAGGCATGTATCGTTTTCATCAATCTTTGGAACAAGTGATTCAGGTGCAGTTGGTAATGATGATCAGTTTGCTGGCGGTTGTAGCTGCGCCTTTCCTGATCGCCCGGGTTCGGCCGAAAACCGCAAGGGGGAGAAGTAAGATGTCTGTACAGGGGGAGTTGAGGAGGATTCGGCCAGTCGCCGAGAGCGAGGTGATTGCGGAGTTCTTGAAGAACGACTTCCATAATCCGGAATTCGAAAACTATCAGGATAATCTCGGAGAGATTGTCGAGACACCCAATTTCGAGGACGAAAGCGCCAACGCCTTGCGAAAAGCGCTCTTGTTTATCCGGCACGGCGCTCTTTGGAGGGAATTGCCCGCGCCTACGGCATGGTACGAGGTGCAAGTTAGCCAGGCAGACTTAGGGCGGATACGGGTGTTTCCCAGGGCTCAATGGAGAAAGCTGGCCCGCGGAGACTACGCCCTGCCGAAAATCACCGAGCGTCTGGCGGCCGCCGACTATCGGGATATCGCGGAAGACGCGTTTCTCTCGAAGATCCAGAATTTGCGTGCTCAGGTGCAGCAAGGATTTGCGGGTGGCGCAGTGTTGCTGATTGGCCTCAGCGAAAAGGGGCCGTTTACCGTGCTCGACGGCAATCACCGGTTGGTGGCCGCCACGCTGGTCTCGCCGGAGGCTCTGCGGCAGTTCCGTTTTTTCTGTGGAGTGTCCGCCAGAATGGATAACTGCTGTTGGTACGAAACGAATACCGCCACTCTCATGCGCTACGGCTTCAATCTGCTCAGAAATCTCATACGTGATCCGGAAGCGGAACTTGAGCGTTTGTTGCAGAGCTCATAGCGGATAAGAAGGATGCGTTGGACTCTGGCTATCAAACTTTTTTTCAGTCAACTCAGCACGCGCGAGAACAAACCCGGCAGGAGATTGCTCTGCCCGAGGCACGAACTCGTGAATTCGCAGGAAGGCAAAACCTCGCTGCCTCGCGGACAAAGAATTCCTGTCGAAGAAACTGCTTTAAGCGCTGACTTTACTATGCCGCGCGGGCAGATTGCTGCTGGGGGTCCGAATATGTCGAAATCTGCAACGGGCTTCGGCAGTTAGGATAGTTTGGGCAGGCATAGTACGTCGTCAGAAGCGACGTCTTGAGTACGAGCTTGGCTGAGCAGCGGGGGCAACATGGTGTCTGACTCATTCCTTCATTGAAGTATTCCTGCCCCAGCTAATCAATAGGGGAATTGCGGTAGAAATACCCTGGCATTCCGTTAAGGGACCCTCGCCCCTTGCAGATAAGCAAATCCCGGCTTGGAATAGGAAAACGGATGCGAAACACCCGGCAGACCGGTCGAATCTGCCAGCGCGGTTTGGTGGACCTGGTCGGGTTCGAACCGACGACCTCTTCCATGCCATGGAAGTAAGGTAGCAGCCGGCCATTGATTTTTAAAGGACTTACGACCGGCGGAGTCGGCCAAAACCGGCCCAAAAGACGCTATTTGCTACCAAATTGCTACCAAAAATCATCAACCGCGGCAAGTGGGTTTCGAGGGCTGCATCGTGGGGGAGCAGCCCTCTTTTCAAATTCGGAGTTGGCGAGTACGAGTGTGGGACGTTAGCGAAACTTGCAAACAGTGCCGATCTCCCGGGAAGCCTTATGCACCTGCCTTGGGCGCATAAACACCCGCTCTAAACGCTCTGCTCGTTCTGAGCACTTCTCGAAAAAACAAATAACTTGGGAGTCTGCTCTTCGCTCAAAACAGATCTCTTCCAGTGACCCGAGGAACAACCGGTTCGTTCTCAGGTTCTCGCCCCCAAGCGTAAGGAAAAACGGGGAACGTTCCAGGCACTTGTTCCTATCTGATATGCTTCGTGCTGCATCATTTATGATGCAAACATTGCTACTCATTTTTGTTTGAGAATTGGAAAGACGGCGTTCTCTTGAGCGCCGGTGATTGATGGCTTGTGGCTGCGGAAAAACCTGCTGGCAAATTACGGAAGCTGAATCCCGGCGGCGCGGAGAAGCCAACACAGATTGGCTCGGGGATGAACTTCCCTGTCGCCAAGCTGATCGAGCTTCTGGAGCCAGCGCAGTGGGAAGAATTCACGGAAGAATGGGCGACATCGCTCAAATCCTATAAAGATGTTGAACGCTGGTCCGGTCCCGGCGATATGGGCCGCGACATCGTTGCTTTCACCACCGACAAAAAGTATGACGGACCGTGGGATAACTACCAGTGCAAGCGCTATGCCCTGAAGTTACAGCCGAACCATGTATGGGTTGAGTTCGGCAAGATGGTCTATTACACGTTCAAAGGCGAATTCCCGCCGCCAGCGAATTACTACTTCGCCGCATCGAAGGGCGTAGGGCTGAAACTCCAGCGTCTTCTCTCTAATCCGAAAAAGCTGCGCGAGGAGCTGACAAGAAATTGGGATGCCCACTGCAAAACCAGCATCACCGATACTGAGGAAGTTAAGCTCGAAGGCCCGCTGTTCGATCACCTGAAAACATTCGACTTTACGATCTTCAAGTACAAGACCGTGGTGCAGCTTGTCAGCGGCCACGCGAATACGATTTTCCATACGCGCCGGTTCGGCACAGCCTCATTTCCAGACCGCCCGGCAGTCGAAGCGCCACCGGACGCGATACATCAGAAGGAAAGCCGCTACGTCGAGCAGCTTTTCGAGGTTTATTCGGAGAAGCTTTCGTTGCAGCTCAACAGCCCCGACCAACTCGTCGCGCATCCGGAGCTGGAGAAACATTTCAACAGGTCGCGCGAAGTCTTTTACTATGCAGAGTCGCTTCGCAATTTCCCGCGTGACAGCGTCGATCCGGGAGCGTTCGATGAAATCCGCGACGAAATTTATCACGGCGTCGTCAACACATACGAAATGGACTATGCCACCGGCTACAGCCGAATGGGGGCTACGCTCACGCAAGCTGGCAACCTGACGCCGAACTGCAACGCTCTCTGCATTCGCGTGCAGACGAAGGACAAGCACGGCATATGCCATCATTTGGCTAACGAAGATCGCTTCGTTTGGGTAAAGAAGAATGGCTGAGACAACCGAAACAGTCCGGACCTTCAATAGCCCGATCGAGACAGGGATACGTGCGCTCATCCTTTTAGCAGAGTCGTACCCGACGCGGATCGACCTGCAAAGGCTTCTTGAATTCGACTACATCATGGTCCACACCGGCGACGTGGACGGTCCGCCCAGCATCCACCCAGCATTACCGCTCCGCTCTGGCGAACTTCTCGTCCGCCGCGAGCTGATCGAGCGCGGCCTGATGCTCATGATCAGCCGCGGCCTTGTGACGCGACATGCGACACCGAACGGCTTCATGTATCAGGCCGAGGACGATGCCGGACCGTTCCTCGACGCTCTCGATGCCGAGTACCTGGCCGACCTCAAGGACCGGGCCACTTGGGTCGTGGAACGATTCCACGATATGGGTGACCAGGATATCCGTCTCATGCTGACCCGGGTTTACGACCAATGGTCGCGCGAATTCCAGATTCCGGAACAGCCGGGGCTATTCTGATGGCCTTCAACCCCCTGCAGCTCCGCTTCATCCGCTTCCTCGGTCCGGGGAAAGAACCCGTTGAATTTCCCTTCAAGTCCGGATTCAACATCCTCTATGGATCGAGCGACACCGGCAAGACGTTCCTCGTCGAGGCCCTCGACTTTATGCTTGGTGCCGGCGACGACCTGCGCGACATTCCCGAGCGCAACGGCTTCGACAGCATCCTGCTTGGCCTGAGCGCGCACGGCAAGGATTACACAATCCAGCGCAGCGTGAACAAGGGCGCCTTCCGTCTCTTCGACGGGTTGCTGAAGGAAGTTCCTGCCGACGACAAGCGCGCGAAGAAAATGTCGGCCGTGCACACGACTAAGAACTACAACAACCTGTCGCACTGGCTTCTCCAGCAGATCGGCCTCG
>Ga0335085_10010691_pt1 | contig 13694 bp, 12 predicted proteins | sample Lox_Sample_45_FD_206712 | JGI IMG/M metagenome (GOLD analysis project Ga0335085, IMG submission 206712) | Soil microbial communities from Loxahatchee National Wildlife Refuge, Florida, United States - Lox_Sample_4.5 | ecosystem: Environmental > Terrestrial > Soil > Wetlands | place: USA...
GGTCCTCGCGCCCTCGCCTCCTTGTTCCCTCAGCCCCTGTCTTTGTAGCGCCGGCCTCTGGCCGGCTGTCGTGCGGGCGTCTCGCCCGCACGGTCCTCGCGTCTTGGCCCCTCACTCCCCGCCTCCCCCACTTGCCTTTTCTCCCCATTCGGCGCTAACGTTTGCCTATCAACGTTCGTCGCACCCATGGGAGGCTCCCATGAACCGGCGTTTGCCCGCTCCCGAGAATTCCCCCCTCCGCCGATCCAGCAAATTCGGCCCGCCCCCACTCGCACACTCGCACAGAAATCTCCTCGCCTCCACGGCCTCCTTCGCCTCCGCTGCGTTGCTCATCGCCGCAGCTTCCTGCGCCCCGCTCCTTACCGCCCAGGCCATCACCATCGATACCGGCAGCGGCAAAGGCCCCGTCGCCACCGCTCCCAGCCAGGTTGACCGGCAATTTTCCCAGATCACTCCCACTCACGTTGACCTGCCCAAGGCCGAGCTCGACCCCAAGTCGCGCATCCTGCTCGAGCGCGACCTCCAGTCTGACCAGGGATTCGCCAATCGCCCCTTTCCTCGCGGCCACAAGGGCCTCACTCTGCAGGCCAACGGCAAGCTTGAGCCCGCCGGAGTCAGCTACCTCAACATGGTTATCAACGAGGGCCTCTCCGCCAAGCCCGGCACGCGCGTCGTCGTCACCAACATCAAGATCGACAAATCCCGCATCGTCCTCGACTTCGACGGTGGCCCCGACGCCAAGCATCGCTTCCTGCGCCACCTCCAGATCGGCCTCGGCGATCCGCAGATGGAAGACCCCGACATGGATCCCACGCTCATCGATCAGCAGGGCGATCCGGCCGGCTCGCGCGTCACGCTCGTCTTCCCCGGCTATGTTCCCCTGCTCACATCCGCCCAGGTCAAGCAGTTGCTCGCTCCGCTCATCTCCTTCGACGTCAAGTCGCCCATCCAGGCCTATACCGACACGCTGCCCAAGCCCCTCAAAGATGCCATCCTCGGCCACAAGGTGCTGGTCGGCATGAATACTGACATGGTGATGTTCGCCAAGGGCCAGCCCACCAGCAAAACGCGCGAGATGGATGGCCAGATGCCCTTCGAGGAGTGGATCTACGGCACGCCCCCCGAAGAAGTGGACTTCGTGCGCATCAACGGCAACCGCGTCATCCGCGTTGAGGTTGCCAAAGAAGGCCGCCCCTTGCAGATCTTCACCGCGGACGTGGTCTCTCCCATGCTCATGGCCGCCGGAACCCCCGAGCTGGCCGAGACCAAAACGCGCACCATCAGGGAAGGCGACGTCCAGATCGATCCCAACACTGAAGCGCCCGCCCCGCCGCCCAGCCTGCGCAATCCCGGCGAAAAACTGCCCACCGATAACCAGAACACAGGCGTGATGCGCCCCGTGCAATTCCCCAAGCCGCACCCCGATGAAATGCCGGGCACCGATCCTGACGAGCAGTCCACCACGCCACCCGCCAGCAAGCCGTCCAGCACGTCCGCGTCGCAGCCAAACGCGCAGCCAAACGCGACGGGCCAGCAGCCCGCTCCCGCCGGCACCGCGCCTCCCGCCCCCGCCCAGCAGCCGCCTGCCGGATCGAATCAGCTTCTGCCGGCGGAGTGATTTTCAAATCTTCTACGCATTTGCGCGCACACGGGATAAGCGAGATCTGACCTTAGCCCCCGGGGGACTCGCATGCGGGGCACTCGATCGTGCGAGTTTTGGGATAGCATGTTTTTTGTTCGCTCTCGGTGCATCGAATGAAGGCCACACGTAGAGAATTCCTGAAAAAAGCAACGGCAGTTTCGCTTCTGGCAGCGGCGCCCGCCGTTGTCTCTGAAACAGAGAACCCCGGGTCGCTGCAATCTCGCATCAGCAAAGCCGCGCTCGATCTCGGACTGCCGGGATTTGTTGCAGGCGTGGTCAGAGACGGCAGGCTCGACATGGTTCAGGCGGAAGGCTTCGCTGATCTCGAAAAGCGAACTCCGATGGCACGCGATCACATCTTTTACGTAGCATCCCTGACGAAAACCTTTACCGCCGTCATGATGATGCAGTACGTGCAGGAGAAGAAAATCTCCCTCGACGACTATGTTCTGGACTATCCATTCCTTTTCGTTGGCTTAACTCCGAACCGGCTGCTGACTCCAGACATTCGATTGAAGCATTTCCTCAGCCACACGTCGGAGGGAACCCCCGGCGATAACTTCGTGTACAACGGAAATCGGTACAACTTCGTCTACGGGGTCTTTGAAGCGATAAGCGGCAATACGCATCATTACGAAGCCTGTGCCCAGGAATTCAACAAGCGCATCGCCGCGCCTCTCGACCTCAAATCAACGCTGTCAGGTTATCCCACCGATCGGACTGATCCGCGCATTCCGCGGATTGTGACGACGTACCTGCTCGACAAAACCCATACCAAACCGGCGATCGATACGAGCGCGCCAGGCGCCACCACTCATTTCCCGGCGACCGGGCTGTTGACCACCGTAGACGACCTCGCTAAATATGTGACTGCGCTCGACCAGATGACGCTGCTGACGCAGGAGAGCTACTCCGCAATGACCCAGCCTTTCACGCTCAACGATGGCCGGAAGAGCCCATACGGGCTTGGCTGGAGCACGCAAGTGATAGGCGGCCAGCCCGTGCACTGGGCTTACGGTTATGGAGACTCTTATGCAGCGCTTCTCATTCGAATCCCAGGCAGGAAAACTTCATTCATCTTGCTGTGCAACTGCGGTGCTGCTTCTTCTCCGTTCCTTCTTGGTTACGGAAATCTTCTCACTTCTCCGTTCGCTGTGGCTTTCCTCAGGGATGCGTTACCAGGTGTAATTCGAGACTCAGACGACGCCTATGCCCAGGCGTTTCTTCAGCACTTCACCACGGCGCTTGCGGGCAGCAGTTCAGACGCGCCTCGCCGGCTGCTCGCGCAGTTGAATGCGGTGGACCCGGCACGATTCAGAAGAAGCGATCGCAGTTTGATCTATCTTCTCTCTGAGCTCTCCGGCCCATCGCTCGATCAAGAGATGGAGAGTCTAGTGAAAGCCTTCGATCTGTCGGGGGACTTTCACCCCGAGGTTGAGCTTGCCATTGCCGGCTTTTATCAAAGACAGGGCGCGCAGGATCGGTACGTCGCGCGGCTGCACCGGATAGCCGACACCCCCGGCTATGGCGAAGAGCGATCGACGCGCGAGGCTTGCACCAGGCTGGGGACGGCCTTGCTGGAACAGGGGCAGGAGATCGGCCGGAAATATCTCTGGATGGCCGTTGAGTACGGCCAGATTGTTGGCTCAACGGAGGAATCTCAGCAGGGCATCATCGCGAAGATGCGTCACTGACCCGCCTGTTTCCCTGCTCTCCTTGCGAGAGCATGAACACCGCATGCGGCTTCTCCATCTTCCTGATCCTGTTTTTCGGGCTTGGGCCTTCTGCCGGCTTTCGAGTAGGTCGCGATTCATCTCCCAACGAGCGCGCAGCGGAGGCAGATGCGGCGCGGCTTCTCCAGCTTCCTGATCCCGTTCTTCGGGCCTGGGCCTTCTGCCGGCCTTCGGGTAGGTCGCGATTCATCTCCCAACGAACGCGCAGCGGAGGCACATTGGGTAGGTCGAGGATTCATCCCCGACTGCCGCAACCGCCGCAACAAACAACCCGGGCCTTAGTCCCCGCCCATCCTGCTCGAACCAGCTCCTATCGGCCGACGCCGCCAGCGTCGCGACAAACCAGCTGGAATGAGATGCGAGCGCTGGTTGCGGGAGAAACGGGCGGTTATCATTTAGTAATCCGCGGACCCAAATTATGCGCCCACCGAAGAGTGAGCTTGAGCATGGCACTGACACGCGATAACCACTTCGTGCCACAGTTGTACCTGAAGAGTTTCGCCGCAGCCTCTGGCCTGGTTCGCGAGTACCGCACACTCGTCTCTCGCCCAAGCGTGCCCGTGTGGAAGACCGTCAATGTACGTGGGACAGGGTTCGAGAAAAACCTATACACGAGGATTGTGCGCGGAGAAGAAACGGACGACATCGAACAGTGGCTGAGTCGCGAATTCGAGTCCCCGGCCGGAGAGCCGTTTCAAAAGGTCCTCGCCGACGAGGAACTCACGCTCGGCGATTGGGAAATACTCGTTCGGTTTCTTGCGTCCCAAATCGTCCGAACCCCCGCGTTTCTTATAAAACACCTGCCAATCTGGAATCGGATCGCTCCATTGGTATTGGAGCAATCTCGGAAAGACGTTGAAGCTCGCCTGCGCGAGGCAAAAGATTCGGGCGATGAGATAGCCGAAGACCTTCCCCCGCACTCTGAATACTTTCCTATCAAAACTGATCGAAAGGATGTGCCGGAGGAAAAGAAGGTCCAATTTACCACGACGCTCGTCGTAGATCGTCGGATGTGGTTTTACACAATGAAGCACACTTTGACGAGCACTCTGAAGGTCCTCCACAAACACAAATGGACCATACTGGAGGCACCCGCCCGCTTGGGATGGTTCACGAGTGACGATCCTGTGATCTGTCTAAATTTCCGCTCCGCATCCGATTACGACTTTAATGGCGGCTGGAATCGTCCTCGGGCTAATATTCTCTTCCCACTAAGCCCCCGGCACCTAATGTTTACGCAGATCGGAACAAACGCGTATCCACGGCAGGTTCCCTCTTGCTACCACGCTAGGCTATTCCGACGCATGATCGCCGAACACGCTCACCGCAGAATCTATTCATTGGCAGAGGACGGTAAGATTCCACAGCTAAGGCCTCGCGTGGTGGACGCGATCGCTTTCCAAAACGAAAGGGCACTCTGGAAGGCTTGGTACGAAGATCAATCCAGAGCCGAATAGGCGCTTTAATGCCTGGCACAAGACGCGACATTCTTGCAAGCCCGTTCTACCCATTGGCGGGCGGCCCAATCCCAGGACTGCTCCAAACGCGAATGAGGGTGCCCCCGGGTCCCTCGCATCCGGGGACCGGGGATGCCACAGATCCGAACTCGGAATCCGCCCTCGATGTCCCGTCCAATCCCCCTGAGTCTGCTTCTGGGGACGGGCACAACCAGCTCGGCTGCGAAACGAATATCCTCGCACTTCGCTGGGCCAGTCCGCCCTCGCGGCGGGCGCTTCTTGAGCCAAGCCCGCCTCCTGTCAAGCCCCCGCGCCCCGAAATCACCCTGCCGAATCCGCCTTAAGTCATTGCTCTTCTGCTCTCTAACCCCGGATCTCTCATCTCTGCGAAGTTTGCCGATCATTTCCCCCATCCGGCGCACAATGAATCTGTATGAACCGAAACTCCAATCAGCCTGAAAACGCACTCCGGACATCGCCTTCGGGGCTTCAACAGCGCGTTTTTTTTCGCGGAAATCTGCACCAGCCGTGGTGCAAATTCGAGCCTTTTTTCGCACTTTCTAATAGAATCATCAACTTACCTATTTACCAATCGAGCAATAAATTAGTGTCTAACCAGTAAACATTTTCGTCGTCTCTTCGCCAAAACTGCCCTTTGGAGCCTTTCGGACCCCATTCCAGGCACGGATTTCACCCCTCGCGGCGAAATGAACCCGCCCAGACAAATGCGGATCATCCGCCCCGTATTTCCTCCAACAACCACTTTGTTTTTAATGTTTTATCGGCCGCCCTCGTCACTTGCGGTAGAGGTCCTCTTCCGAGATCACCGGCTCCATCTTCTCGGCCTGACCCTTCTCGCGATTCGCCCGGTTGGCGGCCGTGAACATCGACCCGCGCGCTGGGACGATCGGCGCGAACGCCATGAATCCGATCTTGGGAGCGACGTCGTCGTAGATGGCTTCCATGCCGCCGCGCAGCGTGTACGTCTCATGCCAGAAGCCGGTGCCGCCGGAGTCGCGCAGGAACGTCTTCCACCACTGGCGGTGCGGATCACTGCGCGTCCACTTCAGCAGAGAGTCCATGTCGCGCCAGTACTGGCGCATGCCGGCGTGCATGGGGAACAGCGAGAACGTGAAGTTTTCATGCCGCAGCAGGCCGTCAGGCCGATCGGCAACAGACTTCGAGATCTGGGGTCCGAAGCCGAACAGAGTCTTGAGGCCCGTGATGCGGTTGACGCGCATGCCCAGGTACACGATGACCAGATCGGGATAGGCGCTGAGATCGACGGTGCGGCGATTGACCTGTGCAGCCATGGGTCCTCCTGCGGGCCGAAGCTTCACTGACGGTGTCAGGATAGCCGGACGATACCGAGCCGCCAACCCTCGCCACGAGCTGTCATCCCGAGAGCCCGGAGCAAAGCGATGGGCCGAGGGATCTGCAGTTGTCTTTCAACTCGCCGCCCGATGACGATCGTTATCGATCCAGCACCTGATAGCGCGCATCCATTCCGGCCAGCATGTGGTCACTGATGTGGCAGTGGTAGAGCCAGATGCCGACCGCGTCCGGCACCATGTCGGCTGTGATCATCTGCGCAGAAACAACCGACACCACATCGGTGCGCTGCCCGCCCACCAGCACCGTGTTGCCGTGCCAGTGCGGCGTGTGCGCGTTGGCAAAGTCGCCCAGCGTCGCCACGTACCAGCGCACATGATCGCCCTTGTGCATCACCATCATGGGCATGTTGCCGTAGATGTATCCGTTGATGGACCACTTGTAGTTGGTATCGACGAAACCCGTTCCCGCCACGGTGCCGATGACTCCGTCGGCGTCGACGGGCTTGAACTCATAGCGATTGAGCTTTGCCGGATCGGGGATGTGCGCCTTGATGTTGTCGTCGAGATACCAGCTCTCGTTTTCGTTGATGGCGATGAAGATGGTCACGAATCCCTCGTCCACATCCTTCGGCGTGCCGTCGGAGCGCGCCATGCCGCGGCGCGTGATCACAAGGCCGCCAAAGAGGCCCGAGGCCACATCGCGCAGTTCGTCGCAGTGCGAGTGATAGAGCCAGAAGAGGGAACTGGGATCGTTGGGGCCGGGGCCGGCGCGGTCGGGGACGTTCCAGATGTAGGTGTGCGTGGCGCCGGGCGCAATGCAGCCGCCGCGGTCTTCCATGTCGCCGCTGCCGCCGTTGTAGTTCGCGCCCTCGGAGTCCTTGGCGTAATCCACGCCGTGAGGATGCATGCCGTAGGGACGCGTGGCGTTATTCTTGAAAACCACTTTGATGGTGTCGCCGACTTCCGCATACAGAATCGGTCCAAGGATGCCGAGGTATGCGTCCTTGGTCGCGCGCGGCTTGATCTTGGTAAAGGTGCCGTCGGTGTACTCGTGGTAGACCGCCTTCTTGTAAACGCGGCCGATGTGGTTGGCGCTGGTCTCCGTAAATCCCTTGGCGATGGCGTCGAAGGGCATGCCCATGGCTTCGTCGCGGCCGGAGGGCGCATAGTCCCACTGAACCTCGTCGGCTGCGACGTAGTAGGTGCGCGTTCTGCCGGCTGGCGCAGGCGCGGCGTTGAGCGGCGCGGGCAGAACACTGGCAACGGTGGCGGCCACACAGATTGCGCCCAGCGCGGCGCGGCGGAGAATTTGCTTGGTCATCGTTCCCCCGGAGAAGTGGTTGGTGCGGCGTTTGCGCGCAGGGCTCCGTCAGCGCTTCGCAATGCAGATGGAGCCGTTGAGGGTTCTGGGGAAGCTACGCGGCGATTCTAATTGGGCAGCACGGGTCCGGCAAGGGTTTTCTGGCTTGTGGCCGGGAATCGGCTCCGCCGCGGACCTCCAGGCCCGGCTCATATAAACTGGAACGAGCGAGTTGTGCTCTGTGCGCGCAGTGCGGAAGCTTCAAGCGATCCGTAGCAGCGGGTGAGGGCGACGACCGCGCCGTTCGAGCATTTTCGATTCGATTCTCGACGTCTGTGGATCCTTCAATGTGGCTTTTTCTTGAGGAAAAAGCCACTCGGCATCCAGTTTTCTGAAGGGACTAGAATCGAAAATGCTGTGAAGCCGTCCGCCGCAGCGGATGTGTGCAGAGACACCTCACAAGGAGAACCACCTACCGATGGCAAAAATTGCAAAAACAGGTGACCGCAAGAAGGTCATGGACACCACGAAGTCGACCGATTGTCCCAAGTGCGGCAAGCCCACGCGCATCGTCAAGCGCGTGAAGGATCGCGAACGGGGCGTTCCGGGCGGAGTGTATATTTCATGCTCCGCATGCGAGTTCTACGAAAAGCTTTAAGCGTTTCTTGAGCTTTGATCAACAACGAAGCCCGGCCGTGAGCCGGGCTTTTTGCATCCAGTCGAGGAATGAAGGAACGAAGGCACGGAAATCCGGAGCTGAAAGAGCTGGGGTGGAAAACCTCTCGCGGCAAGATGCCGGGAACCGTGCGTCCACCCATTGCGTACTTGGCACTTACGGGAGAATTGCATGAAAAACCTTCTTCGCATCGCGCCTTTGGCAGTACTGCTCTGCCTGGCCATTTCATTGGCACCGACTTCCAAGGCTGCACCGCAGAAAGCCACCGCCGGCGCCATTGTCATCGTCTTCAAAGACGGCCACCGCCAGACCTTCAATCTGTCGGACATTGACCGAGTCGAATTTGCAGGCGGAGCCCCCGAAGCATCCGCAGACAACTTCGGCCCGAGAGCCCCCAGCCGCGTCAGGTTCTTTGGCAAATGGGAGTGTGGCGACGGGCAGGGGAATAACTTCTACATCACGCTGAACGAGGATGGGACTGCGTTCCGGAGCATTGGTGACGTTCGCGGCCACTGGGAGTATGTTGACGGCGAAGCTCACATCCGGTGGAATGACGGCCGCCAGGATGCGATTCGCAAATCCGGATCGCAATACTTCAAGTTTGCCTATGGGTCCGGCAAGTCGTTCACCGACGATCCCGATAACGTGGCTCCCGCGCACAACCTGGCGGCCGGCCCGGCATAGAAACTGCTATGTACTTTGCCGCGTGAGGCGCTCTCAGAGCGCCGCAGCGATTTCTTTGAGCACGGCCTCTGCCGCCTCGGCAGGGTCAGCCGCCTGCGTGATGGGCCGGCCGACCACGAGGTAGCTGGCGCCGTTGCGGATGGCGTCGGCGGGAGTTGCAAGCCGCTTTTGATCGCCGGCGTCCGCCCCAGCCGGACGGATTCCGGGAATCACCAGCACGCCATCCGGGCCCGTGAGCGCGCGAAGATCTGCAACCTCCTGCGGAGAGCAGACAAATCCGCGAATGCCTGCAGCCATGCACATCTTCGCCAGCAACTCTACCTGCTCCGCGGGCGAGTGGGCGACACCCGTGGATCCAAGCTGTGCTGCGTCCATGCTGGTGAGCACGGTAACCGCCAGCAGCTCGGGCGGATTGGCCACTCCATCGAGCGCGGTTTTTGCTGCCGCCAGCATCGCCGGCCCTCCGGCTGCGTGCACGTTGACCATGCGCACGCCCAGGGCAGCGGCCGAGCGCACCGCTCCAGCCACGGTGTTGGGAATGTCGTGAAACTTGAGATCGAGAAAGACGGAGTGGCCGCCCGCCAGCAGAGGATCGAGGACCGCCGGGCCGGCAGCGGTAAAGAGTTCCAGCCCCACCTTGAACCAGCGGCAGGTTCCTTCGAGCTTATTTACCAGCTCGGTCGCCGCTGCTGCGCTGGGCACATCGAGCGCGACGATAAGCCGCTGGCGCGCAGCTTCGATCGCGTCGATTTTCTCTGCATGCGGCGAGTGCGCGTGAGCCAAACTCTGAACCAGCCGCTCGGACATGGGCATGCTTCGATCCTAACGGATGGTGGGCGATACGATAAAGAGAGAGGGAAGCCTTCGTTGAGAATGCGATCGTTGCGTACGCGCTGGTGGTGGATCGGGGTGCTCGCGTTGGCCATCACTGGCCCGGCTTGGGCGGCGCCTGTGGACACGAATCCCATGAACTATGACCCGCAGGTTCGCGCAGCCTTCAAAGACTTCTACAACCTGGACTACACCGGAGCGGTGCAGGGCTTCGAGCGCTATCACAAGGAACATCCGGGCGACCCTCAGGCGACGGCGTACCTGCTGAACGCGACCATCTTCCAGCAGCTCTACCACCAGGATCTGCTCGATACGACCTTCTACGCGAATGACGGATTCCTCACCGGGCGTCACGCGACGGAGGAGGACCCGAAAAAGCGCGACCAGATTTTTGCGCTGGCCGATGAGGCCGTGCAAGAGGCCGATTGGCGGCTCAGCCAGAATCCCAATGACGTGAATGCGTTATTTGCGCGCGCCTGGGTGCGTAGTTTGCGCTGTACGTATGTGGCCATGGTGGAGCGAGCTTTCGGCGCGGGATTCCGTCTGGCGACCAAGGCCCGCGACGATGCCGCGCGCGTGCTGGAGCTGGACCCGAATTATGTGGACGCGAAACTGATCACTGGCGTTTATGAGTATGTGGTGGGCGCGCTGCCCTGGCCCTTCAAACTGATGATCGGCTTTGCGGGGATCACGGGATCGAAGGCCACAGGCCTCGCCATGCTGCGCGACGACGCCAATCGCGGCGTGCTCACCAGGCTCGATGCCAAGACGGCGATCGCCCTGTTCCTGCGCCGCGAGGGGAAGTACGACGAAGCAATCCAGGTGGTGATGCAACTCAAGAACGAGTATCCGCACGATTTCCTCTTTTGCCTTGAAGAGGCCAACCTGCGCAAGGATGCGGGCGAGGGCATGAAAGCCGTGGAGGCGTACCGGCAGATCCAGGCTGACAATGCCAGGCCGGGTTACTTTGCCGAGGCGCGCATGGAATTGGCCGACTTCGGATTGGGCGATGCATTGCGCGGCCAGCGGCATGACGATGAGGCCGCACACGCCTACGAGCAGGCGGCGTGGACGCCGGACGTGGGACCGGAGCTCAAGATCCGCTCGCTGCTCGATGCCGGCGAATGTCGCGACCTGGCCGGGCAGCGCCAGCTCGCCATCCGCGACTACCAGGCGGCCGTCGATGCGGGCCCCGATACCTCGCGAGCCGACCAGGCGCGACGGTACCTGCGCGCTCCCTACAGGGGAAACTGAGAGAGACAGGGACCAAGGGAACGAGGGAACAAGGGACCAGGGGGATGAGGGGCTGGTTGGAACCGTCAGGCGTGAAGATACGTATCATCAAGGCAGCAGGCCAGTTCCTCGGAGGGATCGATCATGGCAGCCTTTTGTCAGCAATGTGGTAGCGCTTTGCACCCCACGGCGCGGTTTTGCTCGGGATGCGGGGCCGCGACGCCGATGGCGCAGCCGATGCCGGGCCGTCCGCTCATCCGGCCGCATGTGGGCCGCATGATTGGCGGAGTTTGCATGGCGCTGGCGCAGGCCAATGGATGGGATGTGGCCACGGTGCGCATTATCACGGTGATCGGCTTCTTCGTTTCCAGCGGACTTGTCGGCGTGGCTTATGTCGCCGCGTGGATCGGCATTCCGGAAGAGACGATGCCGTATCCGGGAGCGTATCCTCCACGAGTATGAGCCCGAACATAAGCCCGGGTATGAAAGCTGAATACCTTTCCGGCGGCTCCAGGCTGAGTTACGTTGACGCGGGTGACGGACCGCCGCTTGTCCTGTTGCATCCCACGCCGCTTGACGGCGATTATTGGCGGCCGCTTACGCGGGAACTCGCAGGTGTTCGCGCCGTCGTTCCCGACCTGCGCGGTCACGGACATTCTGAGTTGGGATCGGACTTGCCGAAGGGCGGTTTTTCGCGCGTTCCCGGTGCGCCGGTGCTCACCATGGCCCAGCTTGCCACGGACATTCTTGCGCTGCTCGATCATCTGAAGATTGCAAAGGCTGTTTTTGGCGGATGCTCCATCGGCGGCTACGTGATGCTGGAGTTGTGGCGAAGGGCGCCGCAACGGATGCGCGGCATGATGTTTGTGTGCTCCAAGCCGCAGCCGGACAGCGAGGCAAATCTAACCAGGCGCATGGAGACCATTGCGCGGGCGCGTGCAGACGGCGTTGAATCTCTCTTCGACGGCATGGCGCAAAATACAGTCGCGCCTTCCGTCAGCCGCGAAAGGCCCGAGGTAGTGAGCGAAGTGCGCGCGCAGATGACGCTGACGGCCGAGGCCGAGGTTGCAGTTCAGGCAGGGCTCGCGGCACGGCCGGATTCCGTCCCAACCGTGGCGACGATTCGCGTGCCGGTGCTGGCCATAGTGGGCGCGGAAGACACAAACGTAACGGAAAAAGAGATGGAAGCCTTTCGCGCGGCTCCCGGCGGATGCGAGTTGCATGTGCTGCCGGGTGCCGGCCATTATGCCGCTTACGAAAGACCTAAGAAAGTGGCGGCGCTGATGGCGCCGTGGCTGCGGCAGTTCGCAGACTGATCGCCTGGCCGCAACCGAATCGCACGCCGCGCTGATAGAATTCCGCACGAAATGCTTTTCCGTCTGGAGGAGAACCCTATGAGCAATGTTGAGCTGAAAAATCCCGCCCGCCGCGAATTCTTGCGGACGGTTCCCGTTGGTGCGGCTGCCGGCTTCACGATTGCCAACGCGTCGCTGTTTGCATCGGTCGCCGCCGCGCAAGCGCAACCTGCACCAGCGGGGGCGAGCTTTCAGCTCTTCACCGCGCAGCAGATTCAGGACGACGAAAAGGCGCTCCAGGCCAGCCCCGGCGACAACAATCTCGTGCAGGAGAAGACCTTCAAGGTCGTCCTGACGGTGGAGAAGGACAAGGCGGCCAAGGAGTTCGAGTGGCACGAAGCACGCGACCATGTCTTTTTGATTTTGGACGGGGAGACGGTCTACGAAGTCGGCGGAACGCCGAAAGGCGCGCACAGCATAGGGCCCGGTGAATGGCATGCACCGGAAGCAGAAGGAGCGACGACTCTGACGCTCAAGAAAGGCGATATGCTGGTGATCCCGCGCGGCACTTTGCACAAGCGGAGCACAGCCGGAACGGTGACGCTCTACCTGATATCGCCGCAGGGGACGTAAAGACAGCGGACCGTGAACGGTGGTCGATAACTTAGCAGGCCGCTAGGCGGAAACAGCGAATGCCGGACTTCCAGAGTTTAAGCTCACGGCTGACAGCTGAAAGCTGTTCCTCAGTTTCGGCTGCGCATTTTGGCCAGCAGGTTCAGGATCTCGATGTAGAGCCACACCAGCGTGACCATGATGCCGAAGGCGGCGTACCACTCCATGTATTTCGGCGCGCCGTAGGCAACTCCCTGCTCGACAAAGTCAAAGTCGAGCACCAGGTTAAGCGCGGCGATGGCCACGACCAGCAAGCTGAAACCAATGCCGATCGGTGTGGCGCCGTTGACGGTCGTGAACTGGATGCCGAAGAAACCGAGAATGATTTCCAGCATGTAGAAGAGAAAGATTCCACCGGTGGCCGCGACCACGCCGAGGCGAAACTTCTGTGTCACCTTGATCAGCCCGGACTTGTAGGCGATCAGCAACACGAACAGCGTGCCGAAGGTCAGGCCCACAGCCTCCATGGCGATGCCCGGATAACGCTGCTCCATCACCGCGGACAGCCCGCCGAGCACAAGGCCTTCCAGCAGCGCATAGATCGGCGCGGTGACTGGCGCCCAGGTCCGCTTGAACGAAGTGATCAGCGCGAAGATGAGGCCGCCGAAGAGGCCGATCATCAGCGCCGGACCGGCGAGCGTCAGGTCGCGCGTCTGCATGAACGAATTCCACGTCCACGTCGCGGTTACGACGGCGCACAGCAGCAGAATTCCGGTTTTGTTGATGGTCCCGCTCAGCGTCATGCGCTGGGCGGCATCGATCAGGCTGCCGCCATACTGGCTGCCCTGAAAATCGCTGAAAGTGTTCTTGCCCAGGGCGGGATTCGATGTCTTGATC
>Ga0335085_10010693_pt1 | contig 13693 bp, 11 predicted proteins | sample Lox_Sample_45_FD_206712 | JGI IMG/M metagenome (GOLD analysis project Ga0335085, IMG submission 206712) | Soil microbial communities from Loxahatchee National Wildlife Refuge, Florida, United States - Lox_Sample_4.5 | ecosystem: Environmental > Terrestrial > Soil > Wetlands | place: USA...
CAGGTGGCGAATCTTGGAGAAGCGGCCATCGGCACCCACGGTAAGCTGCGCCTTGACTTCATGCCAGCCGTCGGTGCTCTGGTAGCGCAAGCCGCGTACTACACCGTTTTCCTCGAGCAACTCGCCGGCGTTGGCCACCATGCGCAACTGAAACGCGGAATACTTCCCCGCCTCCGCTGCCAGGAACTCGAGAAACCTGGTTTGCGGCAAAAGCATGATGTAAGGAAACTTTGTCCTGAGCCGCCGCAGGTCCACCGGGTTGAAGTCACTGTTGGCAATTCGCAGGGTAGGACCGTAAATCTTGACATGCTGCAGCCGGTGCAGCGAATCCGCTAATCCGATCTGATCGAGAATCTCAAGGGTTGAGGGATGAATGGTGTCGCCGCGGAAGTCGCGATCGAAGTCCTTGTGCGCCTCCAGCAAAATCACAGGAACACCCTGCCGCGCCAGCAGCAGAGCCAGCATCATCCCGCCGGGTCCTCCGCCGACAATGCAGCAAGTGGTATCACTGGAATCAAGACTGGCCTCGGCGGTCTTCACCGCAGGATCGGTCATATTTGCGGTCGCCATCAGGATCCCCCAAGCAGGAATCCGCTCACTATACCAACATTCACACAGCCGCCGTTGGCGCGTCCAAGGTGCTAAAATTTCCGGTTGCTATCTCTTCGCTGAAGGTATTGATATGGCTGATACGGTTTTGCAGAGCCCCGTTCCCACCCCTTTGACCACGCTCACCGACGACGAAGTCCTCTTCCGTGACAATATCCGGCAGTTTGCGGAGGACAAAGTCCGTCCGCTGGCAAAAGAGATGGATGAGAAGGGAATCTTCGACAAAGACCTCATCCACGAATTTTTCCAACTCGGCCTGATGGGCATTGAGATTCCCGAGCAGTACGGCGGCGGCGGAGCAAAGTTTTTTGAAGCCATCCTTGCCGTGGAAGAACTGTCGCGCGTCGATGCCTCTGCCGGCGTCGTGGTCGATGTGCAGAACACGCTGGTCAACAACGCTTTTCTCCGCTGGGGAAATGAAGATCAGAGGAAACGTTATCTTCCGCGCATGGCGGCAGACACCGTCGGCGCGTACGCTCTGAGCGAAGCCGGGTCCGGCTCCGACGCCTTCGGCCTGCAGACCAAAGCCGAACTCAAAGGCAGCGACTACGTTCTGAACGGCCGCAAACTCTGGATCACCAATGGCAAGGAAGCCGGCATCTTCATCTTGTTCGCGACCTTGGATGCGGCGGCTGGCTACAAGGGCATCACCGCGTTCATCGTCGAAAAAGAATTCCCCGGATTTACCGTCGGCAAGAAGGAAGACAAGCTGGGCATTCGCGCTTCTTCTACGTGCGAGCTGATTCTTGAGGACTGCAAAGTGCCCAAGTCGAACGTGCTCGGCGAAGCGGGCAAGGGATACAAGATCGCCATTGAAACATTGAACGAAGGCCGCATCGGAATCGGCGCGCAGATGGCTGGCGTCGCCCGCGGGGCATGGGAGTATGCGTGCAAGTACGCTCAGGAGCGCAAACAGTTCGGCAAACCCATTGCCGATTTCCAGGGCATCCAGTTCCAGATCGCGCAAATGGCGACGGAAATCGAAGCCGCCCGGCTGATGGTCTATAACGCCGCCCGCATGAAAGATGCCGGTGTGCCTTTCGTAAAAGAAGCCGCCATGACCAAGCTGTTCTGCTCCCAGGTTGCGGAGCGCGTCACTTCGCTGGCTATCGAGATTTACGGCGGCTACGGCTTCACCAAAGACTATCCGGTGGAGAAGTACTGGCGGGATTCCAAGATCGGCAAGATCTACGAAGGCACCTCGAACATGCAGCTCGGCACCATAGCCAAGCTAGTGATGGGAAAGTGAACAGCTTCCAGCCCTCGTCTTTCAGCCCTTCGTTGAGGGGTTCTGCGTGGGCTTCCCGGCATCTTCTCGTCCATTTCCGCGCCCGTTTTTTGTCACCCTCGTAATCCGATGACCTGTTACTCATAATGTGCAGGAGTTTGCACATGCGGCGGCCATGCTACCCCCTTTATCAGGCTCTAACATGCGTTTAATCATCGGTTTACAAATTCCCTCCATATTGGTGCGCTAGCTGCACTTCCACAAGCTGCTCGAGGTGATTCGGACAAGCCATGGGGTGCAACGTGATTAGCTTGATGAGCGTGCCGGTAGTGGTTAGTGAACCCGCAGCAGTTGTTCCCAAACCCAAACATTCGATGTTGCCCTTGCTCGTGGTGTTGTTCCTGGTGTCTTACGGGCTGATGGCCCTTCTGGTGGTTGAGCAAGGACGTACCATCGATTCCCAGCGCGCGCTCATCCGTCAGCTTTTCACCGACAGCACGCAACTGAGCGCATTGCGGGGAAAAGCTTTCCGCGACAAGAATGCGCACGTGCAGCCGCATGCTGCCGCGCCCGCCGGCCCGGTGCCGCATCCGCAGGCCGATCGGCTCACGGCGGAATCCTCGAAGGATAAGAATAACGCGGCTAAATTTCGCAAACCTCTTCCGCCCCAGCCATCCGAAGAAGGTCAAGAGATGGCGGATGCACGTCGCAGTCTGAAGACGATCTAAGGCGGCAAGAGGGCTGGTAGGTAGCCCATGAAGACCCTGGTTCCTGTGGTGATGTTGTTGTCGTTTGCCAATCCCAACTTGATGAAACCCTTGCGAGTGCCGGTGGATCCGACGCCGGCGCACATCGCCCGCAAAGGCGGAAAGTGGTATCTCGCCGCCTCCGGCCACGCCGTGTACTGCCTGGGCCCGGTACGTGTGTTGCCTGACGCCGCCGGCGGCATCGAACGCGTCGCCACCTTCTGCGAAGGCGAGAGGCCGATCGTTCCTCTAAAAGATTAAGCTCTGGCGCCGGCCCTCGGCGCTCGGGAAATCCTCTGCTCTTAACCCTCACTTGCAGGGATGACCACCACCTGAGAAAATCCGGGAATCCTAAAGCCGGAAGCCTAGAGTACGTTCATGCCCAAGTTTGAAAAGCATATCTTCATCTGCGGGAACCAGCGTCCGCCGAGCCACCCTCGCGGTTGCTGTGATCCCGAAGGGCGTGCCGCGCTGCAAAAACTCTTTAAGGAAAAACTGAAGACTCGCGGACTCAAAGGGCAAGTGCGCGCCAACCAGGCGGGATGTCTCGATCAATGCGAGCATGGGCCCAATCTCGTCGTCTACCCCGACGCAGTTTGGTATGGAAATGTCACGGCCGATGACGTAGATGAAATCATTGAGTCTCACATCCTCGGAGGCGTGCCCGTGGCCCGCCTGCGCCTGGCCGACGAATGCATCAACACCGACTCCTGCCCACACAAGATGCTGCGCAAGTTGGAAAAAGCTGCCGATTAGTCCCTTTGCTCACAGATAAAAAAAACCGCCCGCCGAAGCGGGCGGGCTTGTTCTCGACAAGTCGGTTAGAACGTCACACCCGTCACAAAGTCCTGGCAAGTCTTGGTGGTGGTGTCCATATAGGACTGATAGAGCGCCTTGCCGTTCCAGGCGTTGCCGGTGTAGTCGCCCATGAAGGTTCCGCCGAAGCCGTCGTTATCGGGGTTCGACTTCTTGCTCGACAATGCGTGACCGGCACTGAAGCTCTTCCCGCCGTTCGCCGAGTAGGCGAAGAACGGCTGATAACTCAGGTTTGAAGGGTCGTTGCGCCGATCGAGCCAGGTTACCCCAACCCTTCCATTCTTCTGGTTGATATTGAGCCACTGGAAGAACTGATCGCCCGTGGTGGAAGTCGCGTTCACAATCACCGGCGTTCCCCAGGTACTTCCGCCATTGGTTGAAGTCACTACTTCCTGCTGCATTTGTGTGCCGGTCCAGTTGTATACCGCAAAGGACACCCGCGCCGTGGCGCCGCTGCCGATCACTCCATTGGACGGAATGTCGCTGACGCGCTCGCCGGTGTTGGGCAGCGTTCCGTAGAAGCAGCAGCCCGTGGGGTCGGTAACCAGAGTGACCGTGGTGGCCACGCTCGGAGTGCTCCACGTGGTGCCACCATCGCTAGACTTGGAGAACATGATGTTGGTCACCTGGCCGCCGCAGTAAGGTGGGTTGCCATTGCTGGCCGGGCAATTGATCCAGTTCAAATAAACGGTGCCGTCAGCGCCCACCGCGAGATCACTGAACTGGTTCACCGTAGAGGGATATTTCGCCAGAGCGCTCACCGCAACGTCGGTGAAGGTCTTGCCGCCATCGGCCGAGTGCGCCACCCAGATCTGCGAGTTGCTATTGGTCGCGAATTGCGTGGTGGAAATGTAGATATCGTTCTTAAACGGGCTGGCGGGATTGGTGTCGATCTCCATCCACGGCTTGTCTGAGAGAGAGCCGAGTTCCGGCTTGATGACTTGCTTGAATGTGCCGAAAGTCGCACCGCCGTTGGTGGAAGAGGCGACCGCGATTCCTGAGTTCTGAATGCCTCCTGCGTAAGCGACGCCATTAAGATCGAATCCGACGATGGGATCACCGTCGCCGCCCGAACCGCCGGAGCACACATGGCTCCAGGTCGTGCCGCCATCCTGGCTAGCGAAGTAACCCTGGATGTTGCCACAGTTGTAGTCGTTGGCACCGGTCAACAGATTCATCGAGTTCGTGGGGTTCACGGAGATGGGATCTTCGTTGACCGGGTTGGTCCCACCTTCGGAAGCGTTTACCGGAGTGAACACGCATGGTGCCGGACTGCAAGTGAGGCTGGGAGGAGAAATGCGATTGGTCACGGCGCCCTGAGGGCGCAGCGCGCCCGACTTGAACGCTTCCGCCGCAAGATAACCACCGGACTGAGGTTTGTCGAAGATGTGTTGGTTTTGCGCGCTCATTATCGCGGTGAGAGCGAATAGCAGCGAGCACGCCAGGGAGAAAGACCAGGCTGCGCGAGAGTTTTGAATCAAGGTTGGCCTCCATTGGCTAGCGGGTGTTCGGTCCGGTGATTCAAAGAATTGATTTCGAGAACTTCATACCGCCGCTGATACGCAGCATGAAGGATTCCGGGAACTAACGCGGTCGGACTTTATCTCTGGCTGCTGTGCACTGTCAACGTGAAACAGCGTTCACTCTGGCCGTTGGACTCTGTAAGTTCGTCCTTGAGAAGGAACCTCGCCCGGCACCGAAATTTAAGATGCTTGCCGCCGGAAGGGTGATAAAATGCGCGCGCTTAGCGTTCGATCGCACAGTTGGAGGCCAAGCCTATGCCGCGATTGCGGACTTCCCTGTCCCTTGTCACCTGTCTACTCTTCACAAGCTTTCTTCCGGCGGCCGCCCAGACAAAAGCGACGGTAATTGCAGCCGAACATCACGATGCGTCGCAGTCCCTGCGTACGCTGGTGCGCGTGCCGTTGAAGTTTTCCGGTGCGGCGATCCCCGGCGAATTTTCTGAGTTTGAAGATTTTACCCAGCCGATCAAGAATCCCAGCTACCCTGACACCGTGGTCCAGAATTCGGCCAGTTCGCAGATGAGCCTCACGCAAGGCGTGGCCATCGCGGGAGTGGGCCAGGGCGACTACGGCTACAGCGACACTTTCCCGGTACCGGACTCCAACGGAGCCGTGGGTGCGACGCAGTATGTGCAGAGTGCCTCTTCGTCCTTTGCCGTCTTCGACAAGTCGACGGGAGCGGTGGTACTTGGGCCAGCGAATACCAACTCGGTGTTCGCCGGCTTCGGCGGCGCCTGTGAAACCACCCAGGCCGGGGATTCCGTCATCATTTATGACAAAATCTCGAATCGCTGGGTGATCGGAACCATGGCCCAGCGTCTGCCCACGGGCGAAGGCTTCAACTACGAGTGCGTCGCAGTCTCGCAGACCTCTGACGCCACCGGCGCTTATTACCGCTACTCCTTTAAGCTGAACAATATCGACTACCAGAAAATCGGAGTCTGGCCTGACGGCTATTACCTCGGGTTGAACAATCCCGCAAACACGATTGCCACCACCTGCGCCATGGACCGCACACAGATGTTGGCCGGCGGCAATGCCAACATCGTCTGCTTCACCTTGAACGGATACAACACGGTGCTGCCTTCCGATCTGGATGGCCGCACACTTCCCCCCGCCGGCAGCCCGAACTACTTCATCGGCGGCATCAACAACGGAAAGAACGTACTGAACCTGTTCAAGTTTCACGTGGACTTCACCAACACCAGGAACTCGACGTTGACCGGACCGATCGCGATCCAGGTGGCGCCTTACACCCCCTCCTGCCTCGCCAATGGTGGGTACTACCGCACTTGCGTTCCGCAGAAGGGCAGTTCGCTGAAGCTCGAGACCCTGAGCGACCGCGTCATGTATCGCAACGCGTATCGCAACTTTTCGGATCACGAGTCCATCGTGCTGAATCATGCGGTCGATGTAAACGGATCGGCCGGGCACAGCGTCGGCCTGCGCTGGTACGAACTGCGTGCCGCGGAAGACGGCAATTTCAGCGTCTACCAGCAAGGCACCTATGCTCCGAACTCGACCAGCCGCTTCATGGGCAGCGTCGCTATGGATGGCAGCGGCGATATGGCGATCGGCTACGCCATTTCGAGTACGGCAATTTATCCTTCGATGGCCATGACCGGGCGGCTCTCAACCGATCCGCTGGGCACGCTCGAGGCGGAGAAGGTGCTGTTCTCGGGCGCCAGCGCCACCAGCAACACTTTGTGGGGCGATTACACCAGCATGGCGATCGATCCGACTGACGACTGCACCTTCTGGTATACGAACGAATATTACAAGTCGGGTCAAACCCTGAATTGGAGCACGCGCATTAACTCGTTCAAGTTCTCGGCGTGCAAGTAAGCAGGGTCTTGCAGAAAATCAGGCCGGGCTTTAAGCCCGGCCTTTTTCCTATAAGGAGGTTCTCTTCCCGTCCTACTCGGAAACGGCGGCGGCCCAGGATTACCAGCCCATTTGCGCCATTCGCCTGAGGATAATTGTGCTGTAACTATTCATACGCTCGGGACGCCGCTTTAGCGGAGCCGGCAAGATGGCAGCCAGCCTTGCTGCCGGTTCCCTCCCGATGCTCCGAGCCGTGGTGTCGTCGTAATAGCGACACGCCGCGTCTGCACCATAAATTCCCGGTCCCCATTCCACCACGTTGAGATAGATCTCCAGAATCCGCCGCTTACCAAGAACGAATTCCGCCACCGGCACCAAAGAGGCTTCGGCGCCTTTCCGAAGAATCGAGCGGCCAGTTCCAAAAAATAGGTTCTTCACCAGTTGCTGGGTAATGGTGGAGGCTCCGCGGGTGCGTTCCCCCTCCAGGTCTTCCTGGGCAGCGGCCTGAATCTGCTGCCAGTCAAAACCATGGTGCTTGTAGAAGTTCGCGTCCTCCGCCGCGATGACCGCGTGCTGAAGTTCCGGCGAGATTTGATTCAGCGGAATGAACTTGTATCGCTCCCGATAGGGCGCGTGGTGAATCCACGCCTGCACCCGTCGCTGCATGTGTACCGCGGTGGTCGGCGGATCGAGCCAACGGGCCGCCACCAGGATCAGGGCGGCTAGCAGCCAACAGGCCACCGCCCCGGTGATGAGCCATCGCAGGAGGATTCGGAACAGACCCCTCCGTCGTGGCGGTTTGCTGCTTGCAGTCGGCATTCTGGTTACGTTTCAGAATAATAGCCCGGAGGCGGGTCTACCGCCGTGTCGCCCTCGGGGTTCATCAAAGACTGGTAGGCGCGGCAGGAATCGAACCTGCAACCCTCGGATTAGAAATCCGATGCTCTATCCGTTTGAGCTACGCGCCCCTGACACTCGAACTGACGGCGACAAAGAAGAGATGGCGTCGCTTTCATTTTGCCACAAGGCAACGTCGCGTCGGCGGCCGCGAGGTGAAATGAGGAGGCTACGAAGGACCTACCGGCTTTCCAGTCCCCAGGAAGAAGAAATATCTCGAGGATGAGCGCTTCCGAACAGAGCTCTTACTTTTTCAAAGCAAAGTACGCCTGCTTTTGCCACCAGCAAGAGCATCAAGGGTTCAATGGCGTGGCGATAGCGCACCTGGCTGTAGGTAAGGTAGTACGGAGCGGGGTAGAGCAGCAGAGTATAGAAGAACATCGGCCAAGCCGGAAGATGTACACGATGGGTGATCAGCAAGGCAGGCAGTAACAAGAAAGAGAAGATAACGAAACTCTGGGGCAGCCAATAAAAGAATATTTGGTTGCGGTAGTGCATCGCGCTGCCGTCCCAGAAATAAAGGGCGCGCTTCGCGGTAAGAGTCGCGAACTCCCACGGCCGCTCGCGCACGAACTGCATGGCTTGTTGGCCCTTCCAGTGGACATACGCAATCTCGCCCATGCTTTTGTAGCGAGCATATTCGGCAGGGTTCATCATTGGGCCCTTGCCTCCCCAACCGCGTCCAAAACTTCCCTGATAGTTGCCCAGGTAGAATTCGAAGGCAAAGTTCCCGCGCAGAAAAATCCACTGTCCGAACACAACTCGATTGCGCACCAGCCAGGGAGAGATGGTAAGCGCACAACAGAACAGAGCCAGGGCAACACGTTTGAGGCTGTTCTGATCCCATCGGTTCACCTGGTAAGCCCACCACACCAGGGAGACAACCAACAGTGGCAGTAGCGCCGGATTGACCAGCAGGGCGAATCCCCAGAAAACTCCGAAGGCTGCCCAGCGTTTCACGCTGCTCTCTTCCAGCGAAAGAGCAAACCAGAACAACCACGCGACTAACAGCGCGCTGAGCGCCATGTCCCACACCCACGTCACCGCCCATTTGCTGAACCAGGGGAAAAGCGCCCAGAGCACAACCGCAACCCGTCCGGCGGAGCGTCCCACAGTGCGCTGGGCAATTCCGTTCAACGGGATCACTGTCAACGCCGAAAACAAACTCTGCAAGACGAGGATGAAGATGTAGGAACTTGGCGTCTCAAGACCAAAGAGCCGGAACGTGAGGGCACACAGGTAAGGATAGACCGGAGCAATCCAAGTGGAAGGGCCGGTATCGCCGCCGAAAGGCGAACTGAAACCGTGTCCGACCGCAATGGAGTGAGCGATATTGCCGCTCTCGCCGGTGCGGGTAATGTCGTCGAGGCTGTCGAAGCGGTAGGTGCCGAGGGCGAACAGAAAAATCAGTCGAACTGCCAACGCCACAGCAACCCAGAAAACCGCCGACCAATACCAGGGTTCCCGGCCTTTACCAGCGGCGCGGACCGATGCCTGACTTGTGGTTGGAGCGGCGATCGCCATGGATCTTTCCACCATCATGTCGCGGACCAACCCGAAGCAGCAAGTGACCGGAGTCATGCCCTGCACGGCATTGGGGAGTGTTTCCCGGAAGGACATGTCCCATATTCCGTCCGCCATGTCCTGAAAACCTGCATCAGTCCCGCTGCCTCCGAAGAAAATGGTGGGCAGAGGTCATTCCATGGGGAAGTCGCTGGCCACGCTGTGCCTGGTCGGTCTGGCGCTGATGTTTTCGGGTTGCGGAGGAGGAGCAGACATTTCCTCCAGCGGTTCGGGCAATGGCTCTGGTGGAGGAACGGGCGGAGGCAGCAACGCCGCTTGCGGCGTCATCAGCCCCGGCCAGGGCGCGAGTTTGAACGGCTTTCGTGCCTTCACCCCAAATAATCTTTGGAATACCGACATCTCCAACGCTCCCCTTGACCCGAATTCCACAGCCATCATCAATTTCATCGGCTCGAGCGTCGGGCTCCATCCCGACTTTGGGTCAGGACAATATGCCGGATCAAATATCGGCATTCCTTACGTCATCGTCGATGGCACGCAGAGCCTGGTAAATATCAATTTCACCGCCTATGGCGGCGAAAGCGATCCGGGACCGATGCCGGTCCCTGCGAATGCCCCGATCGAGGGCGACCCCAACCCGGGCAATGGCGACCGGCACGTGCTGGTGCTCGATAACAGCAATTGTTTTTTGTACGAACTCTATTCCTCGTACCCTAACGCAGATGGAAGTTGGAATGCCGGTTCGGCTGCGGTTTGGGACCTGCTGAGCGACGAGCAGCGGCCTTACACCTGGACCTCTGCCGACGCCGCCGGGTTGCCCATCTTCCCCGGCCTGGTGCGCTACGACGAAGTCGCCGCCGGCAGCATTTCTCATGCGCTGCGTTTCACGCTGCCGTCGAGCGAGGCGGCCTTCACCCCACCCGCTTCGCACTGGGCCGCCACTTCGACCAGCACCGATGCCGCCCCCATGGGCATGCGGTTACGGCTGAAGTCGAGTTACAACGTTTCGGGATTTTCAGCGAATAATCAGGTGATCCTCAACGCGCTCAAGAAGTACGGCATGATCATGGCCGACAACGGCAGCGCGATGTACATCAGCGGCGCACCCGACAGTCGATGGGACAACAACGATCTGCACAATCTCTCGTCGGTGCCGGCGTCGGCATTTGAGGTCGTCGCAATCAGCCCGCTCTACACTGCGGCCAACGTGCCTTCGGGTGCGGCGCCGGGTATTTCCAGTTTCACCGCTTCCCCCCAGGCAATTTCCGCGGGATCAAGCGCTACCTTGTCCTGGACGGTGGCGAGTGCGTCCTACTTGATCGTCTCTCCTGGAGTGGGAGCGGTGCGGGCCACAAGCGTCAGCGTGAAACCGGCCCAGACAACCACCTACACTCTTTACGCCACCAATCAATACGGGCGCACGACGGCCCAAGTGACGGTCACGGTGCAATAAGACGGGATCTATTGGCCGCTGACTTCCCTGGCCCACTGCATCGCCTGAAAGTAAGCGTCGGCCACTTCACTCTCATTCAAATGGAGCAACCGCGACAGTTCGCCCGAGCTTTGCCACTCGCCCGACTCGTGGGCCAGCATGAGCTGGTAGAGCGGGCGCAGGCGGCTGGCCCCCCCGAGCAGCACCGCCTTGGTTTCCTGGTCGATGGGCACCTTTTCGAGCACCTCGGCCATGGGCGTTTCCAGCATGGCATCCATCAGCGAGAGCAGTCCCATGAGGAACAGGTCTGAGTCCCCGTGTTGCACTCGCGGTGCAAGCAACTCACAAAACCGCGCGCGGACGAGCGCCGAAGTCACCAGTTCGCTCGACTTGCCTTGCCCGGCTCCCAGCGTCGCTACCAGGCGAATCCAACGGCGGGTTTCGCGCTCCCCCAGCATGGAAAGGGCATGCCGGATGGAGTGAATCTCGCTCGCCAAGCCGAAGACCGCGGAGTTCAAATAACGCAACAGCCGGTAGCAGATCGAAGCTTCGCTCTTGATCACGTTCTCAATCTCGCGTTCATCGAGTTCCGGGCGGGCCACCGCCTGCAGCATGCGCATGTAATTCAAGCCGTTCTCGGGAATCGCGTGGGTAGTCAGAATCTCCGGCCGCTGGAAGAAGTATCCCTGGAAGTAGACGAAGCCGGCCTCCCGGGCCTCGATGAACTCTTCCCGGGTTTCAACCTTTTCCGCCAGCAGGCGCGAGCGCCAGGGGCCGTACTTCTTGACCATGACCGCGCGCTCGGCGGCGGTGGTGAGTTTCATGTCGACTTTAATAATGTCGGCCAGTTCGGTGAGCCTCTCCCGTTGGTCGTTCGACACAAAGTCATCGAGCGCGATCTGGTATCCGGCGGCCTTCAGTCGCTGGCAGGCATCCATAACCTCGTCGTCGGGTTCGACCGACTCCAGTACCTCGATCACGGTCTGGCTGGAAGGCAACAGCGTGATGTAGTCCTTCAACAAGACCTCGCGCGTGCAGTTGATGAAGGCGCGCCGCCCCCCGCAAAGCACGTCAAAACCGATCAGCATGGAATGATCCACCGTGCTGCGCGCGGCCGCATCGGCATCCGTTCCCGTGAAGAAGTTCTCCACCCCATCGCGAAACAGCAATTCATAACCAAAAACCTGTTCCTCGCGGGTCAGGATCGGCTGGCGGGCTACATATCGGGCGGAGGCGGAACGGTCTGAGGCAGTGCGGGTTCCTGCAGAGATGGACACTAAAGCATGATCGGCAGGCGCCACCAAAAACTTTAGCCCCGGAACAAAGCGTTGCCTTGCGGCAACTTGCAGCTTACTCTGACTGCTCCAACCAGCATGATGGACCGGCGACGATTCCTGAAGCATTCGGCGTGGACAGGGGCCGCCCTGGCCGCCGGATCGCTCAGCGCCAATGAAATCGCTCCCCGCATTCTTCCTGAGTCCGCCATCTTCGAGCCCAATTCCAGTCACTGGGCTCAGGCACAACCCCCGGCGAATCCTGCCCTCAAAGAAAATCTCGAGGCTGACTTCGCCATTCTTGGCGGCGGCTTTACCGGGCTTTCGGCAGCCTATTACTTGCGCCGGGCCGTTCCTGACAAGCACGTCGTGGTACTCGAAGCAAAGGCCTGTGGCAACGGGGCCTCGGGCCGTAACGGCGCCATGGTGCTGAACCTAACCGCCGAACGCTACATGGAGCTCAGTTCCGATCCCGCGATGGACAAGAAGATTTATGACCTCACGGCGGAAAATATTGCCCGCTTGCATCAGTTAAGTACCGATACCGGAATCGACTGCGAACTCGACACCAAGGGAGCCTTGCAGGTCTTCAACACAGCCGAAGACCTAGCCGCTGGAATGACTTACGTCAGAAAAGCGCGCGACCTCGGCATGCCCTTTGAGCTGTGGACGAACGATCAAGTCCACGATGCCCTTGGAACGGGAATTTATGCAGGAGCCCTGTTTGATCCGCAGGCCGGGCAGGTGCACCCGATGAAACTTCTTGCCGCCTGGAAAAGGGCTGCCGAGAATTCGGGAGTCCTCGTCTACGAGAACACTGCGGCGGTGAAAGTTAAGACGGCAGAGGGACATACGATCACGACGAGTGGCGGATATAGGGTCAAAGCGCGCAACCTGGTCATCGCCACCAATGCCTATTCTTCCAAGCTGGGATTCTTTCGCAATGCCATTACGCCCATCTTTCAATATGTCGGCATGACGGCACCGCTCAGCGAAAGCATCATGAACGACTTGCGATGGAAGAGCCGCATGCCGTTCAACGACAGCCCTACGCTCGTGCATTATCTGGGTCTGACGCGCGACAACCGCGTGCATATAGGCGGAGGCAGGGCCGATTACCGGTTCAATAACGGACTGCGCACCCCTGCCAACGCCAAAGCCGCCTATTCTGCTCTGCAAAGCGACCTGAACAGAATTTTCCCGGCGCTGGCGAAAGTCGAATTTGAAACCACTTGGAGCGGCATCGTGGATATGACCCTCAACTTCTCTCCCACCGTGGGTAAGCTGGGAAATGATCTTTATTACGCTGTAGGATTTTGTGGTCACGGCGTGAATTTGACTTCGCTGTTTGGACGAATCCTCGCCGATCTGGCTGCCGGGGAAGAAGACCGCTGGCGCGAGTTCCCCTTCGTGAACCACCAACCTCCCTACGTTCCCAATGAACCCTTTCGTTGGCTGGCCGTCGAAACACTGCTGGCCTGGTACCGGGTGGCGGGATAAGTCGCGCAGCGGTGCGGGGGTTTTCCTGATTGGTCTTGCGGGATTGACTCTTCGGGAAATAGGGCTTGCGCTGGAGACAAAACAGTGATCGGAATGCGGTGTGGGTCCAGACGTGGATACACTATTCTCGGAAGAATCCTCCAGAAACCCATAATTCGGGCGATCAACGCCGTCCCAAGCCACTGCAAATGCAGGGTTTGAGTTTGGACCTTCCGTTGCCGCATCTCAGGGCCTACCCTTGCGCAGTTGGGGACACATCTTCGGCAGGAAGCCAGCGAAAAGGAGCGTCATGCGAATGGAAAAGATTGCTGCCCGAGTAG
>Ga0335085_10010694_pt1 | contig 13693 bp, 9 predicted proteins | sample Lox_Sample_45_FD_206712 | JGI IMG/M metagenome (GOLD analysis project Ga0335085, IMG submission 206712) | Soil microbial communities from Loxahatchee National Wildlife Refuge, Florida, United States - Lox_Sample_4.5 | ecosystem: Environmental > Terrestrial > Soil > Wetlands | place: USA: Florida...
TCCAGGCGCGGGTCGGAGGCGGCCAGCTTCTCGATCTCGGCCTTCGACTTTTTCTCCAGGCGGGTGAAGCCGACCACCACGTCGGCCACCTGCACCCCGGTGTTGTCGATGTAGTTCTGCACGTCCACGGGATAGCCGGCGGCCTGCAGCAGGCGCACGAAGGTGTCGCCCAGGATGGCGTTGCGCAGGTGCCCGATGTGCGCCGCCTTGTTGGGATTGATGGAGGTGTGCTCCACCAGGATCTTCTCGCCGGCGCGCTGAGCGCGGACCTGGGCGGACGAGGCGGGGTCCGTACCCGCGGCCAGCGCCGCGGCCAGTTCCCCGCGCTTCACCCGGGCGTTGATGTAGCCGGCGCCCGCGACCTCGAGCTTCTCGAAGCCCTCGACCGCGCCCAGCCCGGCCACGATCTCCTCCGCGATCTTGCGCGGGGGCTGGCGCAGGCGCTTGGCCAGGTCGAAGGAGAGCGGCAGGGCGTACTCGCCCAAGTCCACGCGCGGCGGCTGCTCGACCACCAGTTGCGGCAGCTCGAGCGAGTAGGCACGGCGCAGGAAGTCGCGCATGCGCTCGGCCAGGCGAAGCTGGAAGTCGCGGTACAATCCGGAAGCTCCGTAAGTGACTGAAGAAACGAGAGATTATAGCAAAGCGGCGCGGGCCGCCCGTTTGACGCCCGCGTGCGCGCTGCCTATCATGGAAGTCTTGACGACGGGCGCCGGCTTCTTCTGACGTCTTCCACCACCATGCGCATCGCATACCTGGATTGCTTCAGCGGCATCAGCGGCGATATGTTCCTAGGCGCGCTGCTGGATGCGGGCGTGTCGCCGGCGCTGCTGGAGAAGACGGTGGCGGCGCTGGGCGTGGGGGCGCACCTGGAGATCGGGCGGGTGGAGCGCGGCGGCATCCGCGCCACCAAGGTGGACGTGATCGTAGCGGGCGCGAGGGGCAAGCCGCGCCGGCAGGAGCACGGCCATGACCGTGGGCATCATCACCACGAGGATTCTCCCGCACAGCCTGGGGCGGCGGTGCCCCACGAGCACGGCCGCGGGCTGAAGGAGATCCGCGAGATCATCCGGCACGCCGGAATCAGCGCGGGCGCGAAGGAGACGGCCATCGCCATCTTCGAGGCGCTGGGCCAGGCGGAGGCGGAGATCCACAACGTCTCGATCGAGAAGATCCACTTTCACGAAGTGGGCGCGGCGGACGCCCTGGCGGACATCGTAGGCGCGGCGGTGGGCGCCGAGGCCCTGGGCGTGGACGAGTGGGTGTGCTCGCCGCTGAACCTGGGCGGGGGCACGGTGGAGTGCGCGCACGGGATCTTTCCCGTGCCCGCGCCGGCCACCCTCAAGCTGCTGGCGGGCGCGTCCGTCTATTCCTCGGGCGTGCAGGCGGAGTTGGTTACACCCACGGGAGCGGCCATCGTGAGCGTGCTGGCGGGTCGCTTCGCTCCCTTCCCTGCCATGAAGATCGAGAAGAGCGCCTACGGTGCGGGCACGCGCGATCTCCACGGCCAGCCCAACGTGCTGCGGCTGACGGTGGGCGAGGCGCAGGCTCGCGCCGAGACTGCGAGCGACCTAGTGGCGGTTCTGGAGGCCAATCTCGACGACCTGAACCCGCAGCTCTTCGGCTACGTGATGGAGCGGGCGCTGGCCGAGGGCGCGCTCGACGTCTTCGGCGCTCCCGTGCAAATGAAGAAGAACCGCCCGGGCATGCTGCTCACGGTCCTCTGCCGCCCCGAGGACGCGGACCGGCTGGCCAAGCTGCTGTTCACCGAGACCACCACGCTGGGAGTGCGCCGGCGCGAGGAGCGGCGGCAGGTGCTGCGGCGCGAGTCGGTGAGCGTGGAGACGCCCTGGGGCGCGGTGCGCATGAAGGTCGCGCACCTGAACGGCTCGGTGGCGAACTTCGCCCCCGAGTACGAGGACTGCCGGCGCATCGCCGGCGAACATCATCTTCCCCTGAAGACCGTGATGCAGGAAGCATCGCGGCTGTACCTGGAACGCCAGCATGGATAAGGGCCCGAAGTTCTACATCACGACTCCGATCTTCTACGTCAACGCGCGGCCGCACGTGGGGCACGCCTACACCACCATCGTGTGCGACGCGGTGGCGCGGCACAAGCGCATGCTGGGCGTGGACACCTTCTTCCTCACCGGCACCGACGAGCACGGGATGCACGTGGAGCGCTCGGCGGTGGCCGCCGGGCAGGAGCCGCAGAAGTGGGCGGACGAGGTCGCGGCCGCCTTCCGCGGGCTGTGGGACCGCATGGGCATCCGCTATGACGATTTCATCCGCACCACCGAGCCGCGCCACAAGCGCGGGGTGCAGGAGATGTTCCGGCGCATCCGCGACAAGGGTTACATCTACAAGGGCAAGTACACCGGGCAGTACTGCGTGAACGACGAGCTCTACGTGGACGCGGCCGGGCCGGGCGCGCCCTGCCCGGAGTGCGGCCGCCCCACCGAGACCGTCACCGAAGAGAACTATTTCTTCAAACTGTCCGCCTTCGAAGACAAGCTGCTGAAGCTGTACGCGGAGCAGCCCGGCTTCATCCGTCCGGAGACGCGGCGCAACGAGGTGGCCGCGTTCGTGCGCAGCGGGCTGCGCGATCTCTCCATCAGCCGCAGCACCTTCCAGTGGGGCATCCCCGTGCCCAACGATCCCAAGCACGTGGTGTACGTCTGGCTGGACGCCTTGACCAACTATTGTTCCGCCGTGGGCTTCGGGGGGAAGTCGGCCAAGGACCAGGAGAAGTTCGCGCGCTACTGGCCGGCGGACGTGCACATGATCGGCAAGGAGATCGTGCGCTTCCACTGCGTGTACTGGCCGGCGTTCCTGATGGCGGCGGAACTGCCGCTGCCCCGCTCCATCGTGGCGCACGGCTGGCTGCTGTTCGAGCAGAGCAAGATGTCGAAGTCGCGGGGCAACATCGTGCGCGCGGAGACCATCCTGGAAGTGCTGGGAGCGGACGCGCTGCGCTACTTCCTGCTGCGCGAGATCGTCTTCGGGCAGGACGGCGCTTTCTCCTTCGATGCGCTGGTGCAGCGCTACAACGCCGACCTGGCCAACGGGCTGGGCAACCTGGCCAGCCGCACCCTGGCCATGATCGAGCGCTACTTCCGCGGCGAGGTGCCCTACCCTTCGTCGGCGGTGGCCAAGACCGCGGCGGAGGAGGCCATCGCGCAGCAGGCCGGCGAGGTGGTGGCCGGCTACTGCAAGCTGTTCGACGACTACCAATTCTCGCGCGCGCTGGAGACGGCGTGGTCCTTGGTGGCCACCGTGGACAAGTACCTGGTGGAGAACGAACCCTGGGCCCTGGCCGAGAAGGACGACCAGGAGAGCCGGGTGCGGCTGGCCACCGTGCTCTACACCGCCGCCGAGGTGCTGCGGCTGGTGAGCGCGCTGGTGCATCCCGTGATCCCCGAAGCGACGGCGCGCATCTGGGCGCAACTGGGTCTGGGGAATATCGAGAAAGTCCGGCTGGACCAGCTCAAGTGGGGCGAGGTGAAGCTGGGGACCAAGCTGGGCAAGGTCGAGCCCGTCTTTCCCCGCGCCGACAAATCCACTATCGAAAGGATGCAGCAGATGGAAGAGCGCGCCGGCGCACCCCTGGCGCCGAAGGCCGAGGTCGCTTCCCCGGCCAAGCCCAGTCCCCCGCCGGCCCCGGCAGCAGCCGCGGCCGCACCCGGGCCCGCCACGCCCGACGGCAAGATCTCGATCGACGACTTCGCCAAGGTGGAATTGCGCGTGGGCCAAGTCAAGGTGGCGGAGAAGGTAAAAGGAGCGGACAAGCTGCTGCGCCTGGAAGTGGACATCGGCACGGAGGTGCGCCAGGTGGTGGCAGGCATCGCCGAGGCCTACACGCCGGAGTCGCTCATCGGGCGCAAGGTGGTGATTGTGGCCAACCTGGCGCCACGCAAGTTGCGCGGCCTGGAATCCAACGGCATGATCGTCGCCGCCTCCCTCGGAGAAAAAGGCACGCCCGTGCTGTGCGGCTTCCTGGAAGACGTGCCGGTGGGCGCGAAGCTCAAGTAAATCGGGTGATCTGGCGATCGGGTGATCTGAAGACCTCCCGAGCGCTCGAGCCGATCACCCGATGTCGTGATCACCCGATCTCCCGATGTTCGTCGATTCCCACGCCCATCTCGAGATGCCGCAGTTCGACGAGGACCGCGGCGAGGTGTTCCTGCGCGCGCGGGAGGCGGGAGTCGAGACGGTGGTCGCCATCGGCTCGGGCACCGGACCAGGCTCGCTCGATTGCGGGATCCGGCTGGCCCAGGAGCACGACTGGATCTACGCCACCATCGGCGTCCATCCCCACGAGGCACGGCTGGCCACGGAAGCCGACTTTGCCGAACTGGAGCGATTGGCCAAGCGGCCCAAGGTCATCGCCTGGGGCGAGATCGGGCTGGACTACTTCTATGACCACTCGCCGCGGGAGGTGCAGCGCGCCGTCTTCCTGCGGCAGATGGAGCAGGCGCGGGCGGCCAAGCTGCCCATCGTGATCCACTGCCGGCCCTCGCAAGCGAGCGAGAACGCCTGGGACGACTGCCTGGGGCTGGTGCGCGAGCACTGGGCGGCGAGCGGGCTGGGCGGGGTGCTGCACTGCTTCACCGGCAGCCTGGCGCACGCGCGCGCCGCGCTGGAGATGGGCTTCCTGATCTCCTTCGCCGGCAACATCACCTTCCCCAAGGCCCAGAACATCCGCGACGCGGCATGCGAGGCGCCGCTGGAGCGCATGCTCATCGAGACCGATTCACCCTTCCTGGCGCCGGTGCCGCACCGCGGCCAGCGCAACGAACCCGCCTTCGTGAAGGAGGTGGCGCGGCAGATCGGGGAGTTGCGGGGGATGACGGGCGAAGAGGTGGGCAAGCAGACGGCAGAGAATTTCTATCGCTTCTTCCGCCTACGCTCGGGCTGACGCCCGAGAGGCGCACAGCGAAGTTCAGATGTTGGGCAGCAGGTCGAAGTATTCGTCGTCCTCGTTCTTGCCGCCCTCGCCTTCGCCCACCTGCTTTTCCGATTCGACGAACTCAATGCGCTCGATCCACTTCACCATCTTGTAGCCGAGCTGGTTTTCCACGCGCAGCCGCAGGGGGGCGCCGTACACCGGCGGCAGGGCCTTGCCGTTCATCTCGAAGGCGAGCAGGCACCCGGGCTTCAGCAGGTTGTACACGTGCTGGGTGTCGTAGTAGGGGCCGCCGAAGAGGGACTCCCCGAAGGACCAGAAGACGAGCGTCTTGGCGTAGGGCAAGGGGCGGACATGCTCGATGATCTTCCCCAGGGGAACGCCCTTCCACTGCGCGATGCCCGACCAGCCCTGGATGCAGTGGTGCATGGTGATGTGTTCCTCCGCGCCCAGGGCGCGCAGATCGTCGAGCGAGAGCTCGACGGGGTTGGCCACCAGGCCGGAGACTCGTAGCTTGAACTTCTTGAAGTCTTCGGCCGCCAGGCGCTTCCAGTCGTCGCGCACGGGCGGCTTCCCGTTGGGCCAGAAATAAGGCGAGACCTGGTCCTGGGTGTAGCGTCCGCTGGGCACCAGCCGGTCGAGGGTCATCAGCTTCACCGGCTGGGTGATGGCCTTCTGGGCATGCTGCAGGGCGCGCGGGAAGTGCCAGGAGATGAAGTGGGCCGCCACCCAGGTGAGCAGGACCACCGCGATCCCGATGAAGCCCAGGACCATGCCCGCGAGGCTGGTATCGTCGGTGCCGCGCACGATGTGGTTCATGTTCCGCTGAAAGCCGGTGAGAACCACCATGGTGACGTGAGCGGCGACGAACAGGATCCATCCCACCAGCAGCAGGAAATGGATGGAGCGCGCGCTCTGCCGCCCGCCGAAGACCCTGGCGTAGCCCGGGAAGCGGTTCACCAGCGCGGGCGACATGGCCATTCCGGTCAGCAGGCTCAGCGGCGCCATGATGAACACGGTGGCGAAGTAGGCGAGTTGCTGCAGGGCGTTGTAGCCGTAGAAGCCGTTGGGCTCCGGAGGAAGATGGAAGTTGGCGTAATGGACGAAGGTGTTCCACGCCTGCACAAAGACTCCGGGCGAGGTGGGCACCAGCCGCATCCACTGATCGCTGGTCAGCAGGCCGCACACGAAGAAAACCCCGGTCAGAAGAAACCCGCCGATATCGATGAAATGCCAGGAGCGCGCCACCCCCACCGTGTGCCGGTAGCCAGGGGTGGCGACCAGCGGCGAGATGTAGCGAGCATCGTCCTTGGCGGTCCACAGGCGGTCGGTGGGCACTCGCAAGGGAGTGAAGCGCATCCATTCGGAGCCCGGCGTGCAGTGGTCGTTCCAGTAGAGCCGGGGGTGGTCCATCAGGATGGAAAGGCCGCTGCGCACCAGCATGAACAGGAAGATCATGTTGAAGAAATGGCACCAGCGAATCCAGACGGGAAAACCATGCGGGCCGCTGGCCATGCCTTCCAACGAGGCCGTGGAGGCGGCGATGGAAGGCAGCCCGTACAGGGCGCGCTGCAGCCAGGCAGCGCCCAGGGGAATCAGGACCAACAGGCACAGGACGATCAGCGCCGACGGCCGCATCCAGACGCGAAACCGCCGATCCCTGGGGTAATGGACCGCTCGATGCGCAGCGTCGAAAGAGATCATGATGGATTGTGAAGACCTGCCCTTCGGGACAGCAGCAAGAACATCGTGCCACGATACGGAAGGTCCTGGCAACTGGACGCGACTGCCTGGGGACGCGAAGCACTACGAACCAAGGGCCCTGGAGCCGAAGAACTGCGTGGCCGGCTGGGCGCGGGCTTTGCGAAAAACCGTGACGCTGGGGCGGAGTGCAGGATAATCTGAATGGTCTGAAAGGTCGGTCCTGACGCCCCTTATGCCCGAGAACTCATTCGACATCGTCAGCAAGGTGGATTTGCAAGAGGTCTCCAACGCCATCCAGCAGGCGCTCAAGGAAGTGCACACCCGCTTCGACTTGAAGGACTCGAAGTCGGAGATCATGCTGGAAGGCAAAGAGGCGGTGGTGGTCAGCTCGGCGGACGAGTTCAAGCTCAAGGCGGTGAACGACGTGCTGCAGCAGAAGCTGGTCAAGCGCGGGGTGCCGCTCAAGGCCCTGACCTACAGCCCGGTGGAAAAGGCCTTCGGGGGGACGGCGCGGCTGCGCATCACCATGCAGCAAGGCATCCCCATCGAGAAGGCGCGCGAGATCGTGAAGCTGATCAAGAACTCCAAGAAGAAGGTGCAGGCGGCCATCCAGGGCGACCTGGTGCGGGTGACGGGGCGCGACCGCGACACCCTGCAGGAGATCATCGCGCTGCTGCGGCAGACGGATTTCGGGATCGACATGCAGTTCACCAATTACAGGACTCAGTAGTCAGGGGTCGGGAGTCAGCGTGAGCGGACCGGCGATAGCCGCGGCCAAAGAGATCTTCGAGCTGTTGCGCGAGGACCTGGCCGCCATCGAGCGCGAGTTCGGGCGGGACACGGTCTCGGGGGTGCGCGCCATCACCGAGATCGGGGAGCACCTGCGGGCGGGCGGCGGCAAGCGCCTGCGCCCGGCGCTGCTCTTGCTCTCCGCCAAGCTCTTCCCCGGCCACGAGCGCGCCGCCATCCGCCTGGGCGCGGTGGTGGAGATCATCCACACCGCCACCCTCGTCCACGACGACATCATCGACGAGGCCCAGACGCGCCGCGGCCGACCCTCGGCCAACACCCAGTGGGGCAACTCCAAGTGCGTGCTGGCGGGCGACTGGCTGTACATGCAGGCCTTCAAGATCGCGGTGGAGGAGCGCAACTTCCGCATCCTGGACGTGCTCATCGAGCTGACCCAGAAGATGGTGGAGGGCGAGCTGCTGCAGGTGGAGAAGCTGGGGCAGATCATCACCGCGGAGGAGCACTTCGACCTGATCTTCCGCAAGACCGCCTGCCTGTTCTCGGTGTGCATGCGGCTGGGAGCGATCCTGGGGCGGGCGACGGAAGAGCAGGAGAACCGGCTGGCGCAGTACGGGCGCGACCTGGGCATGGCCTTCCAGATCGTGGACGACGTGCTGGACCTCACCGCCTCCGAGCAGGTGCTGGGCAAGCCCGTGGGCAGCGACCTGCGCGAGGGCAAGGCCACGCTGGCGGTGATCCATGCGCTGGAGCGCTGCACGCCGGAAGAGCGCGCCGCGGTCGAGACGGTGCTGCGCGAGGGCGCTTTCCGCAGCGTCGGCCACGAGCAGGTGCTGGCCATCCTGAACCGCTACGAGTCGGTAGAGGCGGCGCTGGCGCGCGCCAGCGAGTACGCCGAGGCGGCCCGCCTGGGGCTCTACGGCTTCCCCGAGTCGGAGATCAAGCGGGCGCTGCTGCTGATCCCGGATTACGTGGTGGCGCGAGAGAAGTAGTTAGGGGTTAGTCGTTGGGAGTGCGCCCGGTATAATCTCGGGCTTGCTGCGACACGCCCTCATCCCGCTGCTGCTGCTGGCCGCGCTCTGCCCTGCCCTGGGACAGACCCAGCAGGACGTCAGCAACGTGCCCACCAAGACCTGGGTGATCCACCGCATCGACAACCCCCACATCAAGGTGGACGGCAAGCTGGACGAGCCGGTGTGGCAGCAGGTCCAGCCCTTCGGTGACCTGGTGCAGACCGATCCCAACCTGGGCGCCCCGGTCAGCGAGAAGACCGAGGTCCGCATCTTCTTCGACGCCAACAACATTTACTTCGGCATCAAGTGCTACGACTCCGGGGCCAAGGGCATCATCCACCGGCTGGGGCCGCACGACGGGCGCACCGGCTCCGACAGCATCGACATCATGCTCGACACCTTCCACGACCGGCGCGCCGCCTTCTATTTCAGCATCAACGACCTGGGCATCCAGTTCGACGGGCTGGAGGACGAGAGCCGGGGCGGGAGCGGCTTCAGCATCATCGACCCCAGCTGGGACGGCATCTGGTACAGCGCCGGCAAGGTGGAGGACTGGGGCTGGTCGATCGAGGTGATCATCCCCTTCAAGTCCATCCGGGTGTCGCACGCGGGCACCCAGGTGTGGGGCTTCAACATCAACCGCACCATCCCGCGCAAGAACGAGAGCGCTTCCTGGCAGCCGGTGAGCCGCTACGACGGGATCATGAAGCCCTCCAAGGCGGGGCTGCTGGTGGGGCTCGAGGACGTGCACGTGGGCCGCAACCTGGAACTGATCCCCTACGGCAGCACCCAGTACCGGCGGGTGAACTGGGCGCCGCAGCTCAACGGCGTTTCCGGGGCCGGGGGCCTGGACGCGCGCTACGGCCTGGCCGGGAACCTGACCGCCAGCCTCACCCTGAACCCGGACTTCGCGGAGACCGAGGCGGACGAGTTCACCAGCGAGATCTCACGTTTCGAGATCTTCTTTCCGGAGAAGCGCAAGTTCTTCACCGAAGGCGCCAACTACTTTCAGACCCCGATGGACCTGTTCTTCTCGCGGCGGGTGGGGGCGCGGCTACCGGACGGAGAGCCGCAGCGCATCTACGAGGGTCTGAAGCTGACCGGGCAGGCGCGCGGCTGGACCATCGGAGCGCTGGAGGCGCTGACCCAGCGCACCGAATTCACCGACCCCAACACGGGCGCGGTGGAGACCGAGCCGGGAGCGTTCTTCGGAGTGCTGCGGCTGCAGCACGGGATCCTGCACAAGTCGTCCGTCGGGTTCATCTCGGTGAACCGGCTGCAGCAGCAGCCCATCGCGCGCGACATCAACGGCAACGTGCTCAGCGAGAGCGAAAGCTCGCAGGCCCTGGACCTCAGCATCCTGAGCGGCCAGCACGTCACCTGGGCCTCGCAGTTCATGATGAACTTCAACGCCCTGAACCCGGGCTTCAACGCCCAGCACCTGGGCTGGCAGTCCACCTTCACCTACGATTCGGAAAAGTACCTCTTCTCGGCGGAAGGCAAGTTCCTGGGCAACCAGGTGAACGTCAGCAGCACCGGCTTCGAGCCGGAGGTGGACCGCTGGAGCGGGGACGTGGTGGCGGAGTACAAGCCGTTCGTGAATCGCTACGGCATCCGCCAGCTCTTCTTCACGGTGGAGCACGGGCAAAGCAATGGCACCCAGGGAGAGATCGAGGACTCAGGGACTAAAGGCATCTTCCAGGCGCAGTTCAAGAATTTCTGGAACTTCCGCGCCGTGTACAGCTACGACCGCACGCGCTTCTTTCAGTTCCGGCCGGATTTCACGCCGTTGTGCACCGTGAACCTGGCCTGCACGCGGCTCTACCTCGACCCCAACTGGTACCTGCAGCTCTCGACCAACGACCGGCGGCGGTGGTTCGTGTCGTTCCAGTACGCGCACGGCAAGATGACCCAGTTCAACGAGAACTTCCACGGTTTCTTCCACCAGTACACCGCCGGCCTGACGGCGCTGGTGGGCAGCCATCTGAACTGGGACGCCACCGCCATCTACATCAGCGAGTACCTGGACGGCGGCCGGCCCTTCCAGGACCGGCGCTTCCTGATCTCGCGCACCACCTACCAGTTCACCCCCAAGCTGCGGGCGCGGGTGCTGGCCCAGTACGAGAGCGACATCCACGGCCACAACCTGAGCGTGAATTCGCTGCTGGCCTACGACTTCACGGCGCGCAGTGCGCTCTTCCTCGGCTACAACCACCAGCGGCATGTGCCCTTGCAGCCCGCCGACCTGGGGAACGAGGTGTTTGTGAAGCTGTCGTACCTGTTCTCGTTCTAGGGGAGCCGCCGGCCTAGCGCTGCAGGCGGGAACGCATCTGCTCGGCCGCGCCATAGACGGCGCGCAGCTTGGCCTCGAGGCCGGAAGGCAGGGAGGGCGTGGCCAGGGCGAGCTGCGAAGAGAGCAGGATGCCGGTAACCGAGCTGTTGAGTTCGTTGCGCAGCATGGTGGCGGCGGCCTTCATGGCCAGGCGCTGCTCGCGCTCGCGGCGGTAGAGGGCGGCGCGCACGCTGCGCACCACGCGCTCGCGCCCGCTGATGGCCAGATTGACGATCACCGGGATGGCGGTGCCGGCGCGCTGCAGCAGCAGCTCGCCGCCGGCGGGATCCAGGTCCCAGAAGGCTTGGTCCACCACCACGGCGGAGAAATCGCCGGCGCGCAGGGCGGCGGTGGCGCGGCGAAAATTGGCGGCCACGCGCACGCGCTCGCCGGTAGCGCGCTGCACGGCGGCGGCGCATTCGGCGGCGGACTTGTTGTTGGCGATGAGCAGGATCATGGCCGCCCCCCCGCCTCTGCCGGCTCCTCCCGGGCGGCGTACTCCTTCAGCTTGCGGTAGAGCGTGGTCTTGCCGATGCCCAGCAGGCGGGCGGCCAGCAGCTTGTCGCCGTGCACCTGCGCGATGGTCGAGAGGATGGCCTGTTTTTCCAATTCGGCGATGGGAACCACGCGCGGGGTCCCGGGTCCGGCGAGCGGACGCGCCAGGGAGTCCTGCAGGTTGGTGGGCAGGTCGGCCAGGTGGATGAGAGGGCCGGAACTCATGGCACTGGCGCGCTCCAGGCAGTTCTCCAACTCGCGCACATTGCCCGGCCAGTCGTGGTTCATGAGCACCTTGAGGGCGTCGTCGCTGAGGGTGCGCTCCACGCCGTCCACCCGCGTCAGCCGCTCCAGGAAGTGCCCCACCAGCAAGGGGATGTCCGGCTTGCGCTCGCGCAGGGGCGGAATGCGCAGAGCCAGCACGTTAAGGCGGAAGTAAAGGTCCTTGCGGAAGGAGCCCTGCTCCACCAGGGTATCGAGTTCGCGGTTGGTGGCGGCCAGGATGCGTACCTGGATGGGGACGCGGCGGGTGCTGCCCACCGGCCGGATCTCCTTCTCCTGGATGGCGCGCAGCAGCTTGGCCTGCAGGTCCACGGGGAGTTCGGCGACCTCGTCCAGGAAGACGGTGCCGCCGTTGGCGATGGTCAGCAGGCCTTCCTTGGAGCGGGCCGCGCCGGTGAAGGCGCCACGCACGTAGCCGAAGAGCTCGCTCTCGATCAGGGTGGGGACCAGGGAGCCGCAGTCCACCGGGATGAAGGGGCGGTCGCGGTTGGGCCCGGAAAAGTGGATGGAGCGGGCCACCAGCTCCTTGCCGGTGCCGCTCTCTCCCAGGATGAGCACGGGGTGGGAGCTGGAGGCAGCCTTGGCGATGATGCGGTAGATCTTCTCCATCTCCGGGGAGCGGCCGATGAGGTTGCCGAAGCCCTGCTTGGAGCGCACCTTCTCGCGCAGCAGGCGGTTCTCGCCGGCTAGCTTGATGTGGCGGGCGGCGCGCTCCAGCAGGGCGCGCAGCTCTTCCGCGTTGAAGGGCTTGGTGACGTAGTCGTAGGCGCCGTTCTTCATGGCCGCGACCGCCGACGGCACGGTGGCGAAGCCGGTGATGACGATGACCTCGGCCTGGGGGCGGCGGCGGCGCACCTGCTGCAGGACCTCGAGGCCGTGAGCGCCGGGAAGCTTCAGATCGAGCAGCACCACGTCGATGCTGCGCGCGTCCAGAAGGCGATAGGCGTGGGCGGCGTCCTCGGCGACGCAGGTCTGAAAGCCCAGCGCCTGGGCGACCTCGCGGCAACCTTCGCGGACGGCGCGGTCGTCGTCGACGATGAGCAGGTTCAGCAGATCGGTACGCAGAGCCTCGGCGGTGGCGGGCATGGTCGCTACCAATCCCATTGTATCCCTCCTTTCGGGGGAGTCCACCCCTCAAGCGGTCTTTTGCCCGGGCCGGCGCCTTCCTGCGAGCAGGCGGCGCACCCGGCGCGCCAGGCGGATCGCATCGAAGGGCTTGGCGAAGGTGAGCGGACGCGCGAACGGGCGCCCCGCCGCTCCCTCGCCGTAGCCCGAGATGTAGAGCACGGGGGTGCCGGCGTGGCTGGCATCCAGCCGCCAGGCCAGCTCCCGCCCGTTCATGCCGGGCAAGACCACGTCGGTGAGCACCAGGTCGATGGCGCCGGGGTGCTGCGCAGCCAGGCGCAGCGCCTGGGGGCCGTCGGCGGCTTCCAGCACGTGATAGCCGTACGCCGCCAGTCCGGCCGCCAGGGCGCGCCGCACCACCTCCGCATCCTCTACCAGCAATATGGTCTCCGAGCCGCCTACGACCGCGGCCTCTTCCTCCTCCTCCGCCCCGGCCCGCGGCGGGGGCGACGCCGGCGCCACCGGCAGCAGCAGGTAGACGGTGGTTCCCTGCCCGGGCTCGCTCTCCAGCCACACGCTGCCGCGATTCTGCTGCACCAGGCCGTAGACGGCGGGCAGACCCAGGCCGCTGCCCCGTCCCGGCGGCTTGGTGGTGAAGTAAGGCTCGAACAGGTGGCGGCGGGCGAGCGCGTCCACTCCGGTGCCGGTGTCGGCGACCGCCAGGCGGACACAGAGGCCGGGCTCCAGGCCGGGATGGCGGGCGGCCTGCTCGGCGCTGATCTCGTGGTGCGAGGTGGCCAGGGTGAGGCGGCCGCCGGCGGGCATGGCGTCGCGGGCGTTCAGCACCAGGTTGAGGATCACCTGGCGCATCTGCGCGGGATCGACGCGCACCCGGGCGGGCCGGGGGGCGGGCTGGTGACGCAGTTCGACATGTTCCCCGATCAGGGGCTGCAGCACCTCCGCCAGGCCGGCGATCAGCCGGTCCAGATCCACCACCTGCGGCTGCGCAGGCTGGCGGCGGGAGAGCCGGGAGAGCTGTTCCACCAGCAGCGCCCCCTGCTCGGCGGCCAGGCGGATCTCCTGGGCACAGGAGCGCCCGGGATGTTGGGAGGGAAGCCGCTCCAACAGCAGCCCGGCATGGATCTGGATGGC
>Ga0335085_10010695_pt1 | contig 13693 bp, 10 predicted proteins | sample Lox_Sample_45_FD_206712 | JGI IMG/M metagenome (GOLD analysis project Ga0335085, IMG submission 206712) | Soil microbial communities from Loxahatchee National Wildlife Refuge, Florida, United States - Lox_Sample_4.5 | ecosystem: Environmental > Terrestrial > Soil > Wetlands | place: USA...
TTCCGCTTTTGCGACCTTTTCATTGGCATAATAGTATTCCGTGGCCCTGGCCACCCCCTTTTTGTTGCCAAACGCGTCGGTATAGTAATATTCCCGCTTTGCCACCTTTCCGTCAGGGTTAAGGTACTCTATGGCTCTTGCTACTCCCTTTTCATTGGAAAACGCTTCGGTATAGGTGATCTCTGTCTTGCGGATCTTGTCCGCTTCGTCATAGCTGGCGAGAATCTTTTGTATTTCTGGAGGTGCCTCGTCCTTTTCGATGATCACTTCAATTGTTTTTCCTCCAAATTCATTCTTATCAGAGAGGATGCTCTCCTTCGAAGCAAATGCTGTTCCGCACCCTAACACAGAAAAACTGATTACCGCCATCACTACACATACCGCCATGCGCATCCCTTGATCCTCCCACACAGTTTGTCTGAAAGAGACTGCAAATCCAATTCTCTATGTGAAAGAACTATACACTTTTGGAAAAAGATTGTAAACAGTGGAGTCAAGACCGACCCTCATTTTACTATACGAAGACCTCACCTTAAGTTAAGAGGATTCTGCTCAGCACAGTAAGAGATGAAAGAACAGATGTGCTATAATTTTGTGAAGGCGTTGAGAGCAGAAAACGCTGGCGGAACCACTGTTCTTGCTCTCCGTGCCGTTCAAGAGGGTCTTTCTTTTAAGCTACTAAACAGGAGAAAAAGAATGCATAGAGTGATGTTCCTCTGCACCGCCAATTCATGCCGCAGCCAGATGGCTGAAGGCCTTGCACGGGAGTTCGGCAAGGGAGTACTAGAAGTGTACAGTGCGGGTCTCATGGCTGCGGGGGTGCATCCAAGGGCCATTGCTGTGATGAAAGAGATTGGCATCGACATATCACGTCAAAGGTCAGAGGAGATAGATGAAAAGCTGTTGAGAACAATGGATGTCGTCATCACGCTGTGTGGCCATGCCGAGAAATACTGCCCGAGGACACCCCCTGGGATAACACGCATCCACTGGCCTGTGGAAGACCCGGTGGGTACCCTTGGCACAGAGGAACGAATCATGTATGAATTCAGAAGGGCAAGGGACGAGATCAAGGAGAAGATACTAAATTTCGTAAAAGAGATCAAGGATTCCCGGAAGATTCTCTGATATGCGAATCGGGGATGGTTTGTGTCGATAACGGTTCTTCTTCCTGGGTCTGTGAGAGAATACGATGGTCTTTCTTAAAAAAATGAATATGATGTCCCTGGTGCCACTTGCGTTCGTTACCTATATAGTATTTCTTTCTCCCCTTCCTTGTTTTCCGGAAGAACTTCCGCGCATCGCCATTTCTCTGTCTTTTGATATGGAAAAGAGGGTGATGGAGGGGAAATCCTCAATCACCTTTCCCGACCATAGGGAAATACGTGTCCATACCGGTCCCCTCAGAATAAAGTCTCTGAGGTATAACCACCGTTCTCTCTCGCCCGTAATTAGGGAGGGTATCTTAACGCTGGAAGGGGAAAAGGGCGGCGTCCTTGATATGGAATACGAATGTGCGTCGAATGGGCATGGGCCATGCAGCATAGGCACCAAGGGGATATTTCTCACAGGCAACTGGTATCCGTCTGTGGAAGGACCAGCGTATCACAGGCTCAGGGCACTGGTTCCCAGGTATTTCACTGCCATTTCAGAGGCTGAAGAGATAAAGAAGGAAGAAACGCCGGGAGGAAATCTGTTTACCTTCGCGTTTCCTCACCCGGTAGAGGGCATAACCTTTCTTGCTTACCCGTTCAGTATCAAAAGAGAAACATTTCGGGGTATTGAATTGTACGCGTATTTCCTCCCTGAGGACAAGGGGCTTGCCACAACCTGTCTTGAGTACACAAAAAAATACCTGGGACTCTATGAAGGAATGATAGGAAAATACCCTTTCAAGAGGTTTTCTGTTGTGGAGAATATCCTTCCCACCGGATATTCCGTGCCGACCTTCACCCTCCTTGGCCAGGAAGTGGTGAGGCTGCCCTTTATTCTGGACACGTCTCTAGGCCGCGAGATACTCCATCAATGGCTTGGAAACCTCGTGTACCTAGATTACGAAAAAGGGAACTGGGCTGAGGGGCTGACCACGTATCTTTCCGATCACCTCTATAAAGAACGAGAGGGGAGGGGATGGCAGTACAGGAAAAGAACGCTCATCGATTATGACACCTATGTCAACCCGGGGAATGAGTTTCCCCTGCGGGATTTCAGGTCAGGAACCGACTCTGCCTCCAGGGCCATAGGTTATGGGAAAGGGTCGATGGTGTTCCACATGCTCAAGAACTTGGTGGGAGAGGAGAGGTTCTTCAAGTCCATCAGGAAATTCATCAATGAGAACCGCTTTCGCAAGGCATCATGGGATGATTTGAGAACCGCCTTTGAAGTGGAATCAGGGGAAGATCTCGATCAATTCTTTGGGCAGTGGCTGAATGAAAAAGGGTATCCCTCCCTGGAACTCTCCAATGTGGAGGCGGGACCAAAGGGCCGCCACTATGCTGTCTCATTTGACATTGTGCAGAAGGGAAAACCGTACCTGCTCGATCTCGCTGTCGCTGTAAAGACAGAAGTGGGTGACACGAACCGCGTCCTGCGGCTCTATGACGAGAAGCAGGGCTTCGATATCCTCACTGAGGGAAAGCCGGAAGGGCTGGTCATTGACGAATACTGCGATACCTTCAGAAAGCTTACTCCTGAAGAAACCCCTCCTGTAATAGAAAGACTCCTGAACCTTGACAAGGGACTGATTGTCCTTCCGTCTCAAGGCAGTGAAGAGATCTATTCAAGGATTGTCAAGTACTTTGAGGACAGGGGATATGGGACGAAGAAACCCCAGGAGATGGGGAGCAAGGATTTAAAGCAGTCCCCCCTGGTTGTCCTGGGGTATGACAACCCTGTCATAAAGAGGCTGTTCGGGAAGATGGATGAACCTTCACAGGGGCTTGTCCTCAGTATGCGGAAAAACCCCTTCGATCCTTCAATGATAATCGGCGTGGTCAATGCATCCTCAGGGAATGAGGTTGATGCCGCATGGGAAAAGATACCCCATTACGGAAACTTTAGTCACTTAGTTTTCAAGGAGGGGAAGAACACCGAAAAAAGGATTAAGGAAAGCCAACGAGGGTGGGACATGCCTCTCGGGGAACCGGTGGTTGGGATTGAGGTTTCGAAGACAAAGAAATTACCCGACATCATCAACAGCGTTTCTGACAAAAGAATCGTGTATGTGGGCGAACGTCACACAAGCTATGAACACCACCTCACCCAGCTCGAAACAATCAAAGGGTTTTTTAGGAAGAATCCTAAGATTGCCATTGGAATGGAGATGTTCCAGCGGCCTTTCCAGCAGGTGCTCGATGATTATATCGCGGGTAAAACAGATGAGAAGGAGTTCCTGAAGTCCTCGGAGTATTTTAGCCGATGGGTATTTGATTACCACCTGTACAGGGATATCCTGACATTTGCGAGGGAGGAGAAGATACCCGTGGTTGCCCTGAACATTAAGAGGGAGATTGTGGACAAGGTGTCGAAAAACGGGATCGACTCCCTTACCGAAGAAGAAAAAAAAGAGTTGCCTGACAGTATGGACATGTCGGACGAGGAGTATCGGGAGAGGTTAAGGGAGGTGTTCGAAAAGCATGAAAGCGCCGGATCAAGGGATTTCGGCAATTTTTACCAATCCCAGATTATCTGGGACGAGATAATGGCCCAGTCCATTGATGAATACCTGAGAAAGAACCCTGACCGGAAGATGGTGGTGATTGCCGGGAGCGGCCATCTTGCCTTTAAGTCCGGCATTCCCAAGAGGGTATTCAGGCGGAATAGTTTGGATTATGCATTACTTCTCAATGACGAATCTGTGGAAACAGGAATTGCGGATTTCGTGCTCTTCCCGCAACCGGTAAAAATGGTTTCAGCACCCAAGCTCATGGCGCTCTTGTCCGAAGAGAAAGGAAAAGTAACAATCAAGGGATTCCCCGATATGAGCGTGTCGGAAAAGGCAGGGATGGAGAAGGGAGACATTATTATTTCCATGGACAATGAGCCGATAAAAGGTGTGGACGATATCAAAATATTCCTCCTTTATAAAAAGCCAGGGGATACCATTGACGTGCGCGTGTTAAGGAAAAGATTCCTCTTTGGCGACAGGGAGCTCAGCTTTAAGGTAACGCTCTAATATTTCCATGGCCCTGTGCACCGCACCCGCCTTCTCGTCATAGAGAAGCCTCGCCTTTTTTCCCATGGTGGTTCTCTTTTCAGGGGACCTGAGCAGCTCATTGAGAACGCCGTACAGACCTTCCTCCTCGGTTTTAATGGCTGCTCTCTCCGTATAAAAATCCTGGATAAAGGGGAAATTTTCCATATGGGGGCCGCATACCACCGGTTTTCCCCAAAACGCAGGTTCAAGGGGATTGTGTCCCCCGTGGCTTGCAAAGCTCCCCCCGATGATGGCCACTTCAGCCATACCGTAGGCCGGAGCGAGTTCGCCAATGGTGTCGAGAATGATGATCGTTCCCGAAAGCCGTTGGTTCTCCCCTCCCTCCTGTCCCCTGTCTGTTGCCCGTGGACTCATTTCAGAGCGTTTGATGTAAGGGAGCCCCTGTGCTCTCAGCATGTCTTCCACTTTGTGAAACCTTTCAGGGTGGCGGGGCGCAATGATGAGGTTGAGTTCGGAATGCTCATTCCTCAGCCTCATAAAAACAGACACCACCAAATCTTCCTCTCCTTCATGGGTGCTTCCCGCGACGATTACAGGACCTCTCAGGGATCCTGACCATTCCGGGATTCTATCTAATGGTGTTATGTCAAACTTAAAATTCCCTGTTACCATGATCCTGTCTTCGTCAGCGCCCAGTGCCCGAATCCTTTTCTTATAAACCTCCTCCTGCATGCAGAACATATCCACCCACTTGACCACTTCCTTAATAAAGAACCTTATTTTCTTGTATCCTTTAAAGGAACGGTCAGATATTCTCCCGTTAACGACGAGGATGGGAATTCCCTCTTTCCTCAATACCCGGAAGGTATTGGGCCATAACTCCGTTTCCATAACAATGAAGAGCCGGGGTTTCAGACTCTTTATCACTTTTTTGAGCACAAGTGCGAGATCAAAGGGCAGGTATACCGGATACGCAAGGTCTGATATCCTTTCGCGGGCGAGTTTCTGTCCCGTGTCGGTCACCGTGGAAATGACAATGCGAAGGGAAGGGTATCTCCCCTTAATTTCCCGTATCAACGGAATAGCGGAAATGACCTCTCCGACCGAAACCGCATGGACCCATATGGCTGAAGAATGACCTGTAGCCGAAAAAGGAGCGGTCAGTCCGCACCTTTCTCTCAGCCATCTCCTCCTGAGGCTCTTTGGTCTCCTGAAATATTCATAGGGCAGCAGAGCGAGCAAAGCGACAGTGTAAAGGAGGCTATACGCGAAAAACATCTCAGGAGTGTCGTTCGGTGATCAGGGGAGATTCACTCAACAGTTTGTCCGCCATTGCATCGTCGAACTGCAGGCTGTACAGCCTCTGGTAAATGCCGTCAAACGCGAGGAGTGCCTCATGTGTACCTGACTCTACGATCTTGCCTTTGTCCATCACGATGATCCTGGTCGCCCTTCTCACGGTGGAAAGCCTGTGAGCAATCACAAAGGCGGTCCTGTCATTCATAAGATTTTCGAGGGCTCTCTGTACCATAATCTCCGAAGCGGTGTCCAGAGATGAGGTGGCCTCATCCAGAATAAGTATGGGAGGGTTTTTCAATATTGCCCTTGCTATGGAAAGCCTCTGTTTCTGTCCTCCCGATAACCTGATTCCCCTTTCCCCTACCACCGTGTCATAGCCATGGGGAAGCTGGAGGATAAACTCATGGGCGTATGCAGCTTTTGCTGCGTTTACAATATCCTCCTCCGATGCCCTGGCATCTCCGTAAGCAATATTTGCCCTCACGGTATCGTTAAAGAGGATGACATCCTGGGTCACAATGCCGATAAGGGAGCGGAGGGATTTCAGCGTGACTCCGGAAATGTCAACGCTGTCTATGAATATCTTTCCCCCTCCAGGGGTGTAGAATCTCGGTATGAGGTCCACAAAGGTGGTCTTGCCGGCACCGCTCCTGCCCACAAGGGCGATGATCTCTCCTTTCTTCACAGTGAGCGAGATGTCATCCAGGGCATCGTCATCGGTTCCCTGATACCTGAAGGAGATATGATTGAACGCAATTTCATTGTGGAACCCTTCCAGCGCTATGGTGCCATCCGGTTCTGTTTCTTCCTCCAGAAGCCTGTCAATCCTGTCAAGGGGCGCACTTGCCTGCTGGAGGGAATTATTTGCAGCCACAAGGCGCTTCGCAGGGGTATAGATCATGAAGATGGCCACGAGAAAGGAGAAGAAATCTCCCGCGGTAATGGTCCCTCTGATCACAAGACTCCCTCCGTACCAGAGGACAAAGGCGATACCCAAACCTCCTACGAACTCCATCATCAGGGAAGTTCCCTCAATAATCCTTGTGGACCGCATGAGTTCCCGGTAAAAGTCGTGGTTCTTGCCCCTGAATCTTCTCATTTCATCCTCTTCTCTGCAGAAGGACTTAATGATCTTGTTGCCAGAAAAGGTCTCGGCAAGGATCTCGGTAATTTCCTCGATTTTCTCCTGGGTATGCAGACTGACCTTCTTGAGCCTCTTTCCGAGCCTTGAAACAAAGTAGAAGGCGACGGGCAGCACCACGATAGATATGAGGGTGATGTCCCATCGCCTGTACATGGCTACACAGACAAGGACCATTATGGTCGCGCCCTCCACAAAAATGTCCTTTACGGTGTAGGCGAGGAGCCCCTGGACAAACCCTGCGTCGTTAATTATCCTGGAGACCATGGCGCCGGTGGAGTCTCTATGGAGGAAACCCATGGGGAGGTAAAGCAAATGGTGGAATAATTTGTTCCTTATGTCCCTTACGATCTTCGCGCCCGCCGACCTCATGAGATAGGACTGAAAAAAAGAAAAGACCCCTTTGCCGAGATAGGCGGTCATGACAGCCAGACTCAGCAGGACGAGGAATGCGGGTTCCTTCTGCACAAACACCTTGTCCATTGCAGGCTTGACGAGCCACGCCAGTGACCCGTTCAGTCCCGAAACCACAAGGCTGCAAATGCCCGCGACAATGAGCCGTCCCCAGTAGGGTTTCACCAGCACGAGGATCTTCTTTAGGTCTTTCACGCGTTCCGCCTCTGCGAATTATTAGGGGAGACGGCTCCGGCTTTCTCGTACTCCCACCCTGCCATCTCCCCTATCATTTCTGCCACCCTTCGGGATGGCTGCTTTCCTGAGAAGAGCTCCCTTATCTGCCTGAATGAAGAGATCATGGACTCTCTGTACTTATCATCATACAAAATCTTCCTGGATTGTGCCACGATATTTTTTGCGGTTGCCTCATGCTGGATAAGTTCCGGGACAACCTCTTTTCCCGCGATAATATTCACGAGGGAAATGTGTGTGACGTCCAGTACGCTCTTCCCGATGAAGTAAGTCAGGGGGGAGACCCTGTACACCACCACCAGGGGTGTTCCCAGGAGCGCGGCCTGAAGGGTTGCAGTACCAGAGGCGATGACCGCCATGTCTGATGAGACAAGGGCTTTGAGGGCATCACCTCTCATGAACACGACACCCTTTCCCTCAAGCGCTGAGATGCTTTCCTTGAATTGGTCAACCTCCACATTCTGCGCAAGAGGTACGAGAAACCGCACTCCGGGAAATTCGTGGGTAAATCTCTCGACAAAGTCGGTAAAGACAGGAAAGAGTGTCTTCAGTTCATGGGGCCTGCTGCCGGGGAGAAGGGAAACGGTTGGAGTATGGATTCCGGATCCCGGCCTGAGGTGTTCCACTTCCTGTGCGTTTGTTTTTTCCAACGCATCTATCTCTTCCATCACAGGGTGGCCCACAAATTCACAGGGAATGCCGGCCTTCTTATAAATCTCCTCTTCAAAAGGGAGGATCACCGCCACCCTGTCCGCAATCTCTCCCATGGTCTTTACCCTTCCTTTTCTCCACGCCCATACCTGCGGACTCACATAATAGAGCACCTTCACCCCATGCCTCTTCGCAATCTTGGCAATCCTGAAGTTAAAATCAGGATAATCAATGAGTACCACGATCTCTGGAGCGATTTCCCGTAATATCCTCGAGGCCTTTGTAAAGGATTCGCGGAGCTTTTTAATGGATGAGAGGGTTTCTGTGAGGCCTAGGGAACTGGATATGCCGGAGAAGAGCTCAACTCCCGCGTCTCTCATCCTTTCGCCCCCCATGCCCACCAGCCTCACCTCAGGCCACATGGCACGTAAGGTATGAGCGAGGAGAGAACCGTAGAGTTCACCAGAACTCTCGCCCGCCACTATCATGACCGTCTTCATAGTTTCCAGGGCTATTGATACGCCGGCTTATGCATGCGGAGAGTATGAATTACTTTACGGTCCTTTAAAGGGATTTCTCCTAACAGGCTATGAACCACTATTGGGCAACCCTTTTTATAACTCCTGCTATTTTCTCTATATCCGGCTCTCCAAGTTCAGCATAGATGGGCAATGATAACACTTCCCTGGATGCCTTCTCAGAAACGGGAAAGGCACCCTCCCTGTAACCCAGAAAGCTCATTGCATCCTGGAGATGGAGTGGCAGGGGATAGTACACCACCGAGGATATCCCGTTGTCCTTCAGTCCCTGCTGTATCTCGTTCCGGTTCTTGCAGAGGATAGTATACTGGTTATAGACATGATAGACATGCTCCTTTTCGGAGGGGCAGGTGACAATGCCGGAGAGGAGGCGGTTATACCGTAACGCCTTCTCCCTGCGCTTCCTGTTGTATTCATCAACCCTCTTCATTTTTACAAGGAGGATGCCTGCCTGCAGCTCATCAAGCCTGCTGTTAAACCCTATGGAATCGTGAATGTAGGAACCCTTTGATCCGTGGTTGCGCAGACTTCTTATCACTTCAGAGAACTTAGCCTCCCGAAGGGTTATCATACCACCGTCACCATAGGCGCCAAGGTTTTTGCTTGGATAAAAACTGAAGCACCCTGTATCTCCGAAACTGCCCACTTTCTTCCCCCGGATCTCTGCGCCAAAGGCCTGCGCACAGTCCTCTATTACGTAAAGCCCATGTCTCTCCGCAATAGCCATTATCCGTTCCATGTCCGAGGGATGGCCAAAGAGATGGACGGGCAGAATAGCCTTTGTCCTCGGCGTTATCTTTTCTTCGATCTTGGTGCAGTCTATGGTAAAAGTCTCAGGTTCGATGTCCACAAACACTGGTTTTGCGCCGGTATATACAATAGCTTCCACTGTGGCAAAAAAAGTAAAGGGCGTGGTGATTACCTCATCACCCTCACCAATGCCCAGGGCCTCAATGGAGAGATGAAGCGCATCTGTCCCTGATGCAACTCCCAGCGCATCAGAGACCTTCAAATACTCGGCAATCCTTTTTTCGAATTCGCGGACCTTCGGCCCGAGGATGTAGTGTGAACTCTCCAGTATCTGGTCCACCATATTTATTATTTCTTCCCTGATTTCTGCGAATTGCCTTCCCAGGTCCACCATAGGTATCATGAGCGCCCCCCTGCAAGTGCGGTGATCTCCAGCGCCATATGGAGGGCATTTCTCCCTTCGGCACCAGAGACTCTTGGTCGTTCTCTGCGGAGCACGCAACGGACAAAATCCTTCAGTTCTTCTTTAAGGGGCTCACTGTATTCCGGTCTGATAATCTCCGGGTTCGCGGGCTCTCTGCGTGACCTGAGTTCCAGCACCCCTTTCTGATAGTCAATCTCAATATAAGAGTTTTTCTGGTATACCTTCATTTTTCTCTCCTTTTCCTTGGAGATACGGCTCGAGGTGAGGAACGCAACCGTACCGTTCTCGAATTCCATCCACGCCCTCGCCTCGTCGATTTTCTCTGTCATCAGGGAGAACCCAAAGGCCCTAATCCTCTTTACAGGGGAGGGAACGAGGCTCAATACGATATCGATATCGTGGATCATGAGGTCAACAGTAACGTCCACATCACAACCTCGGTTGAGAAACGGTGAGCGTCTCGCCGTTTCGATAAACCTTGGTTCCTCGATCATCCGGGATAACGCGATGACGCCAGGATTATATCTCTCCAGGTGGCCAACTTGCAATATGATGTTCATTTTCTCTGCTTCGGCGATGAGTGCATCGGCCTGGGGGAGGGTGGCTGCGATGGGTTTTTCCACAAGGATATCCTTTCCCGCACGCACGCAATTGAGGGCCACGTCAAAATGATCTGTGGTAGGTACCACGATGCTCAGTGCATCCGCTTCCCCGAGAATGTCCCTGTAATCCCGATAGGCGCGTGAACCATATCGCAGCGCCACCTCCGTTGCCCTTTCTTCATCGATATCCACGACACCCACCAATTCGGTCTCGGGGAGTTCGGAATAGATCCTTGCGTGGTGCTGTCCCAGATACCCTGCGCCCACGACCGCAACCTTTAACGCCATAAATCCTCTTTCACAAGCATAACTATATATATTGCACTAAAGTGACCCCATTGGGCAAGCAAAGGGCGTAACAAGGACACCCAAAGGGAGCGGGATGAACCGAATAGCGAGCGCATTCCCAATCTATCTGGACTGCGGGGTTAAGGAGCGAATATGATAGAGAGCAATTCCTTACGTTAAGGTACCCTGCGGACTTGCCTCAGGGTTCTTCATCTTCCGGACTCAGGATTGTGAGGAAGTGCTCAGGGAGTTGTCCTTCTCTTCCACCCATACCTGTATGGCAATCTCTGGGCACATCTGTGCGCAGAGCGCGCACCCTGTACACCGTTCCATACGCTCCGTCTTTGCGGGAAAATGTCCGCTAGCATTGAACTCACTGTCAATGACGATAACACCTTTAGGGCATGCGAGCACGCAGTACTTGCATCCCTTGCAGCGCTCCCTGTCGATGGTGATTCTACCTTTCACGGGTGCCTTTCCTGATATGCTCACTCCCCAGCAGTTCCCTTGCATGGGTGAGGGAAATCTCTGTCACCTTTCCGCTGAGCATGCGTGCAATCTCTTCCACCCTTTCTTCCCATGAGAGTTCATTTACTTTAACATAGACGCCCTCTTTTCTCGTTACCTTATCCACCTTAAGGTGATGGTCAGCCATGGCGGCAATCTGGGGCAGGTGGGTGATGCAAACAACCTGATGTCTCCTGCCGAGGGTTTTGAGTCTCATCCCGATGCTGTCTGCTGTTCTTCCGCCAATGCCCGCATCCACTTCATCAAAAATCAGGACAGGGATCCTGTCCACCTCAGCGAGGATCCCCTTCAGCGCGAGCATGATCCTGGAGAGTTCACCGCCTGACGCAATTCGCGAGAGGGCCTTTGGGGTTTCTCCCCTGTTGGCAGAAAGGAGAAATTCCACACTATCCATCCCGGCGGACGATAGTGGAACAGGTTTCACATCTATCACGAACTCTGCCTTCTCCATGGCAAGTTCCTTAAGTACTCCCTTCACTGCACGCTCTATTTTCTTTGAGATCTCCCTCCTCATACCTGAAAGTTGTTGAGCCCGTTCATGGAGTCCTTTCTCTTTCTCTTTCAGTTCATCGCCTAGTTCTATTATCCTCTCATCCGATAGGGTAAGCCGCTGGAGCTCTTGCATCCCTTCGTCCCTGTATCTCAAAATTTCTTCTATCCCATTACCGTATTTCCTTTCGAGGCTTTTTATAAAGTCCAGCCTGTCTTCTATGTGCGCCAGCCTTTTCGGATCCATATCGTATTTGTCTCTGTAATGTCTCAGCGAGCCCGCTGCATCCTCGACCAGAGGCATTGCCGATTCCAGGAGATGAAGGACCTCAGACATTCCGTGATCGATCTGGGATACCTCCCTCAATATTGACAGGGCTAAGGAAAGCTTTTCTGAGGAAGACCCGTCAGCGCCATAAAGGAGCAGATACGCAGAATCCGTAAGTTCATTCAGTTTGGCAAGATTTGCGAGAATAGCCCTCTCTTCCCTCAATTTCTCTACTTCACCCATCTCTAGGGATGCAGATTCGATCTCGTTGATCTGGAACTTCAGAAGGTCGAGTCTCTGCTGCTTTTCCCTGCTGTCCGTTTTAAGGAGGGAAAGCTCCTGTGTGAGGGACTGCACCTCGTGAAAGAGTTCTCCCACCTCTGTTCTCGCATTGGTGAGTTTCCCGTACGCGTCGAGGACAGCCCTCTGGTTATCAGGCGAAAGCAGGCTCTGGTGTTCGTGCTGTCCATGGATGTCCACAAGGGACCGCCCGAGGTCTAGCAACGTCTGCACATTCACCATGGTGTCATTGATATAGGCCCTGCTTTTTCCTGAGGATGAGAGGGTTCTTCTGAGGATGATGCCGTCATTGCTGGGAATCCCAAGTCTTTCCAGGAAGGGATGTGCGGGAATATCCAGGAATGCCTCTACGGTGGTCTCATTCTTTCCTGTCTTTATCATATCGGTCTGGGCCCTCTCCCCAAGGGTAAGGCCGAGGGCATCCACGATAATGGACTTCCCTGCCCCGGTCTCCCCGGTGAGGACATTGAATCCGGGCTCAAAACGTAGGGTGAGGGTATCGATAATAGCGAAGTCTTTGATTCCCAATTGGCGCAGCATAACTCCTAAAAATACCATAGAGGGGGAGGGAAATTCCAATTTCCCGGTGTTCAACTGCTGCCCAAGATACAAAGAGATAGGACAAATTTGAGGCTCCCTGTCTGGCACGATTCTTTCTTAATTTCATGCTTAATTTTGGGCTTGACAAAAGGAGTTCTTCTTGATACCTTTATTGAACACGGAATCCTAAGAAATACCATAGAAAGGGGGGAATTAGATGACTAAGGCGGAGCTTATCGACAAGATAGCTTCTGGTGCCGGGCTCAGCAAGGCTGATGCATCAAAGGCATTGGATTCAACGCTCAATGCAGTGAAGGCATCATTGAAAAAAGGCCAGAAAGTGACATTGGTGGGATTTGGGACCTTTTCGGTAGTTAAGAGGAAGGCGCGAAAGGGGCGCAATCCCAGAACAGGTGCAGTAATAACCATTCCTGCCGCAAAAACGCCAAAATTCACATCAGGTAAGGCGCTCAAGGATGCAGTAAGATAATTTTTCTTATTTTTACATGCTCAGGGGATAGTATTCACTATCCCTTTTTTTTGGGGTTTTTTCGTGCTATCCTGTGGTTATAGTCTTGTTTTTTTTAGAACGTAATACGCGTGTCTCCCTGATTGGGGAAAGGAGGAACCCATGCTTATCGGGTTCAGTGTCATTCCATTGGGTGTGGGCAGCAGTATCGGTGATCAGGTTGCCGAGGTAATGAAAATTATTGATGCGAGCGGGCTTCCCTATAAAGTGAATCCCATGGGCACTGTGGTGGAAGGGGAATGGGACGAGGTGATGAAACTTGTGAAGAAGTGCCATCGCGCTGTGATGAAGTCCGCAGAGAGGGTGGTCACCACCATCTCAATTGATGACAGGAAGGGGAAACCGGGAAGGATTGAAGAAAAGGTGAAATCAGTCGAAAGGAGAATAGGAAGGTCACTCAAAAAGTAGTGGCCTTTTGAGGTGAGGACCTGGAGCTGGTTCGGGGTGACGGTATTATTTTCTGAAAAGGTCGTCGAAGTTCTTTCTCGCATCCTGCTGCACATTTCCTGAATGCAGAGAAGAGGTCCCTTCCCTGTAAACA
>Ga0335085_10010696_pt1 | contig 13693 bp, 6 predicted proteins | sample Lox_Sample_45_FD_206712 | JGI IMG/M metagenome (GOLD analysis project Ga0335085, IMG submission 206712) | Soil microbial communities from Loxahatchee National Wildlife Refuge, Florida, United States - Lox_Sample_4.5 | ecosystem: Environmental > Terrestrial > Soil > Wetlands | place: USA: Florida...
AGTATGTGCCAACGATTACACCGCAGCGCACGTGATGAAGGTGCTGCATGAGCTGAAGATCCAGGTTCCGGAGCGAATCCGTATGGCCGGAATCGACGACGTGAAGTACGCGACTCTCCTGCCGGTTCCCTTGACGACTATCCGGCAGCCATGTGCCGAAATCGGGGCCACGGCGGTCGAGACGATGGTTCAGCGGCTGCAGCATCCCGATTTTCCGGGCAGGGATATCGCGCTGAACTTCCGGTTGATTGTGCGGCAGTCGTCCGGGGCGGCGGAGCAGAGTCCACCTGAGCCCCGGAACGAGTAAGCTTCTACTGCCTCGCCTCGTCCATCAGGTCGAGAATCCCGTCCACGATGGCGCTCTCCGCGCACCCGGGCTTCAGGCGCGACGATAGCACTTCGAAGGTGTTGTATCCGAAGGCTGCATCATTTGGAATGTAGCCGGAACGCGCCATGCCGTTAGTGAGCGTGACCATCATGGTGCGGCTGAAGCGCGACTCGCGCTTCAGCCGCTGCGCGATGGGATTGAAGATTTCTCCATTCACGCCGCCGAAGGCGATGTCGCCGATCATCACTAGGCTCAGGCGCAGGTCGACCGGATCGGCGTCCTTGTAAGTGCCGGGAAAGCCGGCGCGTCCCTGATCCGTCCGTTGCCTCCCGGGGCAGCTCACGGTCTTCTGGTCGCCGAAAATGCGCGCGCCGGAGTCGGTGCGCACCGTTTCGCGCATGACGCGCTTGACCTCTTCCCCGAGCATCTGCCCCATCGAGATGGTCATCTGGCTCTGCTGGTTCATCAGCTTCTTGACGGTTGGGTCCTGCTTGTTCAGGCCCTGCCCGCCGGGTGGCATGGAGTTGCTGATATCTTCGCCGCGCTTGGCATATTCCTTGATGCGGATCTCGCGCAGGTCATACGTCTGTTGGAAGTAGATCGGGTTCTGATCGCCCGCGGCGCCCGACGACCAGACCGCGACGATTTTGTCGTCGAACGAATCCTCGATATAGCGGGAGGTCGCGCCGGGGATGTCGCCGCTGACTTTGTCCTGCTGGCCGTTGATCACGGCGTGCACGGCGTAGTTGTAATAGACGGCGATCGGATCGCCATTGACGGCCTCGAATTTCACCACCGCCACAGTCTTGTCGGATGGGCCGTCGTAGTTCGCGCCTTCCCACCACCGGTGCGTCTTTGGGTCGATGATGTTCCGGTTCACGTTGATGTAGGAGACGCCTGTACCGTACCCGACTCGCGCAGGTTGGAGCTTCGCCTTGGCGTCTTTCAGCGCTTGGAAGACCTTCCCCTCGAGGGCGTTTCCCGCGATTCTGGGCACGGCGTGCGTGTGCGTGGCGGTCATCAGGATGTTCTTGGCGGGAATCCCGAGCTCGCTCTCCGCGCGTTTGGTGACGTTCTGCCAGAGTTGCTCCGGCATGCCGCCGGCATCCAGAGTGACGAGCGCCGCGCTGGTCGCGCCGTTATCAATCACGATCGCGCGCGCGTAGATGTGGTCGAGAATGCCCTCGTAGTTCTTGGGCAATTCGCTCTCCGCCGGGGTCACGTCCACTTTGGCCGCGCCGGCCTTCAACGCCGGTCCCGGCACGCCGTCGGCCAGAGCGTAGGCGGCGAAAATCAGAATGGTCGAGAAGAAACATGCAACCGATCGCATCGCAGACTCCAGGTTGATTACGTCAGACTCCATCCCTTGCGCACGTAAGGGCGAACCAGGCGGTTGGCCTCCGCACTGTTCGTAAATCGCATTTTTTCGCTGTCCCACTCGAGCTTGCCCTCGACCCGGAGAGCGATGACGGCCATCGCGATCCATTCCGCGAACGGGCCCGAGATAGCAAAGTTGGAGCACGCCGGCTCGCCGCCTTTGCAGGCCCGAATCCAGTCGCGGTGATGGCCGGGCGACCGCGTCAGGAACGGCGCAGGCAATTGATACGCGTCATGGCGGGATTGGGGCAACAAGCGCACCGTGGCGCCATAGGTATCGGTGGTCATGTAGCCCTTCTCGCCGACAAAGACGACGCCTTCGCGGCCCGGAGCTCCGAAACCCGGTCCTCGACCGCCGGCGGGAGCGCCGCCGCGGGCTCCGGCGGGGGCCGCACCCGCGGGTTCCGGAGTACCGCCACGAATACCCGGGCCCCTTCCTGGGAGTTGCGTCCTGCCGAAGGCCCCGGAGCCGCCGATCAGCGGCTCGCTTTCCGGAATGCCGGGCGGCCGGTACATGGGCCCCGTGGCGGCGTCATACCAGTACAACGTGACCGGAGGCATGCTGCCGCGCGTCGGGAATTGGAAGCGCGTCACCGTTTTCTTGGGAAACTGGATTGGGCTGACACCCTCCTTCTTGACGCACTCGACACTGACCGGAGCCTTCAGGCGCAGGGCCATGTGCGGCGCGCCCAGGATGTGGCACGCCATGTCGCCGAGCGGTCCGCTGCCGAAATCGAAGAAGCCTCGCCAGTTGAACGGAAGGTAGAAGCCCTGCGGAATGCTGCCGTAGGTGCGGCTGAGATTGTTGGCATAGGCGGCGCCGCCGGAGGTGAAAGGCCGCCACGGAGCGACCCCGAGCCAGAGATCCCAATCGAGGGTGGACGGTACAGGCTCAGCCGGAGGGATCTCGGTCAACCCCTGGGGCCACATGGGGCGGCTGGTCCAGGCATGCACCTCTTTCACATCGCCAATCTCTCCTGACCACAGGATCTCGGCGGCGACGCGCGCGCCTTCGTTAGAGTAACCCTGGTTGCCCATCTGGCTGGCGACCTTATATTTCACCGCCGCCTCGGTGAGCATGCGGGCTTCGGCCACAGTGCGCGTGAGCGGCTTCTCGACGTAGACATGCTTGCCGCGCTGCATGGCCCAAAGGGCGCAAGCGCCGTGCATGTGGTCGGGGGTGCCCACAATTACGGCATCGATCGTGCTGCCCTCCTTGTCGAGCATCTTGCGAAAGTCACGGTACCGGGCGGCCTTCTCGTATTTCTTGTAAGCCGGCGCGGCGACCGTATCGTCAACGTCCGCGATCGCCACGATGTTCTCGCTCGCGCAGCCGGCCATATCTTCGAATGGCCGCCCCGCGGAGCCAATGCTGGCGATATTCAGCTTTTCGTTGGGAGACTTGTATCCGAACGATTTCAGTGATGGGGTGCTGCCAAAGCCGCCGTTTGGCACTGCCGCACCCAGGAGAGATCCGAAGAAGAAATACCGACGTGAGACTGTCATGGTCAGCCCATCCTGCCGGAATCGAGCAGGTTTCCACAATCTGATCGATCTACTTTTCTGGCTATATACGTATTGAAGCTATGGGAATAGGCGCCAAATGTCAAGATCTTCCCCAGAATCGCAGGCTAGCACCTCTTGTGCGGCGGCTGCGAAGACGTTTCTCAAGTAGGCGTGTGCCTCGAACCTGCTGATCGTTGATCAGGCTCCAGGTAGGCGGTGAGAACCGAGCGCGGCGGATTTCTGTAAAGTCTAATATGCAATCAACATTACTGGTGATTTTGAAAATTTGTATTGATTTTTAGCAGATTCCGCGCTAAAAGTGTTTTGATCAGCGGGTCGTAATCCGAATTCTGTCGTGCGAGGCGTGTCGAGCCTCGGAGAGCCCAGGAGGTTTTCAAATGACGAACGGAACCCTTTCCCCTTGGAGCCGCCGCCGATTCCTTTCCGGTACTGCGGTCATGGTGCCGGCTGCACTGCTGGCGCAACCCCAGGAGGTTGCCCGGAAACGGTATCAGCGCATCCCCGACTCGGAAATTGCGAAGCACCTCGACAGGGCATGGGTCAGGAAGAGTCTGGTAAACGACCTCTTGGACTATTGGGTCAAGGCGTCTTTGATGCCGAATGGATTCATTCAGGAGAATCTGGACCGCAAATGGCAGGCCTGGGGCGATCAGCGGGAAGCGAGTTTGAACGGACAGGGACGCGTGCTGTACACGTTCGCCATCGGCTATGAAGTGAGCGGCGGGCAGCCACGCTACGCGGACGCGATCGACAAGGCCGCGGCATTCCTGCTCAAGATGCACGATGCCGAGTACGGCGGGTACGTGAACCGGACGACTCCGGACCTGAAGGTCATCGACGATACGAAGGGCGGCTTTCAGAGTTTCGCGATCTTCTCGCTGGCACACTGCGCAAGGGTTACGAAGAATCAGCGATACGCTCAGGCGGCATTGGCGGCGTTCCACGAACTCCAATCGAAGATGTCAGACGGGCCCTTTATCACCGGAAATCTCAAGCGCGATTTCAGCGGTCCGGCGCCGCGGCCTGCCGGGTTCGGCCGCGGCCCGGGTCGGGGACCGGGTTCACCAAACGCGCAGCCGGGACGGGGATTCCCGATGGCACCGGGTGGCCATCGCCTGGACGTCCACATGTTCGAGGCTCTGCTCGGCCTGTACGAGGCGACCAAATCGAAGGAGGTCTGGGACACCGTGACGGCCGAGATGGACGTGATGGCCAAAGTTTACGATTACGATCGCGGCTACCTTTCGGAAAGCTACGACGCGGACTGGAAGCCGACCGGAAATCCCAGCGCCAACCCTGGGCACCTGTTCGAATGGGCTTCACTGCTCAGCCATGCGGTCGAACTTGGCGCGGATCCGAAGTTCATCGAGTTGGGCAGCCGAAATCTCGACCTGGGATTGAAGAGCTACAACAGGGAGGTCGGCGGGCTTGGCGGGCGGAACGCCAACGGTGAGCCAACGCTGATGCTCTGGTGGCCGCAATGCGAGGTCATCAAGGCTACGGCGCACTATGCCATCCTGCGGGAGCGGAACGACCTCTGGCCGTATCACCATCAGACTCTCGATTTCGTAAAGAAGACCTATCTCGATCCCGAATACGGCGGGTGGTTTGAGGGATATAAGCCTGGTTCCACGCGCGCCGAGCTCGGCGAGCGAGCGTATATCAAGGGCGCCGTGGACGGACCCGAACTGAGCCCGTACCACATGACCTCGATGTTCCACGATCTCTGGCGCATTACGGATCCCAAATACAAGGTCTGACCTCTCCCGGCGACTGGCTTTGCCGGGAGGCAAAGAGGCAACGGAAAAGGAGGTTCCATGTTGAACACGAATCGCGATCTCGCAGACACCCTGCGGCGCGTCATAGTATGCCTGGCGGTATGCTCTGTCGTGCTGTGCGTCTCGCCGCTATGGGCACAAACAGGACGTGGAACCGTGATCGGTTCCGTTGTTGACGCCAGCGGCGCCAGGGTTCCAGGCGCGAAAATTCAGATCACACAGCTCTCCACAAACAGCGTCTTCGACCTGCAAACCAACGAAGAAGGACTCTACGCCGCGCCGAACCTGCCGGTCGGGACCTACAAGGTGACCGCGACGAAGGAAGGGTTCGCGACGGTTGCGCGGCAGCCCGTCATCATCGATGCGGAAGTTCAGGTACGTGTCGACATTGCACTTCAGCCTGGTGCCGTCGAACAGAGCGTAACCATTAACGCCGAGGCGCCGCTGCTAGACGTTTCGACCACCGGGAATGCGACGGGGCTCAGGGAAGACTACATCCACGACTTGCCCGTCGGCCTCGGCGCTGAGCGGCGAAGCGTCACCCAGTACCTGTATTTTGTGCCCGGGTTGTCCGGCGGGCTGTCGAGCAATAACGACACGATGTGGACGGCAAAGGTGAACGGCGCCATGCAGGGGCAGACCGAGGTCTTTATCGATGGCGCCCGGGCGACAGAGGGCGGCATCCAACGGGGTGCGATAGAGGAAACCGGTCCGACCGTGGAGGCCGTCGGCGAGTTCACGACTGTAGCCAACGCTTTCAACGCGGAATACGGAGGGTTTGGAGCCTGGTATACGCAGTTGACGATCAAGTCTGGCAGCAACGAAGTGCACGGAAGCGTCTACGACCACCTGCAGAACAGCGGATTCAACGCTCGAACGTTTTTCCAGCCGAAGGTGCAGGACCTGCGCCAGAACGAAGGCGGCTTCACGCTGGAAGGTCCGGTCTATATACCAAAGGTCTACGACGGAAGAAACAAGCTATTCTTTTTCTTGAACCAGGGGATTTTCATCGCACATCAGGGCGCCGGCGGCGGAATCATCACGGTGCCAACGGCGGCTTTCAAGCAGGGCGATTTCAGCCAACTGGTGAATGCGGCCGGAGCCATGATTCCGATCTACGATCCCACCACCACAACGTCGGATGGGAAGGGCGGTTTTACCAGGACGGCGTTTCCGGGCAATATCATTCCGAAATCGCGGATCACGCCGCAGGCTGCTGCGATCCTGCCGTATCTGAACAACCCGGATCTGCCAGGCATCACCAACAATGCCTACAGCCACGCTCCGACGAACCAGTACCGGGTCTTCGACATCTACAACACCACGGCCAAGATTGATTACAACCTTTCCGGAAAACAGAAGATGTCGATCACGTACAGCTACGGCAACCGGTATCGCGATATTGAACAGTTCGGTTACGTGACGCCGCCCGTGGAATACCACCTTCTTCAAAACGTCACGACCCACAGCGTCCGGTGGAACCACGACTATATCATCAGCCCCTCGATTCTGAACCACTTTACCGCGGCATACGACCGCTATCAGAATCTTGGGCCGGATTCCAGCATGGGCGGCGGGTGGAACCAAAAACTTGGAATCACCGGCATTCCAAATGACGTCACCGGCGCGTTTCCCGCGATCAGCTTCTCCGGCGGTACCGCGAGCCCGACTCAGATGGGACGGGCCTACAACGAACGCTGGGGCGAGCAGCATTTCACCTTCAGCGAGGCTTTGACCTGGATGCGGGGCAAGCATACGTTCAAATTCGGCGGATTCTATGGAACGGACTCGCAGAACGAGAATCAGAGGGGTGGGGACCAGGGCACTTACAACTTCAGCAACGCTCAGACGAGTCAGCCGTTGAACGCGACGCAGGGGAATTCCTTTGCCAGCTTCCTGCTGGGCGCGGTGAACACGGGGACTGCGCTTTTTCCCACCACGGCCGGTATGCGGTACAGGAAATATGCGCTCTTTGCCCAGGATTCCTGGCGCATTACGAACGATCTGACGTTGTCGTATGGTCTCCGATGGGACTATACGCCGCCAGGTTGGGAGATCAACAATCATCTCTCCACCTTTAGCCCGGCCACAGCGAACCCTGCCGCCGGGGGTATCATGGGCGCCCTGGTTTTCGCACAGGGCTCGTCCGGGTTTGCGCAGAAATTCGTGAACCCGTGGCGCAAAGGTTTCGCTCCCCGTCTGGGGCTCGCGTACCAGATGAATAAGAAAACCGTGCTTCGTGCGTCAGCCGGCATTTACTATGCCGCGATTCTGGAGACCGGCTCATCCACCGCCGGCTTCAACACGACTGCCACGTTCTCGTCTCCAGACACCTTCTCCCCGGCATACTACTGGACGCAGGCGTTTCCAACGAACTTCGTCCGGCCGCCGGTCAAAGATCCGTCCTTCCTCAACGGGCAGGCGATCACGTATCTGAATCCGCAGGACGGCCGGATGCCGCAAATTGCCAGTTGGACGGTGGGAATCCAGCGGGAACTAGTTCGCGACCTGTCCATCGACGCGGCGTATATCGGTAGCAGGTCTACACACCTCAGCGGCTTCGCGCCGATCAACGTAGTCCCTCAGCAGTATTTCTCGCTCGGAACGCTGCTCTCTCAGCAGGTCGGATCCGCGGCGGCCATCGCGGCCGGAATCACGGAACCGTTCCCCGGTTTCATCAACCTTCCGACCCATACCGTCGCGCAGGCCCTCAAGCCGTATCCGCAGTTCACGACCGTGAACTTCGCGACCGCACTGAACCCGAGCGGAGTTTCAACCTACAACTCGCTCCAGATTAAAGGCACCAAGCGATTCTCGCACGGGGTGCAATTTCTGACATTCTTTACCCGTTCGAAAATCATGAGCAGCTCGGACGTCCAACCGCAGGACATCCTGATGAACCGGTTCCAGGCCATGAGCGTCAGTCCGTTGGACATTCCGAATACCTTTCAGCTCAGCGGCAACTACCAATTGCCGTTCGGCAGGGGGCATCGGATTCTGGGTTCCGCTTCCAACCTATCGAACCACCTGGCTGGCGGCTGGGAGCTGACCGCATCGCTCCGCTACCAGTCCGGTCTGCCGCTGGTGCTCTCCGGTTCGGGAAGCCTGAGCGCTCTCGGCTATACCCAGACCGCCAACTACATTGGCGGGAATCCATTCTCCGTCACCAACCCACGAGACTTCGACCCGGCGCGTGATCGGTACCTGAACGCAGCGGCATTTCAGAATTCCGCGGCATACGCGTTCGGAAATCTGGCACCCACGCTGTCGTGGCTCCGTGGATTCACCCAGAAGTTCGAGGCGATCTCGATCAACAAGACGACGACCTTCAAAGAGCGCGTCCGTCTGGAGACTGGTCTCGATGTGCTGAATCCGTTTAATTTTGTGCGCTGGGGCAACCCGAATACGAGCATCACGTCCGCCGATTTCGGAAAGGTGACGTACGTACAGGGCCAGGCGTCCACTTCAGGCACTTTGTCTGCGGGGCGGACGCTGCAGATTAACGCAGTTTTGAAGTTCTAGCGAGGCGACGATGTCGGATCAAGGCATATCGAGGCGGCACTTCTTCTACGGCTCGCTGCTTGCGGGCGCTGTACCTGCGGGGGGCTTTGGCAGCACGCCCTCGTTATCGAAACTGGGGTATCGATCGCCCAATGAAAAGCTCAACCTCGCCGCCATCGGGGCGGGAAGCCAGCCCTACATCGACCTGAGATACGCCTGGGCGCTCGGACGCGAGAATGTCACCGCACTCGCCGATTGCGACTGGGAGCGCGGCCAGCAGGGATTCTCGGCCTTTCCGAAGGCGGCCCGGTACAAAGACTTCCGCCAGATGCTCGATAAGTCGGGCAAAGACATCGATGCGGTGGTAGTCGGGACAGCCGATCACATGCACGCCACCTGTGCCCTGGCGTGTATGCAAATGGGCAAGCACGTGTATCTCGAGAAGCCGCTAACCCGGACGGCTTGGGAAGCGAGACTGCTCACCCAAGCTGAGGAGAAATACAAGGTCGCCACGCAGATGGGGAATCAAGGCTATTCGCACGACGCCACACGCGTCGCCTGCGAGATCATCTGGTCCGGCGAGATTGGCGATGTTACGGAAGTCCATGCCTGGACCAGGCGAGCGGCGTGGCCGCAAGGAATGACCAAGACTCCACCGCCCACGCCCGTTCCCAGCACACTCGACTGGGACCTGTGGCTCGGCTGCGCGGAGTATCGGCCGTACACGGCAGGCGATAAAGACTACGAGGATTTCGTAGCATCGCGAAACGCGCGAAGTGGCCGCGGTCCGGCGCCGGGCGCTGCCGCAGGCCGCGGTGCAATGGCTGGCCGCTCGCTATCCCTGGAGGACCCGCTGATTCAATTGGCGCCGCAGGGCGGCGGATTTTATATGCCGTGGAACTGGCGCGGCTTCTACGATTTCGGCAGCGGCCTGATCGGCGACTGGGGCATCCACATCGTAGGCCCGGCGAACTGGGCGCTCCAACTGCATCCCAAATACCTGATCAGCGTCCAGTGCATCAAGAAGGACTCGAAGCCGCCCACGACCTTCCCCGACGAGTTGGCGTTCCGCTTCGATTTTGCGGCGCGCCCGAGCATGCCGCCCGTCTCGGTCTACTGGTATCACCATGGGGACGGCGATGCCTACATACCGCAGGGGATGACCGCGGAACAGGCACGGAAGATCCCGGGCACGGGACCCCAGGTGGGCCCGCAGCAGGGGCAGGGCGGTTTCTTTGTCGGCTCAGGCGGCGGTACTCCGGCCAATGCTCCGGCAGGCGCCGCGGGGCGCAACCAGGGCGGCGGACGTGGACTCGGAGCGCAGGGCAGCGGCTACAACTGTATCTTCGTCGGCACCAAGGGGTACCTGGGTACGAGCGGGCGCGGGGAAGGCGTCGGCCTGCTCCCGGGCTCCCGATGGGCCGATTACAAGCTGCCGTATGCTTACCTGCAGCGGTCTCCCGGTGCCAGCACGGGCAGCAACCACCCGGCGCACCTCCACGACTGGGTGCGCGCCTGCAAAGGAGGCGCACCGGCCTGCTCGAATTTCAGTGTTGCGGGCCCCTACACGGAGTGGATGATCCTGGCCGCGGCGGCCGTGCATGCCGAAGGCAAGCTCCTCTGGGACAACACCAAAGGCGAGTTCAGCAACAACAAGACGGTGAATCGCTGGGTCAAGCCGACGTTTCGCAAGGGTTGGGAATTGAAGCTCTGAGATAATGCAACTCCCCGCGCTTACACTGCTGGTTCCGTGATCTTCAGGATCTGGTTGGCCTTGGCGGCCAACTTCTGTACCGTGCCGCTGAGCCAGCGGACTTCGATTTCCACGCTTTCGGCTTTGCCCAAGCCGAAGTGGACGCGGAGATCCCTTTGCGAAATATAGCTGCCACCGCTGCGGACTTCGTCCATCTGGCGGTGCGTTCCGGTGGTGCAGCAGACCCGCGCGCCGCTCCCAGAGCGACGAACAGGTCGTCGTAGCCATCGTTGTCGTAGTCGCCGGCGCAGACGCCCTGCCCCCGCCCGTGCGGGCCACACCGGCCTCGACCGTTTCGTCCGTGAACGTTCCGTCGCGATTGTTCTTATAGAGGCGGCTCACCGGCGCCTGGCCGACTGGCCACCTGGTTTCGAAGCGCGTGCCGTTGAACAGGAAAATGTCGCGTCAGCCGTCGTTACCGTTGGGGAAACTCAAGAAATAAACAGCATGGATTCGGAATATCTGTAAAGACAGGTTTAGCGCTTCGACACCTTTGGGTGGGACCGACACGGCGATGATGAGCTAACGCCAGGCGGGAACGACCCCGACTGCGTGTAAGCAATCTACTGCGTTTCGTATCACTTACGGCGACTTGGCGGCGGAAAAGCCATCTGATGGTCGACTCAACTCGTGCCGATCTTCTCGCTCTGCTCCTCCGCCGACGAGCGCTTCGGCATCTCCCAAGATTTGTATCGTCAGGTTGTATCGTCGGAGCTATTCCAATTGACAAGTTTTTAGGATACGATGATCTGGAAACCGACGAGGCAGGTTCACACCGCGGGACGGTAGCCAGCAAGGTCCGGGCTCCGTAGGGAGGCCTGAGCGCTCCATGGCGATGGGGGTCTTTTTCGCCGGACTTCCGCGATTGGGGAGCCGGCGGGGTGAGGAGGTCGTAACATGCTTTTGCGATTCGCTGTGTTGGGCGTCGTGGTGTCGGCGCTCGCCTACGCCCAGGAATACCGGGCGCTGATTTCGGGACAGGTAACCGATCCTTCGGGTGCCGCGGTGGCCGGCGCTAAGGTCGTGGCGGTGAATACCAACACGAATGTCAATATCAGCACAACGAGCGCCGGCGACGGTCACTACGTGCTGGCGCAAGTACCCGCCGGTCCCTATACCCTGGCCTGCGAAGCGGCGGGGTTCAAGAAGCTCACACGGGCCGGTGTGACGGTCGAGGTTGGGGACCGGGCCACGATCAACATGGTGCTCGAAGTCGGGGCGCAAACGGAGAGCGTGACGGTCTCGGCGGAACTGGCCGCGATCGATACGGACCGCTCGGTGCTGAGTCAGCTCATGACCAATAAGAACGTGAGCGAATTACCGCTGAACGGGCGGCAGGTGTTCATGCTGGTGCAGCTTTCGGCCGGGACGATCTTCACGCAGCAGCAGTTCGGAGCCAGCGGATTCTCCGGAACGCGTGCTTGGGATACCAACGGAAGCGTCACCATGCACGGGGGCACGACCAACAGCAGCCAGTTCAACCTGGACGGGGCATCCCTCAACGCCGGCACCGGCCAATGGAATTTCGCTCCTCTGGTGGACGGCATTCAGGAGTTTAAGCTAAGTACGCCGACCACCGATGCCTCGCTGGGTCTCTCGGGAGGCGGCGTGCTCAACATGACGATGAAGGGCGGCACCAACTCCTTTCACGGGACGGCCTCCGAATACATCCGCAATAACATCTTCGACGCGGTGGCAACGCAGACCAATCAGTCGACGATTCGGGCGACGCAGCACCAATGGAACGACTTCTCCGGCCTCGTCAGCGGTCCCATCCGCAAGAACAAGCTGTTCTTTTCGGGGTGGTACGAAGGCTTCCGTGAGCGCGTACCCTTCCCGGTGACTCAGACCGTACCGAGCGAGTTGGAACGCTTGGGGGACTTCTCGAATACGCGCAATGCATCGGGTCAGATGATCGTGATTTACGACCCGATGAGCACGGTGGCATCCGGCAGTGGATTCGCGCGCACGCCGTTTGCCGGCAATGTGATTCCGGCTCCCCAGCAGAGCCCGATCTCCAAGAACATCATGCAGTTCTTCCCGCATCCGAACACACCCGGGAACCCTTACACGGCGGTGAACAACTACGTCGCCACGCCCAACATCGGGAAGTACGGGTATAACGCCTGGTATGCCAAGTTCGACTACAACTGGAACCCAAACCACCGCACGAGCGGCAGCGTGAGCCAGGACTGGGGCTTCGAGTATCGTTCCAACAACGGCATCCAGGACAACGCGGCGTGGTCCGGCAACGATCCCTTGCGCCGATTGTATTACAGCTCCACCCTCGACCACGTCTGGACGGTGAACTCCACCACGGTGGTCGATATTCGGTTCGCTTGGGGACGCTACATCAATTACAGCATGCAGGAGTTGGCTGACTCGTTCGATGGGTCGTCGTTCGGCTGGAAGGGGCCGATCGGCGCTTCGCCCACGAATCACTTCCCGCAGATCTCCTACTCCGGCTACTTAACGATGGCGAGCGGAGCTTACTCCGCCAACCACATTTTTTGGCCCGATCAGTCGTACACATTAAGCGGGTCAGTCTCCAAGACGATCGGCCGCCATTTCATCAAATTCGGGACGTCGATTGCCGACACACGGCCCAACCGCTATAGTTCGGGATACCTTTACGGGAACTTCGCTTTCGACGGCGCGTTCACGCGGCGCGACCCGCTGGTCTCCGACAGCACGTCGGGAAACGCCATTGGGTCGTTCCTGCTGGGGGCGGTGGCGAGCGGCAACACCGACTTGAACACTTCGAGCGCGGGCCACTTCTATGCCTACAGTTTCTATGCCCAGGACGATCTGAAACTCACGCCCAAGCTAACGCTCAACCTGGGGCTCCGTTGGGACCGGCAGACGCCCATCGCGGAAAGGTGGGACCGCATGATCGTGGGATGGGACTCGACCTCTAAGTACACGCTGGGCAGTGGGTCAGCCACGGGCGGACTGCTGTTTGCAGGCGGCCCGAACGGCCGTACCAGTTGGGACGCCAATTGGACCGGCTTCCAGCCACGTGTGGGCATCGCATGGCAGTTCAAGCCGCGGTTCGTCATGCGCGCCTCCTATGGGATGAGCTATCTGCCGTTGGGCGGCACCGGCGGACTGGTGACGATCCGGCAAAACGGATACTCGCGGAGCACGCCGTATGTGTCGACCAGCGGCGGCGGCGCCAATCTTTACATGCCGAACCTGCCCGGCAACTCCACCTGGACAAACCCGTACCCGAACGGCATACTCCAGCCGTACGGCAACAGCCTCGGACTAAAGACGTATGTGGGCCAAGGCGTAACGTTCGACGATCCGAGCTACGGTGTTCCCTATGTGCACCAGTTCAACTTCGGCTTCGAATATGAGTTGCCCTGGTGGAATACGACGCTCGAGGCGTCCTACGTCGGGAGCCGCACGCACGGTCTCACGGTGAGC
>Ga0335085_10010697_pt1 | contig 13693 bp, 12 predicted proteins | sample Lox_Sample_45_FD_206712 | JGI IMG/M metagenome (GOLD analysis project Ga0335085, IMG submission 206712) | Soil microbial communities from Loxahatchee National Wildlife Refuge, Florida, United States - Lox_Sample_4.5 | ecosystem: Environmental > Terrestrial > Soil > Wetlands | place: USA...
GTATGAGTTGTCTGTTTACGATAATGTTTGCCTTTTCAAGGTCAGCCTCTATGGTACCACCATCACCGAATGAGAGTACGTTTACCACTATCTGATGAGATTGTGTAAATCCACGTTTCTCTCCAAGTACTGTAAAACCGGATGCGCTAAGAGCTTCTGCAAGTGCTTTTGCATTTTTGACCACTTGAATAGCATATTTTTTACCAAATTCTAACATCTCTGCAAACGCAATCGCTTTTCCTGCCATATGATGTAAATGATGATTACTAGTCATTCCTGGGAACGTAGCTTTCTTGATATCTTCAGCATATTTATCAAATGAACATATCATACCACCTTGAGGACCAAACAAAGTTTTATGTGTACTCATGGTCATTGCATCAGCGCCTTCTCTTAGTGGATCTTGAAATTGCCCACCAGCAATAAGGCCAGCAACATGTGCACCATCATAATTGACAAACATGTTGTATCCCTTTAGAAAGTCTGCAAGCTCTTTGACAGGATGTGGAAACAGAAATACGGAACCTCCAAACATTGCTAATTTGGGAGTTCTACCACTTTTTTCAAGTTCTTGCACCTTTTGTTTTGTCTTGTCAACATCAATTGTCATCTCCTCAGCGTCAAATGGATAAAACTCGATATCTAATCCATGAACAAGACCTGCAGTACCCGCATGTTCTTTTTTACCATGTGAAATGTGACCTCCTGAAGGAATGGATGGAGCCAACATGACATCTCCCGGATTTGTAAATGCTGAATAGATCGCTAGATTTGCTACAACACCAGAAATTGGTCTTACATCAACAAACTCTGCCTTGAATAGCTTCTTTGCAAGTTCCATACACTTGAACTCAACCTTATCAATGTAGATGCATCCTGCATACACTCGTTCTCCTGGCCAACCTTCTGCATACCTATTAGCAAAATCTGAAATTGTCGCCTCTCTTACCGCTGGACTAGGGACGTTCTCGCTTGCTATAAGGGGTATTGATTCTGCAAACCATTTATTATGAATCTTCAGCATAGATAGTACTTCATTGTAAGCTGATCTTGGTGAGGAACGTGACATGATTAGTCGGGCCAGTTTTCCTAATTTAAAAACATCGTTCAATGATGTTTAAATTTTTAATTTAAAACACCAAGCCTTTTTTAGATAAAGACATAATAAGGGAAAATCGATCTCAACTCAAATATGTCAATACAGGCTTCATCTGGCGGAATACCGGTTGTTATACTAAAGGAAGGTGCTCAACAAACCAAGGGTCGTGATGCACAGAAAAATAATATAGCTGCTGCAAAACTGATCGCAGAAATCGTTCACACGAGTCTTGGACCACGTGGAATGGACAAGATGCTTGTTGATTCATTAGGAGATGTTACAATTACCAATGATGGTGCAACTATTCTAAAGGAGATTGATGTTCAACATCCCGCAGCAAAAATGCTAGTTGAAATTTCTAAGGCAACAGACAACGAAGTAGGCGATGGAACAACATCGGCCGTAATTCTTGCAGGGGCATTATTGGAAAATGCCGAGTCATTAGTTCTTCAGGATGTGCATCCGACAATTATCGTTGATGGTTATAGAAAGGCTGCTCAAAAGGCGCTAGAATTCTTAGAAAAAATTGCTGATAAAGTTTCTCCAACAGACAAGGATGTTCTTGAAAGAATTGCAAGAACATCAATGCAGACAAAGCTGGTCAGAAGAGACTCGGCAAATCTCGCGGATATGATTGTAAAGGCAGTGATTGCTGTTGCTGAGAAAACAGAAGATGGGTACCAAATTGACATCGATGATATTAAAGTAGAAAAGAAAGCTGGAGGTTCTATCAAGGATTCTATGTATACAAAAGGAATCGTACTTGACAAAGAAGTTGTTCACAGTGGAATGCCAAAGAAAATAGAAAAGGCAAAAATTGCTCTAGTCAATAGTGCACTTGAAATAGACAAAACAGAATTTGATGCAAAAATAAACATCCAAAATCCACAGCAGATGAAATCATTTTTAGATGAAGAACATAGAATGATAAAAAACATGGTTGACAAAGTAATCGCTTCTGGCGCAAATATTCTGTTCTGTCAGAAAGGAATTGATGACATGGCACAGCATTATCTTGCAAAAGCTGGCGTACTTACAGTAAGAAGAATAAAAGAAAGTGATATGACAAAACTTGCAAAGGCAACAGGAGCTAGAATTATCAGTAATTTAGATGACTTGTTTGAAAAAGATTTGGGTTCTGCTGAACTAGTAGAAGAAAGAAAAGTAGAAACTGATAGATGGGTTTTTGTCGAAGGTTGTAAACATCCAAAAGCAGTTACACTTCTTCTCCGGGGAGGCTCTCAAAGAGTAGTTGATGAAGTAGATAGATCAGTTCATGATGCATTAATGGTTGTAAAAGATGTAATGGAAAATCCAAAGATAGTAGCAGGCGGTGGATCCCCCGAGACTTATGCCGCAACAAAACTACGTGAGTGGGCAAAATCTCTTGAAGGAAGAGAACAACTAGCAGTAGAAAAATTTGCAGACTCTCTTGAAGTCATTCCAATCACACTAGCAGAAAATGCTGGTATGGATCCAATTGACACCTTAGCATCATTACGCTCAAAGCAACTAAAAGGAAACAAATGGACAGGCATTGATGTCATGAATGGAATTGTTGCAAGTATGCATTCAACTGATATCTTTGAACCACTCTCTGTCAAGAAGCAAATAATCACATCCGCAACTGAAGCTGCATCAATGATCCTAAGAATCGATGATGTAATTGCAGTGGCAAAAGGTGCCGGAGGACCTCCAGGAGCCGAAGGTATGGGAGGAATGGGTGGCATGGGCGGTATGGGAGGAATGGGTGGCATGGGAGGAATGCCTCCTATGGATATGGAATAAAAAATCCATTTTTCCTCTCAAACGTTTATTTGAGTATTCTAAATAGGCAAACTATGCAGTTAGGTGGAAGTAAGATCCTATCAGGTGCAAAATACATCTATCTCATAGCGTTCTTTGCATTACTTTCCGGAGTATTTTATCCAGTAATTACCCATAGTAGCTGGGATAATGTAATCGTTGGAACCTTTGTTCTCTTTGTAGGATTGGCAGGAACTGTTACAGTATACAAAGCAGGATTTGCTGAAAGGCACAAGAAGGGATATCTGATAGTTGGGCTAGCTTTAACTTCTGGCGCGTTATTTCTCGTCTACCTAGCAATAGGAAGAATTTAGATATCAAAATAAAGATAGAATTCGTGCGGATGAGGTCTTATTGATATTTCGTGATCATCTGAACGTTCTATCTCAATTATCTTATCTATAGTCTCATTTGAGAAAATTGGAGTTAGAAACTTTCTGTCACTTTCAAGTTCATCAAGTGCCTCTCCTAAGGTGGCAGGCAAGTCCTTGATTCCCTTTGAATCGCGCTGTGCCTTGGTCATCTTGTAAATATCTTCTTGAACAGGGTCTCCTGGATCCATTTTCTTCTTAATTCCGTCCATCCCAGCAGCAAGAACAGCTGCAAATACAAGATATGGATTTGATGATGGATCAGGGGCTCTAAATTCTAGTCTTTTTATCTTTGCATATTTTTCTCCCTTGAAATGAGCAGGAATTCTAATTATGGCAGATCTATTGCTTGCACTCCATGCAATATACACTGGGGCTTCATATCCAGGAACTAGTCTATGGTAAGAGTTTGTTGTAGGTGCAACAATTGCAGACAATGCTCTTGCATGATTCATAATTCCACCGCAATAATATCTTGCAATCTGACTTATCTCATCCTTGTCATCTATGTCAAAGAATTTGTTCTTGCCATCTTTCCATAAACTCACGTTTGTATGCATTCCAGAACCCGCATCCATGGAAATGGGCTTTGGCATCATTGTCGCAACCTTATCATACTTTTTGGCTATGTTTCTAACAACATACTTGTAGGTTTGAGCACCATCAGCTGAGTTAGTTAATGTATCATATCTGATATCAATTTCACATTGACCGGCAGTTGCCACTTCATGGTGATGATTATCACATAAAATTCCAAAATTTTCATTTAAAACCTCAACACAGTCATTCCTAAACTCTGTTAAAGTATCCGATGGTGTGCTTGGATAGTATCCCTTTTTCAACGCCATTGGATAGCCCTTTCCTTCCTGGTTCCATGGTGCTTCCTTTGATTCTATTGAGTATGACTGACCCTTATATGGTGTCAATACATCCCATGTAATTTTATCAAAAACAAAGAACTCTACCTCTGGACCCCAGTAGCTAGTGTCAAAACCCTGTGAGCTTAGATATTTTTCTGCCTTTTGTGCAATACCTCTAGGATCTGCATCCAGTCTACCCTTTCCCCATCCCCAATACACATCACAAATCAATCTTGCTGTCTTTGAATTTGTCATCCATGGAATTACCGCATATGTATTTGGATCAGGTTTGAGAACCATGTCTGAATCCTCAATAGACGCAAATCCTACGATAGAAGATCCATCAAGTTTTGGAAGCCCATCCTGCATTTGTTGTGGGGTAAATAGATTAGCCGAAATAGTTGTGTGATGAAATCTTCCTCTAAGGCCAGTAAACTGTAAATCGATAAACTTTATCTGATCGTGCTTTATTTTTGCAAAAACCTCATCAGCCGAATAAGAAACTGATACTGGCTCTCCACCAATCACTTTATATGGCAATTTTGCACCTTGATCATAAAACAAAGGGGTCTATGATTTAAGTATTGTTGGTTATGTAAATGTCAGAAACAAAAAAAATTGATGTAAATTCATTGTATGCTCTTCTTCTCCGAGAAGTAGAAAATGATTCAGTGCAGGAAATTGATCCTCATCTTTATGGAAACATAGCACAATTTCTTGGCAATCTAAAAAACCAAGATTATGATGGTGTAGAATCAAAGATAACAGAATCACTTGTTAAAATTATAACTGAGATGACATCACTTCTCCTGAAAATTAGAATAGAAAAATCAATAGACTCGGACGAGATTGATTATACAAACTTACTTGATGAGGAGAGATTCATAATAGATTCCGAAGATGAGCTACGGCAACGAAAAGAAACTATTCTCTCTGCAACACTCAACGGTAGACTAAAACTTCTCGAGACAGTAGCAGAAAGTCATAGGGCTAGATCTATTGTAGTTCGATTCCTCAAACCAATTGATTCTATAGTCGGAACAGATTTGCAGACATACGGACCTTTTGAATTAGAAGATGTTGCTACCTTGCCCTTTGAGAATGCACGTGCGCTTATTGCCAAGAAAGTAGCAGTAAAGATAAGCTGGGAAGACTAGAAATTAGACAAACCATGTGATAGATTAATGCATAATGGTATAGACCTTGACGTTTATTTTCTCATAATACTCTATCCTGTTGCTGGATTATTCATTATAGAAATGGTTTGCAGAGCAATAAAAAAGATCCCAAACTGGATCAAACTTCTGACTCAGGCAGTGATGTGTGTTGGCTTTGGGATAGCATACCTTACAATGCACGTTGCACACTGGCTAACAGCTGGAGTCCTCTTAGCCTTGGCATTTGCTCTATTTTACCAAGCAAAGCTCTCAAAACTTAATCCACAAAAAACAATGTACTAGCTAAATCTTTTAAAAATACGTTTAATGAAACTCTGCCTTCCTATACCCTTTGTTCTTTGAATCTTTTTTTCGCCAAATCGAGTTGACCTTATTTGGTATAGTTTGACACATCTATGGTCTTCTGGAAGCCTATGTTCAGCACAAAATTTGTCGTTACAGTAACTGCACTCAAAAGGCAAGTCTTGTTTTTCTCCACAGTATGCGCAATCAAATTTTTCCATGATAATTATTGTTAGATAATACTAATTAGTGTTAAGCAGAAAGGGTATCATAATTTTAGTGGCTAATTAACAAAACTTATTTACGCAAGACAGCGTGATGAAAAATGATTTTCAGTATGATAAAAGGACAAGTAGCTGTAGTGACAGGAGCGAGTAGTGGTATAGGATATGCCACTGCACTTGCAGTAGCAAAGGCAGGAGGAAAAGTTGTTGCCGGTGCTAGAAGATTAGAGAAGCTAGACCAACTCAAAAAAGATATTGAGAAAATTGGAGGAGAGTGTATCATATTATCTTGTGACGTAACAAAACGTGCCGACTGTGATAATCTCATCAATACTGCAATGAAAAAATGGAATAGAGTAGACATACTCATCAATAATGCAGGATTGATGCCGCTTAGTTTTGTAAAGAACCTTAAGGTAGATGAATGGGATCAAATGGTAGATGTAAACATCAAAGGGGTTCTGTACTGCACAGCAGCAATAATCCCTCATCTCATTAAGCAAAATTCTGGTCACATTGTAAACATATCATCAGTTGCAGGGAGAGTAGTGTTCCCTGCAGGAAGTGTTTACTGTGCAACTAAATATGCAGTCAGAGCATTCAGTGAAGGAATTCGACAAGAATTATCAACTAGAAATAATATTCGAGTAACAACAATAGAGCCAGGTATAGTAGATACTGAACTTACTAACACTATTACTGACAAATCATTGGAATCATTTGTAAAACATTCAAAAACGATCCAGTCTTTAAAGGCCGAGGATATTGCAAACTCCATATTGTTTGCATTGGAATCGCCTGTCCACATGAATGTAAATGAGATAACCATTAGACCTACTACGCAAGAAAGATAATGACTGTGCTTTGACTTGAAACCAACTAATATAGTAATTCTAGGTGGAGGTTTTGGAGGCCTTGCAGCAGCAAACGAACTTCGAGAAAATTTACCTCAAGACGCTCGCATTACAATCATTGACAAAAAAGATTGGTTCATGATGGATCTTGTCAAGCTTTGGATTCTAAACGGGACAAGAAATTTTGAACTTTCACAGCGGCCCTTACAAAATATTACAAAGAAGGGAATTGAATTTGTAAATGAAGAAGTAATCAAAATAGACTCGACAAAAAAGACAATTAGGACATCATATAGACAGTTTCATTATGATTATTTAATAATAGCATTAGGCGTTGAGCTTGCTCCCGAATTAATTCCAGGTCTAAATGAAAACGCGTTTATTTTGTATGAACTCAAAGACGTTCCTAGAATTCGGGATACTATCAAGCAGATGAGAACAGGAAAAATTGTGATGGCTATCATGGGACTGCCATACAAATGTCCTCCTGCGCCATACGAAGCAGCACTTCTTATTAGATCAGTTCTTGAAGAAGCAGGAACAAGTGATTCCATTCAAATGGAATTCTACAGTCCAACTCCAATCACCTTGCCAGCAGGCGGTCCAAAGATAAGTGAGGATATTTTTCAAATCCTAAAATCTAAAAACATAGAATTTCACGGAAACCATAAGACCGTTGCAGTTGGTCCAAACAAGTTAAAGTTTGAAAACGGCGAGACAAACTTTGATGTACTCATTGCAATTCCTCCTCACAAGGTACCATCAGTTGTAATAGAATCTGGATTTGCACAAAAGGGGCAGTTTGTTGATGTTGATAGAACTTGCAAGACAAGCCAAGATAATGTTTATGCAATTGGTGATGTCAACCAGATTATGATAACAAACAAGATAGCAGTGCCAAAAGCAGGAATTTTTGCAGAAGGAGAAGGAGTAACTGTTGCAAGAAACATCATATATCAAATAAAAAAAGAATACCAAACTGCTATCTTTGATGGAAAAGGAGGATGTTTTTTGGAAACTGGCAAAAAAATAGCTGGCTATATTGAGGTTGACATGTTTGCAAGTCCTGATCCTCTGACCCAATTAAAGTCTCCATCAGAAGAATACTTTTCAGAAAAAGAAAAATTTGAGAAAGAAAGACTGGAACGATGGCTTTAGTTACTAATTTAGAAAATTCTTAGCAATCTGATCCCACAATTTAATAATTTCAACTATAGCCAGCAACCTCAGGGGCCGTTGTCTAGCTTGGTATGATGCTAGCCTGGGGTGCTAGAGGTCGCCGGTTCAAGTCCGGCCGGCCCCGCCATAAATCAATGAGATTTTGTCATAATTTACAATCTTATTACTAATCTTGAATTGTCATGTCGTTTTTAGTAGAAATTCCTTCATAGTTAGGCATGGGAAAAAGAAAATTCATCATAGACACAGGCAAGGAAAAGATTGAGGTAGAAGGACATCAACACAAGAATGTAGCAATAAAATACCTCATGAAAAGGCGAAGGTCTCTTCTTATGACAAGAGATAAAGAAAAAGTAGAAAAACTCTTCCAAGACGTTCCAAAAATAATATCAATAATAGGCGGTCATCTTACAAAATCTTATCAAGTAAACTGGGAAAGAGAAGGTACAACAGAGTTTGAAGGCTCTAGATTTGTGTTTACTTTAACTGAATTACCTGAAAAATCTATTGAAATCCTTGCCAACTAGTTGCAACTTTTAGTTATTTTTTTGAGATAGACTTGAACTATAACTTGGCAGTCCAAGCACGTCTAGATACGCCTTAGGGATCATTGATTTGGATTGAATCAAAAGATCATTAGCAGCAGAATCAAGAACATATGTGACTGCCCAATCTTCTTCACTTCTAATGGATCGGCCAAAACCTTGCAATAATTTCATTAACGTTTGAGATTTGTACCACATGGGAAATTTCTGCATTTTAATTTTGGTTCTTCGTTCACTCAAGTTTGGATATGGAACCTTTGCTATTATTTGAAATCTGGAAAGATCATCTTTCAAATCTACGCCTTCCCACAAAGACGAGGAAAGTAATACTCCAGTTTCATCTTCTGAATGGGCTTGCAGTATTTCATCTTGTGTCATACCGTTTTCATTTCTACTATGACAGATCCTAATTCGTTTTCTGTTCTTTTCGGAGAGATTATTTTTTATTTCAACACATCTCTTTTCAGATGAGGTGAGTATCAAGCCTCTTTCAGCAGGATGTTGTGTCATAATTTCATTAATTTTTTGTATAACCGAAAGTTCATCATCTCTACTTGTAGAATAGCTTAGTTTTCTAGTATTGAGAAAATTAATTCTTCTTCTATCAGCTGGGAAAGGTGATCTTGGAGTATCGACAAAGGCAACTTTTGAAGGCTCAAGACCAGTATTCTCACAAAAACTTTCCTTATCTATTGTTGCAGACATGAAAATTTTATTCTCTATATCAAAGAAGGTCTTAACATAGTTTGAAATATCTAACGGCTTAATGGAGACAGATTTGAAATTTCCTCTTTCATCTTTAAAAGCTTCGTTTACTACGAAATTTTCTTTATTTGAGAATACTTCTGAGTGGGCATTTGCCACTTTTTCATATCTACTTTCTAATTTAGCAAGCAACATGTAATCTGGATTTAACAAGAATGATTTACTTTCCTGAAGATCTCGAATTTGTCTTGAATATGATCTGGCCAGATCATCTAGTAATTGTATAACTAGATCAATGTCATTTAGATCATAGTTATTTGCATCTATTCCACACTCAGAAAGATATCCATTATAGATATCGATTCCAATAAATTGGATTATCTGATCTTCTATCTTATGGGCTTCATCAAAAATTGCGATTGGTTTAGAAACATATTCTGCATATGGTTTCCTACCATATTTCATTAACTGAAAGTATGATGCATAATTCCAGATTGAATGGGGAGAAACTAATGCGCGATACTTTTGTTCATAGTAATGGCAATAATCAAGACCATTTTCTGCAAGCTCACCTAGCTTCGGCTTGAACTTACAAATTTCCTTATTTTTCTTACCGTTTTTGTTTATGGTCTCTTCGCAGAGTCCCTTTTCACAAGTAAGGCCCTTTTGGATAGCCTTTCTTTCATCTAACTTGTTTATTCCTTGATGCTCCATCAATTTTAGGCAAGCAAAATTTGATTTTCCTTTGACAGGCATGAGAAATTTTAGGTCTTTTGAGTACTGGTCCTGTAATTGCTTGGAGGCAGTAACAATGAAAGAATTGCCATAATATCTAGCAAGGGTTGCAGCGATAAGCGATTTTCCAACTCCAGTTGGTGCGGAAAGAACTATTGTTTTGTATCCTGATTTTAGTTGCACTTCAATTCCTTTCAATATATCTTTCTGAATCTCTCTTGGTTTGAATTCGTCTGGAAAATATTCGAGAACAGTGGTCATTTTAATTTCAGTTTCATAAACCTTTGAAAGAATAGACTACTTAATTCCTTGGTTTGATGAAATGTTTCAATTCGGGAAAAGAACTTTTCCAGTATATTATATTATCATCCAATTTTATCAAACTTTTTCAGGCTCTTCCAGAGATACCAAGTAGCTATACTTCTGTATGGTCTCCATCTCTCTCCTAGCTTTTCAGCATCCTTTGGTTTAGGAAGCTCAGGTAAGGAAAATACCATTTGTACTCCTTTTCGTAAACCAAGATCATCAACAGGAAAAATATCCTGTCTTCCAAGAGAAAAAATAAGAAACATTTCTGCAGTCCATCTTCCTATGCCTTTTACTTGTGTCAAATGATCAATTACATCCTTATCACTCATTTTTGATAATAATCTCATGTTCAACTTACCTTCCTGCACATGTTTTGCTAAATCCTTAAGATATTCAACCTTCATTTCTGACAGACCCACTGAGCGAAGTCTTGTTTTTCTAGTTGAAAGAATCTGTGCAGCCGATGGAAATTTAGGGTATAGATTCTTAAATCGCTGGAAGATTGCTTCTGCAGCTTTGGTTGCAAGCTGTTGAGAAATAATTGATTCTACTAGCACCGCAAACTGATCATTTCTTCTTTTTAGAGTATAATCTCCGATATTTTCTATAATTCCACCTAGTATGGAATCTTTCCTAAGAGCGCCTAATCCATCTTGAATATTCATTTTAGCTTGGCTCGGGATGAATTGTGATTATTGCATTTTTGATCTGGTTTTTTATCTTACTTTCTATTTCCGAGACCAAATCATGAACTTCTTCGATAGTAAGGCTCTTCTCAAACGAACAATCGATATCTACCTTCAAAATATCTTGAAGCTGTAGCGTTATTACACGGCCCGTCTTCTTTACTTTAGGGTAATCCTTGATAATGTTAGCAACCTGCTCTTCTATTGTTAGGTCTTCTATTGGAATGGTTTGTGGAATTGAAACATAGGGTTCTAGATGAATTGTTATGTGGTTTACATTTACTATTGCCTTTTTGATATGTTCTTCAATTTCGTCAGAAACACTATGAGCATCCTCAAGTGACATGTTTCTATCAACCATTACATGCAAACTTATGAAGAATCCGTCTTTTGTAGCTGAAGAACTGATGTTGTGTATACCTTTTACCCCTTTGACAGTAGAAGCAATATTGTTTATGAGATAGTCAATAGGAACATCTTTCCAGGTTGGTTCAAAGTGGACAGTTACTTTGGAATTTATTATAGTATCTTTGATGTTCTTTTCTACGTTGGCGCTAATTTTATGAGCTTCTTCAAAACTTGAAGCACCGCTTAGTGATATTGTAACTTCGGCAAAAATATCACTTCCAGATCTTCGCATCTGAACTGATTCTGTTTTCATTACCCCCTCCGTTTTGCTAACTATTTCATGTACTTTTGTTACCATGTTTTCGGGAACCGCATCTGTTAGCTCAAGTCCTGATTTGTGGATTAACTTTAGACTCAAAGCTGCAAGAAGTGCTCCTAGGATTAATGCTGCTATAAAGTCTGCCTGGTAGAATCCTAGAATTACAAGCAATATGCCTACCAACGCGACAGAGGTAGAACCCATATCCATAAAGGCATGGTAGAGGTCTACTCTAAGCGTAGAACCATCAGTTTTTTTTAATGCTCTGTTTAGAATTACTACTCGAAACACAATTGACCCAAGTGTATAGATTGCCGCAGATATTGCAAGCATTCCAGGTAGAACTTCAGGTTTGGGTTCTTGTATTCTTGATATTGATTCATAAATGAAAAAACAAGCTATTATAAGAATTATAATTCCTCCAATAAAACTACCTAGAGTCTCGATCTTGCCATGGCCATAGGTATGTTCTCTATCGGGAGGTTTTGTGGACCATTTTGCAGCAACAAGCAAGATCGCAGTAACAATTGAATCTAATACTGCATGAATACTGTCTGTAATCAGAGCAAGACTATTAGAAAATATTCCAATAAAGAGTTCAACTACAAAAGCAGAAATTATCACCGCTAATGAAATCCTCAGCGCGTTTGTCTTTATGTCCTGTAAACTCATATTTTGTCTAGCCCTAGAACTTTTAGTACATTATCAAAATTTTCTCTTGATTGATTATGCTTGTATTTCTTTAATACAAGTATCAATCTTTTCTTGCTGGGTACTTTCATGATTTTTCTTACAATATTATAAAGAGCCGACCCTATGAATATCGATTGAGTGGCAGATGTAACATTTGAAGTTCGTCTAGTAGTACTTGCACTTTCAAAGTCAATTATGCAAGGTAACCTTCCAACAATTACATGTTTGTGGATATAACTTAGTTCTCCATGATCAAGATGAATTTGGTCCAGTTTGTAACAATCTTCTAAAACCTTTCTTATTGTAGCTTTGAGATTTGCAGCACTGCCTTTTCCCTTTAATTCCTTTATCCAATCAATAATTCTTTTTCCGTCTACATATTCCATTATTATGAAATTTTTACTGCTGTTGATTAATGCTGGTCCTACATTTACTTGGTTTGCAAGCTTTAGAAGTTTTGCCTCGTTTTTCATGTCTGATCTGCTAGAGTCTATGCGACGAATCTTTAGTGCAACCTGTCTTTTGCCGATTTGTGCTAGTACTACAACTCCAACATAGCCTTTACCTAATACTGAGATGTTATTCAAGGTGGTCGGGCCTTGAAACAAAACACTTTTGATTTTTAGCTTCTTTAACTCTACAAGCCTCTTTGCAAGTTCACTCTTTGTTGCTTTTGGATATCCTAGAATTAAAGAGAAGGGTTCATGGATAATCTTACTTATTGGTACCAAAGATGAGTCCATCTGTCGAGGTTAAGTCAGCCAGAGCCTTTTTAATCGATTTGCTTGTCACTTGACTAGACTTGACGACTTTAAAACCAAGTCGGATATCTGCCCTTAACCCACTTGGAATCCCAGATTTGACCAAGTTTTTCTTCAAAAGATATTGAAGAAACTTTCTTGCATCGTAAAACTCTCTTTCTTGCATGGAGCGGATTTTTCCATAATCGTCTATCCAGGTTAGCATATTTTTGGAATTACTTAAAATAAAGCTTTGAGAGTCTGATCTTCTAAATACATCTGGTCCATTTTTAATCATAAATTTTTCAATCATAGTAGATCGCAATAAGAAAAGCATTGCAGCTTCTGATTTTTCATCAACTATGGCACTCTTACGTAATACTTCAAATCCTACAAGTTCAAGTTGGCCTGCAAGAGCCGTTGCACCCCTTTTTACCTGTCCCCAAATTATGTCTGGGCTTCTTGATTTATAATTGAACTTGACAATTACAGTATTTTTTACATTTTTTGTATTCATGACTGGTTTTTTGCCATTGAAAAATACAAGAGACGGTTTTTTTAGAAAAGACCTTGCAGCAAGTATGAATTTTCCAACATTTTGTGTTGATATTGCTGTACCAAGATTTCTGTTGCAGTCAACAGGATCTATCAATATAAGAGTTGTCTCAAATTTCTTTGTAGGACTTCCTATTACTTGTTGTTGAGTAAAGTTTGCAGCAGCCTCAAGTACTTTCAAAAAGCTACCATATTGATAAACCAA
>Ga0335085_10010698_pt1 | contig 13693 bp, 15 predicted proteins | sample Lox_Sample_45_FD_206712 | JGI IMG/M metagenome (GOLD analysis project Ga0335085, IMG submission 206712) | Soil microbial communities from Loxahatchee National Wildlife Refuge, Florida, United States - Lox_Sample_4.5 | ecosystem: Environmental > Terrestrial > Soil > Wetlands | place: USA...
CGACCATGCACTGGGTCTCCGCACGGCATGCGCTCTCGGCGGAAGTACGCATCTACGAGAAGCTGTTCTCCAATCCGAATCCGGGCGATGTGCCCGAAGGTGGCAGCTTCCTCGACAATCTCAATCCCGACTCGCTCGAAATCATTGCCGACGCAAAGCTGGAGCCATCGCTTGCCGCCGCAAAGGTCGAGGACCGCTACCAGTTCGAGCGTGTCGGCTACTTCTGCCTCGATCAGGATTCAGCGCCGGACAAGCTGGTATTCAATCGCACGCTGCCGCTGAAGGATAGCTGGGCAAAGATTGAAAAGAAGGCAGGGGCGTAGACTCATAAGCGATTGAGAGGCCGGGGTCGCCCGAGCCGAATTCGAAGTGCACGAGGGCCATTCACCGATGCGCAATCGAAGGTCCGCATTGATTGTTCTCACGGGCATGGCCCTGCTGCTCGCCGGCAAACCGGTCTATGCGCAAGATGCGGTTTCGGCACAAGCCTTCCTCAAGTCGGCATTCGCGCTCTACAGCAGGCACGGCAAGGGAGTCCAGTACAACCACCGTTATCTTCATTCGTCGTTGCTTGCACTCATCGACGCCGACACAAAAGCCGCCGGATCAGACAACATCTCCTACGCCGGTGACGGCGACATTGTGTGTGGTTGTCAGGATTGGGAACAGTTCGTCGTTAAGAAGATGGATGTACACGTTGACAGTCCCGCCCGCGCCTCGGCTGTGGTCTCGTTCACACTATTCGCAGGAAATGACAAGCAAGCCGAAGATCTGCGCACTTACCGTTACGTGCTTGCCAGCGAGCATGGCCAATGGCGCATCTTCGACGTCGAGTATCTGACTGATCCGGGCAAGCCCGATGAGCCCATGTCAGTCCGCAAGCAAATTGAATTGGACATAGCATCGTTCAAGCACGAATCGAAATAGAAAGCGGCCTGCATGGTGCCTGTTCTCTCGCATCTGGCGTGGTTTGACGTTGCCGACCCCGCGTCGCCTGAACTCGACGAACTGGCGCGCCGCTTCGGGCTGCACGAACTGCAGATTGAAGACTGCCGCCACAGGCCGCAGCGGCCAAAGACCGAAGAGCACGATCAATACATCTTCACCGTGCTCAAGCACATGCATAACAACGGTGAACTTGAGTTCGACGACATAGATATCTTTTTCGGTCCCGAGTTTCTGATTACCGTTCGCAGCGCGGACTCCGCCGTGTTTGAAAGCGTGCGGGCGCGAGCTGAGCAGGAGAATCTGGATCGCCTCGACCGGCTGTTCTACATCATCGTCGATCAGATTGTTGACGCCTATCAGCCGGTGCTCGACAAGCTGGCCGATGACATTTCCGACATTGAAGATGTGGTGCTTGACAAACCCGACCCCGAAATGCTGGCCCGCATCTTCACGCTCAAGCGCAAGCTGGTGGAGTTCCGTCGCGTCTCCAGTGGCATGAGAGAAGTTGTGAACGACCTGATCCGCCGCGAGAATGGACTGCTGGGAGACGATCTCGATGTATATTTTCGGGATGTCTACGACCATATCGTGCGTACCGTCGAGATGATCGAGACCTACCGCGACCTGCTTTCAGGCGCGCTCGACATCTATCTTTCAGCGGTTGCGAATCGCACCAACGAAGTGATGAAGATCCTGACGATCTGGGGCACGGTTGCGCTGCCGCTGGTCATCATCACGGGATTCTTCGGAATGAATCTGAAACTGCCGTGGGAGGGCAGTTACGCGGGCACCGCGTTCGTGCTTGTGCTGATGGCAATTTCGACGGTTGCGGTACTTATTTATTTCAGAATGAAACGCTGGTTTTGAACGTAAAACTGATCATTGACAACTGACAACTAAAAAGCTACTTGCCAATCACGTCAATCGCAACCGTGATGGTCTTTGGGGGCAGGCACTGGCTGTCGTTGCAGGCCTGGTAGCGCAGCTTGCCCTGCACCAGGTGATTGCCGGCCGGCGCCACGATCTTTGCCTGAATGATGAAGTCGCCCGAGTACACGCTGAGTTTGGTCTTCGGGTCGGAAGGCAGTGTGAAAGCTGAGCCGCCGGGATAGCTTGCCGCATCGAGCTTCACACCGTCGCCTTCAGGAATTGAGAACACGGTGGGAATCAAGAATTCGTCGCTGGGCGTATGCGAGTTGATGTGCATGCCCTGCGCGATGCGGAAATGCAGAGCGACCGGGCTGGACTTTCCGGCCGCGACCGTAACCTGCTCGGGAAAGAGATACTGCACGGCGTCGGTCTTGAGCGACGACCGGCTCTGCGCGTCAGTCGAAATCAACTGCGCGGAAGCGCCAGCGACTCCGAGCCCCAAAACTGCTGCAACAAAAAGCCTCATTCCCCTGTTTCCCTCAGTGCTTACTACCTAGTTCGCCAGCGCCTTCGTGATATTCGCCTCGATGTCGCTCTCCGAGGTCAAACCCATCTGCGCAGCCACAACGTTACCCTTGCGATCGACAAAGAACGACGTAGGCATGGCGTCGAGGCCGCCGTAGGCCTGGCTCAGGCTATCACCGTTTACCAGCACCGGGTACGGCATCTTCTCCTCGTTGACGAACTTTGCGATAGCGGCTTTCTGCTTGGCCCAGCCCGCCTTGTCATCGGGCTTCAGGTCGTCGCCCTCGGTGGAGATGCCCAGCACTTCGAACCCCTGCCCGGCGTACTTGTTGCGCAACTCGATGAGCCAGGGCGTCTCAATCTTGCAGGGGCCGCACCAGGTTGCCCAGAAGTTCACCAGCACAGCTTTGCCCTTGTAACTGTCAAGCGAGATCTTTTGTCCCTGCAGATCCTGCAGCGTGAACTGCGGCGCGGGCTTGCCGACAAAGGGCGACAGGTATTTCATTCCACCGGCCGATGGGTCTGCCACCAGTTCGCCCCTGGCAACGGAAGCCAGCCGCTTCTCGGCAGCCTGCCGGCGATACTCCCAGTTAGCCCATCCCGCCCAGCCAAAAATCGCCAGAATCGCGAGCACCGCAAAAAGCACAATTGTGTTGCGTTTCAAGGAAATCGACCTCTATGTGTCTATTGTACGAGCGAAAGGCAGGGGACAAAGGGGACGAGGGGACAAGGGGGACGAGGAAGAAGTTGACGAGTTGACGAGTTTACAAGTGGATGCGGGAAGAGGGCGAGCCAGGGAACAAGAGGAATCAGGGAACAGAGGGCCAAGGGAATTGAGGTCCAATCGGCATTTAGCTGCCTATTGTTAGCTTTCTTCCGGTAATGCACGGTGGCCATTTGCAAACTCGTAAACTTGTAAACTCGTCCCCTTGTCCCCTCGTAACCTGCTCTCTGCCTTTACACTGTTAGCATTCAAAGCTGATGCCCGAATCTGATTCCAACGATCGCCTCGCGCCCTTGAACCCGGCTGACCTGGTACGCACCGAAGCCGCTGCGCTTGAGGCGCTTGCCACTCGCCTTGAAGGCCCCATGGCCGAGGCCTTTGCGCGCGCCGTGGAGATGATCCTGGCCTGCGGACAGGGCAACGGCCGCGTGGTGGTCACCGGCATGGGCAAGAGTGGGATCATCGCGCAAAAGCTGGCCGCTACGCTCAGCTCCACCGGCTCGCCCGCTCTGTTTCTGCATCCGGCTGAGGCCGTGCACGGCGATCTGGGAGTTCTGATGCCCGGCGATGTGGTTATCGCCCTCTCCGGCAGCGGCGAAACCGAGGAGATCCTTCGCCTGCTGGCCACGCTCAAGCGCAAGGGAGACGCGCTCATCAGCCTGTGCTGCAACCGGAAGTCAACCCTGGCGCAGGCCAGCGACGTAGTGCTCGATTGCAGCGTGGAGCGCGAAGCCTGCGGCCTGAATCTTGCGCCAACATCCAGCACCACCGCCATGCTTGCGCTGGGCGACGCGCTCGCTATCGCCGTAAGCGTGCGCAAGGGCTTCCGCGCCGAGGATTTTGCCGAACTGCACCCCGGCGGCAAGCTGGGCAAGCGGCTGGCGCTGGTGCGCGACCTGATGCACTCCGGCGCCGACATTCCGGTGGTGGCGCCGGCAACGCCCATGACCGACGTGATCTACGAGATGTCGTCGAAGAAGCTTGGCATTACCACGGTGCTTTGCGACGGCAGGCTCTGCGGCGTGATCAGCGACGGCGACCTGCGCCGCCTGCTGGAGCGCGAGGGCGGAGCGGCGCTCACCAGGACCGCCGGCGAAGCCATGAACGCGCACCCGCGCACGATTGCAGGCAGCGAGCTTGCGGCCAAAGCTCTGGCAATTCTGGAAGAACGCAAGATTACGTCGCTGGTGGTAGTCGATGCCGACGCCATGGTAGAGGGCATTCTGCACCTGCACGATCTGTGGGGCGTCGAGCTCATCTAGGGAATCCGCCTTGGACCGGCGCGGCAGTTTCTGCTTCGAATTCCACATGCAATCGACTTGTTTTTACACCTTCTTTATACGCGGCTGTTGTACGGTGTTTCCGGGCTTTGTCCCAGAAAAAAATGAACACTCTGAGAGGTCGGAAACATGAAAAAGATTGCCGCGGTCCTAAGTCTGGCACTGGCCTTCGCTGCCGGAGCCGTTGTTACGGCGCAGGTGCGCGACTGGCACGATCTGGACAAGGTGCAACAGCACGTCTCGCAGGCTATTGACGAAATGGAGCGCGCACGCGCTGCCAACCACTTCGACATGGAAGGCCACGGAGCAAAGGCTGAAGATCATCTGCGCGCCGCGCAGCACGAGCTCGACATGGCCATCCACGCCTCGCACCGGCACTAGGGCCTGCTAACACTCCCTGGCACATTCCCCGGCAGTCTCTTCACCGCAATTCCGGACGCGCAGATTGTCTCTTGACAAACCATAACCGAACGGTTATGGTTTTGCTCATGACTCGGACCGATGCCAATCACGTCTTCCGCGCGCTGTCCGATCCCACGCGCCGGGCCATCTTCGAGGAGCTGACCCGGCGCCACGAACAGACCGTCCATGCATTGACTCGGTTCGCCGGCGTATCGCAGCCTGCGGTTTCGAAACACCTGACAGTCCTCAAGCGGGCAAAGCTGGTGCGGCATCGCCGCGAGGGCCGCGAAACGCATTACAGCGCGCAACCGGCCGCGTTGGCGCCCATGGTGGACTGGCTCAATCTTTATGGCGCCTTCTGGCGCGACCGGTTCGACCAGCTTGAATCCCTGCTGCAAAGGATGGAGCCATGAGCGGCCCAGAGGTTCCCAGCACGCTTGTGGTCGAGAGAGTATTCCCTCATCCGCCAGAGAAGCTGTGGCGGGCGCTCACTGAAGGCCCGCTGCTTGCACAATGGCTCATGAGCAACGATTTCGAGCCGGCCGTCGGGCATAGATTTCAATTCCGGCGCGAGCCCGCACAGAATTGGAATGGCGTCATCGACTGCGAGGTGCTCGTCGTCGAAACCATGAAGCAGCTCTCCTATAGCTGGAGTTCGATGGGAATCGGCACCGTTGTGCTTTGGACGTTGACACCGGCGGAGGGCGGCACTCACCTGCGCATGGAGCAGTCCGGTTTCGGGCCCGATCAGAGGCCAAACTACAACGGCGCGAAATGGGGCTGGAACAATTTCCTCAACGGCCTGGAGCGAGTGCTCCCCGATGTGAGCTGAAATCCGCGACGCGGTCATCACAGTAGACCCAACAAGGAGGAGAAAGATGAAAATCAAGGTCACCAGCGTGTTCGTCGACGATCAGGAAAAGGCGCTGCGCTTCTATACAGAGGTGCTTGGCTTTGCCAAAAAGACCGACTTCAGCCAGGGCCCGTATCGCTGGCTGACCGTGGCTTCAGCCGAAGAGCCGAACGGCACCGAGCTGCAACTGGCGCTCAATAACAATCCGCCGGCCAAGGCGTATCAGCAGGCGATCTTTCAGCAGGGCCAGCCCGCGGCCAACTTCTTCACGGACGATCTCGAGGCCGACTATGAGCGCATGAAAGCGCTGGGTGCCGAGTTCACCATGCCGCCCACCGATGTAACGGCCTCCAAAATCGCAATGGTGAACGATACTTGCGGTAATCTCATCCAGGTGACGCAGTTGATGTGGAAGGGCTGAAGCGCGCCACCGATGCGGTTGGCATTCAATTAAAAAAGCAAAAGGAGGAAAGCCGTGAAGATTCCCGCCCCGCCTGGACAAGCCTCTGCATTCATCGATGCGAAGATCAACGGACTTGGCGACTGGCGCGGCAAAACGCTCGCCAAGGTGCGCGCCATCATTCACGCAGCAGACCCCGAGATCGTCGAAGAGTGGAAGTGGATGGGGACGCCCGTCTTTTCCCACGGCGGCATCGTTTGCACTGGAGAGACCTACAAGAACTGCGTGAAAATGACCTTTGCCAGGGGCGCTTCGCTGCCGGACCCCGCCGGTCTGTTCAACTCCAGCCTCGACGGAAATATGAGGCGGGCCATCGACGTCCACGAAGGCGAAAAGATTAATGAAGCGGCCCTGAGGGTACTGATCCGAGCCGCTGTGGCGCTGAACCTGAAGGGCAAGAGCCAGCCCAAGCCCCGTCCGGCGCGAACCAAGCGGGCCGGTTAGCTTTATCGGGTTCCCTTCCGAACATTTAGAATAGATATTGCAGTCATTTGCACTCACGTCCACCTGTTTCGGACGGGAAAGTTTCCGGCACTCCTTCTATGCATCGTTGGTCTAAGCTCTTTATTCCCACACTGCGCGAGGCCCCGGCGGACGCCGAAGTGGCCAGCCACAAGTTCCTTCTGCGGGCCGGCTATATCCGCCAGCTCGGCGCCGGCATTTACAACTACCTTTTTCTCGGGCAGCGCTCGCTGAACAAGATCATCGGCATTGTGCGCGATGAGATGGACAAGATCGGGCAGGAGTTCTACCTGCCAGGCATCCTTCCGCGCGAGCCGTGGGAGCAGAGCGGCCGCTGGGCCGGCATGGGCGACAACATGTTCCGCCTCAAGGACCGCAAAGGCGCGGACCTGTGCCTGGGCATGACCCACGAAGAGATCATGACCACGATCGCGCGCAGCGAATTGCGCAGCTACAAGCAGTTGCCGCAGATCTGGTACCAGATTCAGACCAAGTTCCGCGACGAGCCGCGCCCGAAGTCGGGCCTGCTGCGCGTGCGCCAGTTCACCATGAAGGACAGCTACTCCTTCGACATCGACAAGGCCGGGCTGGACCGGAGCTTCGATCTGCATGACGCCGTCTACCGCAAGATCTTCACGCGCTGCGGGCTGAAGTTTGTCGCCGTCGAAGCCGACTCCGGCTCCATGGGCGGCTCGCAGTCGCAGGAGTTCATGGTGTACACCGACGCGGGCGAAGACCTGATCGCGAGTTGCCCGGTGTGCGGATACGCAGCCAATCTTGAGAAAGCTACTTCGTTGCTTTCACCTTTGGAAGAGATGGCCGCCACGGGAGACGGCAAGCCGGAGCTGGTTTCGACGCCGAACTGCGCGGCCATCGCCGACGTCGCCGCGTTCTTCAAGATTTCGCCGGCGTCGGACATCAAGTGCGTTGCCTACATGGCCTTGAAGCGCGGCCAGGCGGGCGCGCCCGACACATGGCACGGCGTCGCGGCGTTCCTGCGCGGCGATCACCAGGTGAACGAAACCAAGCTGATGGGCGCGGTTGGCGCGGCCGAGCTGCGCACCATGCAGGCCGCGGAGCTGGATCAGTACTTCAACGGCCCCGCCGGCTATCTCGGCCCTGTTGGCTTGACGCCCGATTCCAAGTTGCTCGACGCCGGGCTCACCGTCGTGGTGGACAAGGCGCTTGAGGGCCGCGAGAACCTGGTTTGTGGCGCCAACAAAAAGGACTATCACCTGCGCAACGTCGTGCCGGGCCGCGATTTTACCTGGTCGCTGGCCGCCGACATCCGGAGCGTGACCGAAGGCGAAAACTGCCCGAAAACCGGCTGCAAAGGCAAGCTGGTGGTCGGCAAGGCGGTCGAGGTCGGCCATATTTTCAAGCTCGGCTACAAGTACTCTGAGAGCATGGGCGCCCGCGTACTGGACGTGAACGGCAAGGAAGTTACGCCCATCATGGGCAGCTACGGCATCGGCATCGAGCGCATCCTCACGGCCGCCATCGAGCAGTCCAACGATGCCAACGGTTTCTGGCTGCCTGCGAGCATTGCGCCGTTTACAGTTGTCATTACTGTCACCAACATTGCCGACTCCGCCCTGCGCGAAACCGGCGAAAAGCTGGCCGCGGAGCTTGAATCCGCAGGTCTTGACGTCCTGCTGGATGACCGCGACGAGCGTGCCGGCGTCAAATTCAAAGATGCGGATCTTGTGGGTATTCCCTTGCGTATCAATGTTGGGAAGAAGGCCGCAAGCGGCGTGGTAGAACTGGTGACTCGCGCTACGGCGTCCAGCGTGGACGTGGCGATTGCCGACGTATTGGCGCTTGTAAGGGAGCGCGTTGAAGAAGATCGTTTGCTGACCGACGTGGCAGTGGCAGATTAGTAGTAGACTCAACGCGCCGGCCTTTTATGATTGACCGGCTTTCTCGCGCGTAAAGACTAGCGGCCAGGGGCTGATGGCCAGGAGCTGAATCGAATGGCAGTGAAGGTCAAGTTGAGGAAGCCCACGGGAAAGTTCTTTCGCTCGACCATCTTCCTGCGTTCGATCCTGATCCTTGCCGGCGTCTGCGCCGTCGTCTTCTTTTCGGTTCTCGGCTACTTTTACTTTAAATACCAGGGCATTGTTGATACGCGCTTGAAGACGCCGCTCTTCGCCAACACCGCCAAGATCTACGCCGCACCGCGCGAAGTCCGCCCCGGCCAGATGCAGACCGTTCAGCTTATTGCCAACGAGCTCCGTTCAGCCGGATACACGCAGGAGGGCGCGGCGATCCCGTCGGAACTGGGCACGTACTCGCAGGGCGTGCAGAACATTACGATCCGCCCCGGACCGCAGTCGTACCACTCGCAGGACGCGGCCACTATTCACGTCAGCGGCGGCAAGGTGGAGTCCATCAGCGACGAGCACGGCCAGCCCCTCTCAAGCTACGAACTGGAACCGCTGCTTATCACCGGCCTGAGCGAAGACGCCAACCGCACCAAGCGCCGCCTGCTGACCTACGACGAAATTCCGCAAAACCTGGTTCACGCCGTTGTTGCCATTGAAGACCGGCGATTTTTTGAACACGGCGGAGTCGACTACATCCGCATCCTGGGCGCGATCGTAAACGACATAAAGCCCGGCCATCGCTGGACTGAAGGCGGTTCGACGCTCACCATGCAGCTGGCGCGCGGCTTCTTCCTTACGCCCGAACGCCGCCTCAAGCGCAAGATGATCGAGATTCTTATCACCTTCCAGCTTGAGCACCGATTCACAAAACAGCAGATTTTCGCCATGTATGCCAACGAGATCAATCTCGGACAGCGCGGCAGCTTCTCCATCGACGGCTTTGGCGAAGCGTCGCAAGCATACTTTGGCAAGGATATTCATCAACTGAGCCTTTCGCAGTGCGCGCTGCTGGCTGGAATCATTCAAAGCCCCAACCGCCTGAACCCATTCCGGCATCCGGAGCGCGCCATTGAACGCCGCAACCTGGTGCTCGACACCATGGTTGAAACCGGAGCCATTACCAAGGACCAGGCTGAACAGGCAAAGGGTGAACCGCTGCGTCTGGCGCCGGGCAGCGTGGATGCCAGCGAAGCGCCATACTTTGTAGACCTGGTGCGCGACCAGTTGACGCAAAAACTAGGCGATCGCGACTTTAATCGCGAAGGCTTGCGCATCTATACCTCGCTCGATCCCGACCTGCAGCGCGTGGCAAGCGAAGCTGTGGACTCGACCATGCACGAGATTGACGCGCGGGTTGAAAGGATCTACGCGCGCCGCAAAAAGCTCGGGCTTGCGCAGACCACTATTTACCCGCAGGTCGCGCTGGTCGCCCTTAATCCGCACACCGGCCAGGTGCTCGCTTTGGTTGGCGGGCGCAGCTACGGCAACTCGCAACTGAACCACGCCGTTGCCCAACGCCCCACCGGCTCAACTTTCAAGCCCTTTGTCTATGCCGCCGCGTTCAATTCCGCGGTTCAGGGAATCACGCTGCCGGGCCTGACCCAACCGTTCACTCAAGTCACCATGCTCAGCGATCAGCAGACAACCTACGACCTTGGCAACGGGCAGGAATACACGCCGCGCAATTTTGAAGGCGAGTATCACGAGCAGGTAACGGCGCGATTCGCGCTGCAGAGGTCTCTGAACAATGCCACGATCGGACTTGCGGCCATGGTGGGATTCGACCAGGTGGCCTCACTGGCTCGCGAAGCGGGCATCAAGAACGCGCGCGGGACGCCGGCGATGGCGATTGGAGCCTATGACGCCACGCCGCTCGACCTGGCCGGCGCTTATACGATTTTTGCCAATGGCGGCGTGCACCTGGACCCGTGGATGCTGGCCAGCGTGCGCACCTCAACCGGCGACATCATCAACGACTACACGCCTACTTCGCGCCAGGTGCTCGATCCGCGCGTCGCCTTCCTGGCCACCGACATGATGGAGAACGTGATCAATCACGGCACCGCGGCCGGCGTGCGCGCGCGGGGCTTTACCGCTCCAGCAGCCGGCAAGACCGGCACCGAGCACGATTCGTGGTTCGCGGGTTACACCACCAACCTGCTCTGCGTAGTTTGGGTGGGCAATGACGATTACACCGACCTGAAGATTGAAGGCGCAGACGCCGCTGCCCCCATCTGGGCCGAGTTTATGAAGAAGGCGGTGCAACTACCGCAGTACTCTGACACGAATCCCTTCACTCTTCCTGACGGCGTTCAGATGGTCACGCTCGACAAGAACAGCAACCTGCTCGCCGATGAAACCTGCACGGACGATTACGATGCAGCTTTCCTTAATGGCACCGCGCCCACCGCACCCTGCGATCACCCTCTCGATCACCGCAACATCTTCCAGAAGATCTTCGGCGTGGGCAAATCGGGCAACTAGGCAGCACACGATCCTCCCCATAGCCCTGCGGGCAAACTTTGATTTTGGCCGAACATTGGCGAAATGACCGGAGCGCGTTTGACCGCGCAGATTATCCTGCTTGGCAGGATGGTCAATATGCCCGAACACAGCGTCGAGTCACTTTTCCAGGAGCTTGCGGACGGCCGCACAGATCGTGTGTTTGAACTTCTCGAACTTGAGTGCTCATCCGACTTGAGGGACAAGAGCGGCGTTTCCCTTCTGCAGTGGTGCGCCTATTACGGAGATGTGAGCGCGATGAAGCACCTGCTCTCAAAGGGCGCGGCGCTTGATTCTCTTGGGCAAGACCTTGGCCTTAACGCGGCAGCTTTCCACGGCCATTGGAGGTTGTGCCTGTTTCTGATCGAAAAAGGCGCGAACGTCAATGAGCCGGATTCTGACACCGGCGAAACGCCGCTCCATAGCGCGCTTTGTACCGCAGACAGGGTTGCCCATGACCTCGTGATCAAGGTGCTTCTGGACCACGGGGCGAACGTGAACGCAATCACGAAGAAAGACGCTGAAACAGGCGGCTTCATGCGCGATTCAAGAACCAAAGGCGAAACGCCGCTGCACCGGGCCGCAGCCTTTGGGAGCGAAGAAACGATCAAGTTGCTGCTGGATGCCGGCGCAAAATTGGACGCGAGAGATGCGTTCGGAGATTCCCCTCTCGGCTGGGCGAGCTGGCATCTTCGACCTACCCCAATATTGCGCATGTTGTGTTTTGGAGATTTCAGAATCAACCCGCGAAGGCGATCGATGCGAGCAAACCTCTTGGGGACTCCGCATGGACCAAGTCCAATGACTGACGAGGCCGATCGCGGCTTTTAACTGGGCTCCGATATAGCACAGATCACAGCACTCCCGCCGCCCTCGCGCTACACTAGTGTCCAAATTCCATTTCAAGATTTACCGCGAGGGCCGCTCCATGAGTACTATGCTCTCTGTCCATGCCGTTCACCAGGGCGCAATGCGCGTTCAGGCCTCAAACGGAATGCATGAAGTCCGGATGGACTACCCACTACAGCCAGGCGAAGAGTGCATCGGGCTTACGCCGCTGCAAATGCTTATGGCCAGCCTGGCCGCATGCAGCGCGAACTCTCTGATGATCGTATTAAATCGCAAACTGAATCAGCCCGTAACCGGCCTTGAAGTCGATGTACGCGCGCTGCGCGCCGAGCAACATCCCACCGTCCTCACAGAGATCGCGCTCGATTTCCAGGTGCGCGGCAACGGAGTTGCTCCCGAAGCGGTGGCAAAAGCAATCAGTATCTCTGAAGATAAGCTCTGCCCGGTCTGGAATATGTTGAAGGGCGGCACACCGATCACAGCGACATTCCGCATCGTTGAATCGTAGAAATCAGCCGTCTACGTCGGAGCCGTCCGGCATGGGCTGGCACTGCTGGCACCAGAAGGTGACGCGGGCGTCCGGCCCTTGAATGCGCCTCCGAATCCGCTCGCCGCAACGCCGGCACGGCTCGCCGTTGCGCCCATACACCCACAGGCTTGCGCCCGGATCGGTCTCGTGCGTAGTGCGCCTGTGCCTGCCTCCGTAGGTCACGATGGTGTCGCCCGAGTCCACCAGGACATTCGCGCCCACCAGCTTTTGCGCGGCGGCCACAGCGGCCTGCACTTGCTCGCGCTTGAGCGCGGACACTTTGCAGAACGGGTTGATGCCGGTAACAAAGCAGATCTCCGACTTGAACACATTGCCCACGCCGGCCAGCACCTCCTGGTGCAGCAGCACATCGCCGATCTCTTCGCGCCCATGCGCCGCAATCCGCTTTACCGCCTCCGCCGCATTGAAGTCCGGCCGCAACACATCCATATCGGGCCGCGGAATCCTGTTGTCCCGTTCGAGCGACTGCGCAGTGTGCATTTCCGCCACCGGCACTTTGAAGCCCACAGCAACATACTCGCTGTTCTCGATCACGATGCGCATGTTGAAGCGCGGCTGCTGCCAGCGCTCGCCGTGGCGATAGATATGCCAGCTTCCGCTCATCAGCATGTGCGTTACGAGCGTGCCGCCACCTGAAAAATGGATGAGAAGCCACTTGCCGCGCGCTTCCACTCGCTCAACAAACTGCCCGGCGATGGGAGTGTCATCGTTAAAGCGCGTAAGAAGTGGATAGGCGGATCGAAACACCGTTACCGGCTTGCCCGCCAGCGCGCGCCCGAGCGTTCGCGCGGTGCGAAAAATCGTATCGCCCTCGGGCATAACTCACTGCACCTCACCGGTGTTGATGCCGGGCTCATGCCCGCGATGTCCCAATTGCATGGGAATGCGGCGCAAGTGCATGCCGAGCGGCCCTGGATGAAAGCCCGCATCCATGAGGTAACGCGCCATGGGATGAGCGGCCACAGGTTGACCGTTAATGGTGGTGATGAGCACGCCCTGGTGGCTGCTGGCGCGCATCTTCTCCTGCCCGCGCGCGCACAGGAAATGAGCAAGCCCTGCTGCCACCTGCCCGCGTTCGGGCTCTTCCGGCGGCAGAAAAACGAGGATGTTAGGATTGCCGCGCCTGAGCCACGCCACAAGTTGTCCATTGCGCAGAATCACCTCGGCATACGCCGCTCGCGTAAGAATGCGCGGCGCGGTTTCTGAGTCCTCGTCGGCAACCGGCAGATCGGGCCAGCGCAGCACCGATCCATAGGGATTTGCAGGGTCGGTCGCCGCAATCTGCACGAACTCGGGCCTCTCCGCGGGCGGCGCGGTACGCAACTGCCGCAACAGATCAATCGCGGCCGGCAATGCAAACTGTGTGGCCCCGAGGCCGGCGA
>Ga0335085_10010700_pt1 | contig 13690 bp, 12 predicted proteins | sample Lox_Sample_45_FD_206712 | JGI IMG/M metagenome (GOLD analysis project Ga0335085, IMG submission 206712) | Soil microbial communities from Loxahatchee National Wildlife Refuge, Florida, United States - Lox_Sample_4.5 | ecosystem: Environmental > Terrestrial > Soil > Wetlands | place: USA...
GTAACCGTGAGCCGCTCGGGCGTGATCAAGCAAATCCGCGCGACCGCCGGGCACAGATGGCTTCTTCGCTCTCGTCGTGGGCTGGAGTATGAGGCAACCACCGACCAGCTCCAGGCGGGCGACCGCCTTCAGTTCGCGTTCCCGCCTCGCCCTTCGATGACGCTGGACAGGGCATCCATCGCTCGCGGGTTCGTTTACGGCGACGGCTACCGGTGCAGTCCTCACAGGTCGGCTGCAAACTTCCACGGAGCGAAGGATGCAGCGCTTCTCCCGTACTTCGAGGGCCTGGGCCGCCCTCCACGGCAGTACAGCTACAGCCAGCGCGGCTATGACGGCGCATTCACTCGCATCACGGGACTGCCTGCAGACTGGAAAACCGACACGCCGTCGCTTGACTCCACCCCGTCAGAGCTGTACGGGTGGCTTGCGGGCTACTTCGCCGCCGATGGTGACGTAGGAAAGACGGGACGTCCGACCCTCTCTTCGGCTTCTCGGGCCAACCTGGAGTACGTGCGCCTCCTCTGCCAGGAGATTGGCATCGGGACATTCGGCATCAGGACACGCGTGCGCTCAGGGTGGGGGAAGCCGCCATCGTCCATGCATCTTCTCGGTCTCATGCGAGGCGATCTTGACCCAGAGTTCTTTCTGATTCCCGCGCACCGGCGCCGCTTCGAAGCATCCCGTGATAATCGGCCCGGCAACGCCTTCGGCGAGCGGCGCGGTTGGAACGTCATCGCAGTGCGGCCGACCGGCGAGACGACCGAGGTCTACTGTGCAGTGGTCGAGGGAACTCACTCCTTTGCCCTTGCTGACAACATCCTGGTCGGGAATTGTCACCACAACTACACCGAGGAGATGAGCAATGACCTGCTCGCCCGGTGGAAGTACCCGCAGGGCCGTACCGGCCATGTCTGGCTGTCCCGCAAGGGTGCTATCGACGCGAGCGAGGGCAAGCCGGGCCTGATCCCCGGCTCGATGGGCACCCGCTCGTACGTGGTGACGGGTAAGGGCAACAAGCTGTCGCTGAACTCCTCACCGCACGGCGCGGGCCGCGAGTACAGCCGCGCCAAGGCCCGCCGCACCTTCACCCGCGCCCAGCTGGACGCGGCGATGGCCGGCATCGAGTGGCGGCACACCGACGCCTTCCTCGACGAGATCCCCGGTGCTTACAAGAGCATCGACGTCGTCATGGCCGATGCCGCCGACCTGGTGGAGATCCGGCATACCCTCCGCCAGATCGTCAACGTCAAGGGGGACTAGCCGGTGGCCGAGCTGGCCGTCACTGGTGTGGACGCCTGCGCGCGGGGCTGGGTGGCGGTCACGCTCGGCCCCGGCGAGGCCGTCCGCATCGCCGTGGCGGCCACGCTCGACGACCTGCCGCTGGCCGGCGTGACCGGGATCGACATGCCGCTCGGCCTGCTCGCGGCCGGCTGGCGGGACGCCGACCTGCTGGCGCGGCGGGCGCTCGGCCGGCGCGGCGTGACCGTGTTCGCGATACCGCCGCGCCCGGCCTGGGACTGCGACAGCTACGCCGAGGCGAGCGGCCTGTGCCGCGAGCTGACCGGCAAGAGCTTCTCCGTACAGGCCTGGGGCCTGCGCAGGAAGATCGCCGAGGCCGACGCGTACCGCCGTCGCGCCGCCGCGTGCTGGCGCCCCGCGGTCGCGCCCGGTGGCCCCTCCACCGGGCCGGGATCGGACGGCGTTCAGCTGTACGAGGTGCACCCCGAGCTGTCCTTCGCGACTCTGGCAGGTGCGCCGCTTGCCGACAGCAAGCACACGCCGGCCGGACTCGCGGTCCGCCGGGACCTGCTCGCCGGGGCCGGCATCGCCCTGCCGCCCAGGGTCCCTGGCGCCGCGGAGAACGACCTGCTCGACGCCGCCGCCGTCGCCTGGTCGGCCCGGCGCATCGCCGCCGGCCAGGCGGTGCTGCTCGCCAACCCGGCACAGCGCGCAGACGACGGCGCCGAGATCGCCATCCGCTACTGAGCGGGCCTGTGCACGGCTGACGTGCGGAGATAAAATCGGGCTGAAATGACTCGCAGCGTCTCGGTTTCCATTTGCGGCGACGTCGAGCGGCCCGCTCGCCTCGCGCTAACGGAGCTGCGCTCCTTGATGGACGCCGAATTGACCGCGGACTTTCACTGTCGCGAGGGCTGGAGCCGGCTAGGCGAGCGCTGGCGCGGCGTGCGGCTCAGCACCCTGTTCGCGCTCACCGGCGCGGACGGCACGGCCGGCTTCGTCACGGTCGCCTCCGGCGAGTACGCCGCCGTGCTCACCCGCGATCAGGCGCAGGACGATCGGGTGCTCCTCGCGCTTGAGCACGAAGGAGCCGAGAGTCCACGGCCCGCAGGCTTCCCGCGGCTGGTCGGACCCTCGGACTGGGACTGCTTTCTCAGCGTCAAGTCGGTGGACCGGATCGAGGTCACCCGCCACCCTCAGCCGGCCACCGCCGAGACGATCGCGCTCGCCCGGCTCGAACGCTGAGCGACCCGGCGCCCTCTTAGCAGGCGTACGCACGGTCCTCGATCCGTCAGGCGTGCGGCTTCCCGTCCATGCCGTTCATCGGAGCAGTCTCAGCTGAGACTTGACGCGACACGCCAAAATCGGCGTGTCGTAACTGAAAATGATCATGAATTAGTGTTAATATTCGAGTATTAGATCTTGTAGCGCATTGAGGGGAAGGTGGCAGATGGGCTGGCGACCAGGTTCGGGAGGGACGAATGACCAGCCCGTCCCCGGAGCCGGCCTGCCCCGCGCTGTCGAGCCCATGCGCGCCCCACGTCCTCAAGGATTCGCCAAGGGCGGCGAGTGGGACACGAGCCGGCCGTCGGCGGCGCTCGCCTTCGCCCTCGAGTCGGTGTCGGGCGATGCGTGGCGGTCTCCCGGTGCGACCCGCGACGAGATGCTCGGCATGCTGCGCCAATGGCAGGTCCTGGAGTCGTGGGCAGCGGCGGGCAAGCTCGGCCTGCTGCGAGCGCTGATCCGCGAGGACGGCCAGCCGCTGCCCGGCGGTGGCTACCACGGCGATCTGCCCGACGGCTGGACCAGGTCGCTCACCCACGAGGTGGCGCTTGCCCTGTCGATGCCCGCGGTATCGGCGGAACAGCAGATGTGGCTGGCGTGGAACCTCCAGGCCGTGCTCCCCGGCACCGGCGACCTGCTCGCCGCCGGAGAGCTCACCCTCGCCAAGGCGCGAGCGGTCGACAAGGCCCTCGGCCAGCTCACCGACGAGGACGCGGCGCGTGCCGAGGCGATCATCCTCCCCGACATGCCAGGAAAGACCTACGGCCAGATCGAGAAGCTCGCCGTGCAGGCGGCGATCGCGGTTGACCCGGAGTCGGCAACCCGCCGCCGCGAGGACGCCGAGCGGCACAGGTGTCGTGTTCAGCTGTTCCGCGAGGACTCAGGGGCGGCGGCCCTGTCCGGCCGAGACATGCCCACCGACCAGACCCTGGCCGCTCACGCCAACGTCTGCGCTCGTGCCCAGCAGTACAGGGACTCCGGCGTCTTCGATGACGACACGCGCATGGACCAGTTCCGGGTCACGGCCTACCTCGACCTGATCAACGAGATCACGGCCGAGGCCCGCATCGCCAGCGGGCACCTCGTCAGCATCGGTCGCGGTGGCACGGACGGCAGCTCAGGCGAGGAGGGCTTGGGCGAGCATGACGGTCCGATGGGCGGCGACGGCGCCGACGGCGATGACAGCGCGGATGGGGGCAACGGCCTGGACCATGGCGGTGGTCCAGGCGGCGATGATAGCCCAAGCGATAACAGCGACCCGGGCAATGACGGCGGCCCGGGTAGCGGCGGCGCTCCGTCAGGCGGCCGACCATCCGGCGGTGCCTCCTCGTCTCCGCTGCGGCTAGCCGACCTAGTGATTCCGCTGGCAACGCTGCTTGGCCTGGCCGAGCGGCCTGGCGAGGGACATGGTCTCGGCCCGCTCGACCCGACTCTGTGCCGGGACCTGGCCGGCGCCGCAGTGGCAAGCCCCGAAACCCGCCTCTGCGTGACGGTCACTGGCCCTGGTGGCATTGCTATCGGCCATGGCTGCGCGCGCCAGAAGCCGCGCCAGAAGCACGGTGTCGTCCCCGCAGCCTTTGCCTCCCTGCCAGCCCGGGTCAACCTGACCATCACCGCTGACCAGCTCGCCGAACTGGCCGGGCAGCCCGCCACCGTGGGACCGCCGAGCCACGTAAACCCACCGGGCGAGGTCATCCCGCACGGCGGGATCGGGCCGCCGCCGGCCCGGCTGCCGTGGGCCTTTGCCCGGGCCGGCGACACCGGACCGCCAGGCGGGCATGGCAAATGGACGATGACCCTGCCCGACGGCAGGAACCTTACCGTGGAACTCGAACCGGTGCCCACGCTCGACTGCGATCACCGGCACGAGTCGCACGCCTACCAGCCGAACGACAAGCTGCGTCACCTGGTCCAGGTCCGCGATGGCACCTGCACCTTCCCGCCGTGCTCACGGCACGCGAGAGCATCCGACTTTGAGCATGCGGTCCCGTACGACAAGGGAGGCCGCACCTGCGGCTGCAACGCCGGAGCGCGCAGTAGAACGTGTCACCAGGTGAAGCAGTCCCCAGGTTGGGTGGTGACCCAGCCAAGGCCGGGCTGGCATCAGTGGCAGACCCCGGCCGGGCGCGTCTACGTGCAGGAGCCAAAGAGATACCCGGCCTGATGTGCTACTCGGTCGCGGCCACCGCCTCGCCCGCGGACGGGCATGCCGGCGCAACCACGCCAGTCGCCCGCCGCCCCGCCGGGATCAGCAGCCCGGCCGCGCCCGCGAGCAGCACCGCGGCGGTCATCGCCGCGAACCCGCCGGTGTACCCGGCCTCCCGTGGCAGCCCGGAAGATAGCAGCCGCGCCGTCACGATCGAGGCCATCAGCGCCGAGCCGATCGACCCGCCGATCGTGCGGACATTGGCGTTCATCCCGCTTGCCACGCCGGTCTGCGACGCGGGGACGGCGTCGACGATCAGTGCCGACATGGCGGGGAACGCGAGACCGAAGCCGATTCCCATCAGCGAGTCCGCCAGGTAGATCTCCCAGACGGCGGCATGCGCGAACGCGAGCATCGCCAGCGACGCCGCGCCGATCGCGCACCCGGTCACCACCAGGGCCTTACCGCCGAACCGGTTGAGCAGTCGCCCGGTGAACTGCCCGGTGATGAACATCAGCACGGACCACGGCAGCAGCATGAGCCCGGACTGGGTGATCGACGCGCCGAATCCGTACCCGGCGAACCGTGGCGTCTGCACCATCTCGGGCAGGAACGCGAACGTCGCGTACATGCCCATCCCGATCAGCAGCGCCACCAGGTTGTTCGTCCAGACGGCAGGCAGCCGCATCATGGCCATGTCGATCAGCGGCGTGGCCGCGCGCCGCTCGGCGGCGATCCATGCCGCGCAGGCGACGACGGCGACGGCGAGCAGCCCGAGGACCCGCGCAGAGCCCCAGCCCCACACCGGCGCCTCGCTCAGCGCCGCGAGCAGCGCGATCAGCCACGCGGAAAGCAGCACCGCGGGCAGCAACGAGATCCGGCCAGGCGACCGCACCGGCGACTCGGGCACGAACAGCACGGCGCCGGCCGCCGCGAGGATCGTCACGATCATCGGCAGCCAGAACAGCCAGCGCCACGACAGGGCGGTCACGACCGGCCCCGCGAGCACGATGCCGAGCCCGCTGCCCACCGCGGTCAGCGAGGCGAGCGACCCGACTGCCCCCGCGACCCGCTCCTCGGGAAACTCGTCCCTGACGATCCCGAACGCGACGGGCAGCACCCCGCCGCCGAACCCCTGGATGACTCGCGCGGCGATCATCACGCCGATCGACGGCGCGACCGCGGCGAGCGCGGACCCGACCCCGAGCGCGAGCAGCGAGGCGACGAAGACCCGCTCCTTGCCGATCATGTCGCCAACCCGCCCGAGTATCGGCGTCATCACCGACGCGGAAAGCAGGTACGCGGTCAGCACCCACGTCGCGGTGTCCTGCGAGGTGTGCAGCTGCTCCTGCACCGTGGTCAGCACCGGCACGACAAGCGACTGAAGCAGCGCGTACGCCGCCACCCCCGCCGCCAGCACCGCGAACGTCAGTCTGTGGTTCCCGCGCTCGCGGCTCCGCCCCATCCGCGTCTCCTGTCGGCAAGACTCAGCGATCTGGCCAGAAAAGAGAAAGAAGAAACCATTTATTCCGAACGGTCCCGTGTTCCACCTCACACCCAAGGCAGAGCCGGCGGACGGCCAGAGCCCGCCTGATGTCCGTTATGCGAACACCTGTACTCTTAGGCGGCACGGGCAGCCTCAATGCCGCGGTCAGACCCTCACGCGCAGCCGTGGCACGCTGTAGGTCAGCGGCCTTTGTGGCTGCCCCAGTTGGAGTGCGACAGGGTTGTGGCCCGCCATCTTTCCAGATTGTCAACAAATGCGGTACAAAAGAGGGCCTGCGCGCACGAGGACAGTAGAGGAACGCAACAGCCGATGACTTCCACCTTCCAGCCGGATGCTGACTGGCTCACCTATGTGGCCAGCCCGCGCAAGCCGCGGTACAAGCTGCCACCGGGCTCGGTCGACGCGCACTGCCATGTGTTCGGCCCCGGCGACGTCTTCCCCTACGCGCCGGAACGGAAGTACACGCCGACCGACGCGCCCAAGGAAAAGCTGTTCGCGCTGCACGACTTCCTCGGCTTTGACCGCAGTGTCATCGTCCAGGCGACCTGCCACGGCGCGGACAACCGCGCCCTTGTCGACGCGCTGCCAGCGGCCGGTGACAAGGCCCGCGGCGTAGCAACCATTCGTCCGGGCGTCACCAGGGACGAACTCGCCGAGATGGACGCGGCTGGCGTCCGCGGCGTCCGATTCAACTTCGTGCGCAGGCTCGCGGACCCCAAGCCGGACGACTACTACCGATGCCTGGTCGACCTCATCGCGGAGTTCGGCTGGCACATCGTCATCTACTTCGAGGCACCCGACCTGGAAGAGCGCTGGGACCTGTTCACCAGCCTGCCGACGACCATCGTCGTCGACCACATGGGGCGCCCCGACGTCACCAAGCCGCTCGACGGCCCAGGCTTCACGCTCTTCCAGAAGCTCATGCATGACCACGAGAACGTCTGGGCCAAGCTGAGCGGCGCCGAGCGGCTGACGAAATCCGGTCCGCCGGACTACGACGATGTCGTGCCGTTCGCGCGCCACCTGGCGCAGACATTCCCCGACCGGGTGATCTGGGGCACCGACTGGCCGCACCCGAACATGAAGAGCTTCATGCCCGACGAGGGCGACCAGGTGGATCTCATCCCGCGGATCGCCCCGACAGAGGACCTGCAGCGCAAACTGCTCGTCGACAACCCCATGCGCCTGTACTGGCCCGAGGAAGAAAGGTAGGGCCCCATGACGACGTCATACACGGCGGAATTCGACGATATCCCCGGCACCCGGGTGTTCACCGCCGCGCGCGCGAAAAAGGGCTACGAGCTGAACCAGTTCTGCATGAGCCTGATGAAGGAAGCCAACCGCGAGCGGTTCAAGGCCGACGAGCGCGCTTACCTCGACGAGACGACGAAGATGTCGGAAGAGCAGAAGCAGGCCGTCCTCGACCGCGACTACAACAGAATGATCGACCTCGGCGGTCAGATCTACTTCCTCGCGAAGATCTTCGCCACTGACGGGCTGAGCTACCTGCAGGCGGTCAGCACGATGACGGGGATGCCCATCGACGAATACCAGCAGATGATGATCTCGGGCGGCCGCGCGCCCGAGGGCTGGCGCTCCATTAAGGACGGTAACTGACCATGGCTCGCATCACGCACGGACTGACCACAAGTCACATCCCGGCCGTCGGTGCCACGATCGACCACGGCAGGACCCAGGAACCGTACTGGAAGCCGCTGTTCGACGGCTACGAGTGGACCAAGGCCTGGGCGAAGGAGAACGTCCCCGACATCATCATCCTCGTCTACAACGACCACGCGTCGGCGTTCACGCCGGAGCTTGTGCCGACCTTCGCGCTCGGCTGCGCCGACGAGTTCCCGCCCGCCGACGAGGGGTACGGCCCGCGCCCGGTGCCCGTCGTGGCCGGCCGCGCCGATCTGGCCGCTCACATGGCCGAGGGCCTCATCCTTGACGAGTTCGACCTCACCCTGATGTACAAGATGGAGGTCGACCACGGCCTCACGGTGCCGCTCTCCCTTGTCTACGGACAGCCAGACGCGTGGCCGACCACGGTCATCCCGCTCGCCGTGAACGTGGTGCAGTACCCGCCGCCGACGGCGCACCGCTGCTTCATGCTCGGCCAGGCGATCCGCCGCACCGTTGAGCGCTTCGACCAGGACCTCAACGTGCACATCTGGGGCACCGGCGGCATGAGCCACCAGCTTCAGGGGCCGCGTGCCGGGTTCATCAACTCCAAGTGGGACCATGCCTTCATGGATCAGCTCGTCAAGGACCCGGACGGGCTGTCCCAGCTGAAGCACCTGGAGTTCGTCCGCGAGGCGGGCGCGGAAGGCATCGAGCTCGTCATGTGGCTGATCATGCGCGGCGCCCTCGGCCCTGAGGCGCAGGAGCTGTACCGCTTCTACCACGTCCCCGGCTCCAACACCGCTGTCGGGCACCTGGTGCTTCAGTCCGTCGAAACCCCCGCTTAGCCGACACCGACTAGGAGACACAGGCAACACAATGAAGATCGCGCTCGCCGGAACCGGCGCCTTCGGTATCAAGCACCTGGACGGCCTGGCCAATATCGACGGCGTCACCGTCACCTCCGTCGTCAGCCGCCGCCTCGAACAGGCCGAAGAGGTCGCGAACAAGTACGGCGTCGGTCACGCGAGCACTGACCTGGATGAGGTGCTCGCCCGCGACGACGTGGACGCCGTGATCTTGTGCACGCCGACCCAGCTGCACGCGAGCCAGGCCATTGCCGCGATGCGGGCCGGCAAGCACGTCCAGGTGGAGATCCCGCTCGCCGACAGCTGGGCGGACGCGCAGGAAGTCCAGCGGGTACAGCAGGAGACCGGCAAGGTCTGCATGGTCGGCCACACCCGCCGCTTCAACCCGAGCCACCAGTGGGTCCACCACCGCATCGCGGCGGGCGAGCTGTCCATCCAGCAGATGGACGTGCAGACCTACTTCTTCCGCCGCTCCAACATGAACGCGGCGGGCAACCCGCGCAGCTGGACCGACCACCTGCTGTGGCACCATGCCGCGCACACCGTCGACCTGTTCCAGTACCAGACCGGCGAGCAGGCACAGCTCGCCTACGCGGTGCAGGGCCCCATCCACCCCGAACTCGGCATCGCGATGGACATGGGCATCATCATGCGCACCCCGTCCGGCAAGGTCTGCACGCTGTCGCTGAGCTTCAACAACGACGGCCCGCTCGGCACGTTCTTCCGCTACATCTGCGACAACGGCACCTACATCGCCCGCTACGACGACCTGGTCAACGGCCGCGAGGAACCCATCGACGTCTCGAAGGTCGACGTGTCCACCAACGGCATCGAGATCCAGGACCGCGAATTCGTCGCGGCGATCCGCGAGGGCCGCGAGCCCAACTCCAGCATCGCCGACGTCCTCGGCTGCTACCGGGTCCTCGGCGACCTGGAAAGGCAGCTCGACTCCCAGCAGTAATCTCACCCGGCGAAAAGCGCGGCGGGCCGGCCAGGATTAAGCCTGGCCGGCCCGCTTTGCGTCTACCGAGCAACGGAACGAGCTACGCGAAGCCACGAACCCGTTCGGGATATCGATGTGGAATTACAGCGACGCGAAGGCATCTTCCAGGATGTCGAGGCCCTCCTCGAGGAGGTCCGCGCCGATGACGAGCGGCGGCAGGAAGCGCAGCACGTTGCCGAACGTGCCGCAGGTGAGCACCAGCAGGCCGTGGGCGTGGCAGTAGGCGGCGACGGCGGCGGTGGAGGCCGGGTCGGGCTCCAGGGTGCCCGGCTTGGTCAGCTCGATGGCGATCATCGCGCCCCGGCCGCGGACGTCGGCGATACCCGGATGGGTCTCGGCGAGCTTGCGCAGCCGGGGGACCATGATCTCGCCGATGTGGCGTGCCTTGCCCGCCAGGTCCTCAGACTCCATGGTCTCGATCGAGCCCAGGGCGGCGGCGCAGGCGACCGGGTTGCCGCCGTAGGTGCCGCCGAGGCCGCCTGGGTGCACCGCGTCCATGATCTCGGCGCGGCCGGTCACCGCGGCGAGCGGCAGGCCGCCCGCGATGCCCTTGGCGGTGGTGACCAGGTCGGGCACGACGCCCTCGTGCTCGCAGGCGAACCAGTCGCCGGTGCGGCAGAAGCCGGACTGGATCTCGTCGGCGATGAAGACGATGCCGTTTTCCTTGCAGAACTCGGCGAGGCCGGTGAGGAACCCGTCGGGCGGGACGATGAAGCCGCCCTCGCCCTGGATCGGCTCGATGATGACGGCGGCGACGTTCTGCTCGCCGACCTGGGTGTGGATCAGCGACTTGACCACGTCGATCGCCTCGGCCTTGCACGCCTCGGGGCCGTCGGGCCAGCGCAGCGGGTAGGCCATCGGCACCCGGTAGATCTCGCTGGCGAACGGGCCGAAGCCCTGCTTGTACGGCATGTTCTTGGCGGTCAGCGCCATCGTCAGGTTGGTACGCCCGTGGTAGGCGTGATCGAAGGCGACGACCGCCGTGCGGCCGGTGTAGTGCCTGGCGATCTTGATGGCGTTCTCGACGGCCTCGGCGCCCGAATTGAACAGCGCCGAGCGTTTCTCGTGGTCGCCGGGCGTGTACTGCGCGAGCTTCTCGCAGACCTCCACGTACCCCTCGTACGGGGCGACCATGAAGCAGGTGTGGGTGAACTGAGCCACCTGGGCCTGCACCCGGTCGACGACGGCGGCCGCCGCGTTGCCCACGGAGGTGACCGCGATGCCGGAGCCGAAGTCGATGAGGGAGTTGCCGTCCGCATCGAGGAGCACGCCACCGCCTGCCGCGGTGATGAAAACGGGCAGGGTGGTCGATACGCCGCGAGCGACGGTGCTGTTGCGGCGATCCATCAGCGCCCGCGAGGCGGGGCCTGGGATCTCGGTGACAAGGTTGCGGCGTTGAGGCAGCTCAGGGCCGCCAGCGGGTAGTGCGGTCATGTTCGGACGATAACATCCGGGCATGCCTGACCAGAACGGTGCATCGGTAAGTCCCGGGCTGTTCGACGGGGTATTCGCACGCGGCCAGTTGGTCGCCGACGATAGTGCGTGGCTGCGAGCCATGCTCGCCGCTGAGGCGGGCCTGGCCAGGGCCCTGGAACGTGCTGGAGTGGTCCCGGCCGGCGCGGGCGCCGCGGTGACCGGGATCGCACGGGCCGGCGAGTTGAGCGCGGCGGACCGCGCGGAGATCGCCCAGGCCTCCGCGCTGACCGGCAACCCGGTGCCAGGGCTGGCCCGGGTGCTCGCCAGGAAGGTGACGGACCCGGCTGCGCGCTCGGCCGTGCACCGCGGCGCGACCAGTCAGGACATCGTGGACACCGCGGTGATGCTGCTCGCCAGGGACGCGATGGACGCGGCACTCGCCGACTTGCGTGCGGCGGCCGACGCCGCCGCTCGGCTCGCCGAGGCGCACCACGGCACGCTGATGATCGGCAGGACGCTGCTGCAGCAGGCGGTGCCTGTCACGTTCGGCGTGGTGGCGGCGGGCTGGCTGGCCGGACTCGACAGCGCGATCGAGTGGCTCGCCTTCGTCCGCGACACGCGCCTCGCCGTGCAGTTCGGCGGCGCGGCCGGCACTCTCGCCTCGCTTGGCGACGACGGCGGGCGGGTGAAGGCGCTGCTCGCCGAGGAACTCGGGCTGGGCGACCCGCCGCTGCCCTGGCACACAGAACGGCTGCGGATCATCGACGTCGGCACGACCGCCGCGCGCGCGTGCGCGGCGCTGTCCAAAATCGCGCGGGACGTGACCCTGCTTGCGCAGACCGAGGTCCGCGAGGTCGCCGAGGGCAGCCCTGATCCGGGCAGTTCTAATACGGGCGGAGACCGTCCGCGCCGCGGCGGTTCTTCTGCGATGCCGAACAAGAGCAACCCGGTCGCCGCGATCGCCATACTCGGCTGCGCGAAGCAGGCGCCAGGACTGCTCGCCACCCTTGTCGCGGCCGCCGAGCAGGAGTACCAGCGGGCGGCAGGCGCGTGGCACGCCGAATGGCAGCCGCTCGGCCACCTGCTCCAGCTCACCGTCTCGGCCGCCGCCTGGGCCCGTGACCTGCTGACCAACCTGGAGGTCGACGCGCAGCGGATGGCCGCCAACCTGGCGCGGGCGGGCGGCCTGCCGCTCGCCGAGCGCGTCACCGCACTGCTGCGCGAGTCGCTCGGCGACCCCCTGGCGCATGAACTGGTAGCGGGCGCGGCGGCGCGGTCCGCGGCGTCCGGCGTGCCGCTGCGCGACGTGCTGCTCGCCACGCCCGAGTTCGTGCAGAAGCTGTCCGAGGCGGGGATCGGCCAGGCGCAGGTGGACGAGGCGCTGGACCCGGCCGGCTACCTGGGTGCCGCGGACGCGTTCATCGCCGCCGCGCTCGACGCGCACGCCCAGGGATAGCAGATAACAGCAACAAGAGATTCGGAGGAAGCATGGATGACGAGCGGCGGTCTGTACTCGGGATGAAGCTGCGGCGTGCGGTCCTCGGCGACGCGCACGTGGACCGGGCGGTGGCGAACACCACCGAGTTCACCGCGCCGTTCCAGGACTGGATCACCAGGTACGCATGGGGGGAGATCTGGTCGAGGCCGGGGCTGACCCGGCCGGAGCGGTCCATCGTCACCCTCACTGTGCTTGCCGCGCTGCAGCACGAGGATGAGCTGCACATGCACGTGAAGGCCGCGCTGCGCAACGGCCTGACCGAGGAGCAGATCCGGGAGGTGCTGCTCCAGGTCGGCCTGTACGCCGGCGTTCCGGCGGCGAACCGGGCGTTCGCCATCGCCGGCCGGGCGATCGCGGAGTACCGCGAGCAGGAGTCGGCGCATTGATGCAAAGGCTCGTCTCCTCGATCGAGGGACCGCGGGACGCGCCGGTTCTCGTCCTCGGCAACCCGATCGGCACCACCCGCGACGTGTGGTCGTACCAGGTCCCTCGCTGCTCCGGCACTTCCGCGTGCTGCGGCGCGTGATGTCACACCATAGTGTCAGCGACAGGTGCTGACATGCGCAAACAATAAGAAACTACTCAGACGAACAATAAGAAAGCACGAAGAAATTCTGCTTTTCTGCTCTGGGAACGGCGGGTCTCAGACCACCTGCATTGGCCGCATCATCGCGTTGTCCTCGTGGTCAAGGAAGTGGCAGTGCCAGACAAACAGGCCGCGGTGGTCGAAGTGCGCCTTGACCCGGGTGATGTAGCCGGTGGGCGCGTTGCAGGAGTCCTTGGGGCCCTTCTCCCACGCGCCGGGCGCGGTGCCGGAGGTCGCGCCGATCGGCCGCCGGTCGATGACCTGGAACTGTACCAGGTGCATGTGGAAGACGTGGGAAACTGCCGGGGCGCCCTCTGGCGAGAAGTTCCAGATCTCCCAGATCTCCGTCGATCCGAAGGCCGGCTTCTCCGTGATCGGGTCCTCCCAGCTCAGCGCGGTGTTGTTGCCGTTGGCGTCGACCGTGCCGCACGTGTACTCGGAGATCGCGGTGAGGTGGAAATTGGAGATCTGCTCGCTGAACGAGACCCGCCTGGTCTTCGCCGCCATGCCCAGCGGGGT
>Ga0335085_10010701_pt1 | contig 13689 bp, 15 predicted proteins | sample Lox_Sample_45_FD_206712 | JGI IMG/M metagenome (GOLD analysis project Ga0335085, IMG submission 206712) | Soil microbial communities from Loxahatchee National Wildlife Refuge, Florida, United States - Lox_Sample_4.5 | ecosystem: Environmental > Terrestrial > Soil > Wetlands | place: USA...
TCGGCAACATTCTGGGATTCGATCCGGCGCTGTTCGGCGCCATCGGCATGGTCAGTGTTCTGGCTGGCGCAGCGAACACCCCGATCTCGGCAAGCATCATGGCAATAGAGTTTTTCGGTCCGCAGATCGCTCCCTATGCCGCTGTGGCATGCGTTATCAGCTTTCTCATGACCGGTCACCGGAGCGTTTACCCGAGCCAGATCCTGTCGCTGGCAAAGTCGTCGTCGCTCATCGTAGCCAAAGGTAGCGAGATGCGGGATGCTCAGGACGTCGTGTTCAATCCCAGGCAGAATAGCGTCAGCGCTGGCATCATGAAAGGCATTGAAAAGCTGAAAAGGCCAAAGAAGTAACGACCTAACGCGAAAATAACCGTACGTAACGCTACCCGTGGAGAACAAGCCACTCATCCGGGTAGCGGAACGTTTTGTAGCTGCACCCATCTGTTTTATCGAGAATTTATTTCTCACCATGAGCAAACTAATGGTGAGAAATCTGCTCTATTAAAAAATAGAACCATTAATGCGAAATTTATTTCCGCGGGGGGAACTTTTATTCACGTGGAGTGAGCGATGATCACGCTTATCTTCGTTGTCATCATCATTGTCGCTGTTACCGCTTTTTCCGCGCAAAACGCAACGTCGGTTGCCGTTTCTTTCTTGACTTGGCATTTTGAGGCATCACTTGCTCTTGTTATTATGTTGTCTCTCTTATGCGGCATCGTCATCGGCATGGCTTTGCTGTCGTTGCTCCGGCTGCGCCGGTCCGTGCGGGGAAGAAAGAAAGCTGCCGACGAAGAAAATACAGTCCCATATAAACCCCATTAGATCCTGACCTACCCCCTAGCTTCAGCTATGGGGTAGGTCAGGACTTTTTTGACATGAATCATTCCACAGTAGGTGGTGAGTGGCGTACCAGTGTCATGGTTGAAGTGTCGAATTCCAATCGCAGTTTGTAGTGAGATCTCCTGCCTCCAGAATAAAACGTTATTATATTTTGACGATATTAATTCAAAAAAGTAAACCGTTCACGAATAAAACTTGACATTATCACCTGCGCCTGCTAATATTGTGTGCATATGCACAATATGAAAGGTGGGGTTTATCGTGTCGCCGAGGTGTAAAAAGCCGCGAAACTGCAAATGCACTTTTAGAGGCAAAGCCTTCAAACCTACAGGCATTCCGATGGCTGAGATCGAGCAGATACTCCTCTTGCGGGAAGAGCTTGAGGCTTTAAAACTCTGCGATCTTGATGACCTGACGCAAGCTGAGGCCGGCACGGAAATGGGCGTGTCAAGAGGAACCATTCAAAGAATACTCACAATTGCAAGAAAGAAGGTCGCGAAGGCCCTGAGCAAAGGCCAGGCTATCGTATTTGAATAATCGTCGCATAAATCAAACACAGGAGGAACAAGACATGAAGATCTGTTTTCCAGTCCAGAATGATGACGGTATCGAGAGCACCGTGTACAACCACTTTGGTTCAGCGCCGGTATTTGTCGTTTTTGACACCGACACAGACAGCGTTGCGTCGATAAGCAATCGGGACCAGCACCACTCACATGGTTCGTGCAATCCGATGAAGGCGCTCGACAACCAGAAGGTCGATGCGATCGTCGTTGGCGGCATCGGGGCAGGAGCGCTCACGAGGCTGAACCAGATGGGGATCACGGTGCATCGCTCGCAGGGGGCGACGATACGGGAAAATCTTTCGATGTTTCACGCCAAAAGCCTTCCCGTGTTGACGGTCCAGGGGTGCTGTGGTGGGCACAGCGATGACGGGGGCTGCGCTCATTAAGTTTTGCCATCCGTCCCATGAGGAAAATCACACATGGAAAACAAAGAATTCGTCTTTGTGCTGACTCATTCATATGATGCAATCGAACGCGCAGCGGCAGCGCTCCAGCTTGCCACCAACATGGCGGCTTTCGATGCCAAAATAGACTTTTTTCTCATCAACGAAGGTGTGCACCTGGCGCGGAAGGGATTTGCCGAGTCCGTGACGTGGCAGAAGGGTTTTTCGCCTGTTGCGGAACTTATGAAAAGCCTGGTGGAAGACTTCGACTGCAAGTTTTATATCTGCGCGTCCTGCGTTAAACCATATGGTCTTGAGGGAGCAGAGTGGATAAAGAACGCCGAGGTCAAGCCGGGCACCTACCTCGGGGAACTCCTCATGAAACGCCAGAACGTAACATTTTGATCAGATCATGTGACGCGTGTCAGACCGGACTGGTGAGAGACGCATCTTATTCATGTCATTTCGTTATTTCCGGTTGATTATTTAGCTGATTGAGCGCATCAATTTGCTCGGCATCACAAATCTGATGAATCAGATATAGTGAGACGCAATGACCAGTGATAGAGAAAAGGAATCTGTTCTCACGAAAAAGTGGGCTGCTTTATCTCTGGGACTCAATGCGCTTCTCGCCACGGTAAAATTCGTCCTATACCCGGTCACAGGGAGCTCCGCCATTCTTGCCGAGGCGGTGCATTCTTTGACGGATGTTGCGGGAAGCCTTATTGTGATCAGCGGCCTGTATCTTTCCGAGAGGAGATCAGAACGGTTTCCTTGGGGCCTTTACAAGATTGAAAACTTTGTTGCAGTGATTTCATCGGCATTAATTTTCTTTACTGCCTATGAGATAGCAAGAATGGTTTTCATGCCTGTCTCTGAGCTGAAGAACCTTGACATCGGCATGGTGGCTGTTTTTTTAATGACACTGCCCAATCTGGTTTTCTATAAATACGAATCAAGGATCGCAAAAGCCTTGAATTCACCGTCTTTGACGGCGGACGCGGAAAACTGGAAGACGGACACGCTTTCCCTGATCGTTGTCGGGGTTGGAGTCATAGGCGCACGGCTAGCATACCCTGTTATGGACAGGATAGCTGCAGTGCTGGTCTTGCTGGTGGTAGTTAGGTCGGGCTATGGAATTCTTCAGGGTTCCGTGAAGAGCCTCCTGGACGCGTCCGTAGACACGTCCACCCTTGACAGGATGAGAAACATAATCCAGGGGTTTGATCAGGTAAAAGAAATAGTTGAGCTGACAGCGCGGAATTCCGGACGGTTCATCTTCGTTACCGCGGTTCTCAGGCTCGCCGCCAAGCGGCTGCAGGAGGCCCACGGCATTGCCGATGCAATGGAACAGAAGATTAAGGATCATATTCCCTTCGTAGAGCGAGTCATGATCCACTACGAACCGGAGGAAAAGATATATCACCGGTATGCCGTTCCTTTGTCAAACAGGGAAGGGGACATCTCCGAACATTTTGCCAAAGCTCCGCTTATCGCGCTGTGGGATAAGAGGCTGGATGGAACAGTCTCGACCCCGGAGGTCCTGGAAAATCCCTTTTTGAACCTGGAAAAGGGGAAAGGCATACACCTTGCGGAATTGCTAGTGGAAAGAGGGGTCGATATTATTTACACAAAGGATGATTTTAAGGGCAAAGGGCCTGAGCTCGTCTTCTCCGGAGCTGAAATTGAGGTCAGGAAAACGGAATTGAAATCCTTGGATGAGATGGTTGCATCGAATAAATATTAAGGCATGGAAAACAACAAGTACACGATGTTGTCATGCAAAAACTCACATGGCTTTCTCTGGTGGATAAAGAAGGCATCATCACGGCTTTTAATTCACCTGCAGAACCCATTTATAGGCGGTAAGTATACCCGGGGAATGCAGCACCTTCAGCTTTACATTACCGGCGTTATGATAAAAACAATCTCGACTCAAAGGAGGCAGTCATGAGAACAGCAAGAGTTATCGGCGTGGCAGTTGCGTTATTTGTTTTTCTTGTCGCTTCGGTCGGCCTTGCGGGCCCCTGGAAAGGCTGGCGAGGGAGCGGCGGATGGGGCATGGGCTCTTCCTACCAGAGGATGTACAATCCGGCAACGGTGGAGACCGTTTCGGGCGTTGTTGAGTCAGTGGACAAGATCACACCGATGAAGGGGATGAACTCAGGTATCCATCTTGTGCTGAAGACGGACAAGGAGACCATAGCTTTACATCTCGGCCCGGAATGGTACATTGAGCGGCAAGACGTGAAGCTTGAAAAAGGCGACAAGATCGAGGTGAAGGGATCTAGGATAACCTTCGATGGCAAACCTGCCATCATCGCGGCAGAGATCAAAAAGGGTGACAATGTCCTGGTCCTGCGGGATAACTCTGGCATTCCCGTATGGGCGGGATGGAGAAGATAAAAAATACAAGGCCCGTTCCGGTCTGGAAGGGGCCTTTTTCTCGGAAAAGTTAAAAGATGACGAGGGGGAGTCCCTATGCCTGAGAAGGAAAAGGAAGAGAACCCCTGGGTACCATCGATCGCGCTCCCAGTTTAGTGGAAAAACGAGTTTGGCAGATGGAAACATCTGAGAACGGTAAAGCTGACGAGGTCAATTTCGCTTTAGAGTCGTCTGTGACGAAAGTTCAACAGAATAAAAAGAGTCTGTAATGCTCGAAGAAACATCTAACGGATGCTCAAGAGAAGAAGTGTAATTTTATTGCTGATATTTTACTACGTTTTTACTACGTTCTGAAAATGGACGGTATTTTTACTGATAAGAGAAATGTGGTACGTATTTTATTTCATGGTGCCGCTGACCGGAATTGAACCGGTACGGAAGTTGCCCCCCGAGGGATTTTAAGTCTCTTTCACATGTTCCCATCGACATTCACTATCACCTTGATTTTCCTGTAAGTTCATTCTATTTCAACCTGTTAAGCCCCTTTTACTCGTCGGCTCATGTCCGCCCTTGTCTGCCAGTGTTCTAAACTATCTGTTACAATCTTGTTGCAATTTCTGGGCGTAAACGTTCAATCACCGTTTCCTATTCAGCAAGGAATACGATTACACTATCTGATGCCTTCTTCAGATTCTCTTCGTTTACGATGCTGTATTGATCGAACATGGAGCGGTCCTGCCAGCGTGTAGCTAACGGCTGCACCGCGCGGTTCAGTTGCTGTTGACGTTCTCTATTGGGCGTTCGTCAGTTTGAATTTGTCTTAGTTGCTTGAGTGGCATATTCAGATCAGAAGATTTGGCAAATGAGACGAGTAGACTAAACAAATCGTTGCAGCCACCGTCGGATGGTGCACTCAGCTCCGCTTTCGCGGGTCACGTCATTGGCCCGGCGTTGCTGCGGTCACCGTTCAGGTTACATTTTTCTTCCCCTCACGAAGTTTCATATACTAGCAATTCATCAATTTTCATTCCGAATTCAATAGAGTCTGCCCTTAAAATACGCCATCGAAACATTGACAACTTTTCTGGTCTGTGCTTTTATCTAAGTAGTTCTCGATAACGCTAAACTCTTCGAGAGAAGAGGATTGGGAACGTCTATGACTTTGATCTTGATCTCTTATCTGTGCATATCTGCGGTTCGATAGCCGTTTGTGAGAGGTAGTGGATCAAACCATGATAATCCTTGAAAGGACAAGGAGGACTTGCATATGATGAAGCATCTTCGCATCAGCGTTGCCGTTCTCGCGGCGGGATTCATCGCGAGCGGTTGTGTCAGCTCGGGTTCATTCAAAAAGATGGAAGCCTCAAAAAATCAGGAGATTGCTGCTGTGCAGCAAGAAAAAACCGCGTTGGAGCAGCAGAACGCAGATCTAAAACAGCGGGTTACGTCCTTGGAGCAGCAGAACGCGGATGCCCAGCAGAAGGTCGGATCGCTGGAGCAGGAAAAGGCCTCACTGGCGGCGTCCAATCAGCAGACGCAGAAACAGTACGAAGAGCTGATGCAGGGCCTCGCGCAGGAAGTTAAAAAGGGCGAGCTGCAGGTGAAGCAGTATAAGAACATGCTGTCGGTGGATCTGGCGTCGCGGGTATTCTTTGATTCCGGTAAGGTGACGCTGAGGAAGGAAGGCAAGGCCGTACTGAAGAAGGTCGGCAATACCCTGAAGGGGTACGAGAACAAGATCATACGGGTCGTAGGTCATACGGACAATGTGCCTGTTACCAAGTCCCTGCGAAAAACCTTCCCGTCAAACTGGGATTTGTCAGTCGCCCGGGCCGCTAACGTCGTCCGTTTCCTGCAGGAGGTTGGTGTTCCGCCAGAGCGAATGGTGGCAGCAGGACGTGCTGAGTACGATCCCGTGGCATCCAACGACACACCGGGAGGACGCCAGAAGAACCGTCGGATAGAGATCATGCTGATTGACAAAAGCCTGGTGAGCGAAATGAGCAAGTGAGAAAGCTGATATAACTTCGCTTCCGTGTTCGTAGCTGTGTAGCAATTATCAAAAATAAGATCAATATTGAACGCTGCCGCAAAAAGGCGGAAAAAGCAGAGAGTTGTGGCTCGCCAGCCCGGCTTCGCGGAATTCGAGGGCCACCGAAGCTTAACTTTCGTCACCAATCAGGTACACATCCCGGCGCGTAGCCAAGTATCTTGTGCAATACACTAAACTTTTCAGCGAGGAGAACAACAATGGGAAATGAAAGACAATCTGCGATCGAGCATTTGCATTGGCTGGGCATTGTGTTGTTTGCCCTCGGTGTGGTTGCGGTGATTACTCCAGTTGTGGCCGGTAGCGCCCTGGTGATTGTGATCGGATTTATTCTGCTCATCGCCGGGATCGTGCCCATCGTTCGGGAACTGAGGGCCGAAGCCTCGATGGAAAAGGCAATGGGCCTCATCTTAGGCATCATCACGGCATTGACGGGAATCGCGGTCATCGGCCACCCGCTCTTCGGCTTGGCGTTTCTCACGTTGTTGCTGGTGATATATTTTGTGGCTGAAGGCGTCTCAAAGATAGTCGCATCATTCCGCTATAAACCGGCCAGTGGCTGGAAGTGGTTGTTGGCCAGCGGTGTGCTGTCGTTGATTCTTGGGCTGTTTATCTGGAATCAATGGCCCGTATCCGGCATGTGGGCCGTTGGCGTGCTGGTGGGCATCAATCTCCTGGGAACGGGGCTGGCATTGGTAACGCTAGCGTCGACGCTAAAGTCGATTGCCCGCGATGCATAGCAACGCTCCAACTAGCTCGCGGCTGTGCCGGGTAAGTTCCTACAAAGCCAGACCCTTCGCGAGAGGGGACGGAAAGCGGCCTCTGGGTTACCGACGCCCCGGCCCCAGAAGCAATCCAACCTTAAAATCCACTCTCCACCTGGTATAATAATTGGAGCCCTCAAACCTTTGGAAAAGCGGCATGAACAGGCACAAGCTCATGAGCCAAATAAGAAGGCGTGATGCGAAGAAAATAACCCTGTGATCCCGCGTCAGCGGGATGGAAAACCGCGGAGGATAACTCCATGAACCTGCTCCTGAACGAGATACGACGCAATTCGCTGCTCAGGCTGCTTTTATTCGTGCCGGTGATGCTCGTCGTCGAGCATCTGGAGGCCGGAACGCCAACACTACTCTTTGTGCTTTCCATCCTCGCCATCGTGCCGTTCGCAGCGCTGCTCAGTCATGCCACAGAATCGGTCGCCACCAAGACAAGTGATGCGGTCGGAGGTTTGCTCAACGCCACGCTGGGGAACCTGACCGAGCTGGTCATCGCCCTTGCCGCGCTGCGAGCAGGGGAGTACATGCTGGTGAAAGCGTCCATAGCTGGTGCAATCGTTACTAATTCGCTGTTCATGCTGGGCGCATCGTTTCTGCTGAGCGGACTCAGGCACCACACGCAGGAATTCAACAGCGCGAGCGCCCGGCTCCAGGCAGGCCAGTTGTTCCTGGCGACGATCGCGCTGCTTATCCGTCCGCCGTGGGCGCAGCGGATGCCGAGCGGACCTTGGCCTTCACTGAGAAGCTGAGCGTGTTCCTGACGATCGTCTTGATTGCGACCTATGGCCTCGGGCTGCTCTTCACGCTCAGGACGCACCGCGAATTCTTCGGCGCCGCCGAGAGCCATAGGGAGGGTGATGCCGCGCCATGGCCTATAAGCCTGGCCCTGGGGATACTGGGCGACGTTACTGTGCTGGTCGCACTGGTCAGCGAGGTCTTCGTCGCGTCCGTGCAAGACGCCACGCACGCACTGGGGATGAGTCAGGCATTCGTCGGGTTCATCGTCGTGGCGCTGGTGGGCTGTGGGGCGGAGATGGCCTCGGCGTTCTCGGGGGCCCGCAAGAACCGCCTGGACCTGAGCGTTGGCATCGCACTCGGAAGCGCGACGCAGATCGCGCTCTTCGTGGCGCTGGTGCTGGTGCTAGCAAGCTATAGCCTGGGACCGCAGCCGATGACCCTGCAGTTCTGGCCCGGCGCCGTGCTCATGGTGCTGCTCGCCACGGTCACGGCCCCTAATATCCAACGGCGGTCGCTCAGCTTGGTTTATTGGCGTCCTGGTCCTTGCGGTCTACCTGATCTTCGCCATCACGCTCTGCCTGCTTCCTCCCCGCGTGCCCTGAGACGGGCAACTACGGCATCGCGCCTGAACGAATCTTTGCGGCATCGAGGGAGGATGAGAAAGGGGGGTTCCATGTCCAACATGGATAAGGAGAAACGGCAGAGGGTGCTAGACCCAGTCAGCCGCATCTCCGAGATAATCTTCGGCGTACTCATGGCGCTGTCGTTCACTGGATCACTCAACGCAGCGACGTCCGGTCGCGAGGAGGTCCGTACGGTGATGCTGACCGCGCTCGGCTGCAACCTTGCGTGGGGCTTGGTCGACGCTGTCATGTACCTCGTGGCAACACTGACGGGGCGGGCGCGCAACCAGATGCTGCTGCGTATGGTCCGCAGCGCTTCGGACCCGCAGTCAGCGCATGCGGGAATCGCCGAGGCCCTACCGGGTCGCATGGGAGAGGAGATGGGCGCAGAGGGCCTGGAAGACATCCGCCAGCATCTCCTAGCACTGCCCGACACACCAGCCCGAGTACGCTTCGGTCAGGACGACTTCCTCGGCGCTCTCGGCGTGTTTCTGCTCGTCGTCCTGTCGACCTTTCCGGTCGTGGTACCGTTCATGTTCATTTCCAAGATGGCTCTTGCCATGCGCGCCTCGAATGCGGTCGCGTTGGTGTTGCTATTCATCGGCGGCTACCGAATCGGACACTATGCCGGCGGAGTCGCCTGGAGGGCCGGGCTAGCGATGGCGGCTGTCGGAGGCGTCCTGGTGTCCATCATCATGGCGCTCGGGGGATGAACATGGGGATGACCGGAATCGCCACGGCGGCAGCGCTGCTGCTGGGGGCCATGACCTGCATCGCGCAGGAAGGCAGGATCACAACGGCGCCATCTTCGACCACCGGTGCGCCCGGGTGGACATATTCCGCGACGGGCATGTACTATTCGTTTCACGATCAGGACGATTTTCTGCTTGCCGTCGCAACGGCCAATCGCGGGCAGCTGCATCTCGAGGCCCGCTACAATTACGAGGCCATCGACAGCGGCTCGCTGTTCGCCGGCTGGAAGTTCTCGGGAGGAGAAAAGCTGACCTACGAGCTGACGCCCATCCTCGGGGCGGTGTTCGGCCAGAAGGAGGGGATCGCGCCGGGTTTCGAGGCGGCCGTCGCCTATGGCGTCACTGACTTCTATATAGAAACCGAGTATGTGCGCGACCTCGAGGTTCGGGAGGACAGCTTCACCTACGCATGGAGCGAGCTCGGCTTCACTCCCCTGGAGTGGCTGCGCTTCGGCCTCGTCGGCCAGCGCACGATGGTCTATAAAAGCGACCGCGATATCCAGCGCGGCCTGTTCGCACAGATCATGCACCGCAAGATGACCCTCGGAGTGTATGTCTTCAATCCCGACGACAGCGACAGCCGCTTCACCGTCTTTTCGCTAGGTGCGGAGTTTTAACAGGACATGTGCGCACGAGGCAGCGGCAACCTCCCAGATCGAGTGTTAACGGGAAAAAGAGGAAATCTCGCTACCTTAAATGATAATCCCCTCAACTACCAATCATCGAATATTTACCTAAAATCCTTCCAAAGCTTTGTCTAGGTCCTTTGTATCCGTTGCTAGGTTTTCCGGTGCCGTCTTCACATTACGCAAATGCAATATTATGAGTAGTTGCAGGCCCTGGAAATTGACGACTGTAAGTATGTATGATTAACTTTAATCAATGCCCGCCGAAGCCAAACCATTTGTGAGAAAAGTGTGGACAATGGAGGATGTGGAAAAACTTGAACGACTGATCCGCTGAAGGAAGCGCTTAGAATCCCGTGCTTTTTATAATTCAGATGAAGATAGGCATGTTAACAGAAAACTATTTCTATTTTTCATTGATTGACAATCATGAAAGGAGAATATTATGGAAAACCAAAAAGAAGAAAGCAGGTTGTATTCCCGCCGAAGCATCCTGACAGGATCTGCCCTGGTCCTCGGGGCAGGGATTGCTGGGCGAATCACCAAAGCCTATAGTGAACCAAAACCTGCAGCCGACACAGCGCCGCCTCTACCATGGAAGTGGCTCAAGCTCGACCCTCTAGAGGCTGGGAGGCGATCCTATCGGAGCTACCTTGAGAAGAAAGGCTGAGGGAACGGCGCTTGGCTGGGGGTCCTCAGCCTATTAAGAGAGAAAGCCGGCTATCCCTGGACAACGTTGCCGGATTACATGTTCGCTCATGCCGCAGCAGGGTACGGTGGACATGGCACCCTCTGCGGTGTCCTGGGCGTCTGCTCGTGCATCATCAACCTTGCTGTCTACGACAAAGAGGAAAACTATAAGTCAATGATAGACCGGATGATGTACTGGTATGCAGAGACGCAATTCCCGACTGACCGGTTCGATGATATATCCCCGGTTCCTAAGCAGGTCAAGACTCAGGCGATGACGCCGCTGTGTCACACATCGGTTTCGAAGTGGACGTTGGCCGCCGGCGCCCAGGTCACTTCAAAGGAGAAAAAAGAGCGCTGCGCCAAGGTAACCGGTGAGGTCGTCTATGTCGTCGTGGACCATCTGAATAAATATTTTGAGGGAAAATGGACGCCTCCGAAATGGACACCGTCAAAGGAATTCGAGCACTGCGTTCAGTGCCATGGGCCAGACGATATGTGGCATTCAACTGATGGCATGAACCACCAGCAGGGTCATATGAACTGTTTGCTTTGCCACCAGGACCATACTAAGATATCCGCGAAATGATATCATGGGGTAATGTGGCTCTCTGTGTTCAGGAAAGAGTTGGCTACTCTGGGAAAAGTCGGGGTAGCCAGCGTCACTTACGTAGTTGGCGAGTATGCTCAAGGTGTCGGTTGCCACACTGGCTCATCGCGGGGTTAAACAGTGTGACACCAAGAGCCTTAAGGTAGGCGACCAGGTGAAGAACTTCAGCGAAATCAAGAAAGGCGATGAGGTCTTCGTGCGGGATACTCAGGCGACGGAGATCTCCGTTCATACACCGTAGTTTTACCGGATTAAATGGAAAAAGAGCTCGAATAATGCCGGAGGCGTAATCTTTCGCCGATTTTTTACTACGTTCTTGAACAGAGATTGATTTTTTCTGATGGGGAGTATTAGGTAACTTCTTGATTTAATGGTGCCGCTGGCCTGTATCGAACTGGCACGACAGTTGTCCGTCGAGGAATTTTAAGAACTATTATATATTGCAATATGGTTTAGTTGGCAATACGCTATTCGAACCTGATCAAGCTAACCGAAATAATTTCAATCCAGTGTGAGGTAGAGCTCACAATGAAGCAATCAACGGTACCATTACTGTTATTATTCACGGCAGCGATGTTTGCTCCGTCCACTATGTTTGCTGCTGACACACCAGGGGTGACGTCTCCAAGGACCGCACCGACAGTGGTATCTGCAACGACTACCACTGAGGGAAAAAAGGAATCGCCCTGGTTGGTCGTACCCACGTTCTCGTCGAACCCAAAGCTCGGCACCTCGCTTGGGCTCATGGCCGCCTATCTGCATTATTTCGATGAACAGTCACAGGTGTCCATGTTCGGCGTAAACGGCATGTACACTTCGACGAATTCCGAGATAATCGCCCTCGTCGGAAAAGCATCCTGGAACGCCGACCATCATCGACTTCTTGTCGTCTTCCCTACCGGTATCATTAAGAACAATTACGATGATTTCCTCGGCACTGGCAAGCCTCTCAAGTCCGAAGACAATCTTCAAGCGCTGGTCGGACGCTATCTGTACCGCGTCTATGGCAACTGGTTCGCGGGCTTGCAGGGGATATTAACGAACTACCAGATTATTGGTCAGAACGCCGCAGATGAGGAGATGCTTCAAACGCTCGGACTTACCGGTTTCAGGGCCGGTGGCATCGGCCTGGCCGTGTTGTACGATACCCGGGACATCGAGTTCAGTCCGACCCGGGGCTGGTATTTGAACTTGAACAACGTCGCTTACCGCGATTGGATTGCGGGCGACAATAATTTCGACGTTTACCGGATGGACCTGAAAGCCTATTTTGAACACTGGGGCGGGCAGGTGCTCGCTGTGCGCCAGAGCAACCAGTGGACCGTTGACGCCCCGCCGAGTGCCTATGCTCCTGTCGTCCTGCGGGGTTACAAGATGGGGCAATATCTTGGAGAGAACATGTCCTCCATTGAGGCAGAGGAGCGGTTGCGGCTCGCCAAGAGCTGGGGCGCGACGATTTTCACGGGCATTGCTTGCCTTTACGGGAATGGCGAAAACTGCTCGGATAGTGAAAACCGCTATCCAAACTGGGGCGCGGGGATTCAGTATATCATCAAGCAGAAGGAAGGCATCGTGGCGAGCCTAGAGTACGCCCAAGGGAAATGGGAGAACTACGGTATTTATCTAAAGATGGGCTATGGGTTCTGAGCAATTGCTTATTCTGATGTGTGCAAAAGCGGGTTGGAAATAGCTGAGCAGAGTCCTTCCTCTAGTTATTGTCTTTGATTGATAGGTCAAAAGGCATGTTTCATGCTAAACACGTTGTGAGCATAAATCAAGTATTCTGTCGGTAATTCCTTTTCGGCCTCTACACAGCCCTTTCTAAGGATAGAATGCATAATTCACTACGAATTTATTGTCTACAATTGAAACTATCGATGTATGTCGCATACCCTAACTCCACCTTGACAGTTGCACAATCCTAGATCATAATATTTTAAAATATACCTATTTAGCGGAAATCGATGGCCCGAGTAGCGGCCTCATTCGGGCAAACCCACAAAATATCATGAGCCTCTTAACCCCTGCATGCGCAACAGGCCGAACAAATTGCAGATGGCTCTGCCTCGTTTGGGTCGCCTTCGCATCGTAACTGAACTTCATGTTATGGCGGCGAAATCGGGATCTCTCGCCGGGTTCGTGCCGTGAAGCGACAGCGGATCGATGAGCGGCCCAAAGAAAAAACAGGAAATGTGAGGGATGCACATGAAAACCAAGGGCTTGTGGAAATATGCGGTAATCGGTCTTACTGCGATTTGCATTAATTTGCCGGCTTCGATATTCGCTCAAGAGACACCGACTCAGGTGTCCACCCAGAAGGAACCGGCTCAGGTGTTCAAGCAGGAAGAACTCGACCAGTTGCTGGCGCCCATTGCGCTGTACCCTGATAATGTCATAACTCAGATCTTCATAGCTTCGACCTATCCCCTGGAAGTGGTGCAGGCGGAGCGGTGGATGAAACAGAACAAGAGCCTCAAAGGCGACGCACTGAAGGCGGCGCTGGATAAACAACCCTGGGATGACAGCGTGAAGGCCCTCGTCACGTTCCCTGACGTTCTCAATATGATGAGTGAAAAGCTCGACTGGACCCAGAAACTGGGCGATGCATTCCTGGCGCAGCAGAAGGGCGTGATGGACACGGTGCA